>Ga0116183_1006507_pt1 | contig 10696 bp, 10 predicted proteins | sample AD_UKC078_MetaG_FD_89753 | JGI IMG/M metagenome (GOLD analysis project Ga0116183, IMG submission 89753) | Active sludge microbial communities of municipal wastewater-treating anaerobic digesters from USA - AD_UKC078_MetaG | ecosystem: Engineered > Bioreactor > Anaerobic > Digestate | place: USA...
CATCTTGTTGCTCCTTTAGTCTTTGGTGGCTGAATCAGGCTGATCGGGCGCGCCGGCACCCCCGCGCGTCTCGGCCAGCAGGTTGACCATATCTTGCTTCGTGCGTTCGAATTCGCCGCCCACGGCGCTGGCGAAGCTGACCAGCGCGTCGGCGAACTGCGTGTTGTCCTGACGGCGCGCCGTGTGGATCTGTTCCAGGCCGGCCGCAAACCATTGACGTTTCTGCATGTCGGCGACGTTGATCGACTCGATCAGGTTTTCAAGCAGCCGATTGGTGTTGGCGTTGGAAGCGGCCAGCGTCTGGACGGCGACCTGCGCAAGCTCGTGTCGGTACTGCACAGTAAGGTCCTCTCGCAGCGCGACATACGTCGTCTCGAGCGTCGCCTGCCACTGCCGGCCGAGGTCTTCGATCACTCTTTGGCGCACGGTCGGCTCGATCGAGGTGGCCAGCGAGGCCTCCACTGCCTGACGCAACTGTTCGATGTCGAGGGTTCGAGGCGCCGAGAGTCTGCCCACAGCGTAGCCGGCGAAGATCAACACGGCTGCGGCGGCGGCAAATCTCGTCGTCAGCCGCAAGACGTGCGTGTTTCGCTGACGCGGCGAGTCCGCCTTACGTGCGGCGGCTTCCGCCAGCGTCGCAACTGCTGCATCGACCACCGCTTGCGGCGGATGCGGAGGAATGGCCTCGTTCCGGCACTGTTCGATCGCGCGTTGGAGAATGTCGTCGTCATGTTCCATAGGGCAACCTCGTTTCTTCCTCGACCGGCGCCAGCAGCTCGCGCAGTTTCGTCTTGGCGCGGTGCAGCAGCACCCCCGCGGCGCCGGTAGTGATTTGAAGCTCTTTGGCAATCTGGCGGTAACTCAGCTCGTTAAAGTGCCGCAGGCAAAACACTTTGGCTTCCTGCGCCGGCAGTTGCCCGATGGCGGCGCGCAAGCGGGCGGCCAGTTCGCACGATTGCGCCTCGCTGTCGGGCCCTGGTTCGGCGCTGGCGAGCTGCTGCCAGTCTTCGCACTCCGATTTCCCGGCGCGCTCGCCGCGTGCGCTGGCGCAGGCGGTCGATCGGTCGCGTCGTCGCCAGACGCAGCAGCAGGCCGCGAATGTTGCGCACGCGCTGACGCTGCGCCAATTCGAAGGCGGCCAGGAACGTTTCTTGCAGGCAATCCGCCGCGTCCGCTTGATTGTGCAGCAGACGATATGCGGTCTGCCAAACCGCCGACGCATGCTCTTCAGTAATTCTCTTCCAATCATGCACTTGCAAACAGCGACCTCTTGCTTTCCACTCGTGCGCGTTCACCCGGGTACGTCGCGCGCGGCAAGATACCGAACCTGCCCATCTTGCCACTACAGCTAAGTCGATTCGCGCGCCCATTTTATTACAAGGATGTGCGGCACGCGATGGATGCGCGCGAATGTCACGCTGTCGCGAAAAAAACTGCGACTTTATTGGAAGCGCGTTGTTTTTTCGCTTGCAATCTGTGAACGCCGTTGGCAAAATGCGGTGCGTCGGTTGAAGGATGAGGTATTTACCGCTTGATGGGCTCCGTTAGGATAGGGAGACGCTGGATGACGAGGGAACGCAGAGGCATGAGAACGCCAGCGGCCAGAGGCTCGCGTGTGTTCTTGCTCGTCTGTTCGGTTGTGATCCTCGTTGCGGGTTGCCAGCCCACCAGCACGCAGAGTTCCGTTGATTCCACCGGTGTGATTCCGTCCGGACGCGGCGAGAGGGAATTGCTCGCAGAGATCGGGAAGAAATTTGAGAACCCCCAGGCGCATTACGAATTGGGACGGGTGTATGCGCAGAGCGGGCAGTGGACGAAGGCCGAATATCACTACAACATGGCATTGGGATTCGACCCGGCGTTGCGGGCGGCCCAGGCCGGGGTAGTGAAGCTGTTCATCGACCAGGGCCAAAAGGCCAAGGGCGAGCAGTATGCGTCGGCCTATATCCAACAGATTTCGACGAACGATCAGGAGTTGTTGCGGCTGGCGTGGGAGTTTGAGAGGGTCGGTCTCGACGAGCACGCGTTGCGCTGCTTCCGGCAGGCGCTGTTGGTCGGACCGGACTCCTATGACGTTAACAAACAGGTGGGCTTCTACTATCTGGGCAAGAACGACACCGCGAAGGCCCGGCAGTATCTGAGCCGGAGTTTCGAGTTGAATCCGCGCCAGCCGGACGTCTCCGGCGCGCTGGGCAGGCTCGGAGTCGTTGTGGAATCGCCGGAGGCGCCCCCGATGACCATGGAGAAGAAGCAGTAGAGTCGGTTCACCAGTCTCTCAGACAACGAACGAGCACGATGTCTCCATCGTTTTTCATTGCCCCGTGGCGAAGGGATGCGCTGCGGGGTTTTTTTTATTGCTTTCGCGCGGGTCGGGATTGGATGATGTGCCCTGCCGAGGGCTTGGCGTGACGGCGGTGCGGGCGTCCGGCGTTGGCCACTGCGCCCGGTATGACGGAAACCGACGGCTTCTATGAGGTGATTCATGATGCTGGGAAAGTACTCGTTTGGGATAGGGGATCGGTTCGGTCATCAGGGGCGGGCCCAACTGGCGGCGCTGCAGAAGGCGAAGGAGGCCGGCGTTGACGTGACGCCGGTCTGGAACAAGTCGCACCGCGAACACAGCATCATCGGGACCGAGCCTGCCGACGTGCGTCGCGAGGCCGATGCGGCGGTTGCGGCGTGCGGCTGGGCCGGGCCCTACTTCGTCGACGCCGACCACATCGGTCTGCGCAACGTGGACCACTTCATCGAAGCCAGTGACTTCTTCACCCTTGACGTCGCCGATTGGATCGGACAACCGGCGGCCCAGGCTGAAGTCGATGCGTTCCTTTCGCGACACGCGTCGCTGATCGGCACGCTGGAGATCGACGGGCTCCCAAAGGCTTTGAGAATCGAGGCCGCCGGGCTGAAGGCGATCGCCTCGAAGTATCTGGCCGCCGTCAGGGAAGCCGGACGGATCTATCGGCACATCCAGTCGCGCAAGGGCGCCGGCCGCTTCATCACAGAAGTGTCGATGGACGAGACAGATGCGCCGCAGACGCCGGTCGAGCTGCTCATGATCCTGGCGGCCGTCGCCGATGAGGGGATTGCCGCGCAGACGGTGGCGCCGAAGTTCAGCGGGCGATTCAACAAAGGAGTCGACTACATGGGCGACCTCGCAGCGTTCACCGCCGAGTTCGAGCAGGATCTGGCGGTGATCGCGTATGCCGTCCGGCAATTCGGCCTGCCCGCGGACCTCAAGCTCAGCATTCATTCCGGCAGCGACAAGTTCTCGATCTACGAACCGATTCAGAACGCTCTGAAGCGGTGCGACGCGGGCCTGCACGTCAAGACCGCCGGCACGACATGGCTGGAGGAGCTGATCGGGCTGGCCTTGGCCGGCGACCCTGGGCTGGCCATCGCCAAGGAGGTCTACAATCAGGCGCTGGCGCGCATGGACGAGCTGTGCGGTCCTTACGCGACCGTCATCGCCATCGACAGGAGCCGACTGCCCGATCCACGGGTCGTCGCCAACTGGGACGGCTCGCTATTCGCCCAAGCGCTGCGGCACGACCCGTTCTGTGCGTACTACAATCACCACTTCCGGCAACTGCTCCACGTCGGCTACAAGATCGCCGCCGAGATGGGCCCGCGATTCCTCGACGCCCTGGAGCGGCATGAACGGACCATCGCCGAACAGGTCACCACGAACATTTACGACCGTCACCTGCGGCCCCTCTTCATCGACTGAGCCGCCGATGCGCGGCATGTCGCGTGCGCGATACCTCTGAAGGTATACGTAGTTTCCACAATGAACCGGCGGTTTTCGCAGGAAGGGGCCTGAGACCTGCGATCGATCGTGGGGCGTCCATGACTGCGCATGCCGCGGCCAGCGACAAAATACCGAAGTAAATCGGGGAATTTCCTTAGAGCGTTTCTGCACGAACCGAGTCTACCATCAAGTGGGGACCGTCGGAGTGGCCGTGGGTTTTTCGCAGGCGGTGAGCAGAGTGCGGGGGATATCGTTTCTGTTCTTCGACATTCAGGCCGGCACCGTGCCGGCGACCCAGCGCTTGGAAAGGAGAAAAACCATGGAATCACGAACGGCGATACGATCGCTATTGACATTGTTGCTCGTGGCAGCGCTGCTACTGGCAGGCTGTTCATCGGGCGGAGTCACAGGACCGCCGCGGCGCACCACGACCGCGCAGCAGCCGACCCCGGCCCCGGCGCCCGCGCCGGCTCCCGCTCGGCAAACGGCCCCGGCGCCCGCTCCCGCTCCCGCCCGGCTGACGGCGCAGGACTCTACCGGCGCTCGGCCCTCCGCTGGCGGTCGATGCGGCTCGTCGGTGGCCTCGCAGATGTACCCGGCGCAGGGAGCCGTCCGGCTGGACGTGCAGGCGCCGCCCCAGGTCGCGTTGAACGCGCCGTTCGAGTTCACCATCCGCGCCACCAACGTCAGCGACGTGATGGTCAGCGAGGTCGTTGTGAAGGAGCGCCTGCCGGGGAACTTCCGTCTTCAGGGGTCCAACCCGCCGGCCAGCGCTACTGACGGCCAGCTCATCTGGGCGCTGGGCTCTCTGGACCCGAAGGCCAGTCGCGAGATGAAGGTCATGGGCATGGCCACCAGCGCCGAGTGTCTGCGGCACTGCGCGACGGTCGACTTCGTGGTCCCGACCTGCGCCAACATCGAGGTGGTCGAGCCGAAACTGGCGCTGACCAAGACGGCGCCGGCGGAGGTGATGCTGTGCGATCCGATCCCGGTCAGCTTCGTTGTCACGAACAGCGGCACCGGTGACATCCAGGGCGTGCGCGTTCTCGATACGCTGCCGCCCGGACTGGAAACAGCCGACGGCAAGAACCAGATCGCGGTCGACGCCGGCACGCTCGCGGCCGGACAGTCCAAGAAGTTCGCTGTGAACCTCAAGGCTGCCAGAACGGGAACGTACATCAACAGAGCGGTTGCCACGTCGGCCAGCGGCCTGAAGGCCGAGGCGGAAACCCGGACGATCGTTCACCAGCCCGTGCTCGCCATCACCAAGACCGGGCCGGAGAGACTGTTCCTCGGCCGTCCGCTGACCTATCAGATCACGGTCACGAACAAGGGTGACGCTCCGGCGGTCAACACCGTCGTCGAAGACACGCTGCCTGCGGGAGTACGGCAGGTGCAGGCCTCCACGGGTGGCACGGTTTCCGGCGGCAAGGTCGTCTGGCAACTGGGCACGCTGGCGATCAACGCCTCGCGCACGCTCAGTGTGACGTACACGCCGGCGACGGCGGAGCCGCAGGTCAACACCGTTACGGCGGTGGCTGCCTGTGCGGACGCCGTGACTGCCTCGGCGCGAACCAGCGTCGAGGGCATTGCCGCCGTGCTGCTCGAAGTGGTCGATATCTCCGACCCGATCGAGGTGGGCGGGCAGGAGACGTATGTGATCACCGCGACGAACCAGGGTTCGGCGCTGGACCACAACGTTCAGATCACCTGCGTGCTCGAAGATGCGCAGGAGTACGTCTCCTCGGACGGTCCGACGCGAGCCACCGTGGAAGGCCGGACGATTCGCTTCGCGCCGTTGGGCACTCTGCCGGCCAAGCAGAAGGCCACTTGGCGCGTGGTCGTCAAGGCTCTCCGCGCCGGCGATATCCGCTTCAGCGTGACGATGAACACGCAGGAGCTGGGACGCCCGGTGGAAGAGACGGAAGCCACGCGGCAGTACTGATGGATTCTCGATGGACGCAGGGGCGAACCACGGCTCGCCCCTGCTCCAATCCGCCCGGTGGTGGTCAGAAGTCTCACCGTGTGTAGAAAGCGCAGTCGATGGGCCGGACCTGCTCGTTGAGTGGTGTCCGGCCCGTCGTCCCGCGCACAGCGCGGGCTGCAGCACGCGTGCGGGACGGGTTCCATTGGAGCAGGAAGGAAAGGAGTCGTTCTATGTCACTGGCGAAGCGTTCGGTTGCGGAATTCATGGGCACGTTCTGGCTCGTGTTCGGCGGTTGCGGCAGCGCGGTTCTGGCGGCGGCCTTTCCCAACGTGGGAATCGGCCTGCTGGGCGTGTCCCTGGCCTTCGGCCTGACAGTGCTGACCATGGCGTATGCGATCGGCCACATTTCGGGCTGCCACCTGAATCCGGCGGTTTCGCTGGGCCTGTGGGCGGGCAAGCGGTTTCCAGGCTCGGAGCTTGTGCCCTACATCGCGGCGCAGGTCATCGGGGGAATCGCCGCCGGCGCGGTTCTCTATGTGATCGCCAGCGGCAAGACGGGCTTCAGTCTCGCCGGCGGTTTCGCATCCAACGGATACGGCGCGCATTCGCCCGGCGGCTATTCGCTGCTCGCGGCGTTCGTCGCCGAGCTGGTGCTCACGTTCATGTTCCTGATGGTGATCCTCGGCGCGACCGACAAACGGGCGCCGCAGGGTTTCGCCCCGATCGCCATCGGCCTGATGTTGACGCTCATCCATCTGATCAGCATTCCCGTGACGAACACGTCGGTGAACCCCGCGCGGAGCACGGGGCCGGCGATCTTCGTGGGCGGCTGGGCCTTGAGCCAACTGTGGCTGTTCTGGGTGGCTCCCATCGTCGGCGCACTGCTGGCGGGGGTCGCGTATCAGTGGCTCGGCCGGAGCGACGCCTGACCGCACCCCTACTACGACCGGTGGGCCGCTATTTGAAGTAGAACCGCAGACCGACGGCGACGTTGAGGTCCAGATCGACATCCGGCGTCAGATCGACCAGCGGGACGATCTCCGCAAACAGGTCGAACGGGGTCTCGGCGAACAGGTGCGTGATGCCCAGCGGGATGCGGATGCCGAACGCCGTGTCGCCGTCCCGGTCCTTGTCCTTCAGTCTGGCCCCGACGCCGTAGTAGAACGCCGTTCCTGCGAGGCCTTGGGCGTCTTCGGGGTTCTGGAACAGATCGAATCGGTGGACCAGATAATCCGCGTGAAGGTGAAAGGAGTCCTTCCCCGAGAACGACCAGCCTGCGGCGCCGTCGATGGCCCGCTCGCCGTCGAGCCAGCACTTGACGCTCAGGCCGGTGGGCTCGCCGACGATCACGCCAACGCCCAGATCGCCGCCGGCACAGACGTTGCTGGAGAACAGGGCGACCAGAATCGCCGCCAGGCCAATTGCGTGCCTCATCGTAGTCTCTCCTCAATTCCGCCTACAGATCTTCCGAAACCAACGGTTGCCGTGGTTCCGCCTGTCTATGGAAATCGGCGATATGGCGAAAACACTTGAGGGGCATGCCGCGCTGGTCGGGTTTGACTGACGCTACAGGACGCCGGGCAGGTGCGCGCAATCCGCTTCGTCTCGAATCCTGAGGAATGTCACAAGAGGCGGCGGGCCCGGGGGTTAGTAGCTGATGTACGCGACGCCCTCGGTGTCCGTGCCGGGGTAGTTCAGGCAGATCTCGCCGGTCGCGGTGTTGTACAGCCACCCGCTGACGACGACGCCCGCATCTGTCGCAAAGTCCGTCGAGTACTTGATGTTCGACTCGCTGTTGAACGGGTTGGTCGGGATCGTCCGCAGATACGGGCCGTACAGGTAGGGATCCGACGGCGTCTTGCTTGGTGATGAGTCACCGTCGATGGCGGTTGTTCCCAAGAACTGTTCCGGAAGCAGGCCTTCCGCAATCGGCCCTCCCATTGCAGAGCCCGGTAGCGCCCCGTTGTGCTGCATTTTGTACAGCTCGATCTGGGTCCGCAGGATGCTCAGATTGCTCTTGGCGGAGGAGGCCTTGGCCTCGGCGGTATTGCTCTGGTATGTGGGAAAGACGATCGCGCCCAGGATGCCCAGGATCGCCACGACGATCATCAGTTCAACTAATGTGAAGCCGTTTCTTCGCATCGTTCCGACCTCCTCAGGAAGACTCCACGATGGTCTCCGGGCGGACGGGGTACCCCGCCCGCCTAAGGAAAATCTACGAAATCCTCGCCGCAAGGCCAAGAATCCATCTGTCACAGGGCCTGACACCGGCCCGGCCACCCAGAATCCGGAAAAAAAAAAAGGTTTTCTGAAAAGAAACGCGCCAACATTTGCCGTCTTTCAGACGCTTCATTACCGGACGTGCGGGCAGGAGGGACACGATGGCGCCCTTGGCCTCAAGAAATTGGCAGTCCAGGACCGATAAACCTCTGCAACGAAGGTGAGCAGGATCGCGGGGTAATGACCCCAGACGCAGCAACAGAGACCTCTTTGAAAGGGTACTTCCATGACTGGTAGCAAAGTAGCCCGAAAGTCAGGCTGGCTGGGAGTCAGCCTCGTCGCCGTGTTGCTCGTTGCGGCAAGTGCGAGCGTGAGCGAAGCAATCGAAATTGGCACCGGCGAAACATACGACAGGCTCGACGTTGGCCCGGACAAGGTGATCGCTTATGCCGGGAGTGATGCCACCGAGTTGTCTGACAATCCAACGTACTCAGCAGAGAGTGTGTATGCCTTCGGTGGGGGAACGGTTAACCTCGCGCCTTCGGGCCGAATCACGCGCCGTCTTTATGTACAGGGGGGCGATGCCTACATCACGGGTGGATCTGTCGGTAACGGGATCTCTTTCACCAGTGGGACCGTGACCGTCTACGGGACAGATTTCGCGGTGACCACTGGCACGATTGCTGATGGCCAGTGGACCCCGGTTGGCGGAAGCGGGACGCTGACAGGGTCCTATGAGGATGACTCTCCCATCAGCCTGCTGTTCTACAGCAACATCGCGATCAACCTGCTGCCGCCCGGCGGCACGCCCCCGGCGAATAGCCCTCCGGAGGCGTATGGCGACAGTGCCTCCACGACGATCAATACTTCTGTCACGATTGATGTTTTGGACAACGACGAGGATCCTGAGGACGATCCGCTGACGATCTCTGGCGTGAGCGACCCGGCGAACGGCACGGCGACGACGGACGGGGCAGTCGTGACTTACACGTCGGATGCGGACTTCGTTGGAATCGACGCGTTTACGTACACCATTAGCGACGGCAACGGGGGCACCGCGAGCGCCACGGTCACGGTGACTGTCAATTCAGGCAGCATCGACATTGACATCAGGCCGGGCAGCGAGAGCAACCGCATCTATGTTTGGTGTCCGAGGTTTATTCCTGTGGTGATTCCTGTGGCGATCTTCTCGACGGAAGGTTTTGACGCCACGGCGCTGGACCCGGCGAAGATCTTCCTGGCCGGGGCCGGTGTTCTGCAGATCTGCGGATGGGGCGACAGGTACCTGTCCACGGAATTTGACGTCAACGACGACGGGCGGCTTGACCTGCTGGTGGTGGTCACGATGGATCCGGAAGACCTGGACCCCGACCCCTTCCCGGGCGGCACCGCCTATCTGCGCGTCCACGCGGCAGCGTTTCCGACCAGCCCTGTGCTGTACGAGGGCTCGGATCACATCGAGATCGTGAAGCTGTATTAGGGCTTGGCGCGACGGCGAGGGGATGTCTGAAGTGCAACAAAGGGCTGCGACGCGGTGTCGCAGCCCTTTTCGTACTCGGCGGGCTTGGCCTTGACGGCGGCCGGGCTAGAACAGGCGTGTGCTGTCGAACAGGAAGGTGACGGGGCCGTCGTTGACGCTGCTGACGTGCATGTGCGCGCCGAAGGAGCCTTTGGCGACGGGCACGTCGCTGCGAGCGATCAGCTCGGCGACCTTTTCGTAGAGGGGCTCGGCGGTTTCGGGCAGAGCGGCGGCGTCGAAGCCGGGCCGGCGGCCCTTGCGGCAATCGCCTTGCAGCGTGAAGTTGCTGATCAGCAGGACCGCCCCGCCGACGTCGATCACGCTGCGGTTCATCTTGCCCGCCTCATCGGAGAAGATCCGCAGGTTCACGAGCTTGTCGGCCATGAACTCGGCGTCCTTTTCGGTGTCGTCCTTGCCGACGCCGAGGTACACGAGCAGTCCCGGCCCGATCCGGCCGACCGGGTCCCCTTGCACCTCGACCTTCGCTTCTGTGACGCGTTGAATTACTGCCCTCATCTGGCCTCCCAGATCGAGCTACATGTTGTGGTCAATTTCGCGCCGTATCCGGCCGAAGAGCCGGCGGCCTGCGGCGGGCATCCAGCTCGCCGAAGTGCAGCCAGACCGCCCCGCGATACTTGCCCGAAGCGATGTTCTTGCCGCTTTCCGGCCCGAGCGCCTCGGCCGGGTGGAACTTCGTCCCGATCGCCGGGATGCCGTGCAGGAAGGCGATTCCCGTCTCGGGCACGTCGAGCTTCGTGGTTCTCGGATCGGGACCGTCGTCGGGACGATAGAGCCCCAGGAAGAGGTCTTCGGTCATGTTGACGATCGTGATGGCCGCCTGGTCCGTTTCGAGGACCGCCCAGTGCCAGTCGCGGTAGTAGCCCTCGAACTCGGGGAAATCCCACGTCAGGCCGGGCGTGTGGCTCTTGTTCGTGTTGCGGTGGACGTCGAGCGTGCCGCCTCTGGTGCGGTTCTTCCACACGCGGTAAGGCCCGCGCCCGAGCCAGCGGACGCCTTTGACGCGCTCCTGCGGGTACTCGAAACCGATCCCGAAAGCGTCGCGCGCCCCTTCGAGCTGGTACTGGTACTCCAGCAGGACCCAGCCGGTCGGATAGATGTTCCAGAGCACGCTGTCCATGTCGCCGGTGTACGTCACCTGGAGGACCACGCCATCGCCCTTGAGGGAGAATGACACCTTCGCGGGTTCGGCCGTTCCGCCGATCAGCCTGGGCCCGAGCCCGAACTCGATCGGCTTGCCGGCCAGGGTGACGGAGGCGAG
>Ga0116183_1006509_pt1 | contig 10695 bp, 12 predicted proteins | sample AD_UKC078_MetaG_FD_89753 | JGI IMG/M metagenome (GOLD analysis project Ga0116183, IMG submission 89753) | Active sludge microbial communities of municipal wastewater-treating anaerobic digesters from USA - AD_UKC078_MetaG | ecosystem: Engineered > Bioreactor > Anaerobic > Digestate | place: USA...
CAGCCACCAGGCCATCGACCTGCTGATGAGCCAGCTGCGCAAGACCAAGACCAACTACGAGTTCCTGGTCCAGGTGTCCAAGACGGCGCCCGGTTCGGCCGACTCGGACTGAGCTGACCTTAGGCCTTCAACTTCGGCGCGCTGACGAGCGCGGCGCGCACGTTTCCGCACCGAACTCGGAAGGACGCAGGCTCAGCGTTTCGGGGTGCCGACGTTGCCGCCGCGCGGTGCCGTCGCAGTCTTGAGCACCTGCGGCAGACCGATCACGGCGGCGAACCCGTCAGCGTCGCCGGTGGTGTACTCGACGGTGTTGTAGACGTTGTCCATGAAAATCTGACCGAGATCCTGACCGCCGGCGCTGACCATGCTGTCGCGCAGTTCGTTGCGGGCTGCGTTGAACGACTCGTACCCGTGCGTGAGGTTCTCGAGGTCGAGGTTCTCCTCGCTCAGCGAGGCGGTCCAGATGAAGCCCGGTCCATTCGGGTTGGGGTAGGGGCCGAAGATCCGGCCGTGGCTGTTGGCGAGCAAGAAGTAATTGTCGCGGAAGGCTGTGTGGGGTCCGGTCGGCTGCTGCCCGAAGATGTTGGATTCGATGACGCCCTGATAGCCGGTGCTGCTGACCGCGGACGGGGCGAATCCGGCCCGTGTCATCCACGCATTGAGATTGCTCGCCGCCTGGGTGGTGTTCCCGGACGCGGAATCGACGATGACGACGTTGATGCCTTCCATGACGGTCCTGCCCTGGTACGGCAGACCGATCCAGTCGGCGATCTCGTTGTCGGAGTTGATCATCCACTGGCCGAGATTGCCGTACGGCGTTGCCACCGTGGAGGTGGGACTCGGCTGGTCACCGCGGACGCCCTCCGATTCCGGCCCCGCCGGAACGGCCTGTCCTGGCACGGTCGGCGTGGTCGCGGGCGGCTCCGGCGGCGATCCGGCGGGAGCTGATCGCCGGGAGTCCGAGGGCCGGCCGGTCGCCGGGGCATTCCCGGGTGCGCGGCGCGCGGCGCCCCGTGACCGCTCGGCGGAACCGGCGTTGGCCGGCTTCGACGTGGCTGGCGGGGCCGGCGAGGCGGCCGGTGCCGGCGGGGCCGCCGTTCCCGATGGTTCGGCCGAGGGATCGGCCGCAGCGACTCCCGGGCCCGACGCCAACCCACTCACCGCGATGACCACCGCAGCTACGCACACCTTCGCGATCGTCATGGTTGGACCTCCAGGTGACTCAGTTGTCGGTCTTGCGCTCGCCCGCGCTGGGGTGACGGGACGCTCCGGCCTTCGCGGATGGGTCCTGCCGGAGTCCCTCGCCGCGGACCGCAGCGGCAGCCGTGGGTGTGGTGGAATCGCCGCCGGCCGGCACATCTGACCGCGTTGGATCGCTGTGTTCGACACCGGTGACGGCGGCCGCCGAGGCCGCAGTGGTGGCCGTCGATGCGGCGGAACGCACGGCCGCCGGCGTTACCTGCGGCGCGGTCACCGGGAAGTTGGCCCCGACCGCATTGGCGATGGTCAACTGCGACTTCTCAGCCCACATCCGCAGGCTGGGAACGGCGTAACCGTCTCCCGCACCGAGCGGCCCCAACCCGGGGCCGACAGTGACGGCGAGCAGGGTGCCGGGCAGGCTCGAGGTCACTTCTCCGTCAGCGCCGACGGGACCGAGCAGGCCGTCGACCACGGTGTTCCACGCACTCTCAAGATCGAGGCTGGTGAGCGCTGCCAGGGTCTGGGATCCGATGGTGACCGCGGCCCCGGCGATCGCCGACAACGCACCGCCCACCGTGGTGAGCAGGTCACCCGCTATTCCGGGCAGCGAAACGACCACGTTGGTCAGATGCGCCGCCACGCCGCCGAGGACCGCGAGACCCGCGTCCAGCGCGATCTGACCGGCGTTCTGGATCGGCACCAGCGTCGCGTCCGCCAGCGTTGCGAACGCCTCGGCGAACTGGCCGCCGATCGCCTGTCCGACCGCCGTGACGATCGCTGCGGGCAGATCCCACAGCGCGTCGGTGAGAATCTGCGCCGATGTGCTCAGTGCGTCGATGGAGCCGCCGAGGTCGTTGAACCCGTTGAAGCCCAGTTGGCTGATGATCGGCAGCGCGACGTAGATGAACTCGGGCCCCAATCCCTGGAACGGGTCCCACGGGTAATCCGGGTAGGTGTCAACGCCGTTGAACAGGTCGTTGTTCAGCACCTGCACGGTTCCGAGGATCGCGCTCAGCGGGCTGGATAGGCCTGCGAGTGTGATGTCGGGAATTGCGGGTGCCGCAATGCCTGCGGCGGGCAGGACCGGGGGCGGGGCCAGGGCGACACCGGCCACCATCGCGGCCGCGAGAATCGGAACTCGTCGTGATGACTGCAATCCAGCTACCTCCCAGGTTCAGGCACGATACTGCCACTGACGGTTCGACGAGCGGGACTGATTGTCCATGTCGACCCCTGGCGCCCGGTATCGGGGCGTGCTGGCCGCGTTTGGGCAGGTGCCAGGACAACTGGCATACTGGGCGCCGATCCCACCTCAGGTACCGGTTCACGCCCCTGGAAAGCACCCGGTCCGGCGACCCGGCGACCACAAGCGAAGAGGAACTATGAAGAGCGGCATTCACCCCGCCTACGTCGAGACCACTGTGGTCTGCGGCTGCGGCAACACCTTCACCACCCGCAGCACCAAGGAGAGCGGCCACATCGTGGTCGAGGTGTGCTCGCAGTGCCATCCCTTCTACACCGGCAAGCAGAAGATCCTCGATAGTGGCGGTCGTGTCGCCCGCTTCGAGAAGCGCTACGGCAAGCGCAAGACCGGCGAGAACGCCGACAAGTAGCGTTGTCTCAGAGCGCACCCGCCGACGCGGTCGACGCGGTGCTGACCGAGCACGCAGACCTGGAGCGCCAGCTTTCCGACCCGGAACTGCATGCCGACCCGGCCGGCGCACGGCGGGTGGGTAAACGTTTCGCCCAGCTGGCGCCGATCGTCGCGACCTTCCGCAAGCTCGAAGCCGCCCGCGGTGACTTGCAGGCGGCCCGGGAACTCGTCGTCGATGACGCGTCCTTCGCCGACGAGGTCAGCGAGCTTCAAGCGCGCGTCGCTGCGCTCGACGACCAACTCACCGACATGCTGGCTCCCCGTGACCCGCATGACCCGGACGACATCGTGCTCGAGGTCAAGTCCGGCGAGGGGGGTGAGGAGTCGGCGCTCTTCGCCGCGGACCTGGCCCGGATGTACATCCGCTACGCCGAACGGCACGGCTGGACGGTGACCGTGCTCGACGAGACGTTCTCCGACCTCGGCGGGTACAAGGAGGCCACCATCGCCATCGCCGCGAAGGGGGATTCCGCGGACGGTGTGTGGTCGCGACTGAAGTGGGAGGGCGGGGTACACCGCGTTCAGCGCGTCCCGGTCACCGAATCGCAGGGTCGCGTCCACACGTCGGCCGCCGGCGTACTGGTCTACCCCGAGACCGAGGAGGTCGAGGCGGTCCAGATCGACGAGTCGGATCTGCGCATCGACGTCTATCGGTCCTCGGGCAAGGGCGGCCAGGGGGTCAACACCACCGATTCGGCGGTCCGCATCACCCATCTCCCGACCGGCATCGTGGTCACCTGCCAGAACGAGCGCTCCCAGTTGCAGAACAAGGCCCGCGCCATGCAGGTGCTGGCCGCGCGGTTGCAGGCACTGGCCGAAGAGCAGGCGGAGGCCGACGCATCGGCCGATCGCGCCAGCCAGATCCGCACCGTCGACCGCAGCGAGCGGATTCGCACGTACAACTTTCCGGAGAACCGGATCGCCGACCACCGGATCAACTTCAAGGCCCACAACCTCGATCAGGTGCTCGACGGCGACCTCGACCCACTGCTCGATGCGCTGGCCGCCGCCGACAAGCAAGCGCGCCTCCAGCAGGCATGACCGGTCGGCGGCTGCGTCGGGCGATCGAGACCGCCGCTGCGACGCTGTCCCGATCCGGAGTCGATTCCGCTCGAACCGATGCCGAACTGCTGGCCGCTCACCTGACCGGGATCGACCGCGGCCGGCTCACTTTTGCCGATGATCCCGACGACGGCTTCTTCGAGGCTTTCGAGGCGGCTGTCACGACCCGGGCGCGCCGCGTTCCCCTGCAGCACATCACCGGAACCGCAGCCTTCGGCCCGCTGTCGTTACATGTCGGCCCCGGGGTCTTCATCCCGCGCCCGGAGACCGAAGCGATCCTGGATTGGGCAGTCCGCCGGAATCTTCCGGAACGCGCGGTGATCATCGACGTGTGTACCGGATCCGGCGCACTGGCCGCGGCGCTGAGCCGCCACTACCCCGATGCCCGGGTCATCGCCGTCGACGATGACCCGGTCGCGTTGGGATACGCCCGTCGCAACACCGGTCAGACCGCCGTGGAGGTTCTCGGGGGTGATGCGACCGACCCGCAACTCTTGGCCGAACTTGATGGGACGGTCGACTTGGTGGTGTCCAATCCGCCCTACATCCCGCTCGGCGCGGAACTCGAACCCGAAGTGTCCGAACACGATCCGGCGCACGCGCTGTTCGGCGGACCGGACGGGATGGCGGTGATCCGTCCGATCGTGGCCCGGGCCGCTCGCTGGTTGAGGAGCGGTGGTCTGCTGGCTGTCGAACACGACGACACCACTGCAGAGCTGACGGTCGAGACCATCTGCGCCACTGCGGCTTTCGATGACGTCCGGAGTCGCACCGACCTGGCCGGCCGGCCGCGATTCGTGACGGCCCGGAAAGACCAACGGAGGCAAACGAAGTGACCCAGTTCCTCAACTGCCGGGATCCAGGCAACCGTGCTGATGCCATCGCCGCGGCGGCTGCCGCGGTCAAGAGCGGTCGACTGGTGGTGCTACCGACGGACACTGTCTACGGACTGGGCGCCGACGCCTTCGATGCCTCGGCGGTGGCGGCACTGCTGGAGGCCAAGGGTCGCGGCCGGGACATGCCGGTCGGTGTTCTCGTCGGCTCCTGGCACACCATCGAGGGCCTGGTGTACTCGGTGCCGGAAAGCACCCGGGAACTGATCCGCGCCTTCTGGCCGGGGGCGCTGAGCCTGGTGGTCCAACAGGCTCCGTCGCTGCAATGGGACCTCGGCGATGCCCGTGGCACCGTGATGGTGCGGATGCCGCTGCAACCCGTGGCGATCGAGTTGCTGCGCCAGACCGGTCCGATGGCGGTGTCGAGCGCCAATGTCTCCGGGCGGCCCGCCGCCAACACCGCCCAGGAGGCTCGTGACCAACTCGGCGATCTGGTCGACGTCTACCTCGACGGTGGGCGCGCCCAGCAGCAGGCGGCCTCGACCATCCTCGACCTCACCGGTCCAGAGCCCCGGATTCTGCGCGAAGGTCCAGTGGGTGCTGACGCGATCGCCGACGTTCTCGGTGTGGACCGGGATCGACTGACCGGATGAGCGGTGCTGCCGGACCGCCCCGAGTCCGGCCGGCGGGGGAGTAGCGTCGATGCCGTTATGGCGGCGGACTTCCTTTCTGAGGTGCTTTCCGACCGGGGCGCGGGCGTTCCGCTGCGAGAACTGGCTCTCGTCGGCCTGACCGCGGCCATCGTGACCTACTTCGCCACCGGCGGTGTGCGGGTGCTGGCCCGGCGTCTCGGGGCCGTCGCTTATCCCCGCGAGCGTGACGTTCATCGTGAGCCCACCCCGAGGATGGGCGGCCTGGCGATGTACCTGGGCGTGGTGAGCGCGGTGTTCCTGGCGTCCCAACTCCCGGCGCTGACCCGCGGCTTCGTGTACTCGTCCGGAATGCCGGCGGTGGTGATCGCCGGCGGTCTGATCATGGCCATCGGGCTGATCGACGACCGGTGGGGGCTGGACGCGCTGACCAAGTTCGCCGGCCAGATCACCGCCGCCAGCGTGCTGGTCACCATGGGGGTGGCCTGGAGTGTGCTGTACATCCCGTTCGGCGGCGTCGGCACCATCGTGCTGGATCAGGCCACGTCGATCCTGCTGACCTTGGCACTCACGGTCGCCGTGGTGAACGCGATGAACTTCGTCGACGGCCTCGACGGTCTGGCCGCCGGACTCGGCCTCATCACCGCCATGGCGATCTGCATCTTCTCCGTTGGTTTGCTGCGTGACCACGGCGGTGACGTGCTCTTCTACCCGCCGGCCGTGATCTCGGTGGTACTGGCCGGCGCCTGCCTGGGATTCCTGCCGCACAACTTCCATCCCGCCCGCGTCTTCATGGGCGACTCCGGTTCGATGCTCATCGGCCTGATGCTGGCCGCGGCATCGACGACGGCCGCCGGCCCGATCTCGCAGAGCGCCTACGGGGCCCGCGACGTGTTCGCCCTGCTGTCGCCATTCCTCCTTGTGGTCGCGGTGGTGTTCGTTCCCGCACTGGACATGCTGCTGGCGATCGTGCGGCGAACCCGCGCCGGACGCAGCCCGTTCAGCCCGGACAAGATGCATCTGCACCACCGACTGTTGCGGATCGGGCATTCGCACCGTCGCGCGGTGCTGCTGATCTACCTGTGGGTGGGACTGGTCGCACTCGGAGCGGCCAGCACGATCTTCTTCGATCCGCGCTATACCGGCGCCGTGATGCTGGCGGCGATCGCCGTTGCCGTCATCGTCACCGTCATCCCGTTACTGCGCGACGGTGGCAGGGCCGGGATTCGGGACGACGACGATGACCTGACCCTGTTGAGGGACAGCGTCTACGGGAACGGCTACGACGGCAAGTAGTAGGTCGATTTTGGCCGAATTCCGCTGTGGTACGGTGCTGTCGAAACCATGGGGAACGCACCGATCAGGCAGCTGATGAGCATGTTTCCCCGCCAATCACGATTGTGGGTGACCGTGTGACGACGCCAGCGCAAGATGCGCCGTTGGTGTTCCCGTCCGTCGCCTTCCAGCCCGTACGGTTGCTATCGGTCTGCGCGGCCTTGACCGTCGTGGCGGTCGGCCTGTCCGCCTGGGCCGGGTATGTGATGTTCGGGGTGTTCTTCGGAATCGGGCTCGCGCTGGGCCTGCTCAACGCCGTGCTCGTGCAGCGGTCGGTGTCGGCGATCACCGCCGACGCGCACCCGCTGAAGCGAAAGATGGCGCTGAACTCCGCCACCCGACTGCTGGTGATCAGCGCGGTCGGTCTGGCCATCGCCTTCGCGTTCCGTCCGCTGGGACTCGGCGTCGTTTTCGGCTTGGCGTTGTTCCAGGTGGTTCTTGTGCTGTCCACCGCCTTGCCGGTGTGGAAGAAGCTGCGCACCGGCGACCCGGACGGGGCCCATGATGAGCTCGGGCCGGACATCCGGACCGGTTCCACCGCTTCTTCGGGCAATCCCGCCTCAATTCCCGACCAGATGACCAAGGATTGAGCACCATGACCGAACGTATCCTCGCCGAGGGGGCGATCGAGGTCGGCCACCACACCACCGCGACGTGGTTGGGCATGACCGTGAACACCGATACCGTGCTGGCCACCGCGATCGCCGCCGCCATCACCCTGGCGCTGGCGTTCTTCCTGCGGGCCAAGATCACCTCGACCGGGGTGCCCAGCGGCGTGCAGTTGTTCTGGGAGGCCATCACCACCCAGATGCGCGGGCAGATCGAGGCGGCGATCGGCTACCGGATCGCGCCCTTCGTGCTGCCGCTGGCGGTCGCGCTGTTCGTCTTCATCCTGATCGCCAACTGGATCTCGGTGCTTCCCGTGCAGTACGGCACCGCCGACGGCGCGACACATGAGCTGCTCAAGCCGCCGGCCTCCGATATCAACTTCGTGCTGGCGCTCGCGCTGTTCGTGTTCCTCTGCTACCACGCGGCCGGGTTCTGGCGCCGTGGTCTGCTCGGCCACCCGGTCAAGCTGGTCAAGGGCCACGTCGCGTTCCTGGCACCGATCAACCTGGTGGAAGAGCTCGCCAAGCCGATCTCGCTGTCACTCCGTCTTTTTGGCAACATCTTCGCCGGCGGCATCATGGTGGCGCTGATCGCGTTGTTCCCGCCCTACATCATGTGGGCGCCCAACGCGATCTGGAAAACCTTCGACTTGTTCGTCGGACTGATCCAGGCCTTCATCTTCTCGTTGCTGACGATCCTATACTTCAGCCAGTCGATGGAACTCGACGAAGACCACTAGACCCGATCCACGCGTTCGAACCCGAACAACCCACAGCCCTGGTAGGAGTCCTACCAGTAACCAAGGAGGAAAAGGAATGGCAGACCCACAGATCGTTGCCGGCGCACTGATCGGCGGCGGGCTCATCCTGGGCGGCGGTGCCATCGGCGCCGGCATCGGTGACGGTATCGCCGGTAACGCCCTGATTTCGGGTATCGCCCGGCAGCCTGAGGCACAGGGCCGGCTCTTCACCCCGTTCTTCATCACAGTCGGCCTGGTGGAAGCGGCCTACTTCATCAACCTGGCGTTCATGGCGCTGTTCGTGTTCGCTACGCCGGGCGCGTCCTAACCACCGATGGGGCACAACAGCGTCACCGTGTTGGCGGCTGAAGAAGGCGGCACCAGCAACTTTCTCATCCCCAACGGCACCTTCTTCTTCGTCCTGGCCATCTTCCTGATCGTGCTCGGCGTGATCGCGAAGTTCGTCGTGCCGCCGATCCAGAAGGTGCTCGGTGAGCGCGAGGCGATGGTTGCCAAGACTGCCGAGGACAACCGCCGGGCCGCCGAGCAGGAAGCGGCCGCCGAGGCGGATTACAAAGCTGAACTCGCCGTCGCCAGGACCGAGGCAGCGGCGATCCGTGACCAGGCTCGTTCGGAGGGCCGTGCCGTCGTGGACCAGATGCGGGGCGAGGCCAACCAGCACGTGGCCGACACCCTGCAGCAGGCCAACGATGAACTCAAGGTGCACAGCGACGCCATTGCCGGCGAGTTGCGCGCCTCGGTGGACAGCCTGTCGGTAACCCTGGCCAATCGGGTGATCGGCGTCGAGGCGGTCACTGCAACGTCAACCTCTGCGGGGCGGTAAACCACTATGTCGACATTCATCGGACAGCTCATTGGCTTCGCGGTCATCGTGTGGGTTCTCACCAAGTTCGTGGTGCCGCCCATCAAGCGGCTGATGGCCGACCAGAAGCAGACGGTGCGCACCCAACTCGACGACAGCGCGAAGGCCGCCAAGCGGCTGGCCGAGGCCGACAAGTTCCACGCGGCGCGGGTGGCCGAGGCCAAGGTCGAGGCTGCCCAGATCGTCGAGGAAGCCCGCACGGACTCCCTGCGCATCGGCGAGCAACTCCGAGTCCAGGCCGGCGTCGATGCGGAACGTATCAAGGCCCAAGGGGGCGATCAGGTTCACCTGCTCCGGGCTCAGCTGATCCGCCAGCTGCGTGGCGATCTCGGCAGTGAGTCGGTCGGCCGGGCCGCGGACCTGGTCCGTGCTCACGTCGCGGATCCGCAGGCGCTGGCGGCGACCGTGGATCGTCTGCTCGACGATCTGGATGCGATGGCTCCGGCCACCGAGGCTGCGAAAATCTCCGGTTCGGCTCTGCGTTCGGCGAGCCGCGACGCTCAATCGGCGCTCGTGCAACGCTTCGACGCGGTGTCCGGTTCGCTGTCGGTTGATCAGCTGGTGGTGCTGTCCGACGAGCTCACTGCGGTGGTGACGCTGCTGGAGGCCGAGCCGATTCTGTCCCGGCACCTGGCCGAGGGGAGCGGTGCGGCAGAACCGAAGAAGCAACTGCTGCAACGGTTACTCGGCGGCAAGGTGGGTGCCACCACCCTGGATATTCTCGGCACCGCCGCATCGGTTCGCTGGTCGCTGACATCGGACTTTGTCGGCGCACTCGACCACGTTGCGCAACTCGCACTGCTGGCGCGCGCCGATCGGGAGAACCAGGCCGACGAGGTGGCGGAGCAGCTCTTCCGATTCGGGCGTTTGCTCGACGCCCAACCGCAGCTCAATCTGCTGCTCAGCGACACGTCCAGGCCGGCCGCCGACCGGGTTGCCCTGCTCCGGGGCGTGCTCGGCCGGGCCGGCGGCGGCAATCCCACCGCCGCAGCACTGCTGGCCCAGAGTGTCGAGTTGCTGAGCGATCAGCGGGCTGACGAAGCGGTCACCGAACTCGCTCAGTTGGCCATCGCCCGGCGCGGTGAAGTGGTCGCCGAAGTAGTGGCGGCGGCGGATCTCAGCGACGGCCAGCGCACCCGACTGAGCCAGATCCTGACTCGTATCTACCACCATCCGGTGTCGATTCAGCTCACCGTCGATCCCGCTGTGATCGGCGGCCTCTCGGTCGCCGTCGGCGACGAGGTGATCGACGGGACGTTGTCCTCCCGGCTGACCGCAGCCGCCAACAAGCTGCCCGACTAGAGCGGCCGTAAGGCCGCCACAACAAGCCACGAACACCAAGACAAGAAGGCAGGAAGACGAAAAGCCATGGCAGAGTTGACTATCTCCGCTGACGACATCCAGGGCGCCATCTCCGACTACGTCTCGAGCTTCGAGACCGGCACCGGGCGCGAGGAGGTCGGCACCGTCATCGACGCGGGCGACGGTATTGCCCACGTCGAGGGTCTGCCCTCGGTGATGACCCAGGAACTGCTGGAATTCGCCGGCGGTGTACTGGGCGTCGCGCTCAACCTCGACGAACACAGCGTAGGCGCGGTCATCCTCGGCGACTTCGCGAAGATCGAGCAGGGTCAGCAGGTCAAGCGCACCGGCCAGGTGCTGTCGGTCCCAGTGGGCGACGCGTTTCTCGGTCGGGTGGTCAACCCGCTCGGTGAGCCGATTGACGGCCG
>Ga0116183_1006510_pt1 | contig 10695 bp, 8 predicted proteins | sample AD_UKC078_MetaG_FD_89753 | JGI IMG/M metagenome (GOLD analysis project Ga0116183, IMG submission 89753) | Active sludge microbial communities of municipal wastewater-treating anaerobic digesters from USA - AD_UKC078_MetaG | ecosystem: Engineered > Bioreactor > Anaerobic > Digestate | place: USA...
CTGCAAATTACAGTTCAGAAGCTCAAATACTAACCGGTTTATATGAAGGTTTATTTTCTTATGATCCATATTCGTTAGAAGCACTTCCTGCCGTTGCCGAGACTTATAAACTATCGCGGGATAAAAAAACATGGACCTTCACACTGCGCTCAAATGCAAAATTCAGTAATAATGATTCAATATCTGCACAAAGTGTATATGATTCATGGATAAGGCTCCTTTCTCCTAAAATACAGGCACCGTTTGCCTCTCTTCTCGACTGCATTGAAGGCGTCGAGGAATACAGAACAGGGAAAGGCAGCATTGAAAATGTTGGTATTAAAGTAAGCGGACCGCTAACCCTTGTTGTCAAGCTTCAAAATCCCACAGAACATTTCCCAAAAATACTTTGTCACCATGCGTTTTCTATTGTACATAAGGAATCTTCTGTTTACAGCGGTGCTTATTCACTTTTTTCCTTAACTGAGACAGAAATTGTCTTAAAGAAAAACAATAATTACTGGGACAGCGGAAACGTGGCGCTGCCGTCCATTCGTTTAATTTTATCTGATGATCTTGATGAAAATACTTTTTTATACAACACCGGAAGTATTGACTGGGCGTGCGATGCAGTTAATGCAGGTAAAATAATTGATAAGAATGCTGTCGTTGTGTCGACTCAATTCGGTACCGAGTATTTGTTTTTTAAGTCGCATCGAGCTCCATGGAATTCAGAAAAAGCCCGAAATGCTCTTCTTTATGCTGTTCCCTGGGAAGAACTTCGTTCAGGAAGCATTGTTCCTGCAGATACCCTTTTAGTACAGCTCAGAGGCTATCCTGATATTGCAGGCTTGAATGATCAGGATATTGATGAAGCTAAAAGACTTCTTGAAGAAGCAGAAATTCCCCCGGAACAAAGAAAAATTACCTGTGCAGTTCCGGATAATTCATACATTATTAAGCAGATGGAGTTATTAAAAAGTGCATGGGAGCACATTGGTGTAACACTTGAAATTCAGAAAACCCCGACTAACAGATACCTTCAAAGTATTCAGGGCTGGGATGCAGACCTTTTTACCTATACATGGATTGGGGACTTTGCAGACCCGCTGGCCTTCTTAGAACTCTTTAGGTCTAATTCTTCATTAAATGAAACACAATGGGAGAATTCTGCTTATGATCAACTCCTGTTGGAAGCATCACAAATGAATGATCCGGAAAATCGGTACAAAAAATTAGCAGAAGCCGAAAAACTCCTCCTGGATCAAGCGGTTATCATCCCAATCTCTCACCCGGTTTCCTTTAATGTAATAGACAGAAATTTAATCGGCGGCTGGTATGATAACGCACTGGACATTCATCCTCTAAAATACTTGTATTTTAATGAAACAAAGCCCATTCAGGGATTAGTTCTAGCATCGAAATAATTTTTATGATATAATGGCGGAATATGAGCGACAGTAAAACTGCATATCAAGTTAATCAAAAGATAGTGTACCCAAGCCAAGGTGTTGGGAAAATAACAGAAATCAAGGAAAAGAAGTTTAAAGAACAGGTTCTTTTATACTATGTAATTTACCTTGAAGTATCTGACATGACTGTTATGATACCCGTAGACAGATGTGAAGAGATGGGAATTCGTGCAATCGTTAGTCCTGAAGAAGCTGAAAAAGCTCTAACTATGATTGGAGAGGAATTTGAACCCGTGACTTCCGATTGGAAACTCAGGTATCAGATGAATCTTGAGCTGCTGAAAAAAGGCAGTGTAACCGATATAGCATCTATCGTACGCTGTCTGTATCACAGAAGCAAGGTAAAGGAACTCCCGATTCTTGAACGTAAACTTTACGATTCTGCAAAAAAACTTTTAGAAGATGAAATATCATTTGCTCTGGATAAAACTACCAAAGAAGTTGAAGCTATGATTCATGCAAAACTTGAACCATTGGGATTACTTCATGCAAAACAGGCTCCTAATCTTACCAAGGCATTTGTAGATAATGATGATGAAGAATTTATTGTTGCCGATGAAGAAGAAGAGGACGATGAAGATGAAGACCTCCCAGACGACGATTCAGACGAATAAATAGCTATGCAGATAGCCGTTGTACTAACAGCCGGCGGTCTTTCGACCCGGCTTGGAATGGGAATAAAAAAAGAATTTTTTACATTCCCCGACGGAAAAACAGTTCTTTCGACTTGTGCTGAATCTTTTTTAACTTATTTTCATACTGCATCAAATTGCAATCTATCATCCCTCGTAATAACCCTGCCGAAGCATGCACTCTCAGAAGGGGAGAAGGTATTCTACACCGGAGAAACAGGAAGCTTATGCAAGAGCCTTGGTATTACGCCCTCTTTTATAGAAGGCGGTGCATCAAGACAAGAATCCGTAAAAAATGCTCTGTACTCAATAAACAGTAAAGATTCCTCATGCAGTGCTGTCCTTATTCATGATGCAGCCCGGCCCTATGTAGGTACAGCGTTAATACAGAGGGTTATTGACGGAATTAACGCACACGGCGCCTGTGTTCCGGTTATTCAATCAACAGATACCCAAAAACGCCTTGATCCAGAGACCGGCTTTATACTTGATCACCTTGACCGTAAGAGCATTGTCTGTGTACAAACTCCTCAAGGATTTCTTTTTCCTGAGATCTTTCAGGCACACCAGAAAGCTGCACTATCAGCAAAAATATATACCGATGATTCAGAGATATGGTCGGATTTCTTTACCAATAAACCGCAAATTGCCAAAGTCCTGACATGCGAAGGCGAAACAGCAAATAAAAAAATCACCTTTTCTTCAGATCTTTCAATGTGAGGGAAATATAGATGATAAAAATCGGATTAGGCTATGACTTACATGCTCTTGAAGCGGGAAGACCGCTTATCTTAGGCGGTGTTATTATACCCTTCGACAAAGGCGAAAAAGGTCACTCTGACGGCGATGTACTGCTTCATGCAATAACAGACGCACTCCTGGGTGCAGCAGGTCTCAGTGATATAGGAGAACTATACCCTCCCTCTCAAGAACAATGGAAGGGGGCAGACTCTTCCTCACTTTTACAAAAAGCATGGGAATTAGTTACTAAAAGCGGCTGGAAGCTTGAAAACATAGACTGTGTTATTGCAATTGAAAAACCAAAAATTCTGCCCTTTAGAAAAGAAATAATCTCACGAGTAGCAAATATTCTGAAATGCCGCGAAGACCAGGTCTTTATAAAAGCAAAAACCGGTGAAAAGCTGGGAGAAATAGGCAGAGGGGAAGCCGTCTGCGTATGGGCAGTTTGCCTCATTTCTAAAGACTAATAATCTCAACCAGCAGCCCTTATTTATTATAGGTTTCCAAAATAAGTTCTACTTCACTCACTGCAAGCCCGAGTCTCGAAGCGATATCTTCCGGTCTCCAGTTTGCATGAGCAAGTTTTACAACACTTTCACGTATTTTTGGAGGAGGAGCCCCTTCTTCTCTTCTCGGTTTTGGATTAGCATTTTTTTGTATTTCACCAAACAGCTTTATATTACTTTCAGCTTCTTTGCTTATTTCCTGAAGCCTGCTCTCGGTCCTTGCAAGCCATTCTCTGGAATTCTGGAGTTCTTCCATGCGGGTTTCTGTCTGAGTAAGAATACCTTCAAGGGAATTAACCTTTTCCAAAGCTTCGGAAACTTTGGGATTTATAGTCATCAGCTTATCTACACCTTTTTTTAGGTCTTCTATCTGTTCAGGAAGTTCAATCGTTTCCTTTGAACAGGAAGCAAGCCGTTTTTCAATGTCCTTAAGCATTTCAAAGGTTTTATCCACACCGATAATAGTTTGATCAAGTACCTCATTTTTTTTCTCAAAACGTTCGTACCTGCTGGATATGTCCGACAGTGTTTCCTGGAACTTTCTTACCTCTATCTGCATTCCCTGGAGGTCATCATTGGTAGTTCGAAGTTCCTCCATCTTTTGATCCATTGTATTTGATAAGGTCATGAGACGATTAAATGTTGTTTCCATTGCCTCAATGTGTTTCTTTTCCTGAGCAAATTTAACCGTTTTTTGGTTTATCTCCTCTTCAGATTTCTTTATTTTAGCAAACTGCTGTTCAAGGGCAGTAATGGTTTTACCAAAAGTCTGAACCTCTGCAATTTCTGTTTTAAGCTCAGCAATTTTTGTTTCCAATTCATCCTTAAGTTTGTCGGTCCGGTCAAAAAGCTGTGTCTGAGCAATAAACTGCTTTATTCTTCTGTCAATGTCATCCATTGTTTTATTTAAATTATCAGCATCAGACTGCATTTTAAGAACCATTTTCTCCTGTGCAGTTTCATTACGCTCTTTAATTTCCTGAACAAGACGTTTTTCCTCTCGAAGTTTCTGATCCGCTTCACTGTTATACTCTTTTATTCTGCGCTGCGTTTCTTCGAGCATCTGATCATATGAGTTTTTAAACTCGATTACCATTTCTCCTGCTCTTTGCTCGTAGGTCAATAAAGTTTCACGAGTTTCATCAGACAGCCGTTGAATGTCCTGTTCTATTATACTTCGAGCCTGCTCTGTTTTTTCCCTGTAATCTTCAACTTCAGATTTAAAAGTATTTTCAATTTGGCCAATCATTTCTTTTGAATTACTGTCAAAATTTGCTAATTTATCTGTAAAGATGACGCTGGCTTCTTCAAACTGATCATTCATCCTATCTTTCCATTGTCCAAAATCGCTTCTCATTGACTCGAGAAGGGCGCTGGCCTGTTCACTGGAAGAACCGATGCTATCCGACATTTTTTCGAGTTCCTGAGAAACTTCCTTTTCATGCCGTTTTATCTGCTCATCTATGCCTGCAATATAGGTTGCAAGTTCCTTTTTCAGGTATACATTAGCATCTTCTTTTGAATTCTCCAGTTCTGCAGCATAGTTCCGGGTAAATTCCTGAAGTTCAGCATCAAAACGGACAGAAGCTTCTTGAATCTGCTTATCCTTAGAATTAATTGAATCTGAAAGAATAGCTGTTTGTTCTTTAAGCCGTTCGCTTAGGCTGGCAATTCTTTCTTTTAACTCTTCTGCGTATTTAATTTCAAGGCTGCGTCTTTCATCCTCATAGGCTAAAGCCATTGAGTCAATTTTGGAATCAAAGCCTCCCCTCCATTGAGCTAATGAATCATTGAGTGCATTGCTTCGCTGTTCAAGATCGGCAAAAAAGTCATCTTCAAATCCCTTTAATTTTTCAGAAACATTATCGTAGGCGCGCTGCTTAAGTTCATTGAGTTCGCCCTCAAGGGTTTGTACCTTTCCGCTTATATCGTCAGCTTGAAGTGAAATTTCATGCTTGAAGTCAGTATAAGATTTTTTCTGCTCTTTGGCAAAAAGAGAAAAATCGGCAAGTACACGGTTGCTTACTTCATTCATTGCTTTTTGCAGGTGTTCCTCTAAATCATCTATATCTGTTACTGTTTTTTCAAGACGCTCAAACCGGTACAAGAGATCATCATTGTACTCCTTAATACGCTTGTCCATATCTTCAAAGGCCGAAGAAGCTTTTTCTTCCTGAATTTTTGCAATATCGCGGAAGGATTTATCAAGCTCTGCTGTTATACGCACCGATTCCTGCTGAAGTTTTTCCTTTGCGTCACTAGTCTGAGCTTCAACACTTTGACTCAACAAAGATGTCGTCTGTTCAACATAATCTCTTATATTACCAGTTTTTTTCTCTGAATCTTTTCGGATAGAATCAATTTCTGTGTCTATAAAACTGCGTATCTGCAGCAGTGAATTCTGCGATAAGTCATGAATTTCCTTAGCCCTATCTTCCAGAATCCGGGCCTGTTCATTCATTGATGTATCAATAGCACTTATAACTTCATTATTTTTTTGCTCAAATAATGTCCTTGCGTCATTTATTACAGATTCAACAAGATCCTGAGCCTGTGCCGTTTCCTGTTGAGAAATCAGTCTAAGACGGGAAGTTTCTTCTTTAACCAAGTCCCTCACCTCTGCGGTTTCACTCTCAGCCAAAGCCCTTAACTCGGCTGTTTCTTTTTCTATTAATGCTCTTAACTGCGTGGTTTCACTTTCCGTTAAAGCCCTTGACTCAGATGTTTCCTTTTCTACTAATGCTTTTAACTGTGCGGTTTCACTCTCCGCTAAAGCCCTTAACTCAGATGTTTCACTCTCCACCAAGGCTCTAATGCGCGCAGTTTCTGCTTCAGCCAAAGCTCTGGTTTGTGCAGTTTCCGCCTCTATGAAGGCTTTTGTCTGTGCATTTTCCTTCTCTGCACTATCTCTTGTCTGGGAGGTTTCATCTTCTACATATGCTTTTAAGCTTTGAATTTCAGTATTAATAAGGGATTGGATATTCTGAGCCTTTTCATCGGCAAGAGACTCAAGGGAAGATGATGTTTCCTGAATAAGAGCAGCAAGAGAATTTGTTTCTGATTCAATCTTTTTCCTCATATTCTGCAGAAGATCATCGCCTGCAAAAAGCTCCTCATTGATTCTGCGGGAAAGATCTTTAGTCTCAGCTTCGAAATTTGAAAAGTTTTCTGTAATTTTCTGTGTTACTTCATCATATTCTTCTGTTGTCTTCTGCAGTTCCATTCTCATTGTATTTAAATATTCAGAAGCTTCCTGCTGCCAAGAGTTTTTGAAATTTTTTACAAGCGCCTGAGTTTCTTCTACTCTCTGTTTAATTAATTCACTAAGACTGCTTGTTTTTTCATCCAAAAACTGATGGTATTTTTCAACACGTTCGACTGCCTTATTTCGAAGTTTATCAAAGGCTGTATGCTCAAGATTATCAGCCCGTTCTGCAGCCTGCTCAAAGGCTGTCTCGTATGACTGTTTAATTGAAGAAAGAATCTCCTCATTTTTCTTGAGAGAATTAGCCGTAGAATGTTCAATTTGTGCAATATCAGACTGTAATGATGAAAGCAAGCCTGATACCGCCTGCTGGAGCTGTGTTTCATTTTTAACAGAAAACTCATTTTGAATAGAGGGAATTTTCTTTTCAAGAATGTCTATTGTTTTACGCTGTTCCGATAATTTTGCGTCAACCTTATCTACAACATTTGATTCTTTTTTAATACGGAGCAGGTTTTCTTCAACCCGTTCGGTCATGTCAAAAAGCGTTTTAATGAGTACATCATATTCACCGGCACGCTGTTCAAGTTGTGTTACAGTTGATATATGCTTTTCATATGTTTTAGTTTTAGCATCAAATTCTTCTATAATTTTTTCAAGACGTTTTACAGCTGCAACAGCCTGTGATTGTTTTAAATCAAGTTCAACAGAAGCGTTTTGAAGTTCTTCCTTTTTTTTTGCAAAATGAAGCTCAAACTCGCCTTTTACCTTATCTGAAAATTTACGAACCTTATCTATAGACCTGCTGTTTTTATCGAGCTGTCTAAAAATAAGCACAATCGACAAACAGAGAGCAAGAGTAATAACATTTATTATATACATTGTTCCCACCAAAAAAACAAATATATATTAGTGTAACACAATTTCCTGTAATTGGCGATAGTTTTTGAAAGAAATATCCGCATGGCGCAGCTTTAAACCGAACAATCTTCTCCAAAACGGCATCAAATACGCTGTTTTCATACCCGCGTTTTTAGCGCCAATAATATCTGCTTTAATATTATTTCCCACATAAAGTATTTCTTCACTTTTAAGACCAAGCTTTTCTGCCAGGGTTCCAAAGGTATAAACAGAAGGTTTTAAAGCCCCGCAGCCTTCTGAGCCGAGAACAACATCACAATACTTTTCTGCTCCCCAAATATCACCTTTCTGCTGGGGAGGAAAATCGGATAAAATGGCACATTTTAGTCCGGCTTTTTTAAAAACCTCGAAGCTTTCAACAGCATATTTGTACGGCTTAATTTTTGGAAAGTACTTGCATAATCCGCAGTAAACCTTATCGTTAATAAGAGTCCGGGCAGTATCTACAGAAACATGCATAGCATCGGCTAAAAGTCTTGCCTGATACTCGTAAAAGTCCGGAAGCGGAGCTGTTCGGTGCAGTATATCGCGCACTTTTTTATAGGAGAGGAAAAAATTAAGATTTTTTAAAAAATGAGGAACTATGCGTATATATAAACGCCAATTAGCATATAGTGTTCCGTCAATGTCAAATGCTACAGCTTTAATTGAATTCATTACTTAACATTTATACTATATGTTAAGCGGGCCTGTCCATCACTTTTTTCTTCTTCGAATCTCCATTGTGCAATTTGAGAACGAATTTCCGTCTGAACACTGACAGGAAGAATGCCTGCAGGCTGAAAATTAATGTTTCCAGGCGGGACTGTACCGTTTGCAAGTACAGTAAAGACTATTGTGAGGGTACGTGAACTTGTTATGAGTTTTTCACTTTCAGCTGATAACACGATAGCCGGCTTTGCAGGATACAATAATAGCCGGCTGCTCCCGTCAGCTAAATCCATAGAAACCCCATCCCCTTCGGATCTTGAAGAACTTTGAGTTTCAAAACTCTTGCTCTGATCATTTCCTTGTGAAGTATAAACTCCAGGCTTTGCAGAAAGGATGTTCTGAAGAGCTGCTTCGGTACTGCTCATAACTGATGAAGAAGAAGCAGTTCGCGAGGTTTGAACAGAAGAAACAGCAGCTGTATCCTTTTTAGCAGAAGCTGCTGTTCCCGAAAGCGCCTGAACCGGTTCATTACTATTAATTTTCGGCACTGAAGCTGCTTGAGACTGCTGTTCCACTGCAGAGGATTCAAAAATACTCTCATCCCAAACAGCCTCTTTTTTAACAGGCTTTGCATTTTGAGCCATTAATTCTTCCATACTTTGAACGAGCTGAGGTTCAGCCCTTTTTTCAACAGGAGCAGCGGGAGCTGCGGCAGTTTTAACCGCGGGGGCTGCTTCAGTTTTAACAGCCGGTTTAGGCTCCTGAGATTTAATTTCCTGAGCTTTGGCAGTATCCGGCTTAACGGCAGGAGCAGAAACTATTTCCGTTTTCTTTTCTGTACTTACTTCCCTTACGGCTTGAGGCCGGGGCGGCTCGGGAACCTCAATTATTTCTTGAAGAACCGGTTCTATGAGCGGTTCTCTTACATCTTCAACGGTTTCTTCTTCGAAAATTAATTGAATTAATTCATAACGGGTTTCTTTTTCCGGCTGTATTGTTAAAGATAGAACAAGAAGTACAATCCATATAACAGCAGTTGAAGAGGCGCTTATTATATCTTTTTTAGTAAGAAACCCTTTGCTTATCATTTTTTAACACCAGTTGTCCGTAAATTTACAGCAGCAAAACCGTTTGAACGTAAAAGATCAAATATTCCAACTATTGTACCGTTTGTAACAAGATCATCTGCTTCTAGTCTGACAGGGAAAGTTTTTCTTTCCTCCGGTGAAAGTTCATAGGACGACAGATATGTTCCCAGTTCAGCCATGTTCACTTTTTCTGTATTAAACCATAAGGTTCCGTCTTTTTCTGCGGTTATTGTTATGCTTCCGCCCGATGTAGATTCTGCAGTAGTAGACGAAGGAAGCCGTAACGAAATTGCAGGAAGAAGTGCAAAGGTTGTAGAAACAAGAAAAAAGAGAATAAGCTGAAAAACAATATCAATCATTGGTATGAGATCGAGTTGTACGTGTTCTGCTTTTATCTTTCTAAATTTCACAAATTCTCTCCTTTCACCTTCAATGCAACAACCAGTTCTGATGCAGTATATTCCATCTCGATCATTCTCCGGTTAATTCTTGAAACAAAATAATTGTGAAATATTAGAGCTGGAATTGAAACGGCAAGCCCGGCAGCGGTTGTTACAAGAGCCTCTGCTATAGCTCCGGCAAGAATTTCAGGATTTCCCATTGATCCGCCGGATCCTAAGACACCAAAGGCCTGAATGTTGCCGGTTACGGTACCCATGAGCCCCAGCAGTGTTGCAATATTTGCAATAGTTCCTAAAGGGGTAATAAAACGCTCTAACAAGGGAATTTGATGCGTAGCTTCATTTGTTACGGCTTCACGAATTTCGCTTACCGGAAAATTACGGCATTCAACAGCTTTTTTTAAAATATTCGTAAGCGGGGTATTAATTGCCCTGCAATACTCTATTGCACCGTCATAATTCCGTTTTTTTACCAGGCTGATAATTTCTGTTGATACTGATGTTCTATTCTTACCAATTACATAAAAATATATCATCCGCTCAATAATAATAAAGGTTTCCAAAACTGCACAAACAAGGATTGGAATAATAAGTACGCCGCCGCTTTTTAATACTTCAAACATAATAACTCCGCTTAAAAATAAAATTTTGCTGTAATTAATGCACTGCCGCTCCTGGCAGCATAGGGGTATGCAATAATTCTGTCTGTACCGGTTACTAATTTTACGACATCTTCAAGTTCCAGAGCAAGCGAAAAAGAAGGCGTTATTGAATAATATGCGCCAAGAGAAATATCCGGAACAAGATCTCTCATAGGTTCAAACTCAATTTCCGCATGTGAGCGCAGCTTTGAACCCTTTGAAGAAATAAAGCTGCTTAAATAGATAAGCTGTCTTTGATCAACAACACCGGCATCAAGCCACGACGAACGCCAGCCTAAGGCAAGACTAAAAAGGTCTTTGCTATATTTTACAGCAATATCGGAAATTAATTCATTTCTATTAGCGACAGACAGTTCAAATAATCCATTTTGCTCATTTTGAACAGTATAATCGGGCATAAGTACACCGTTGTCAAACGCTGTAGATTTAAATCCAAG
>Ga0116183_1006519_pt1 | contig 10686 bp, 9 predicted proteins | sample AD_UKC078_MetaG_FD_89753 | JGI IMG/M metagenome (GOLD analysis project Ga0116183, IMG submission 89753) | Active sludge microbial communities of municipal wastewater-treating anaerobic digesters from USA - AD_UKC078_MetaG | ecosystem: Engineered > Bioreactor > Anaerobic > Digestate | place: USA...
AACTACTTTCATAAATTATGAACTCTCTGTGGTGAGATGAAAGATTGCTAACACTTGGGATTGCGATAGCACTACTTATTACACAAAGCGGAAGTGCATTTATAAGACCGTCTTTTAGTTCAAAGTTTCCAAAACACCAAAAGGCAAATGCAAGCAAAAAGGCCAACGCAATCATTGGAAGTAAAGCACCGAGAAAAGATTTTCCGATTAGTCCAAACTTAGATTTATTGAGTTCTAGCTCCAAGGCACCTTCAAGCACTATAAGGACAAGTCCGACAGTTCCCAGAACAGGAAGAATGGGAGAAAAGTCAGGAAGTTGGACGTCAAGCATTATAGTAAGTTGTTTAACCGCCCACCCTAAAATCAATAAAAGAATTACGGAAGGAATTTTCGTTTTGGAAGATGTCAGATCGAAAACATAAGCGATGAGCAGAAGAACGCAGAATGTTATAATTATTGTTGTAGTCATCACTCTTTAATATTGGCACTATCTCATTAAGTGTATACGTTAAAATAAAGGGTTCTTTATAGTTGGATCCTTTCGGCAAATATAGATAAAAAATGATTATGGACGAGCCTCATTTTTTTATCGGTGATGTCCATTTTTTGTTGCTTCTCTCACAGTCATATTAGCGGATTTCATAACTGCCTCTTCTGTAGGGAATGAGAGTTTGTTTTTTGGTGTATTTTCTGACTTTGCCGTTTAAGTTTTATATCAGATTTGTGGTGTAGATAATCCGTCCGATTTCTATGGGGTAAGTCAAGAAAAGGACTTCCCACTTGCAGTTATTCGGCCGGGATTTTGCAGAAATATTGGGTGTGCCATTCGAGCATGAAGATAAAATGGGCAATCCGGAGGATTATTTCTTCGATAGCGAGGATGGATTCTTTTATGACAAGCGCATCGAAGACGGATCTTTCGTCAAAGTGAAAGGCAGCGAAGCCTATATCCCACTTTGGACAGAAGTGGCCACCAAGGAGCAATTTGACCAAATGTTCCCCATTTTAAAAGACGAAAATAGGTTTTCCACATATATCCCCTTCCCCACTGTCAGTGCCGACGAACCCGAATTTACCCCCAACGGCTACTGGCGCGGCCCCATCTGGCTGGACCAAACCTATTTTGCCATCAGCGGCATCCGCAAATATGGAAAAACCCAAGAAGCCGACCAATACACCGGACAGGTCTTCGACAGATTGGACAAACTCCGGGAAGGCGGCGCCATCCACGAAAACTACAACGCCCTCACCGGCCAACAACTCAAAGCACCCCACTTCAGCTGGAACGCCGCACATTTATTGATGCTGTATTGGGAGTATGGGAGATAGTGAGGAGTCTGTAGTGAGGAGTAATAAGAAACCCTGCTGGAGTAGGGTTTGGCAGGGCTTTGAGGTTAATAGCTGAGGTTAGCCTTTCATTTTATTTATAATTTCAATCTTATTCTGTGTTGCTTTTGGCAGATACTCAAAATGGGTTTTAATGAATTCCTCAATTAATTCTTTCCTTATAACTTTTGTTTTTTCATTTTCCAACGAAATATTTAAGTAAATATTATTGGATTGAAAAAGAATATAATTTTCATCAGTTTTTTGATAGTTTTTTAAATCTAGTGGAGTATTGCCTGATTTTATTTGTACAAGATAATTAGATTTTGTTTTTTTATCAATTGCAAAGTATTCATAACTCATTGTATCTACTTTACGTGAATTAGGTACAACAATATAGTTGTTAAATTGAAGATATATGAATACTAAATCTTCCAACTCTTCAGAATCAATAAAATCAAAAATATTATTTAGTTTGAATTGAATATTTTCAAATTTATCTTTATCACTTTTTTCATTCCATATATACTTTGAATATCCACTTACAAAATCAGAATTAATAGCTTGCAAAGTTCTTGTTGGCCTAAAACAAGCTATTACTTTTCCAGGGACTTCATTTGTAGGAATCTTAATAAAATCTACTTCAACCACATTTGCAATATCAATATCGTTTTCATTTGCTTCAGTAGTATTAAAGTATTTCCATCCCGACTTGACTTTTGCCAAGTAATAATCACCCACTTCGTCTCTAGTCCAAATTAAATCACCTGGTTTTATTCTATTTTTTAAATAATTTACCGTATCAATGTTAGGAAATTGTTTTTTTGCTTGTGAGGAATATTCCTCCCAGCTAATCTCAGTTATAGAATCAGTGATTCTCCATCCAACACCTATAACACCGTGTTTTAAGCAATAATTAAAAACAGTTTTAACACTTGCTCTTCCTGCATTTGGTCTAATGTGTAATCGATATACTGACATGACATTGTTTTTTAAAGTAGCGGTTAATATTTTTTTACGAAACAAATATACAAAATTCTATAATATAAATCCCACAATTTTCTTTTATCTTCACCTGCAATAAGTCTCTACTCTACTGCTTCACTAAAAGAGTGACTGAAATGCCTCTATTTATTTTCACAGAACGGTTTCGCCTTTCATATAACGGTCATTTGAGAATAGCGCCATTTTACGGGGTGCGATGTTACACATTGCTATTTCATAGGCTATGGACATAGGAGTTGTTATACATTATGCGTTTATTCAGGCAAATACTCAATATTGTTGCCAATGTCTTCTAATTTCTTTTCTTTTTCAAGTCTTTTCAAGTTGTTTACTCCATTGTTTAGTACTTTCCTAATTTCATCTTCAGAAGAAGCAGGAGGGAGATTAAAGTTAGAGTTTTCATATTTATTTTGGATTGTTAAATATTTATCGATAACCTCAAGCTGACCATACCTCCTTTCTTTTTCATTTCGGTACCAAATATCTTTAATAAACTCGCGAAATTCCTTAATAATATCCCCAATACCTTCAAATGAAAAACCACCAGGTGAAGCCATTTTGATTCTGTATATATTAATCAACTCTTCACTTGATTGGTATGAGGATATATTAAAATATATTTCTGTTAAAGAAGGAAACTTCCTTTCTTCCTCAAATATTGGTAATGGGGAAAATTGAAAGAAAGGAAACTGAGGAACATTCTTAATATTTCCACTCAAATAGTCCTCTAAAATTCTCCTTTGTAATTCCAAAATTTCAATACACATTGGATAGTTAAGATATTTATGAAAATAGTTTTCATAAGTTTTCAGCATCATTTCAAAAGATTCTCTTTTTTTTCTATCCTGGTTTTCTTTTATCTTAATAGCTGAGAATACATTGTAAATCTCTTCAATACTTTTAATAAATGATTGGAGGTCATTTAATGTCCAAATGCCATTTGACCTAAAACCGATTAATTGTTTTGATTTTTCCATTGTATTAAAATTTAGTTATTTTCTTTCTTAACAAGTTGAATAACGGTTTCAGGCTTTTTGTTCAGGCTGGTTTAGTAGTACAAAACAATCAACCAACACCGAATTCAAATAGGAGCACATAGCTTTAAACTTACACGTTATCCCGCATGATGCAATACCCTTGTTAGTGGCTACCGTTATTATCTGTATGTTGTCAATATCGTACGATTTCATTTATTATTTCAGGTATTTCTTTGAATTGGTTTATCCAAATCACATTGAATCCAAGATGATTGGCATCTTGTTCTTCTATGCTTTCAATCACTGGAATTACTTTTCTGTCTTTGAGTTTTACTATCTCACTTTCTGGATATAGTTCTTCAATAGTATATCGCTTTTTAACTATGTAATGATTCTTTTCTCCTTTTCCATTTTTTCTAATAGACACATCTAATAGTCTCCGCATATTTGGGTCAGTCAGACTAATTCCAATGAATAAACAAGTGCTATTATTGAGATGATTTAATTGAACCAGATTGCTCCAACTAAACGGGTCAATAAATTGAGAGTGATAAGCGTCCTCACTAAAGACAACTTCATTTTTTGAAGTCAATTTTTTCCCTCTTGGTAAAAAACCATGAGGATGATAAATAGGAATTTCTTCTTCTTTAAATCTTTCACCTTCTGTAAAAATTGTTTTGAAGTCAATTTTTTCTTTTGTGAGTTTTTCTTCTATTAGGTCGTCAAAATTAAAGGTGATTATAGCCTTTAGAGGTTCCCTATTTCTTCTTTGTCTGCTTAACTCGAAAATTGAATCTACAATTTCACTTTTGTCATTGCAGTTTTTGTATAATGTGTCTCGAACTGTTGATGTAAACTTTTTCCCTAACAAAATTTTTAAATATTGTGCTAATATTAAGGGAGATACGTTTATTCTTTTTTGGAACAGGTTAGCAAGACTTTCAGGGTCAGGAACATCTTGATTGTTTGAGTATGCCGCTTTGAGAAGCGATTTTAGCAAGGTATTCCAAGTAGGTATGCCTGCATCATATGAAATACCCGATCCACAGAATAGGGTTAAGTTGCCATTGTTGTATGCGTCTTTTAAATTTTTAATTTGAAACTCATAAAATTCAGGGTTAAATTTGTTATTTTGTCTATCAATCTCTTGATACCTTTTCGTTGTCTTGGTTTTTAGGGCAGTTATGAGTTTAAGGTATCCATCTTCAAATGAGTGTCTAAAGTCAGAATAAAATCTATCCCTTAGTGAAAAGGGGATTTCACAATCTTCAATCAATACTGGCAGTATAATATTTTGTTCTTGAGAAATTTCTTTAAGCAGTATCGCAGATAATTCGAAATTCACCCAGTTCGAGTTTGTGCTATTTTTAGAAAGAACAACAATAAAATAGTCTGTTTTGCTGATTGCACCCGAAATTTTTTCTTGAATATTTTCCCCAACTGCTATTTCTTTTTCATCAGTCCACACATGAATGCCATCTTCACGAAGTCTTGTAGTTAATTGACTTACAAACTTCCTGTCTTGGTAACTATGACTTATGAATATTTTCATCATTTTCTGTTTTTCTTGCTTGTTGATGTTTCTTTACGGTTGTCACCAATTTATAATTTACGAAATAAATATACGAAATTCTTCAATAAAGATTGTTATTCCGCAGCTCTAAACCTGTCCGCTCCGTCTGTCAACCACTCAAGTGAAAAGTTCAGGAAATACATTTTGTAGGGGGCGGTTTCGTCTTCTTCTATGTAAACGCCGATTGTGCCGTCGGGTAAAATGGTTATGGAGGAGTAGGCGGATTCGTTGCGGGCAATGGTTTTCTTGACCGGCCAGGTGGTGCCTTCGTCATAGCTTAGCCACATTGTTACATTTTTACGGGTGCTATGGTTTGGTAAAGTGTGCAGAATTCTATCTTTATCATAACCATCTTTGGTGGATGTGTAGCGGATAATATCGGCATCACAAGCATTGCCCCATATTTCTTCCCAAATATTTTTCGGGCCCCAGGTAATGCCTCCATCGGATGATTTTGCCCAAAGTCGATTTCCTTTCGTACGGCTACTCATTAGAATATCGCCATTATTCAGTTCAACCACTTTAGCCTCATCCCCATCCGAAATCGCTCTTTCCGACACATGCCACGACTTCCCATCATCATCCGAATAAACCGCATAATTATGAAGTCGTCTGTTCACTAGAGTCTCACGTACAGCCATTACAGCCATCAATCTGCCGGTGCGAGTACATAAAGCGTGACCAGACCCGAAGAATAAGCTTTGCCACTGTGCACGAACGGGATCCGGACACTCTGCACCATAAATTTGGGCCGTAATATCCCTTGGCGGAGTCCAGGTTTGGCCGTGGTCATCGCTTGTCGAAATATAGGTACGCTGCGGATTTTCAGCAGTAGACCCCCAAAGTCCGGGACCACCCACAAATAGCGCAACCAGCTTTCCGGTATTTGATCTAATAATAACTGCATCACCAAAACCTTTGCCATATCCCTGACCCTCAGCCACTAAAAAGGGCTCCGACCAGGTTTTCCCGCCATCTGTACTTCGATTGGCTACAATATCAATATCTTCCGGCAGGTCGATTGAATTATATTTCCTCCTGTCCGTCAAAATCACCAGCGAACCATCGGCAGCGGTCGTTATAGCCGGAATACGGTAATTCGCCGAACCATAATCACTCGGACCATAGACCAGCGTCCTCCTAAGCAGAATCTCGCGACTCCCCTCGGGCTTCCCATTCTCAAATAGATGAGTCTCCGCTTCGGTGGAAATAGAAATCACCTCCGCATCCAGCTGATTCCCCTCTTTTGCCGTTTCTTTTACTTTGAAAGTTACCCAGATATTATTTATCCCCGAGCCAATCTCCCCCTCAAGCGGGATCTTCATTTCGCCCTCTTTTGGAACGGTTGAAGCGAGGAGTTGTGCGCCTTTCACAAGCGGATTACGCGGATCAAATTTCTCAGAGGCTCCGGTCGAATAAATCTTTACCCCATCAATATCATTGATATCGGTACTCCCATTCAGATTCATCACCAGATTCTCAAAAGCCACTTCCCTACTCCCTATCGTCTGCAATTCTAACCGCAGAATCTCCTCGTTGTCATTCCCTCTACCAGAGAAGTTATTGTCTTGAATAACTATGGAGCCGGTAATTTTAATTTCTTCTTGGGCAGGGAGACCGAAGAGTGGAGAGGTTAAAGTTAGTAAGGAAGTGATTAGAAGGAATGAGAGGGGTTTCATGGGAATGGCGGAGTTGGCGGTGATTATGCAAAGTTAGAAAAAAAGAAAAGGAAATAGAATATTGTTCTGAAAAACACCTATATGGAGCTTTTGAAACAAACAAAGCCAAAGAAAAAACCCATTAAAAGCCCAAGAAACATCCAAGAAAGATATCCAAGAAATTTACAATACTAACCAATAAAATGAGGGCATACACGGAAACTACCCAAGAAAAGGCTAAAACTACCCAGATACTACCCAAGAACACAATAAAACTACCCAAAAACTACCCAAAAACTACCCAAGAAACTACCTAGAAGTATCAGAGATCCCCTAAGAAATTTAATCGATCAAAACATTACTGCTGTACAAGAATATTTTTGTACATTTGCGATATGTATTATAGGAGAAAAATAATATTGGCTCTGTTAAGTATTTTTGATGGACAACTAACCGCAAAACAATTTCAAAAGTACTTGTTTTTATTTACTCGTGAGCAGACAATAAAATCCTTTGATTTTATTCCGTATCGTTATGGTTGTTTCTCTTTTCAAGCTAATCAAGATATTGCTACGCTTACTAAATATGGCTATTGTGGAATTGTGGAAACAGACAATGGTAAGTTTTACAAACTACTAAATGACGATAATTATATTGACACAATTAAATTGGAAGACAGAAAAAGTCTCCTTGAAATAAAAGAGCAGTTTGGCAAGTTGAGCCAGTCAGATTTAATTCGCTACACCTACCGCCAATATCCCTATTACGCTATAAAAAGTACTATTGCAAAAGAGTTACTAAACAAAAAAGAACTCAACACAATAGAACAACAAAAGCCTCACTACGCACACAAGCAACTTTTTACTATTGGTTACGAGGGCATTTCTCTTGAAACCTATATCAATAAACTGATTATTAATGACGTTAATGTGCTTTGCGATGTTAGAAAAAACGCTTATAGTCAGAAGTACGGTTTTTCTAAACAAACTCTTGAATTAGCTTGTAAAGGTGCTGACATCGAATACATTCACATTCCATCTCTTGGCATTGTTTCCGCTAAAAGACAAGATTTGCAAACGCAAGCAGATTATGATTACCTTTTCCAAGAATACAGGGAAACAACTCTAATAGAAAATAAAGATTCGCTTTTAACAATTCGTAACTTGTTAGATGAAGGTAAACGAGTTGCTCTAACTTGCTTTGAAAAAGACCCAAAACAGTGCCACCGCACTTGTGTAGCAAATGCACTGATGCAATTACCGGCAACCGACTATAAATTACAATGCTTATAGGTTTATGGCTCTTACCCGTATTCTTATCTCAGTAAAAACATATCCTACACTTTCTGCCACTTATGATGAGTTGGTTTGCACCGCCGGATTTAAAGAGGACGGCTCGTGGGTCAGAATTTATCCAGTTCCCTACAGGAAATTGAATTATGCCGACCAATATGAAAAATGGCAATGGATAGAAATGGATATTGTCCGCAATACAAAAGATTTCCGAAAGGAGAGTTATCGTCCTGCTGATCTCGACAAAGATATTATTATCGGAGAAAAAGTTCCTACTACGAAAAATTGGGCTCTTCGAAAAGAAATTGTCCTTAAAAATGTTTATACCGATATGTCGGTTTTGATCGGGGAAGCAAAAGATAAGGATATCGGAACATCATTAGCTGTACTCAAACCCAAAAAGGTTATTGACTTTATATGGGAGCCCTGCGGACGAGAATGGGACAAAAATAAACTTGATACCATAATTGCAAAACAAGCACAAGGCAATCTATTTGACAATGAAGAAACAAAAAAAATTTTCAAGGTTGCCAAGAAATTACCTTATCGATTTTCTTACGTTTTTACTACCGATGACAATATAACACGCACTTTAATGGTAGAAGATTGGGAGTTAGGTGCATTATATTGGAATTGCTTAAGAGCCGCGGAAGGCAATGAAGCAATAGCTTGTCAAAAGGTAAAAGAAAAGTATTTTGACCACATGGTGAATAAATGCGACTTGCACTTTTTCCTTGGCACTACTCAAAAATTCCATAATGTAGGTCTTAACCCGTTTATTATAATCGGAGTGTTTTATCCTCCTAAAGAGGACAAAACACAACTTTCACTTTTTTAATTTCCCCCCTACCCCAACAACCTGCTCGCTACTGTAAAATAAATCAGCACTCCCAGAATGTCCGCTAAGGAGGTAATCAAGGGGGCGGAGGCGGTGGCGGGGTCCATTTTGAGTTTTGTGAAGATGAAGGGGAGCAGCATGCCGATGAGGCTGCCGACCATCACTATGGCGGTCATGGTGATTCCGAGTACGAGCATGATCTCGGGGGCGCGGAATGCCGATACCAAACTCACTCCGAGGGCCATTGTGAGGCCCAGGAGTAAAGATACGAGCAGTTCCTTCCCCAGCAGTTTGGTCCAGTCCCGAAGTTGGACATCGCCCATTGCGAGGGCTCGAATCATCAATGTTGCAGATTGGGAGCCGGCATTTCCTCCGCTATCTATCAGCAACGGCAGGAAAAATACGAGCGACAGGGTGCTTGCAAGTACATCTTCAAAATTTTGAATCACAGCTCCCGAAAAGACATTTACAAAGACCAGAGCCGTCAGCCAAAACACTCTCTTTTTGTATAAAAACGAAATGGAGGCTTTCAAGGGACTGATAATGGCGTCCTGAACTGCACCAAACTTCTGGAAGTCCTCCGTGCCCTCCTCTTCAGCAATGTCCAGAATATCATCGACAGTCACAATTCCCAACAATATTCCCTTAGTATCCACCACGGGAAGCACTACCCTATCGTACTTTTTAAAAGCACTTACCGCCGTCTCCTGGTCGTCGAAAGCATTTAGCGAAGCGAATTTATAATCCATAAGGTCGCTGATCCGCTGCTCCGGAGAAGCGAGAATCACCTCCCGTATGCGGAGTCCATCGAGCAACTGCCATTTGTCATCCACCACGTAGATTACATTCAAAGTTTCGGAATCGTGCCCATATTGACGAATATGCGCCAAGGTCTCCTCCACGGTAAAATGGGGTCTCACTGCCACATATTCGGGGGTCATCAATCGACCGATGCTATCTTCGGGATAACCAAGCAAAGTGGTAGCTACCGCCCTGTTGTCGGGCGTGAGCAGCTGCATAAGGCGCTGCGCAACCTCCCCGGGAAGTTCCTCGAGGAAAGCGGTACGGTCGTCCGGCTCCATATCGTTGAGCAGATCGGCCACCTGTGAAGCTTGTTCAGCCAATCCCCTTACAATATCTTCCTGCTTTTCGTGCGAAAGCTCCTGAAACACCTCTTTCGCCTGTGCGCGCGATAGAAAGCGAAAGAGCACAATCGACTCAAATTCGCTTCCGCGATCAATTGCCTCTGCCAACTGCAGATGGTCGAGATTCTGCATTGCAGCTCTCAACTCCTTCCAACTCTTTTTTCGGATATACCGAAAAAGAGTTTTAACATCAAAATTCAGCATAATAATCTCCTTTTAGCTTTCCACAAAAGGAGATCGGTTCCTTCAGAGGAAAGGGTTAGTAAGATTTTTTAAATAATTGGTAACTGTCTTCGTCCATCTTTATAAAAATCATTTTGGCCTGCAAAGATAATAAATTAAAGGTAATCAATCAACTCCGTTTGGGAATAGAGAATTTGCCCACATCCACTTTCTCGAGCTCGAGCAGGGCTATTTTCCTTTCAACTCCACCTGCATAACCCGAAAGCGAGCGGCCCGCGCCAACCACCCTGTGGCAGGGAATGATAATTGAAATGGGATTGCGGCCCACCGCACCGCCTACCGCCCGCGGACAGAGACGATCGACACCTTTCTGTTTGGCCATACCCTGCGCAATATCACCGTAAGTCATCGTGCTGCCGTAAGGAATGGAGAGTAAAAACTCCCACACCTCCTTGCGGAATGGGGTTGCACGCAGACTCAGGGTTGGAGTGAAGTCCGGCGCCTTACCGCTGAAGTATATCTCGAGCCAGCGCATCGTCTCTTCGAAAATGGGCAGCTTCTTCTCAACTCCTTCGCCTTCCAGCGTCTCCGCGAAATAGTCCTGATCGTCAAACCAGAGCCCCACGAGGGCCTTTCCATCGCTTGCAAGCGTCATCCCGCCGAGCGGGGAATCATAATGCCAGGTATAG
>Ga0116183_1006520_pt1 | contig 10686 bp, 8 predicted proteins | sample AD_UKC078_MetaG_FD_89753 | JGI IMG/M metagenome (GOLD analysis project Ga0116183, IMG submission 89753) | Active sludge microbial communities of municipal wastewater-treating anaerobic digesters from USA - AD_UKC078_MetaG | ecosystem: Engineered > Bioreactor > Anaerobic > Digestate | place: USA...
ACATGGAAAAAAATGTACGTTGATGTTCTAAACACGCTCCACGGAGAAAACCCACACGTGTTATACCAAATCAGTGCATCAGAAAATCAACATGAAATGAGTGTCTATGTTTCAGATTCTTCGCAGAATTTCTCATACTCCGTGAAGATTGCTAACGATTTATACTTGAATGACAACTTTGATACAAGCACAAGAATTTACGCTTTGCAAAAATTCCTTCCGATGTACGGAATTGACCTAGAAGAACTAGTTTTTTATTTGAAAGAAGACAGTGAAAATGACCTTGACTATACGAGTAGTCTTGCAAGTCTCCGTAAATCTTTTTGGGAGTATGCCCTTCCCAAATTAAGAGATGAGACAAATATGTTCCTAAAAAGAAACCCAACCACTAGTCACTACCTTGGCACACCAATGGGTAATCCTGGAACGCGAATTTATGCAAGTAGCACTCTGGAAAACACCAAAATAGGATTCTGCATAGAAAGAAAAATGACAGAACAGAACAAAGCACTTTACGATTTTCTATTTAATCACAAGGAAGAAATTGAAGCCAAAGCAGGTCAAAAATTTAATTGGGAACGTATGTCAGAATATCGAGTTTCATGCGTTGAATCAATCCCATTGCCAGTCAATAATTTAGACAAACAAAACTGGGATACCATCATTGATTACTTTGTATTATATGTTAACCTAATGCGAGAAATCTTCAATCCCTATATTGAATCGTTTGACCTGAAAACAAAATAAAGCACCTTGCCCTATACATCTCTTTAAAAGGCAACCAGCTCAAAGTTAACAACTTTGGCTGGTTTTTAATTTTGTCATCTAGTCTTCTTAGCTGGGTTCATTAGTTTTTTGGGACTGATTACCATCTTCAACCAATTTAATCTCAATCTTCTCTTCCATACGCATCGTGCCGCGCAGGAAAGCGCCGTCTTCGCTGCTGAACGAAGTCGTCACCACATCGCCCCACACGCGTCCGGTCGCACGGATTTCCAGCTTTTGGCAAACCACATTGCCCTGCACCAAACCAGCCACAATCAAGGTTTCAGCCTTCAGCGTCTCGCAGTTCACTTTGCCGGTCTCGCCAATCACCACCATGCCCCGCACCACAATCTCGCCGGTCACACTGCCTTCAACGCGCACACCACCCGCACCACTCAAATCGCCATGCCAGCTCATGCCGTTGGCAATCACCGTGCCGATCTGATTTTGCGCCTTCACCACCGGCGTAAAACTTTGGGTTTCTCTTTTTCGTCTAAACATCGTAAAGCAATTATAACCTTATTAAGTCTGAATAAGCTGATGAGTCTATATACCAGCGCCAGGGAACTGAAAGCCAGGGTTCAGCAGCATAGCCAATGCCAATCCGGGCACTTTGCTTAATCATATCCGCCTTAGGCGCGAAGCCGCTTTCAAACCACAAAGCACTGGTCTTAGCACAAATATCCGCGCCATTCAGCACGCCATCTATCCCCAAAGCCTGACACAATTTGGCGGGACCATTCAGCCAGCTGGGCTTGCCAAAATCTCTTTCACGGCGCGCGCGCATCGCTTCCAAACCCTCCAGCGCGAGCACCGCTCTAATCAAAACCGCGGCCGGCAGGTCAAGCTTATCACAAACCACGTTCAGCATCCAATGCATCCCGTAGGTAAAGTAGACATAAGCATGTCCGGCTGCACCAAACATCACCGCATTGCGCTTTGTTTTTCCGCGACTGGCATGGCAGGCTTTGTCTTCCATGCCCTGATACGCCTCCGTTTCGACCACCACAGCGCGCATGATTTGCCCGTCAATTTCCCGCGCGATAATCGCGCCCAGCAAATCCGGCGCCAGTTCCGTTGCCGGTCGCTGATAAAAATCTCTGTCAAAGATAGTGTTCATTAAAGCTGTAACAGTGGGTCTTTATCAATCGTCAGGCGCAGACCGGCTTCCAGCGGCACTTTTGGCAAATAATTAAGCAAACGCTCCGCCTTGCTGATATCCGCGCACATTCTTTCCGCGCCACCGTCGCGCTTGGGGTTGAAAATCTGCTCGGGCCGCTTGTCCGTGACCATGCGCACCAGGCGCGCCAGTTCGTTCACACTGGTTTCAACACCACTGCCGATATTAATAATTTCCTGGTCCACGCCATGCGCTGTCGCCGCTGAAATCAATGCGTCCACAACATCATCAAGATAAACATAATCGCGGGTCTGCATACCATCGCCATGAATCACAATCGACCCATTACTCAAAGCATGCCTTAGAAAGTTGGGGATAATCGGCGGGTTCGAAAGCGTCACACGCTGGCCAGGCCCATAAGCGTTGAAGATGCGCAAACACACCGCCTCAACTTTGGATTCCTCAGCAATTGTGCGAATATAATACTCCGCTGCCAGTTTCGAAACCGCGTACGGCGAACCCGGATGCACAAGGGCGTCTTCCTGATAAGGCACCGTATCTTGCACACCATAGATAGCGCCGCTTGACGCCATCACCACGCGCCTCACGTGTGTATCGCGCACGGCTTCCATCAGCGTTACCGTGCCACCCACATTCACGTGGTTATAATCGCGCGGAAAAAGCACCGACTCCGATACCGAAACCTTTGCTGCCAGATGAAAAACGCAGTCAACGTCCTGCAAAAGCTTCCAAAGGATCGTCTTCTCGTTGATATCCCCTTCGGTAAACTGCACCTCGGGCAACAGTCGGGCTGGCTCACCCGCGGAACAGTCGTCCAGGACGCGCACCACATGCCCCTCACGCGCCAAACGGTTACTCAACGCTGAACCCAAAAAACCAGCACCACCGGTAACTAAGTAAATCATAATGTGTTAATCCTGATGGCAAGAATTATAGCACGCTAACTGACTAAACAAAGGATATTAACATCAATATAGCCACCAGAATATTCAAGAATACAGACCTGGGCGTGTATAATAAAACTAACAGCCCCATTAGGAACGGAGACGACCATGTACCCATCTCAACACTTATATTTACAGAACAAACCAGGCGCGCTCGCCCTCGCGCAAATAAGCTTCGCGCCCACGACACTGGCCATCATCATCGCCGTTGTGCTGGGTGTGGCATTTTTGGCATGGGTCATCTGGCTCATTGCCACAGGACGCCTGTCAAAATGGGCAAAAGCGTCTTTGCAAAACCAAAAATGGAACGCCCAGGACAATAAATTCAACAACGAACTCAAAAGTCTGGCACGCGCCATCAACGAACAGCACGCCCAACTGGGCAAAGAAACCTGGGAAGCAAGGATTAGCAATCCGGGCTATGAAGACGCCTACAACAAACTGGTTAACGTCAACCAGCAAGTGCTCAGCATGGAAATGCACGCCAGCTCCCTAAAGGAAGAACTGGAAAAACTCAACCAGGACCGCGCGAAAATCGAAAGCAAGTACAAGGAACAACTCAACACGCTCGATAAAGAACGCGAGACCGCCCAGGCTGCTGTTAATGAACTGAACAAACAACACAAAGCGCTGGATACCGAGTTTACCGGGCTCAGCATGGAACGCGCCCGCATTCAACGCGAAATCAAAGAAGCCCGCACCAACATCATCGAAATCGAAAACTCCGACGCGCCCAACAAAAGCGCGCTCATCTTCCCGCTTAACAGCCGCCTGGAACAGCTCAGCAGCGCTTTGAGTGATGTGTCTTCAAAGACACCCGCCATTGACGAGAAAATGGCCAAAATCGAAACAGACCTGAACCCGCTCAACGCCCAGCTGGATGAACTCGGCAAAAACTATAGCCGCACGCAAATCCTGATGAGTCAGGACCTCAACCCGCTTGACGACCACATCAACAAACTCAAGCAATCCATCAAGAAAAAAGAAGAAGAAATTGCTCAGCTGCAAAAATCAATGCCTACCATGCTGGAAGAACTTGGCGCGCACGTAGACCATGTGCGACCCGAATCCTTGCGCCTGGAACCCTTGTACACCAACCTGGATGACCTCCACGAACGCACCCGCACCGCCACCAACGAACAGCAAAAACTAAGGCTGGAGATGGACAAAGGCGACAAAAGCTCGGTGCGCAAATTCGCATGGTTTTGGTTTGCCGTGTTGCTGGTGGTCATTGCCATCCTGGCAGTATTGTTTTTTGTGAAATAAGCCCGCTTGGTTTTAGATAACTAGGCCTGAATAAGAGCGTTCGACCTATTAAAACAAAAGAGTCAGTGGAAAGCACTGGCTCTTTTCGTTTAAAAGAAAAAAGCGGGCGATCGGATTCGAACCGACGAATGTTAGCTTGGAAGGCTAATGCCTTACCACTTGGCGACGCCCGCGTAAGTTCTATTTTAGTCAAAACTGACATTATGTCAACATTTTTCCGGCATTTGCACTTTGCAAATGGTCATTATCACTTAGCGATATCGCTTTAAAAACAAGCATTCTCGCAAGCCATATCATCTGGCACCCACTCCCAAACAAGCATTAATCAGGATTAAAGACTTTCTAACATGATTTCAACGTTCATCATGTATAATCCAGCCTGGAGATAAACCCTATGAAGAAAATAAACATTATTGAAACAGCACTACGTGATGCCCATCAAAGTCAGTTTGCCACGCGCATGACGACTGAACAAATGTTACCCATTCTCGAAACCATGGACCAGGCCGGCTACTACGCTCTTGAAGCCTGGGGTGGCGCGACCTTTGACGTCTGCCTGCGCCATCTTGACGAAAACCCCTGGGACCGCCTGCGCACCATCCGCAAATATGTCAAAAACACCAAACTGCAAATGCTGATGCGTGGGCAAAACATCCTTGGCTACACCCATTACTCCGATGACGTCGTTGAAGCCTTCATCGGCAGGTCCATCGACAACGGCATGGACATCATCCGCCTTTTCGACGCGCTCAATGACCTGCGCAACCTCGAAACCTCGTTCAAAGCCATCAAAAAATACGGTGGTCACGCCCAGGGCGCCATCTGCTACACCATCAGCCCCTTCCACACCGTGGAATACTTCGCGAAAATCGCTGTTGACCTTGAGTCAATGGGCGCGGATTCGATCTGCATCAAAGACATGGCCGGCATTCTCACCCCGAAAATCGCCGCTGATCTCGTGGTCGCCATTAAAGAACGAACCAAGCTGCCCGTCAATATGCACACCCACGCCACGAGTGGCACCGGCGCTATGACCTATCTCGACGCGGTGCAAATCGGCGCGGACATGATTGACACCGCCATTTCGCCCCTGTCCGACGGCACCAGCCAGCCCCCAACCGAAACCATGCACATTGTGCTTTCGGAGATGAACTTCGACACCGGCCTGGACGGCGACAAACTCGTTAAGATTGCCTCTTACTTCAAAGGTGTCCGCAAAACCTTCCAGAGTGCCAAGATTTTTGATGACAAAGTCTACCAGGTCAACCCGCTCATTTTGCAATACCAGGTGCCAGGCGGAATGCTTTCGAACCTGATTGCCCAGCTCAAGGAAGTTGGCGCGGAAAACCGCCTGGATGACGTCCTGGCAGAAGTCGAACGTGTGCGTTCAGAAGTCGGCTACCCGCCCTTGGTCACGCCCATGTCGCAAATCGTTGGCGCGCAAGCTGTGGTCAACATTTTGTCCGGCAGCCGAAACACCATCATCCCCAACGAAATGCAGGACTACGTGCGTGGTTATTACGGACGCCCTGCCGCGCCCATCAACCCGGAGTTTGCTGCCAAAATTTTGCAGGGCGAAAAGCCCATCACCCAGCGACCGGCAGACTTGCTTGAACCCCGCTTACCCAAAGCGCGCGAAGAAATTGAACATCTGCACCCGTCTGATGAATCTGTCATCAGCTATGCCATGTTCCCCGAGATTACCAAAGCCTATCTGGAACGCCATCAAGTAACCTCAGAATACGGATGGGCAAACGCCGGCGCGCTTGGCTAAACAAGCCTTTTTCTAAAACTTAAAACCCCCATTTCAGACAGGTGGGGGGTTTTCTTTTAATGGATTGTCACTATTTCAGCCTTTGCAGCGACTTATTAATGTAGCTACAAATTAAAAGTGTTGAAGGATATCTATGAAAGATACAATTAGAGCGAAGGTTCAGTTATAGGTGAACAGATGAAAAGCAACCATCCACTTGATTTAGAGCAGTCATTTGACCAGCTTTATCGTGAAAATCTGCGACCCCTCTTTCAATACCTATATAGTCGTGTGCAAGATATTCACCTGGCTGAGGACCTATGCTCCCAAACTTTTATCAGCGCGTTTGAATCGCTCGACCGTCTCAAATCGCCTGATAAATTCAAGCCATGGCTGTTTACTATCGCCTGTAATAAGGCGAATGACCATTTTCGTAAGCTCAAGCGTCAACCGATGCTTGAACTTGATGAAAACATTGCGACACACCCCTTGCAGGAACCAGCGGAAAACAATAACAACAAGCAAGACCAACAAATTCTCTTGGAACAGCTTTTTGCCAGACTTAAACCCGCGGAACAGGAATTACTGCGCCTCAAACTGGTTGCGGGGCTGACCTTCAAAGATATCGCCACCCTGCTAAAAAACAATGAGAACAATGTTAAAAAATCTTATTATCGGCTCCTGGAGCGCCTTCAAGCCCAGGTGGAGTATGACAATGAAAACACAACAATTTGAAGAAAAAATCCAGTCTTCTTTCGCGTTACCCGAACCTTCGCCTGAATTCGAAGAAAGGCTGGCCCGAACATTGCGAACCAAGGTTCACGCACAGAAAATAACACCACGTCGTCAGGTTCAGGTACCCCGCGCATGGGCATATGCATTTGCGGTTCTTGCCGCATTAGTCATCGTTGTTTTTGCCCTTGGCCCTCAAAAAGTGCTGGCACAAATCCAATCCTGGTTAGGTTTTCTCCCAGGTATAGGTTTGGTGTCTGATGATGCTTCCTCCTTGCGCGTGCTGGCAGAACCTGCTTCTCAGACTTTGGACGGCATCACCGTGGAAGTGTCAGAAGCTGTGGCGAGCTCCGATAAAACCTATGTGAATTATCAGGTTTTTGGTCTCACCAACCAGCATTTTCCAGCCCAGGAAAGCGACCCAGGCTGCCATTTTGAACCAAACTTGAAACTTCCCAACGGCACTGACCTTGCGTTTGAAAACGGCTATTATGAAGCGGTCCCTAAGGAAATCAACCAAGTTGTGCTCCATCTAGCGTGTATCCCGGGCACAGACTCTGCCAAAACCCCTTCCAACTGGCAAATTCCCTTTACGCTCAAAACTGCTGATGATTTAGTGACCATGCCTGTAGTACTCCCTGAACCTCAGGTCTACAGGCAATCGAATCAAACATTCGGTGAAGCTATTGATGACTCGTCTGCCTTGCACATTCATACAGTGGTCGAGACACCCAAAGGTTACATCATGACCGGCTGGGTTGAGACAGATCTAAATATCGCGCTTGGCCCGATGAATCCCAAACTAATCGATTCAAACGGCAAGGAAGTTCAGACCAGGCTCAGCCAACAAGCCAGCGATCTGATGCAAAACATCCCTGCTGAACACCAGTTTTATGCATGGGGCTTTGAATTCGACAGCAAAGGGCTTAGCTTCCCATTAACCGTCAGCTTTAGTGTGCTACCAAAGGCAGAGCAAAATATGTTTGAACCCATCCGTTTCATGGTTGATCTTGGCGCAAATCCGCAACATGACCAGGTATGGGAATTCCAGCAGACACTAAGCCTTGGTACAGCTCAAATTACCATAAATAAATTGCAGTATATGACACCAAACCGCTTAAAGCTTTTCTTTACCGCGACGAATGGACTGATTGACCTTGATATTCAATTCCCTGATTTACAGGTTTCTGGTGGTGGCGGTGGTGGCCATTCGGATGCCTCTGATAGCGCTATGTCTTTTGAAAGAAGCTTTGTGTTTGAAACAACGCCCAAAGGGATTGTTGAAATCCTTTTCACCGACCCAGTTTTCGCTCAAGACGCAGTGGACTTCAGCAGTGTTTGGCAACCTGCCACACCTCACGCGCCCTATCCTGAAATGGCAACGCACACCTGCCCATCATTAGCCACAGACAGCTCACAAAGCAATATCCCAGTGTTTGACCAGGCTTACATCGCCCTCTATCGCCAAATAAGTGGTAATCCGGTCAAATATGAGCTAATTTATCGTAACTCTCAAGCGACAGAAGGACTGGTCCTTTCAGATAATGCGGTTTGGGGCTCCATAAGCCCGGACAGTACACAAGTACTCTTCCCGAAAGGTTTGGAAGGTTCCACTTTGCAAAACCTAAGCGAGAATCAAAAACAGATACTCGCTGGTATCATCGCTAATGACAGCAAATGGTCACCCGATGGCAACTATATTGCCTACCTCCGGGGCGATGGTGCTGTATTCAACGCGCCAGCTTTTGCTAAAGTGGATGGAACCGAAGCAAGCTCCATCAGCGAACTGGGTTACGCGATGATTGCAGGATGGTCTCCCGACAGCCGCACGATTTACTTTACACTTCCCTGGTTTAACAGTTCTTCGTGGAAGGTGATGGCTTATGACATTGAAAGCGATGAAACTAAAGAACTTTTCACCATTCAAAACGGCACGATTAAATTCCTTGACCCACAGATCTCGCCCGACGGGAAATGGTTGAGCTACCGTGGCGTGGACAACTCAAGCTTATATTTGGTGAGTTTGGATGGCGAGACGGAGCGTTTAATCCTGGATGATGCCCACGTTGTTAAACACATATGGCTGGATGATACGCATATCGCGCTCTCAATATCCTATGTTTACGGCACTTATGAGAATTATGTGCTCAATTTGGATGATTGCAGCTTCATGCGTCTGGATGACCTGGATGGCGGTTTGGTGGATATGCAGTTAAAAAACTAAACGTCCCCTAACAATCGTGTATTAAAAAAGGCTTATTGTGATGGTGCAATAAGCCTTTTGAATTTTTGAAAAATGGAGAGCGATTAATCTTTCAACAGCTCCACCAAAATCTCACGCGTTAATTTCGGGTCGGCTTTGCCACGGGTTGCGCGCATGACCTGCCCCACAAACCAGCCCATCAGCGTTTCTTTGCCACCGCGGTAAGCGGCTACCTCATTTGGCGCGCCAGTCAAAATGGTTTCAATCTGCTTTCGCAGACTGTCCGCGTCTGCAATCAGGCCCAGACCTTCTTCTTCAACAATCGTGGCGGGCGACTTGCCAGTTTGTTCCACTTTGACCAGCAAGGACTTACCTGTCGCGGCGTTAATCTTGCCATCATCAATCAGTTTCACAATTTCAACCAGTGCTGCCGGCTTCAGCACCAAATCCCGCGCGCTCTTGCCGGTGTCGTTCATCAGGCGAATCATGTCGTTCATCATCCAGTTGCTGATTGTCTTGGGCTCTTTGGCATACAAGGCAACGGCTTCTTCAAAGTAGTCCGAAAGCCCGCGTTCGGAAGTCAAAACCTCGGCATCATAAGCGCTTAATTGATATTCTTCAACAAAGCGTCTGCGTCGGGCATAGGGCAGTTCGGGCAAACTGGCTTTAATGGCTTCTATTTCCGCATTACTTAGGATGACCGGTTGCAGGTCAGGCTCGCGGAAGTAACGATAATCCGCCTCGCCCTCTTTTGAACGCATCATGCTCAGCTTGCCGGTGTCAGCATCCCAGTCAAGCGTGTATTGCTCCACCTTGCCACCACTTTCGACCAGCTCGATTTGGCGTTTGGCTTCCTGGGTAATCGCCTGGCGGACAGAGTCAATCGAGTTGACGTTTTTAATCTCGGTTTTGGTATTAAGAACAGTCGAACCCTTTTCACGGATAGAAACATTGGCATCGCAACGCAGATGACCGCGTTCCATGTCTGCCTCGCTCACGCCTATCCAGCGCAAAAGTTCGCGCAGTTGGCTGAGATACTGGGCGGCTTCCTCGCCGGAACGTAAATCCGGCTCGGTCACCATCTCCACCAGGGGCACACCACCGCGGTTAAGATCCACCATGCGCTGACCATGCTCCAGTTTGGTTTTGCCAGCGTCTTCCTCGAGGTGCATTTTGTTGATGCGCACGCGTTTTATCTCACCATCGGGCATATATAAATCAAGATACCCGCCCTTGCCTATCGGCTCAAAGAGTTGCGTGATTTGAAAACCTTTGGGTAAATCAGGGTAAAAGTAATGTTTGCGGTCGAAGATTGAACAAGGATTAATTTCAGCATGCATCGCGGCAGCCAAAAGCGCGCCTTTTTGCACCGCTTCAGCATTCAGGCGTGGTAAAACGCCAGGTTGGCCGGTGCAAACCGGGCAGACATTGGTGTTGGGCTCGGCTTCCCAGCTGTCGGCTTTGCAAGCGCAGAAAATCTTGGTTTCGGTGTTGAGTTGAATGTGGGTTTCAAGCCCAACGATGATTTCATATTCTTTCATTAGTTCACCTCCTGCAAAGCCATCGGGCGCACCTTGCGCCATACCGCGTCCAGCGTGGATTGCTCGTAAGCATGCGCGGCACGCAAAACAATATCTTCTCTAAAATGGTTGGCGATGAATTGTATGCCTATGGGCAAGTTTTTCTTATCCAAGCCTGCCGGGACGGTAATGGCGGGTAAGCCGGCATGATTGACGGAAACTGTCATTTGGTCAGCGTATTGCATCAAGACCGAATCGCCAAAAACTTCTGCCCGTTTGAAAGCGGTTGTAGGCGTTGTGGGGGTTAAAAGCGCGTCAAGCTGGTAAGCACCCTTGGGGTCAAAGGCAAGCTCAAAGTCATG
>Ga0116183_1006528_pt1 | contig 10673 bp, 8 predicted proteins | sample AD_UKC078_MetaG_FD_89753 | JGI IMG/M metagenome (GOLD analysis project Ga0116183, IMG submission 89753) | Active sludge microbial communities of municipal wastewater-treating anaerobic digesters from USA - AD_UKC078_MetaG | ecosystem: Engineered > Bioreactor > Anaerobic > Digestate | place: USA...
AGCCCCCCGCGCACAGCCGATCGAACGCCGCTACCCGTTCTGGATCGACCTCGCGCGCAGGCTCTACGTCGATTTTTCCGAACTCGACGCACTCGGCGTTCCCGGCATTTTCGTACAGTCGCCCGCCGCCCGGGCCGACTTGGCAACCGGAGGCACGACTACAGGCGGCATCGCCGAAGCACTACTCAACCGCCTGCTCAAGGCCAGCGCCGGCACCTGGGCCGGCGAACGCTGAAAAGAAGCCCTTCACAAAACCTTCTTCCCGGACCGGGCGAACGAATTTGCACACTACCAGTTCAATCCGAAACCGACGGGCCACAGAGGCTTCTGCTCGCCGGAGATAAAACGACCGACCGGCAGCTGTTCCACAGAGGCAGGCCAGTCGAAGGGCAGCGTGCCCGTCGGAGAGCGGTCTCCGGAAAGCACGTCTACAACGCCTGCGCCTTCGGTGCCCGGAAGCCAGGCGGCAACAATCGATGACGCGGCCGACTCCAGTTCACCCAAAACCACGGGCCTGCCGGAATAGACAACAAGCGCAACACGCTCAAACTGCTCGCTCACCCGGGCAACCAGCAGTCTTTCGGAGGTCGGCAAAAGAAGGTTCGCCGTGTCTCCGACGCCTTCTGCGTAGGGAGGCTCGGAAGTGACCGCAATACATAGCGCGTTCCGGTCCGCATCCTTGAAATTTCCGCTCCGGTCGTACACGATTTCAGTTTCTGGATAGCGCGCGCGCAACGCTTCGAGTAACGTTGTTCCTTCGGTTATATCTCCGGTGCGGCCCTGCCATTCTATCGTCCAGCCACCGCACTGCAGACCGATATCGTCCGCGCCGCTGCCTGCAACATAGATACGCACTGCGTCCGCCGGAATCGGAAGCGCTGCCGTGCCTGCGACCGCCTCGTTCTTCAGCAGAACCAGACTCTTCGCAACGGCTTCCCGGGCGAGCGCAAGATGTTCGGGAGCGCGGACGCGAGCGGCAAGCGTCCGGTCGGCAAAGGGCCGCTCGAACAGACCGGATTCGAATTTGACGGTTAAAATGCGGCGCACCGCGTCGTCGATCCGCTTGAGCGGAATATCCTTCGCCTCGATGGCTTTTTTCATGGCGGCGATATAGGTGCGCGCATCGTAGGGAACCATGTTCATGTCGATGCCGGCATTGACCGATTCGACGACCGCACGGTAGTAGTCCGGGTGTACCTGATCGATACCGGCCCAGTCCGAAACCACAAAACCGGAAAAACCGAGCTCGCCTTTCAGGATGTCCGTTACCAGCTTTTTGTGGCCGTGCATCTTGAGTCCGTTCCAGCTGGAAAACGAAGTCATCACCGTGCGGGCGCCGGCTGCCAGCGCATCCGCATACGGCGGCAACAGTTCGTTCCTGAGATATGCGTCGTCGCCGATTGTATTGCCTTGATCCAGTTTGTAGTTGTTCGACCTGGAAGAAGCCCATTCCGTACCGCCGTCTCCCAGATAATGTTTTGCCGTTGCAACGGGCAGCGCCGCGCTTCCGACATCCGCTGCGACCCAGCCGCGCACAAAAGCTGCGCCGAGGGAAGCGACGATCCGGGAATCCTGCGAAAACGATTCATAGGTGCGTCCCCAGCGGGGATCGCGCGCCAGGGCGACGCAGGGCGCGAATGTCCAGAGCGCACCGGAGGCCGCGGTTTCCACCGCCGCAGCAGCGGCTATCTTTTCCACGAGCGCAGGATCGTTCGCCGCGCCAAGCCCTATGTTGTGCGGAAAAATAGTCGCTCCCCGCAGATTGTTGTGGCCGTGCACAGAGTCTGTGCCGTAGAGCACCGGAATGCCCAGCCGCGTCGAAAGCGCCTCTTTCTGGAAGCCGTCGATCATGTCACACCAGGCGACAACCGTATTCGGCTTCGGAGAGCCGCCGCCGCCCGACAGCACGCTGCCGAGCATAAAAGAGCGGACGTCGCCGGAGCGGACGCTGTTTTTTTCAAGCTGCGTCATCTGCCCTATTTTCTCTTCCAGCGTCATGCGCGATAGAAGATCGTCCACCCGCTGTGCGACCGGGGCATCCGCTTTTTTATAAAGCGCAGACGAGTCGGGCTGTTCGGTCTTCTTCGATGAACCGCACGATGAAAGCAGAACCAGTGCCGCGCACGCGCAGATAGCAAAAAGGGAAATCGAAAATCGAAGCGGTGAACGCCCTGCTCTATTTTTGTTTTTTGGCTCCTCGTTAAGAGCGCTTGCTCGGTCTACAATCCGGATATTCCTGAAACTCATGTTTTTTCTCCTTGCATGAGCTGAGTATATCACGGCACTTCAATTATTTACCGATTCAGGGTGCGGACGCGGTAGGGAAAACAGCGGGACTCAGCGGAGGGTATCGATCATGACCCGGGCGTTTTGCGCGCCCAGATATGTTGCATAGATGTGTTCGAGGGTTCCGTCGGCAATCATTTCTGCAACGAGGGTTCGCCATTCCGACATGTCGGCTTCGGAAAAGGCTTTTTTGGAGAACACCAGGTAGTGGACAATAGGCGGGTCGTCGGGGAACCAGTCGCTGACTGCCAGTTTGTCTTGCAGCTTGTACTGATCGATATAGAACTCGATTGAGGGGAGCAGCGCCATGAACGCATGGAATCGCCCGGCAAGAAGCATTTTGTAGAGAAATTCAGAATCTGCCACTTCGGTGACCCGGCCGTCGGAACGAAGGTCGTCGATGTAGGCATCAGCCGCAGGTCCGTGTCTGAACGCGCGAACCACGCCGAACAGGAGCTCCGGATTCGAGCGGAAATCCCCGGGTCTGGTGTGGGCGTCGGCTGCAGAAGTGACCACGTAATTTTTCAGTCCCAGGCAGGGGATGAACCAGGCAAACGCGTCCCGCTCGGGAGTTTGGATACCGGAACCTGTCATCATGAGAGAACCCGTTTCAAGCTCGTGCTAGATTCGGGCCCGAGGCAGATACACGGTTGTAAATTCGCGGCCGCTTCGCCGGGCCAGCTCCCGGACAATGTCCAGATCGATGCCAGCTTTGGCGGAGTCGCTATACAGGTATCCGAGCTCATAGAGTGCGTATGAAATGGGAGGCTTTGCATCCTGGGCCCGGACAAAGGCGCTCAATAACACAAGGAGGAAAATCGCGACCCGTTTTATCATGGCTGACTCCTTGGAGCCGATTTCAAACGTCGGTTGAAACCGGCTTCTCGTCAATTCTCCTCTGCTCGTTCGTACATCTCCGACGGATCGGTTGGCCCGGCGTCGCTCCAGCGGACAAGCAGATTGCCACCTTCTTCGACAGCCGTGATGTACTCGGCAGCATTTTCGAACGAAATGACCATCCCGTCGGCAGTTCTTGTCAGCGACCCCACTTCCAGCATGCGCGATTTTTGACTTTCTGCAGGATTGTTCGCGCGGAATTCCAATATGCGCTCATAGGTCGCCCCTTTCTCGTGAAACGAGAGGGTCGATTGAATTATCATGGTCCCGCCTTCCTCCGGATTGACCCGTTCGGAATGCCAGCGGGACTGCAAGGCCCCCAAGTAACTCAGATCGGGGGCCTGAGCGCCCGGTCCGTCATGAACAGCCGGCGCATCCGACGCATCCTGAGCGTTCGGCGCATTCTGCCCGTCCCGCACCTCCGGTGCTTCCTCTACGGAGTGCCCGTCCTGTGCGCTACGAACCTCTTTCATATCAGGAGACGCTCCACTTCGAGTGCTCGCGCATGAACACAAAACAAACACTGCAACCACTGTAGCCACGAAACGCATACCCTACCTCCCGAAACAACCTAAGATATACAAGTCACTTTTATTCTTGTTTTTATTGCTCCGGATTGCAAGAGCTGCGCTGGTGCCCGTCGGCGACGGGGCGGGCGACGAAGCGGCGCAGAGAAGGCAGAACGGCTCTTTTTATGCGGCAAGGCAGCTCCTGCCAAAACGGGCAGTACCTGGAGCCGATTTTAAAAAGTCGGTTACTTTTGAAATCGGCTTATGGGTATACTTGAGACGGAGGATTGCCATGATCAAATATATACGATCGGAAGTCCCGGAAATGGACAAAGCCGCCAAAGAATACGCAAAGCTTGTCGCGAACGCGAAAGTTATGGCCGCGGAACTCCAGCGTGAAAAAATGGTCGCACGACGAATCGAACAACCTGGCTGTCGCCCGCGACGAAGGGCTGGCTGAAGGTGCACTGAAGAAACAGCGCGAAATCGCGGTAAACCTGAAGGCAGCAGGTTTTTCCGCAGCCCAGATCGCCGAGCTGACCGGCCTGCCGGTCGAGGCAATCACCGGGCTGTAATCGGCAAGCGGTATCCCGTACATATTTTGCAAATCGAGCATCGAACCCTGTGAACGCGTCATTGAGGCATCCCGTCGACGAAGCGGAAAATCGCGCGATGCTCGACTATTTGATAGGTACTAGTCCCTGCCTGGCGCCTCGCCTGCGCGATCTGCAGCTTCGAAGGGTAGTACCAGGGCTACACCAGCATCCCGTCGAACGCAAGATCGATCCGCTTTCCGGTGCGCTTCGAGTAAAGGCGGGAAAGTTTTCGGGCAAAGGCATAGCCGATGCAGTCGGGCTCTTCGATGTGCGAAAGCACGAAGCGGCCGGCATTGAGCTTCCGGACGATCGCAAGGGTCTCGTTCGCCGTCTGCTCGTCCTCGAGGATCGGATGGCCGGCTTCGATGAGCTGCTCGCCGGTAATGGGATTCGCGTCGAGCACGCCGAGCGGAAGGTAGACCGCGTCGAAGCGGGTGCTGAGGATCGCCGCGTCGGGCTCCCAGTTTTTCAGCTCGTCCATGATGACGAGACAGCGCGAGCCGCCCTCTGCGATGCAGTAGCCGAAGGAATAATCATACGCCATCTGCACCGGTTTTATGGTGCAACCGTTCAGAGTGAACTCTTCGTCGTTTTTCACGATTCTGAGATCGACGATGCCGATGGAGCGGAAATAGTCGAACTGGCTCATGATCGAAAGGTAGGAGCCGAAGGTCTCGGCGATTTTCTCGGTAAGAATGACCGGAGTTGTGCGGTTTTCCTTTTGCGAACGGTTCCACTCGATGTTCATCTCGAAGAGGCGTCGGCCCGCAGTATGGTCCGGATGCCAGTGGGAATAGAGCACCGCGCCGATATTCCGGACGCGCGAGCGGTTCAGCTCGACGGAAATTTCTTCGGGGGTGTCGATGAGAATATCGGGTCCGTGCAGGAAAACCGACGGGCCGAGCCTTGCATGACGACCGCCCTTTTTTCGGGCTTTGACGCACGCGGAACACGCGCACAACGGCTTCGGAGTCGCAACAGCGCCTCCCGAACCGAGAACCTCAAGCTTCATGTCCGGAATCCTTTCTGCTAATGGGGTCGGGCGCATCATCCGCACCTGCGCCCGCGCCGCGCGCTGCGCTACCACCCGCCCTGAAGGCTCCATCCACTTTCGCTTCCTTCCCGAACAGCAAGCCGGCAAGGTCGCGGACGTCGCGGACGCACACGGCGCCATCGCCCGATTCCGGCGCGTATACGCGGGTAAAGCCGAGGCCGGTCGCGGCGCGAACGCGGGGCTTGAGCCTGTTGACCGGGCGGATTTCTCCCGCAAGGCTGAGCTCGCCGATGAGCGCAGTTCCGGCGGGGCTCGGCATGTCGGTACGGGCCGAATAAAGCGCGGCCGCCAGCGCAAGATCGATCGCGCTTTCCGAAAGCCGGACGCCGCCTGCAACGTTAATGTAGATGTCCTGATCCGAAAACCGGAGCCCGATGCGCTTTTCAAGAACGGCGGCGACGCGGCTGACGCGCGCAGCGTCGATGCGGTCCGAGTAGACCCGGGTCATCGAACTTTTCGACGGCACGGTGAGCGCCTGGATTTCCACAAGGAACACGCGCGAGCCTTCGAATACGGCGGTAACGCCGACGCCCGGAGGAAGCTCGCCGGCGCGACGCACGATGAACAGGCTCGACGGATCTTCCACCGTTGCGAGCCCCTGGGCTGTCATCTGGAAAATGCCGATTTCATCGACCGAACCGAAGCGGTTCTTGAGCGCGCGGAGAAAGCGCACGTCGTCGTCGTTCCGCTCGAACGAAATAACTGTATCCACGAGGTGCTCGAGCGCCTTCGGCCCCGCTATTGCTCCTTCCTTTGTTACATGCGCGACGAGGAACAGCACCGAGTCACGCTCCTTGACCCAGGACACCAGCTGATGGGCACAGAGCTTCAGCTGGTTCACGGTGCCGGGAACGGCGCCCGCGTCAGGGGAGTACACAGTTTGTATAGAATCTACAATGACAAACACGGGATGCACGTCGTTGAGGGCGCGCTCGATGTCTTCAAGGCGTCCCGTGCACAGAATTTCGATCCGCGAAACGTCGAGGCCGAGCCGGTCGGCGCGCGAGCGGATCTGGGCGGCGGACTCTTCGCCGGAAACATAGAGAATCCTGCCGTTGGTGGACGCCGAGGCCGCAGCCTGTAACAAAAGAGTCGACTTTCCAATGCCCGGCTCTCCGCCGACGAGCACGGCCGAACGCTTCATCGCAGCTCCGCCGAGCACGCGGTCAAGCTCCGCGATGCCGGTAGGCAGCCGCGCACCGTCCTGGGCTTCGACCGACGACAGCGGCACCGGCCGCGCAAGGATTCCTCCCGCCGAGCCTGCTCCGCCCATTCCGCTGCCGGAAAAACCGGGCCCCGGACCGCCGTCGGCAACGATTATTTCTTCGAACGTATTCCACTCGCCGCAGTCCGGGCACCGCCCGAGCCATCTCGGCTGGGAAAACCCGCACTTCGCGCACCGGAAGGCGGTGGTTCCCGTTTTCTTTTTCGCACTCATATTGGATTAGTGTATCAGAAACTGCGGCTTTTGCCCGAAAATTCGCCGATCGCCGCACGGGTAAAAAGCGTGTGCTTCAGCATACACGGAGCGCGCCGGCGAAAAGCCCGTTATTCTGCTTTCTCCGCGCGCAAGCTGCCGGAAATCGAGTAAAAGCAGTCGCCGATGCGTTCAATGTGACGGATCACGTCAATATAGTTCAGCTCCGTCTTTACGGGAGCGCCGGATTTAATCCTCTTGCGGGCAATCTTCTTGAGATCCCCGCGACAGGCGTCAATCCGGTTTTCAAACTCCACAGCCACCGAAAAATCCTCACCGGTCAGCGGTGCACCGAGCTTCGGACGCACAAAGGAGATAAACTCCTGAACCAGCAACGTATACGGCGCTAGTTCTGCGACGGCTTCCGCCCCGAACGAATCCCCTTTCCGCGCCGCCTTTCCGAGCGATTCCGCCATCGAGCGGGACGCATGGCACGCGTTCTCCAGATCGTCCACAACCCTGATCCAGGTCATCAACGAGTCCCTGGTGCGCTCGCCGATATCCTGACATGCAATCTCGAATAAAAATTTTGTAATCCCCGTCTTCAGAGAGCCGGAGTACACTCCATACCGAGAAAACCACTCCAGGGTTTCCTCTCCCCACTCGGCCTTTCCGGTCAGCTCCTCGCGGAAGCGGACGAACATATCCTCGGCCACCTTCGCAAGGCCGACGATGTCCGACCTGGCCTGCGCGATATTCAGCTCCGGGCTCGTCAAAAGCACCGACGGCTTGTACTGCAGCCGCGCCGCTTCTTCCTCCTCCGCCTTCGGCTTGATTGCCCGTTCGAGAAGCCCTGCGTACTGCCGCACGAACGGCAGCAGCACGAGCGTATTCGCCGCATTGAACAGCGTATGCATCATCGCGATATGGGCGCCTGCAGACTGCGCCGTAATCGGCCCGGGAGTTATCCAGTCAACCAGCGTGATGAACGGCCGCAGTACCACAACTACCCAGACTGTACCGATAACGTTGAACAAGATGTGCGCCCAGGCGGCGCGTTTTGCGTTCGTGTTCGTACCGAGCGACACCAGGAACGAGTCGAACGTCGTTCCGATGTTGGCGCCGAGCGTGATTGCCGCAGCCATCTCGAACGACAGGATTCCCTTGGCCGACAAGCCGATGACGATCGCGATCGTCGCGCTGGAAGCGTTGATGAGCATCGTGAACACGGTACCCACGAGCACGCAGACAAGTATCGCAAACCAGCCCTTGTCGGCAAAGTTTTTCAGGAACAGCAGCGCATCGGGAGAAGGATCGGGAATCGCCTTTGCGAGGTACTCCAGTCCGAGGAAAATCATGGCGAAGCCCATCAGTCCTTCGCCGTAGCTGACGACCGTATCGCCTTTTTGTTTCATCAGCGACATAAAAAAGCCGACCCCGAACAGGGGAACCGCGATTGCCGCAATCGAAAACTTCTGCACGCCGACAGCCGCAATGATCCAGCCGGTCAGTGTCGTTCCGATATTCGCGCCCATGATAACGCCGATCGCCTGCACCAGATTCAAAAGTCCCGCATTGACGAACGACACCACCATAACCGTAGTCGCCGACGACGACTGAATCACCACCGTCACCAGAACGCCCGTGAACACCGCGACAAACCGGTTGCGGGTCATAAAATTGACCGTCCCCTGCAGCCGGTCACCCGCCGCCCGCTGAATTCCGGTCGAACTCAGTTCCATACCGAACATGAACAGCCCGAGCGCTCCGAGCAGCTTGAAAACGATCACAATAATGCTCCACAGCATATATGACTCCTGCATATCCTAGAATAACGAATTGAAGTAGCTTTCGTTTCCTGCCCATGCGGCGTCCGACACCGTCAAACTGATAATCCGGCACGATGTTCCGTCGCCCGAAGGCAGGCAGACCTTGATATCTCTATTAACCAACTGTGAATTCACGTCGAAGACTCGATTCTCGATCACCATTCTTTCAGGCGTTCCGCGCACGGCGGTATATTCTGGGAGTATCCAGGACGCCTTGCCCGAAGAAGAAAAGAGGCGGACAAGCGCACTCGGAAGATCGCCGGAGACGCCTGCCGCTGTAAGGTCTATGGTATCTGCAATCAGAACCGCGGTATTTCCCAGCATAAAGGTGTTGTCGGCAAGGGCCGTCCACTGGTCATCCAGGTTGAGAATCAAACCGTCGATCGAGTACTGCCGTGCCGTGCGTGTTTCGGCAAGGGTGAACGGGGTAGCGTCCTTACACGCGCTGCGGGGCGTAAAACCGAAAAAATCACGGTCGTCGCCCGTAGTCACCCGGCCGGCCTTTTCCAGCGAGAAAATCGTTCCCGCTTTGGGTACAGAAGCCGAACGCAGGGAGAACACCGGTACTTCTGCGGCAAACACCAGTTCAAGCGCACCCCCGAACGACTCGCTCGACCGTTCGAGCACAACCAGCGGCGGAAGCAAAACCGAACGCCCGATCCCCGCGTCCGAGGACGCAGCCTTCGCCTGCTTCGCGCCCCTGCCAGCACGCGCTTCTTGATGCCATTTGTACAGGTCCGGAAGCAGCCCCATAAGATAATTGACGGCGCTCACATCCCGCTCGGTAATATCAGATATAATCTGTTGGCCCGTCAAAACAAGCTCGCCGTCGACTTCCTCGGTTCTGAACAGCACCGATACGTCCGAACCGGTCGAAGGCGTTTTTACAAAGGCGCCCCAGGTATTCGCGTCGTAGCACAGAAAGCCGATCCAGGTAGGAGCTTTCCAGCTCCGGTCGCGGTACACGACAAATTCTCCGGAAGCAGGCCCAAAGACCGATCCGGCGGCGAACGCCGGTACCAGACCGGAGGCACAGACGGTCAACAACAGGGACAGCACTAAACGCTTGCAGCTTTTCATCAGGAAACGCTCCGGGTCAAGTTTAACTGCCGGAGACCAGTCTCCGGCTCCGGAGAGTATACAGAAAAGTGGGGTATTGCGCCACGTGTGGCGAATCGAAAATCGAAGTACGAGATTTCTTGAAAGTGCTTTCTTGACCCGACCCCTGCAGGCGTGTTACACCTCTTGTACATGAAAAAAAACACACCAGAAAAAATCCGCTCGTATCTGTTTCTGTGTATTACTGCATTGCTGTGGGGTTTTGCGTTCGCGGCCCAGCGTCTTGGCGGCAAGGCACTCGGTTCGTTCAGCTTCAATGCAATCCGGTTCACCGTCGGCAGTCTTTCGCTTGTTCCGCTATTGTTCGTTTTTCGGGGATTCGGTGCACACCGTACAAAGCCGAACACCGCAGAATCGGGGGAACGCATCACGATCCTCCAGCTTCTGTTCGCCGGACTCGTGTGCGGGTTGGTGCTGTTTTTCGGGTCCAGCCTCCAACAAGTCGGGATGATCTGGACAGAAGCCGGCAAGGCTGCGTTTCTTACGGGACTGTATATTATTTTTGTACCTGTTTCGGGGCTTTTCGTCGGCAAAAAACAGGGCTGGGGGCTCGGCCTTGGCGCAACGCTCGCCGCGTGCGGGCTGTATCTCATGAGCGTACGCAGCGGTTTTATGGTGTCGTTCGGCGACGGCCTGGAAATTCTGAGCGCGGTGTTCTGGACAGCCCACATTCTGGTGCTCGGCCTCTTTTCGCAAAAGTTCAACGCGGTTGCACTTGCGTGCATTCAGAATCTGGTGTGCGCCCTCTTGAGCTTCGGAGCTGCGCTCGTTGCCGAAAACTTTTCTGCAGACACGATCGCGCTTGCGTTTTCCCCCGGACCGGACGGTTCGCTGATCCCGGTGCTGTATTCTGGCATCTGTTCGATCGGCATCGCCTACACCTTACAGATATTCGGCCAAAAAGGCGTTGCGCCAGGACCGGCTGCGCTCATCATGAGCCTCGAAGCAGTCTTCGCCGCAATCGGC
>Ga0116183_1006534_pt1 | contig 10669 bp, 10 predicted proteins | sample AD_UKC078_MetaG_FD_89753 | JGI IMG/M metagenome (GOLD analysis project Ga0116183, IMG submission 89753) | Active sludge microbial communities of municipal wastewater-treating anaerobic digesters from USA - AD_UKC078_MetaG | ecosystem: Engineered > Bioreactor > Anaerobic > Digestate | place: USA...
AAGTAACAAATTAAAAATATCAAAAAAGACATTAAAATTCAGCCACAAAAAACAAAAATACCTTTTCTAAAAGAAATGTCCACCAGTGTATTTAACCAAATGGATTGTTGTCATTTTTTGTCAAATGATGAAATAATAAGTAAGCAAGAATCCGAGGATATTCTTTTTTATTAATTTTTCTTATTACCTCCATTTATTGCTGCTAAAATAAATCCTATTATACCAACAATCAAAGAGATTATGAAGGCAAGAGTCATTCTAGATAAGTCAAATATAATCCACTCTTTGCACCCAGTCATTACAAATGTTAAAAAGAAAAATAATGTTATTATTTTAAGATGATGTTTCATATTACGCTGATTTTATACTCTTTACTAAGAGTAAATATAGTGTATTTTCTTAAAAAAAGTAAATCAGTCGATTATCTTAAAATTAATCAGCCCATTTTAAATAGTTTATTTTACTTTCTACCTATTGTGAAAACGACTGATGTGGAGAATTCCTGATCACTTATAACTCATCACCTGCCCCCCCTCACCGCTTACACCGATTATAGAAAAGTTCCTGAGCTTTGAATAGACCTAATTCGGAAGCCTGTTTCAAGTCGGAACAGGCTTTCTCTTTTTCACCAATAGAACTGTAGGCATTGGCTCGATTAACTAACACCTCTGCGCTTAGCGGACGAATGGAAAGAACCCGTGAGAAATCCTCAATGGCTAGCTTAGCGTTGCCAATCCTTTGGTAGCACAATCCTCTAAGGGTTAAATAATCGGTATTTCGGGGTTGCAGTGCTATTAATGGGTTTATGCTCTTTAATGCGCTAACATATGCCTGCACCTCAAAGGCAACCGCTGCATAGCTATAAAGTACGCCAAAATCTTTTGGGTAATAGGTTAGGTAGGCTTGAAAATCGGAATATGCACCCTCTTTATCGCCTAGTAGCAACTTTGCCTCTGCCCTAACAACAAGGTATTTAGGATCGCCTCCCGATAGCTCCAAAGCCTTTTCTGCCTGCTCCATAGCCTGCCTTCCCTTTCCCTGCGCTAGCAGTATTTGTGCCGATAACGCCCTATACTCATGTCTTTTTCGGCTTTTGCGAATGGCTGCAGCAATATCGGCTGCAGCAGCTTTGTAGCTCTGCAATCCCAAATAGGCCTGTGCCCTGAATGCCAAGTAGGAGCTGCGCTTGCTCTTTCGGGCAAGCCGTTCGTTAAGTAAATCAAGCGCAAGGTCATACTCTCCCTTGCCAATATGGTAACTGGCTTCAAATTCGGTTCGCTCTGCGCTATTGTACCAATCGGTTAGCCAAAGCGTTTTCCACTCAGCCGAGCCAAGTATTGGAGCAAAAGCCCTATCGGTTACAATGGCACTCTCGCTTATTCTATAAGCCGATAAAAGGTGCTGCTCCAGAAAAGCGGTGGCAGTAACGGCATTGCCCTTTATTGCCTCAACCTTAGCTAGCCACAAAGCACCAAATCCCTTACGGTTCTCATCGGCTTTTGCAAAGAGTTGCCACGATGCGTCTATGCTATCCATCGCAAAAAGAATTTGACCTTTGAGCAAAAGGAAATCGGGGTTGGTTTGCCGCTTGGAAAGACAAGAATCAACATAAACCAATGCAAGGTTATGCTCACCATTCTCAAACGCAGCAACCGACCTATACCAGTGCTCCGGCATACGCTGGGAGAACACTTGGGTACATGTTGTTGCTAAAAAAAAGAGTAGCAAAGCAAATCTCGACATTGAAATAGCTTAGTGTTTGGGGTTAGTAATTGATACGTGCAACGTCAAGCATTACTTGGCGTCAAACGTTCAACCGTTGGAAAAATTGTGCAGCTACTTATTCACCACCAAAGCGCTAGCCTTGCTAATCTCCATAAAGGAGGCGCCATTGCTTGGGCCAAAACTACCACCAATTACCAGTACCATATCATCAAGGGTAATACGACCCTGCGAAACCATGTGGGTAATTGTGTGCGATAGGAATCCATCGCGGGAATCGCGTGGTTCCATGTACTCAGCCTGAACACCATACGATAGGGCCAACTCGCGCATCACATTCTCGCGGTAGCAAATGGCGTAAACAGGAATCTTACCCCTAAATGCGGCTAAGTACCTACCCGTGCGCCCTGTTAAGCTATCAACAACAATGGCCTTAATGGGTAACGAGGTGCAGGCTCTTACGGCCGAACGAGCCAGAGTAGCAGTTATCTCATTGTTAATTCGCACAATATTGGTATTTACATCGGGATCCAGAACACGCTCAATCTCCTGTGCAACGCGGGTCATAAGCTGAACGCTCTCCAGTGGATACTGTCCGTAGGCCGTTTCGCCGCTAAGCATTATAGCATCGGTACGCTGATAGATTGCATTAGCAATGTCGCTAACCTCGGCACGGGTGGGCCTAGGGTTCTCTATCATGGTATGGAGCATTTGGGTAGCAATGATTACGGGCTTTTTGGCCTCAATACACTTCTTTACAATCTTGCGTTGGATAACCGGAATGCGCTCGGCTGGAATCTCAATACCCAAATCGCCGCGAGCAACCATAATGCCGTAGGTATGGTCCAGAATCTCATCAATATTATCAACCCCTTCCTGATTCTCTATTTTTGCAATAATCTTAATGGGGCTATTATGCTCATCTATCAAAGCCTTAATCTCCTTTACATCGTTGCTGTTACGCACAAACGAGTGGGCAATAAAATCAACCTTATTATCAATAGCAAACTTTACAAACTGCCTATCCTTATCGGATACCGACGGAAGGTTTATCCTTACATTGGGAATATTTACGCTTTTGCGATTCTTGATTGTACCATGGTTTACGGTTTTGCAAACCAACGCATCGGGCATTTTATCCACCACAGAGAGCTCAATATCGCCATCGTCAATAAGTAGCGATGAGCCCACAGGAACCTCGTTCACAATACCCTCGTACGATACGTACAAGCATCCCTCGCAGGACTCACCACTTGGATTCCCCTTTACTAGCACCTGGGTTCCCTCGGTTACCTTAAAGGCAACACCGTTTGATGAGGTTCTAATTTCGGGTCCTTTGGTATCAATAAGAATGGCGATACGCTCTGATACCACACGTACGTTATTAATTACCTTCTTTGCCTGATCTAGATTTTGGTGCGCGGTGTTTAACCGAACAACGTTCATTCCAGCATCAAAGAGCTGACGAATAAACTCTACATCGCAACGAGCATCGGAGATTGTTGCTACAATTTTGGTTTTCTTTAACATACGCTTGCTTTGTGGGGTTTAAAATTATACCCAAAGATAGACCCTTTAGCAATACGCCCTCTATTGTGATTGTATTTTTAGGCTAAAATGTCCGCAAACGAGTTATATTTGCGGCGGTGTTACGCTGGTTCTTTTTTAATTTGATGCAGTTAGCATAGCACCCGAATGTGAAAGCAAAGAACCTGCTACCAAATCGTTTAACGTTTTACCTTTAACTTACTCCATGGGTTGGTCTGCTGCAATAACTGATTACATCAATTTTATTAGGATAGAGAAATCCCTATCGGACAATTCCGTTGCAGCCTACAAGCGCGATGTGAACAAGCTTATGGAGTACGGTGAGAGCATTGGCGTTGAGCCAGAAAGCATGACCACACAGAACATTCGCGATTTTCTTGAGTCTATAAGCAACAGCGGGTTAAATAAGCGCTCGCAAGCCCGCATCCTTTCTGGTGTAAGGGGATTTTACAAGTACCTTATGCTTGAAGAGGTTATTGACGATGACCCCACGCACCTAGTTGAAGGCCCCAAAATTGGCCGAAACCTCCCCGAAGTGCTAAGCAGCGAGGAGATTGACCAGATGCAGGCCGAAATAGACCTTAGCAAACCCGATGGGCACAGAAACAAAGCGATGCTTGAAACCCTTTACAGCTGTGGGTTGCGCGTATCGGAGCTGATTAACCTGAAGCTAACCGATATTTACCGCGAGGAGGGTTTTATTAAGGTTATTGGTAAAGGCGATAAGGAGCGGCTGGTTCCCATTAGCGCACGCGCCATTAAGGAGATTGACCTTTACATTCCCTTTAGGCATAAGCTTAAGGCCATTGATAAATCGGCCGAAAACATAATATTCCTAAGCCGCAGGGGACAAAAGCTTACCCGCGAAATGGTATTTAACATCATTAAAAAGTTGGCTGCCAAGGCAGGAATACAAAAGAATATTAGTCCGCACACCTTTAGGCACTCCTTTGCCACCGATTTAGTATCGGGCGGAGCCGATTTACGAGCCGTGCAGGAGATGCTTGGGCACGAATCTATTCTCACCACCGAGATTTACACCCACCTTGATAAGAAGATGCTTGAGGATACGATTCTTAGGCTGGATCCGGAAGGGAAATAATGCGGCGATAAGTTAGGCTGTATTTAGGTAATAATATATCTATCAATTTACTAATAATGAACATTGTAATTTGCTCAGATAATTTCTTTTATCGCCACATCAACTAATGGACTATCCTTTAATCCTTGCCGTATTTGTTCTATTTCAGAATCATTTATGTACCCAACAAACTTAATTTGTTCCATTTCATACATTTGAATAAGCTCTGCCTTGCTATATTGAAAATAGCTGTTACAATCAACAAAAGAATCTTTTTTTAAGCAATTGTCTTCGTTGGGTTTTATCCACACCAAAGTAGTTCGGGGAATATTGTTGATTTCAATAAATCTAACTCGCTTCTCAAACTGCGAAGTACAACATGTAAATATCACTACATCATTCGGAGAATTGGCTATTACTATAAAATAATGAGGTTCAGCAGTTTCAATAAGTTTATTGCTCTTAAAATAGTATATACTCCCTTTACAAATTGATTGACCAAATGCCTGACCACTAATAATTACCATAAGTTAAAGCAACATTTTCTGTATAAATGTCTCGAGCTAATTCTTTCAATTCATCTGATTCGTTAAAAATCGAACAATCTTTAACCTCAGGATCTTCAAAAAAGTCTAAATAATTCATTTGATAACGAGATGCCATTCTGTTTGTCAGCCCTGCTTCATGTTTTTTCCATTCGGGAAAAGCATGCGATAACTCAGATAATTGAAATTCCGAATATCCTCCAAACTCAGAATAAACAGTCTCCAAAATAGTTAAATCTGTCTCAGAAAAAACCCTAGAATCAACATCCTTTATAGATTGATATTTATATTTATCAATTACGTTCAAGAATAGATTCCTATAAATTACTTCATCTTCGGATGAAAACAAATTGACCTCTGCCAAATCCTTTGTGTTAGATGGAACTGGGCCAAAGGGCAATGCAAAATATTGATCCATGATTATCGGACGCCCATATCTTCTTAAATGCGCCCTATCAGAAAGCCATATCAATTTTATCGCCTTCATTTTATTAATTATTCCACCTTCGTTATATGCGAAATAATTTAATGCCTGAACAGCTTTCTTGTGATTAAAGTCAAACATATTTTTATATTCGTAGGTTTATTTCTATTAACGTAAATATACAACTTATTGTTTCCTGTATTCCAAAATCGTCACATAGATATTATACTTTTGCACAATAAAATCAGACACTCAACTAAATTATCATCCCAAAAAAGAGATAATAGTACTTCTAATAAGTAATTCTTATTTTCAATAACAAATCTTTTGAATAAAAATACTTGTCTATTTTTAGTTCAATCCCTCAGCCAAAAACGCCTCCGCTTTTGCTAGGCTTTCTGGTTTTCCCACATCTAGCACAAATCCATTTTGGGGCAGGTAGCCGCTTATTGTATGCTCCTTGCAGAGCTGTAGGTAGGCATCAATTACAGAGAAGGCACCAGTAAGCTTAACCTCTTTAAAAAACTGTGGACTAACAACATGTACTCCACTAAAAGCATAATCGGTTAGATTGGGAACCTCGCCTAGGGGTAGCTTTACCTCACCCGTTTTGCTGTTGCGCCAGCCGCATAGCTGCATGGTTGGGTTAAACAGAAGCGCTCTGGACGACAAGCGCTTACTCACAGCAAGCGTTGCCATTGCATTGCCGTTAGTGTGAAACTCCAGCATCTCCCGTGGGTTTATACTTGTAAAAATATCAACGTTCTGAACAAGGAATGGCTCATCGGCAAGCAGATGCTGCGCATGTAGAATGCCACCACCAGTATCTAGAAGTAGGTTGGTCTCGTCGGAAATGGCGATATCAACCCCAAAATCATTCGATGCCAGAAAATCCTTAACCTGCTGAGCAAAATGGTGCACGTTAACCACTATGCGGGTAAAACCATGCTCGCGTAGGCGAACAATTTGGTGCTCAAGAAGGGTTTTGCCACCAACCTCAACTAGCGCCTTTGGGCGGCTATCGGTTAACGGTTTTAATCGGGTACCAAGACCTGCGGCTAGAATTAGGGATTGCATTGGAAGGGTTAAAGGTTAAAGGTTAAAAGTTAAAAGATGAAGGATGAAGAAGAAAGACATTAGATTTTAGATTTAAGATTTAAGACAAAAACACTAATGACAAATGTTAGATAGTAGTGTCTAGTGCATTGTCGTTTAACGTTTAACTTTTCACGCTTAACATGGTTTAAGATTATGGCAACTACCATATCATTTCACGTCTAACATCTAACGTCTATAGTCTAAAATCTAATCATTACTGCTTCTTAGGCTTACAGAGTTTTTTCTCTTTATTTGATGCCAATCCGCAGTTCTTACAGCAGAACTTCTTTTCTGCTGGATTTCCCTTTTGCTTTCCCTTCTCGCACATCTTCTCGCTCATTACTTGTCTCCCATTTTCTCTAGTTCAACATGCTGTAGCTTAACCCTAACGTTTGCCTTGCTGCTAAGCAAATTTGCCAACCACTGCGCAAAGTAAACCGAGCGATGCTGCCCACCGGTACACCCAAATCCAACGGATAAATGCTCAAATCCGCGCTGCTGGTACTGCTCAACCGCTTCAAGGACAATGGCCTCTACCCTATTGGCAAATTGTGCCGTTTCGGGTATCGACTCCAAATAGCCTTGGATTGGGGCATCCAACCCCGTTAGGTTTCGGTACTCTGGCAACCTTCCAGGATTTGGCAAGAAGCGGCAATCAAAAATAAAACCGCCACCATGCTGGGCATCGGCTTGTGGGTAGCCCTTCTTTAGGCTAAAGCTACTAATATCGATTGTTAAACCAGCAAAATCATGGTTTTGTTCGCCTGCTAACGGGAATTTTTCCCGTAATGGCTCAATAAGACTGTATAGTGATGGAAAACCATGTAAGTACGACGAATTCTCCGATAGCCACACCAAGTTATCTATGGCCATAGGAATGCTCTGAATAAAGTGCGCTTTCCCCTCGAATAATCCACGGAAACCATAAGCCCCAAGGGTTTGAATCACCCTAAACAGGGCAAAAAGATGGAATCGCTCCCAAAGTTTTAGCTTATCAACGCTTCTTAATGATGCCAGCTTGGCTAGGTAAACATCCAGCAACTCCGCTCTGAGCATAGGAGGAAAACCGGCCTTTGCCTGAAAAAGGAACGAAACAACATCGTATAAGCATGGGCCACGGCGCCCTCCCTGATAATCGATGAAGTAAGGCTTACCATCGGTAACCATAACGTTACGCGACTGGAAATCGCGGTAAAGGAAGAACTCCATATCATCGTTAAGGAGCATCTTAGCGAGCGACTCAAAATCATCCTCAAGCTCATCCTCATTAAAATGTACACCCGCAGGCTTAAGGAACGAGTACTTAAAGTAGTTTAAGTCCCACATAACGGAGCGCCTATCGAAATCGGCCTTGGGATAGCATAACGAGTAATCGAGAACATTTGCCCCCCTAACCTGAAACTCGGCCAGCAGCTCTAGCACATTAATAAGCAGCGGCTTTACGTTCTCAAAACCATTGGGCGAGTCGGCAGTGATAAGGCTAAGCAATGAGGTATCGCCCAAATCCTGCTGTAGGTAGTACTTCTCATTGGCCGACACCGCAAGTAGCTCTGGAACGGGCAGGTTTAGTCCGCCAAAGGTTTTGGTGAAGGAGAAAAAAGCACGATTCTCTACCAAATTAGGATTGTAAGCCCCTATTACAGAGAAGTTATCGCCAAACATACGGAAGTAAACCCTATCGGAGCCAGATAAGGGCATGGGCGAAACCCGTTGGGGTTCAACCCCATATTTTTGTTTGAATAGCTGCGAAAGCTCTACTACTCTATTATCCATCAATAAAATCAATTAAAACTAAGCAAAATAGATTACCAAAGGCACAATAAACACCAATGAAGGAAGCAGGTCAAGCACATTAATCTTTTTAATATCGAGAATGCTTAACCCTAAGCCTATAAGTAGGATACCGCCAACGGCAGTAAGCTCATTAATCATTACAGAGGTGAAGCTATCGCCCAGTAACGATGCCAGCAGCGTTAATCCGCCTTGGTAAATGAGCAGGGGAACAGCGGATAGGATTACTCCAACACCCAGCGATGCCGCCAGCGCAATTGATGAAAAACCATCCATAAGGCTTTTAACGTAAAGCAGATTTGGCTCACCACCAAGCCCCTCCTCAATGCTGCCCAGAATGGTCATAGAGCCCATGCAGAACATAAGGAATGAAACCACTAGCCCCTCGGAAAAGCGTTGTCCGCTTAGCTTAAACCGGCGCTGAATGGATTCGCTAAAACGCTCCATCCTACCCTGCAACGATAGCGCAGTACCCACAATGGCTCCTAGAATTAGGCTAAAAACCAGCAATAGCGGATTGTTGGTTTTAAGGCTCATGGAAAAGCCCAAAAACAGCGTAAAAAGCCCAATAGCCTGAAAGAAGATGGTAATGTATTTCTGTGGTAGCTTAGACCTAAAAACAAGTCCCAGCACACCACCAACCACAACTGCAGCAACGTTTACAAGGGTTCCTATCATTGCATCAAATTTTCCTCAAAGCTAAGAAAAAGATTGGAAGAAGAAGATAGCATAAAAGCAATAGAAACCCGAATGGAATTATACAATATATACCAGCAGCTTAGCCACGTTTAAAAATTTAGTAGTTTTGTGGAATATCATTGGGTTTTACAGGGTCTTGCTGTAAAACAAAAGCACCCTTTTTAAAACCACAATAAACCAATACAGTAATGCAAAAGATAAACAATCCATTTAAGGACTTGGATGGATACAACTGCTTTGGTTGTGCTCCCCACAACAGTCATGGGCTTAGACTAGAATTTTATCTTGACGACGATAATACCGTAGTGGCCTATTGGAACCCAAAGGATTACCTTCAAGGATACTTTAACGTACTACACGGCGGGATTCAGGCCACTCTACTTGACGAAATTGCAGGCTGGGTTGTAAACGTTCTCCTTGAGACTGGCGGGGTAACATCGCGACTAGATATTAGGTACCGCAAACCCGTTTTGGTAACCGATAGCAAAATTACTCTTAGGGCTAAACTTGTAAATGCGGAGAAACGCTTAGCCGATATTAAATGCGAACTTTACAATAGCGATGGCGAACTATGTGCCGAAGCCAATGCGCAGTACTTTACCTACCCACCCGAAATTGCAAAAAAGAAGCTAAACTATCCAGGTATAGATAAGTTTATAAACAAAAGATAGCATCACCAGAGCCACTAAAACAAAATGCTTAGTGGCTTTTTTATTACAACCACTGCAAATTTTACGAAATCGGACACCAACTGTTCATAAGCAAACAAAAGGTTTATGTCTAACCTTTATGTAGATTACTGTAAACGAAATCGTTTTGCTTATTGGCACACAAAATGATTACGTTGCCAAGTATAAAATTCAAAACTATGCTCTCTAACTACACAAAATCGGCTTGGCGAAACATAAAACGCTCACCAGCATCGTCACTAATCAACATATTTGGATTAAGCTTTAGCATTGCCATATTTATTCTTATTGCGCTATTCATAAACAATGAATACTCCATGGATAAATTCATTGCCAAAAGGGATAGAATAGTGCGCTTGGAATTTGGGGAGTGGGCTTTTATGGGCCCAGGTATGCGAAACCTAATTGCTGAAAAAATACCCAATGTAGAGGATGCCGTATCCATTAGCCCATACGGACTAAGTAATAGGCAGTTCTACATAGACGAACAAATGTATAGAATTGATAATGTAGTTGTTTCTTCATCGAATCTATTTAGCGTTATCAACCTAAACCTCATACAGGGTAGCGCCAACGAGGTGCTTTCAGATCCGTACTCCATTGTTCTTTCGGAATCAACAGCAAAAAGGCTGTTTGGCAACGAGAACCCAGTGGGTAAGACCATAAATCTGGATAAGTGGAACGACCTTACTGTAACAGGAGTTTTTAAGGATGAGAATAGGTTTCATCTTAACATTGACGCTGTAGTGCCAGAAAACATACTACCCTCCTACTATAATAACCCAACATTTTTCACCTCAATTTTTAGCAATATGAACCATCTGGTTTACATAGTGCTAACCAGTAATGCAGATATAAAGGAGGTGTACAACAAAATCAACCTAGAGTGCCTAAAGGGCGAAGAACCAGATCCTACCTTTATGCTAAACCTGCGCCCCCTTAACGAAATATACCTAAGTCAGGGTGTAAAATTTGAGGGGCCAGTTAAGCATGGAAACCCTAGGTTTATTAATATTATGCTAATTATTGCTGCCCTTATAATTGTAACAGCAGTTATTAACTACATAAATCT
>Ga0116183_1006544_pt1 | contig 10657 bp, 7 predicted proteins | sample AD_UKC078_MetaG_FD_89753 | JGI IMG/M metagenome (GOLD analysis project Ga0116183, IMG submission 89753) | Active sludge microbial communities of municipal wastewater-treating anaerobic digesters from USA - AD_UKC078_MetaG | ecosystem: Engineered > Bioreactor > Anaerobic > Digestate | place: USA...
CAGAAATTATAAAATTAGTAAATTCCTGTCCGGTTTTTATAGACCATCACATCACACCCAGTCTTTCAATTGTCGTTCAATATATTGTGACCACAATACCGAAATTCTGCCAGCACCTTGAAGCGAAAAAACAATATTATCCAACATTATAGGAATTGTTGAAGTTTGGTTGAATTAATTATATCTTTTTATACAATTCTATATATCTCTTTGCTATTGTCATACTGTCGAATCTTCTAGAGTTCGCAATTCCACGGATGATCAAATCATTTCTAAAATATGGATCTTCTATAATTTTAATGAATCCATTTCTAATAGAGGAAATATCAAATGGATCAATAAGCAAAGCGCTCCCATCACTTATTTCAATAATTGGATCAATATTGGAGGAAAGAACAGGCCTCCCTATTTTTTGGCCCTCGATAATAGGCATTCCAAATCCCTCATAAAGAGTTGGGAAACTTACAATATCAGATTTAATATACTCTTCAATTATTTCTGAATTAGTCAAATGTGCGCCGACAGAATAATCTATTTTATTTTCACATAGTAATTTTAGTTGATTTTCGTCTATATCTCCAATTATACGTAAAGCGACATTTAATCCTTTAATAGCACAAATTACTCTTTCCAAATTTTTATTTGAACGGGTGCCAATATGTAAAATTAATGGTTTGCCAGTGTTAAATTCTTTTCCTTTATAAGAAAAAGCATCCGCAATTGGATTATGAATTACAACAATTTTATCCTGTATTTTAGGACAATATTTCAATAACTCAGTCTTTGTTTTAAGTGAAATACATGTGATAATTTTACACCTGCGTAGTGGAAGATATATCCAAAAAATAAAGTAAATAATTCTTTTTATTTTACTGTAAGAGTGATATTCCAATAGACAAAGATCATGAACCGTAATTATTGTGTTTTTAGGGGGCAAAACCAGTGCGCAATATAGAACATCACCCGTAATATGATTTATTGCTTTTTTATCTCTGTTTTTTATTGCGTGAAATAAATTCGTAATAATGTCACAAAGACCAGCGGTCGCTCTAGGCATAAAAACCTCTTTTACAGAATAAAATTTTTTAACTTGGTTTATGTAAGGATCTGTAACATTCTTTATACTATATCCAGCCTCTTTATTTCTATTGAAGTATATAATTTTATTCGGAATCACACCTGTTACTTTTAATACATAATTCTTTCAATTCCGGTATTTATAAAAACTCCTTTATATGGATAAAATAAATCTGAATAATTACTTATACCTTTTGTCATAATAACTACCAAGTATAAAGAGATAAGTACAAAAAATATAGCCTGACTGGCATTTTTCCGTTTAAAAATTGTCAAAATATATGGTATTATAAAAATCTCGAAAACACCAAAGTACAAAATACCTCTTCCCACAAAAAATTGAAATGCTGAGTTATTAAATATTATATACAAACATACACCTATAAAATAAGTGTTAAATAAAACATAATAATATTTGTTCTTGTCTTTGATGTAATCGGCAAATAATAAGACTATTACAACCCACAAAATTCTTCTTAAAATAGCAAAAACAACTACTATTAGATCGCTACTTTCATACATATTTAAGTATGTTCCAGCTTTTGCCAACTTGTCTCCAAATAAATCAAAAAAACCATCTGGGATCATATTTAACACTCCCGATAATGAGATAGCGGCACTAAGTCCAAGTAGTAAAATGTATGACCGATTTGACCATTGATTATTAACAAAATATACTATCAAAAAAACTAAGGCTGAATAATGAAATAATGAAGCAATAATAATTGTTATAATAAACTTGAAAACATCTTTTTCAACAACATACCGTATTGAATACATACAAATTGCTATCGCAATAATTTGTCTGTTCATTCCAAGATAAGGAAGCATAAGACAATAATAACAAAATATTGAAAATATATAATTTTTAGAGTAATCCTTAACAGATTTAAATATTAGCAAATAAAGAATTGTTGAATGTACAATTAAAAATATCGTATAATTACTTGAAATACTTTTAATTATTGAATTTAATAAAATATATAGAGGTTCAAATTTAAGATAGGCAACCTGAGATCTATCACTAAAGTACAAAAAGTAATTTAACCAATCTGTTCCTGTCTCCCATCGTAGGCCATCATGTAGGATGAAAAGAATTAGACAGATAATCCAGACAAGATTTCTATACTTTTCAAACTTGCTATTAAATAAGTCTAAAAATGAAACGATAAATAAAAAGAATATTACTAAAAAATATATCACAGGTAAATTTCTGAATTTTTAATGTGACATTAAAATCATTATACTAATTACAAGCAATATCCTGATTATAAGATTTCAAGTTCATTCAATTTAAAATCATTCTCCCTATAAATTCCAATTTTTTCAAGAAAACATATTGTTGAAACAAAAAACAATAATCCTCTTGATCTATCCATAATTACTTCAGTTGTCATAAAAATAATTGTTATTAATAAAAACATAAAAAGTAAACTATTTTTATTTCTATAAGACTTGATTAACATTATTAATTGAAAAATATACATATAAGAACCAACGAATACACCATGTTCAAGCATGTTGTTTAATAATTGATTATGTGCGTTATTTATAGGAGTATAAAGCAGTCTCTCACCACACGAGCCAAGGCCAAATAAAACATTTTCTTTTATCCCACCCCGGGCTACTTCCCAAATTTTATCTCTAAGGGGATCTATATATGAAATCCAGTTTGTAAAGGGTATGATTATAGCAATAACGAATATTACAAAACTATATGCTAAAATAATCTTTCGACTAAGATCCCTCGGTTTAACAGAAATAAAAACAAAATAAAAAAATAAAAAAAGTAGGAAAATCAAACCAATAAAAGCACTTGACAATATACTGAAACAAATTAATGCTATAAACATAATAGAAAGTGTGCTCAACTTTATAATATTTCCTCTATATAACCAAATTGCTGACAATAAGCCCAGTATGTAAAAATAAATAATGTAAGAAGAATGCTTAAACGTTGGCGAATGAAACAACGAAGGACTTATATAGGATGAGTTGAAATCAACTAATCGGGGAAAAGACAAATAATTTATGTAAGAAAAAAAGTTAACATACAACAAAACCAAGGTTGCTGAAAAAATAGCTTTGATAGAAGATCTAACAATAGATGGCGTCATTTCAATAAAACTAAAGGCCATCGGAATAAAAATCAAGGCCATATACTTTTCAAAAACAAATCCTGTTTTATGTGATAGAGATGGTACTAAAGTCCATAATAATTTAATAACAAAAAATGTCATAAAACCTATCTGCATAAAAGAAAGTTCAAAAAAATTTCGACGTTTAATTAAAGTATATAGCCCCAGAAGACACAAAAAAATAATAAAAATGTTATTAACAACTATGGAGGAGAAAAAAGATAAAAAGCCAATAAATGCTATTATGAAGACTATAATTTCATCACTTTTTATTTTTAAATAATCAATTAAAAAAAAGAGTAAGAAAACTGAGCCAATAATGATAAAAATATGAATTAAACTAAAACTTCGCTGTTCTGGTTCAAATTCAATATATCGGTGTGACTCAGCAACATCTTTGAAATAGATTGTCGCTCTTCCATGTTTATCATAGTCAATTCTATCGATACCCCAACTAAATCCAGTACGTTTAAAGCAACTCTTAGCTGTAAAGCTCAATATTTTATTATCCTTATAATGTATTATTATACTATCAATAGAAGATGACTCTGAATAACTTGAATTAAAATCAAGTCTATAACTATAGACTGGACGACTGATTTTTGCCGGCTTGGTAAAGACTAATTTGCATGTATCAACAGTGCATTTACAAACATCAGAATTGCCAATAACATATTCGAACGAATTGTCCGTAAAAAAACACTCATATATCTCCCCTTGCTTGAAATCACCGATAAATTCAATTTTGTCTATGGATGGTTTGGGTGTAATAATAGATATTATAGGAATTACGCACAGAGAGACGATTAAAGCCCAATAAGAATTATTTGAAGAAATGTTGGCTACTATTTTTAATAACATCAATTATTTATTAAATATTTATAGAATAAAGATATGATGAATAAATTTTTACAGAATCACTTCTAATGTTTTTTATCGTTCTTTGATAAATATATAAAGCTAGTGTCAACATTTTGTGCTTACTTATGTATAACACAGTATAGTTTACAAATATTAAAATAGACGTTATTAAAGTTGTTTTTCGGTACAGGTTAAAGGTTTTTTAGCATCATTGCGATAAAATGCAAAAATAAAATAACTTTGATGATAAGGATTCTGAATGCTTTAAAAGTACACGTCGTATGTCAATGAAAAGGTATTTTGATAACTTTGACGTTCTCAATGCCTATTATAAAATGATATCAATTGAAGCTTACAAATATGTCAGAAATAGTCTCTAAAAAAAGAAAGATATGGTTTTCTTTACTGACTTTCCTTATTCTTATCCTGCTTGCAGGAGCTGTATATCTTAATTCCCTTCTACGTATCATGACAGGATATGCGGCAAAAAATCTTTGTTCAGGCGTTTTCATAGCCGGGCGTGAACCAGCAGAATTTGAATCAACCGACCTGAATTTCTTTCCGATCAGTTATACAAAGAATAAAGTAAACTATTCCGACAGCAGTGTTACAAGCAGCTTCCTCTGGAGGCGGTCAAGAGCGATCGACCTTGGAGAATTTGGCTCAATACTTGTAAATAGATCCGTAGAAAAAGGCCTGCGTGACAAGGATTTTCCTACACTGGAAGGCCCCGGGTATGATCAGGACTCAATTAACTGGCCTCTTGGTAACATCATCCCGGATTCACTGACAGGAATAGACAGGGAGGTACTTGCCTCAATTTCAGATGAGTTGATAAATAAGAACAGTTATGGTGGAAATGCCTTTGCTTTCATGGTTCTGCACAAAGGTATCCCTGCTGCTGAAGCTTACAAACCACAATTCTGCGAAAACTCCCTGTTCCTTAGCTGGTCAATGGCTAAAAGCGTAACAAATGCACTTATCGGAGTCCTTGCCGGACAAGGTAAAATTGATATTTACGACAAGGCTGACATTGATGAATGGAAGGACGATGAGAGAAAAAACATCACAATAAATGATATCATGCAGATGCAGAGCGGTCTCAGATGGAACGAAGACTATGGCAACAGATCTGATGTTACAGTGATGCTTACATGTAAAAATGACATGGCGCAATTTGCTTATAACCAACCCCTTGAATTCACCCCCGGAACACATTTTGAATATTCATCCGGTATGGCAAATGTACTGACCTACCTTATCAGAAAATGTCTTAACAATGATTCACTATATTATTCATTCCCGTATACCGGTCTTTTCCACAGAATAGGTATTACAGATGCTGTATTTGAAATTGATCCATCCGGCACTTTTGTAGGATCATCATATCTTTATGCCAAACTGCGTGATTATGCGCGTTTTGCCCTGCTATATCAACAAGACGGAGTCTTTAACGGAGAACGTATTTTGCCTGAAGGATGGGTTGATTACACACGCAGACCGGCATCGGCAAGCGGCGGGGAATACGGATCATTGTTCTGGCTGAATGGTAAAGGAGAACTCCCTTCTGCTCCCACTGATACATATATGTGTGTTGGACATGACGGGCAGAGGATTTTTATTGTACCTTCAAAGGAACTGATAGTTGTTGTACTTGGCTATTCTCCTAAAGGATCAATGGATTTTGACAAACTGCTTACTGATGTAATCGGGACAATTGAAGAAGAAAGCAACTAACTAATATTTCAATGAAAAAAAAGATTCAAAACATATTTAACAGGGAAGCAGATGCAATAATAAATATTCCTGTTAATGACAATTATAAAAAAGCAAGCGATATAATCTACCATCATGTTCATGTTCTTCACGGAAAACTGATCACCAGCGGAATGGGTAAAGCCGGAGAGATTGCGAACAATATTGCCTCTACATTCAACTCAACCGGAACACCGGCCGTTTTTCTTCACCCGAGCGAAGCTCAGCATGGTAACCTTGGCATCATCCAACAAAATGATGTTATGCTTGTAATATCCAACTCAGGTAAAACAAGAGAGATAATTGAACTGATCGATCTGAAGGATAATTTGTATGCCTCAGTTCCTGTTATTGTAATAACAAGCAATGCTGACAGCCCCCTTGTACAGAAATCATATTGTCATATACTTACAGGTTCACCGGAAGAAGTGTGTCCTCTTGGCCTGACGCCAACAACATCCACAACAGTGTTTACCGTAATCGGAGATGCCCTTGTAGTATTGATGATGGAAAAGATCGGATTCACTGCTGCCGATTATGCAAAAAGACACCACGGAGGATATCTGGGAACCAAATCAAGGGAAAAATCTGCAAATGGCGGATAAAATAAAAGGAGAGCTTACATGAATTTTAATTTGCAATTTTCTGAAAATCTGAGATATGACTGAAAGAAACTTAACTAATGAGATGAGTAGGAAAGATTACATTTTTTCAATCTCCATTATTGGTCTTTTCTTTTTCATATTCGGCTTTGTAACCTGGTTAAACGGCATCCTGATACCATTTTTAAGGACAGCCTGCGAACTGAATGATTTCGAAGCTTATTTTGTAACATTTGCATTCTATATCTCCTACCTTGTAATGGCGCTGCCTTCATCGGCTCTTCTGAAAAAAACCGGCTTCAGGAAAGGGATGTCGATAGGCCTTTATATTATGGCTGCCGGCGCACTTATTTTCATCCCTGCTGCGCTTACAAGAACTTTCGGCCTCTTCCTTACCGGACTCTTTGTTAAAGGTACAGGACTTGCTCTCCTTCAGACAGCTTCCAACCCTTACATCACAATAATCGGTCCGCGTGAAAGTGCGGCTAGAAGGATAAGCCTCATGGGTATTGCAAATAAATTCGCCGGAGCGATTGCACCAATTATTCTGGCAAATATCATCCTGAAAGATTCTCACATACTCGATGAGAGACTGGCAAATGCATCAGATATCATTTCTCAGGGCATGATACTCGACGAGATGGCACGCAGGGTTATAATGCCCTATATCGTAATGGCTGTGATCCTAGTTTTTCTGGGTCTGCTTCTTAAACTTGCAAATCTGCCTGAAATAGACACCGAAGAAGAAGATGATGAAATATCTGAAGTATCACATTCAGAAAAAACAAGTATCTGGCAGTTCCCGCATCTATGGCTTGGAGTTATAGCACTTTTCTTTTATGTCGGAGTTGAAGTTATAGCCGGTGATACAATAATAAGGTACGGACAATCGATCAATATGCCAATGGAATCCGCCAAATACTATACAAGCCTGACTCTGCTGAGTATGATACTCGGATATCTTTTGGGAATATTATTGATTCCAAAGTACCTGAAACAGGTTAACGCATTGAAAATATGCACAATACTTGGAGTTGTTTTCTCATTGGGGGCTATTCTTACATCAGCAGATAAGGTGTTTTCAATGACATTCATAGATCTTGGCACCTTTAAGCCTATACAACTTGTTCTACCTATTACAGTTTTTTTTGTGGCCCTGCTCGGATTGGCAAATTCTCTTGTTTGGCCGGCTGTATGGCCTCTTGCACTTAACAGTCTCGGGAAATTCACAAAAACCGGATCGGCATTGCTGATAATGGCAATCGCAGGAGGTGCTTTGCTCCCGCTGCTCTATGGGAAACTGGCTGTACGCTTCTCTACCCAGAGTGCTTACTGGCTCTGCGTTCCTTGTTACCTCATAATTATGTACTATGCTTTCATCGGCCATAAAAAAGGACTGACCGAAGGCATATGATCTAAAGTATATATTCGACAAAATATATCTTGTAAAATTCTGTTATTTATATATATAAACAAAGTAATATTTTTACGTTCGAAACTTGTTTTTGGAAATAAGCTTATATTGTATATTTTTGAAACCTGAAAATTTTTTTGATTAAAATCAGGTTCTATGAAGGACTGAGCTTCTGTCCTGATATTTAAATAATCATTTAGAGGAATGGATATATCGGGTAAAAATTATAAAGCCTTCCTAAAACGCCAGGAGGAATTACGAAAACAATATGGAGAAAAGCAGGCAAAAAAGCAGCATGCCAAAGGAAAGCTGACAGCATGGGAAAGGATACAACTTCTTTTCGATCAGGGAACCTTTGAAGAAATTGATGCTTTTGTGACTCCGGCTGATCATCCCGTGGAATTTGGAAAAATAGAAAGAGCCTATGGAGACGGGGTTATTGTCGGCCATGGAAAGGTAAATGGAAGACTTGTTTTTGCATTTGCCCAGGATTTCACAATAATGGGTGGCTCCCTGGGTGTGGTTCATGCAAAGAAGATCTCCAAGATTCAGGAAATGGCCCTGAAGATGGGATGTCCGATTATAGGAATGATGGACTCGGGAGGTGCAAGGATACAGGAAGGAGTTGCGAGCCTTAGCGGCTATGCAGCTATTTTCCATAATATAATACAATCGTCAGGGATTATCCCCCAAATATCTGTAATAATGGGTCCTGCTGCAGGAGGAGCCGTCTACTCCCCAGCCCTGACAGATTTTGTTTTCATGGTTAATAATACAAGTTATATGTTTGTTACGGGACCAAATGTTGTTAAGGAGGTACTTAATGAGGATGTGACTTTTGATGAACTTGGAGGAGCTGAAATTCATGCCAGGAAGAGTGGTGTAGCTCATATGATCTATGATGATGAGGAAAACACTATAATGGCTCTTAAAAAATTCCTTACTTATCTGCCATCTAATAATGTTGAGAACCCGCCGCTTGTTCAGGAAGAAAATCCAACTCCTGATATAAATGAAAAACTGAGGGATATAGTACCCGATGATCCGAATAAAGCCTATGATGTAAAAGAGGTTATTAACCTTATCATCGACAAAAACAGCTTTTTTGAGACAGCTGAACTGTTTGCACCCAATCTTGTTACGGGACTGGCACGGCTGAAAGGAAAAACAATTGGAGTCGTTGCAAATCAGCCCAAGGTCCTCGCCGGTGTGCTTGACATTGATTCATCAATAAAAGGGGCAAGATTCATAAGGTTTTGTGACGCTTTTAACATACCCATACTGACACTGGAAGATGTTCCGGGATTTCTCCCGGGTGTAGACCAGGAACATGCCGGAATAATAAGAAATGGTGCGAAGCTCCTATTTGCCTATAGTGAGGCTACAGTTCCAAGAATAACTGTCATCCTTAGAAAAGCTTACGGCGGAGCTTTCATTGTGATGAACAGCAAAAGCCTTGGAGGCGATTTCAGTTTTGCCTGGCCAACAGCAGAAATTGCTGTAATGGGACCTGACGGAGCAGTTGCTATCCTTTACCGTAAAGAACTTGCCGAATCTTCTGATCCCGATGAACTGAAAAAGGAACTTGTAAAAAAATACCGTGATAAGATCGCAAATCCTTTTATTGCTGACGAAAGTGGGTACATCGACGAAGTAATTGATCCGGCACTTACCAGAAAAAAAATAATATCAGCATTTAACGCTTTAAGCAATAAATGGGTAAAAGTACCTACAAGAAAACATGGCAACATGCCTCTTTAACAACACCAATTGCTCAACAGAACAGAAAATTTCGCTCAAGAACTAACAACTAATCCAACGACTCCAGGAACATAAGACTATAAAACTAAAATGAAGATCAAAAAGATCCTGATAGCAAATCGCGGAGAAATAGCAATCCGTATCATAAGAACGGCCAGAACACTTAAAATTAAGACAGTAGTTATCAAAACTGCTGCCGAGCCAAATGCAATGTATCTGTCTCATGCTGATGAGATTTTCGATTACAATGAGGAAACTGCAGAAATCCCGGTCTTTCTGGATATTGAGAAATTAATTGAAATTGCCCTGACAACAGGGGCTAATGCGATTCATCCCGGATACGGATTCCTGGCTGAAAATGCATATTTCGCCGATAAATGCCTTGACAACAAGATCGCTTTTATAGGACCTTCCCCTGATTCAATTTATAAAATGGGGAATAAAACAATTGCCAGAAAAATAGCTCTTGCAAATAAAATACCAATAGCAATGGGGAGCGAAGGCAATATTACAAACGAAGAAGAGGCAATAGCGATTGCTGAAAAAATTGGTTATCCCGTAATCATTAAGGCAGCTTCGGGCGGAGGAGGAAGAGGTATGCGTATTGTGCGCAACATTGAAGAAATGGAAAGGCTTTTTAGTATTGCAAGTAAAGAAGCCGAGAAAGCCTTCAAGGATCCTTCTGTATTTATTGAAAAATATATCGAAAACCCTAAACATATTGAATTTCAAATACTTGGCGATAAAAAAGGAAATGTAATACATCTTGGAGAAAGAGAGTGCTCGATTCAAAGAAAGCATCAGAAGCTTCTTGAAGAAGCTCCATCGTGTGCTTTAGATGACAAACTCCGTGAGAAAATGGGATCAACAGCTGTCAGAATAGCAAAAGCTGTCGGATATTATTCTGCCGGAACAGTTGAATTCCTTCTCGATTCGGAAAAGAATTTCTATTTCATGGAAATGAACACCCGAATACAGGTAGAGCATCCCGTTACAGAGGTAATAACGGGCATTGATCTGATTGAGCAGCAAATCCGTATTGCCAACGG
>Ga0116183_1006546_pt1 | contig 10656 bp, 10 predicted proteins | sample AD_UKC078_MetaG_FD_89753 | JGI IMG/M metagenome (GOLD analysis project Ga0116183, IMG submission 89753) | Active sludge microbial communities of municipal wastewater-treating anaerobic digesters from USA - AD_UKC078_MetaG | ecosystem: Engineered > Bioreactor > Anaerobic > Digestate | place: USA...
GCCGCCGTCGGCCCGGACCAGAACCTCATCGCTGTCATCGGGCACGCGTCACAGTATTACGCGGCCACCCCGCGGTGCCTCCGGGACGGGTAGGCTCGGTGAGACCGTCGTCACGGTTTGCGAAAGTCAGGTCGTATATCGGCCGGGGGAACGCATCCGGGCGGTCGCACGTTGACATGGTGTTTGACGAGCGCTTCATGAGCGAGATTCAAGGAGAGGACCCACGGTGCGGGAGACCAGCAACCCGATTCTCCGCAACCTGCCTAAGCAGGAGGGCGGCTACGCACAGTTCGGTACCGGTGTCGCCGGTGCCACCCGGATGGGCTATCAGGCCGATCCCTACGTTTCCAGCCCCCCGCAGGCCGGTGTTTCGCGGCCGCTGACCATCGACGACGTCGTCACCAAGACCGGGATCACCCTCGGTGTGCTGTCCGTGGTGGCGGTGATTTCCTACTTCCTGGTCGGCAGCAATGTCGCCTTGGCCATGCCGTTCACCCTGATCGGCTCGCTGGGCGGGCTGGCACTGGTGCTGATCGCCTCCTTCGGACGCAAGCAGGACAACCCGGCGATCGTTCTCAGCTACGCCGCCCTCGAGGGCCTGTTCCTCGGTGCCATCTCGTGGTTGTTCGGCAACATGCTGGTCCAGGGCATCTCCGCCGGGGCGCTGATCACCCAGGCCGTCCTCGGCACCGTCGGGGTGTTCTTCGGCATGCTCGTGGTCTACAAGACCGGCGCGATCCGGGTCACCCCGAAGTTCACCCGGTTCATGGTCGCGGCCATGGTCGGCGTGCTGGTGCTGATGCTCGGCAGCTTCGTGATCGGCCTGTTCAGCAGCGGTCCCGGTCCGCTGCGCGACGGCGGCCCGCTGGCCATCCTCTTCTCGCTGGTCGTCATCGGTATCGCGGCGTTCAGCTTCCTGCTGGACTTCGACTCCGCTGACCAGCTGATCCGCGCCGGTGCGCCGGAGAAGGCCGCCTGGGGCGTCGCGCTGGGTCTCACCGTCACCCTGGTGTGGCTGTACCTGGAGATCCTGCGGCTGCTGAGCTACTTCTACTCCAGCGACCGCTAAGTCTCGCGATATCGACTCTGCGCCCAGATCGCGATTTGTCCACAGACCGCGATCTGGGCGCAGACTCGTTTGGGGTGGGTGCCGCGAGACGCCCCACCCTCATTCGGCCAGCGTGTTCAGGCTGCCGGGCTGTGGTCGCATCGGCAGGGAGTCGTCGCCGGGTGGACGGCCTCCCGACTGTTCGGGGCGCGTTGGGTCGATGACGCGCATCCGATCGAATTGGTGTGGCCCAACGCGCGCCCGCCGAGCGGCATCACGACGTCAGCCACCTGGCTGGCCGACGGTGAGGTGGTCTCGTTGAGCGGCTTGCCGACCACCACCTTGACGCGCACGGCGTTTGACCTCGCGCGCCGCCGACCCGTGTCCGCTGCGATCGCGCGGTTGGACTCGCTCGGCAGGGCAGCCCGACTGGACCTTTCCGAGGTCCTCGAGCTGGCCGAACGCCACAGCGGAACCCGTGGGTGTCGACAGGTACGCCGCGTCCTGGATCTGCATGACCCCGGAGCGGAATCCCCGAAGGAAAGCTGGCTGCGGCTGGCGATCATCGGCGCCGGCTTCCCTCGTCCGCGCACGCAGATCCCGGTGCGGGGTCCCAGTGGCCGCCAGTACTACCTCGACCTGGGTTGGGAAGACCTCAAGATCGCCGTCGAGTACGACGGGGACCACCACCGCAGCGACAAGCGGACGTTCGGCTACGACATCGTGCGACTCGAGGAAATCGCGAGCCTCGGGTGGATCGTCATCCGGGTCGTGGCCGGTACGCCGCGGGATGAGGTGGTTCGCCGGGTGCGGGCCGCATGGGCCGCCCGCACCCCATCGACTCTGCGCTGAGAGTGCGATTGTGCCCGAAAGCGCGATCTGGGCGCAGTGTCGATGCGCTAGGACAGCCGCTCGACCACCATCGCCATGCCCTGCCCGCCGCCGACGCACATCGTCTCCACCCCGAAGGTCTTGTCGTGGGTGGCAAGGTTGTTCAGCAGCGTGGCGGTGATCCGCGCGCCGGTCATCCCGAACGGGTGGCCCAGGGCGATCGCGCCACCGGAGACGTTGAGCTTGTCCTCGTCGATCCCCAGCGCCCGGGCCGAGCCCAGCACCTGGACGGCGAAGGCCTCGTTGATCTCGAACAGGTCGATGTCGGCGATCGACATCCCGGCGTTGGTGAGCGCCTTCTTGACCGCCTCGATCGGTCCCAGCCCCATGATCTCCGGGGAGAGTCCGGACACCCCGGTGGAGACGATCCGCGCCAGCGGGGTGAGTCCGAGCTCCTTCGCCCTGGTGTCGGACATCACCACCACCGCGGCGGCGCCGTCGTTGAGCGGACAGGCGTTCCCCGCGGTCACCGTGCCGTCCGGGCGGAACACCGGCTTGAGCTGCGAAATCTTCTCGTAGGTGGTGCCGGCGCGGGGGCCGTCGTCGGTCGAGACGACGGTGCCGTCGGGCAGGGTGACCGGCGTGATCTCCCGGCTGAAGAAACCGTTGTTGATGGCCGCTTCGGCGCGGTTCTGGCTGCGAACCCCCCAGTGGTCCTGGTCCTCCCGGCTGATCCCGGTCAGCAGCGCGACGTTCTCGGCGGTCTGGCCCATCGCGATGTAGACATCCGGCAGCTCGCCGTCCTCGCGCGGGTCATGCCATGCAGCCGCTCCGGCGGCCGCCGCATCGACCCGCTCCCGAGCCTGGTTGAACAGCGGGTTGCGGCTCTCCGGCCAGGAATCCGCGCTGCCCTTCGGGAAGCGGGACACCGTCTCGACACCGGCGGAGATGAACGCGTGCCCCTCGCCGGCCTTGATCGCGTGAAACGCCATCCGAGTGGTCTGCAGCGAGGATGAGCAATACCGGTTGACGGTCACCCCCGGCAGGTGATCAAAGCCCAACTCGACGGCGACCACGCGGCCGATGTTGAACCCCGCCTCGCCGGCCGGCTGGCCGCAGCCCAGGTGCAGGTCATCGATGTCGCGGGGGTCGAGGGCAGGAATCTTGTCCAGTGCGGCCCGCACCATCTGCACGGTCAGGTCATCGGGGCGCATCTCGACCAGCGAGCCCTTCATGGCGCGGCCGATCGGGGAGCGGGCGGTGGACACGATGACGGCTTCAGGCATGACGGCTCCCGGTGTCTGGGGTTGGGGCTGGTGACTAAACCAAACCTAGGGCATGCCGCAATGCCGGCAGCAGCTGCTCGGCGGCCAGCGCATATCCGGCGGCCGAGGGGTGATACCGGTCATCGGCGAACAGATGATGGCCACCTGTCCGGAACTGCGGGCCGAGCAGGTCGGCCAGCGGGACGGGAACACCGCCGGCGGCGCGGACCTCGCCCGTTTGCGCCCGGGCCAGCCGAAGCCCGATCGAACGGGCGGTGAACCGCAGCGGTTGCGGGATCGCGGTGATGACACCGAGGTCCGGACAGGTGCCGACGACCACGACAGCGCCGGTCGAGCGCAACCGGCGCACCGCGCCCCCCAGTCGGCGGGCCGACGGGCCGATCCCGTTGAGGCTGGTGACGTCGTTTGCGCCGATCATGATGACCGCGGCATCCGGCGGCGGGCCGGCGACCAGCATGGCGTCGACCTGGCCGGCCAGGCCCTTGGAGGTGGCTCCGACGATGGCCTTGGTCGACAGTCGGACCGGGCCGCCGGACAGCCGGGCGAGGGCACGCGCCAGTAGTGCCCCGGGAACCTCGTCGGCCTGATGGCAGCCGTAACCGGTGGCCGTCGAGTCACCGAACACCATCAGGTGGAGGCCGGTCTCGATGCCGCGCTGCCAGCGCTGCGCCGGGGCGCCGCCGGGGAAGTAAACCCCGTCCGCCCGGGGCGGGGCGTCGAACGACTTGGGGATCACGCTGCGGGCCTGATCCGCCTGGCCGGTCAGCAGGCTGCGGGCGCCCACCACCGCGCTGCCGGTCGAGGCGAGCACTCCCGCCATGACCAGCGCCCGAGTGGAGCCGATCCGGATCACCACGAGTGTGAGTTTAGGGCGAGAAAGCGCTCGTCAAAGCGGCTATGCGGTTACAGACCGGTCTCGGAACCAGCAACAAATCATCCATTCTATTTTGTGGTGTGCATCACACCTGCTTAGCTGAGGGCCCCCGCGGGTCGTGACACGGCCGCAGACGGGTCACGTGAACACAACGGCGTAGGAGCGTGGACCATGACCGCACCGAGCAAGCTCGCCCCATCGACCCCCCGGGGCGTTCCTGTGCCACCATCCCGGCCCCGCCGATACCCGGTCAGTGACGGCGCGCCGGTCGAGGTCATCGAGGACGGGCCGAGCCTGGCGGCCAGGCTGGTGTCGATCGGCACCCGCGCCACCATGTGGCCCGCGCTCGCCGTTCTCAGCCACGTCCCGCACTGGCCCTGGCCCTTCGGCATGGTGGACTTCGTCGCGCGGGCCCTGCTGCCGTCGCCGGGAACCGTCCGCGCCACGGTCGGGCTGCCCAACGCCTCGGCGCAACTGGTCCGCGCACCCGGTGTGCTGCCTGCCGACGGCCGTCGAAGGGTGGTGCTGTATCTGCACGGCGGCGCGTTCATGACCTGCGGGGTGAACTCGCACAGTCGGATCGCGGTGGCGCTGTCGAAGTTCGGCGACTCGCCGGTGCTGGTGGTCGACTACCGGTTGGTTCCCCGGCATTCGGTCGGCATGGCACTCGAGGACTGCTACGACGGCTACCGGTGGCTGCGGCTGCGCGGCTACGAACCCGACCAGATCGTCCTGGCCGGCGACTCCGCGGGCGGCTATCTGGCGCTGTCTCTGGCGCAGCGCTTGCAGACGGAGGGCGAGACACCGGCGGCCCTGGTGGCGATCTCGCCGCTGCTGCAGTTGGAGCAGGACCCCAAGCTGTCCCATCCGAACATCTACAGCGATGCGATGTTCCCGCCCAAGGCATTTGACGCTCTGGTGGCGCTGGTGGCCCGCGCTGCCGCCGGCAATGTGGTGGACGGTGAGCCGGAGGGCGTGTACGAGCCGCTGGACCACATCGAGCCGGGCCTGCCGCGCACGCTCATCCACGTGTCGGGGTCCGAAGTGCTGCTGCACGACGCGCGGTTGGCGGCGCGGCGACTGGCCGCCGCGGGGGTCCCGATCGAGTTGCGGGTGTGGCCCGGGCAGATCCACGATTTCCAGATGGCGGCGCCGCTGGTGCCGGAAGCGACCCGGTCGCTGCGCCAGATCGGGCACTACATCCGGGAGGCCACCGGCTGAGGAGCACCTGATCGCGCGCCTCTGCAACGATGGAGGCATGCGAATCGCCCAGCACATCAGTGACCTCATCGGAGATACGCCGCTGGTCGAATTGACCTCGGTGGTCCCCGAGGGCTCCGGGCGGGTGGTCGCCAAGATCGAGTACCTCAACCCCGGCGGCAGTTCCAAGGACCGCATCGCGGTGAAGATGATCGACGCCGCGGAAGCCAGTGGAGCGCTCCGGCCGGGCGGAACGATCGTCGAACCGACCTCCGGTAACACCGGGGTGGGCCTGGCACTGGTTGCCCAGCGGCGCGGATACCGCTGCGTGTTCGTCTGCCCGGACAAGGTCAGCGAGGACAAGCAGAACGTGCTGCGCGCCTACGGCGCCGAGGTTGTCGTCTGCCCGACGGCCGTTCCGCCGGACCACCCGGACAGCTACTACTCCGTCTCCAACCGACTGGTGGACGAGATCGACGGCGCCTGGAAGCCCGACCAGTACTCGAATCCCAATGGCCCGGCCAGTCACTACGAGACCACCGGCCCGGAGATCTGGGCCGACACCGACGGCACCGTCACCCACTTCGTGGCCGGGGTCGGCACGGGCGGCACCATCACCGGTGCCGGCCGCTACCTCAAGGAGGTTTCCGGCGGCCGGGTGACGGTGGTCGGGGCCGACCCGGAGGGCTCGGTGTACTCCGGCGGAACCGGGCGGCCCTACCTGGTCGAGGGTGTCGGGGAGGATTTCTGGCCACAGGCCTACGACCCCGCCGTCGCAGACGAGATCATCGCCGTCTCCGACGCGGACTCCTTCGATATGACGCGCCGGTTGGCCCGTGAGGAGGGCCTGCTGGTCGGTGGATCGTGCGGGATGGCGGTCGTCGCCGCACTGCGGGTGGCCGAACGGGCCGGCCCCGGGTCGCTGACGGTGGTGTTGCTGCCCGACGGCGGGCGGGGCTATCTGTCGAAGATCTTCAACGACGCCTGGATGTCGTCCTACGGATTCCTGCGCACCCCACTGGATGACTCCCGGCCCGAACCGACGGTCGGCGACGTGCTGCGGGGCAAGTCCGGTGAACTGCCCGATCTGGTGCACACCCATCCGTCGGAGACCGTCCGCGACGCGATCGGCATCCTGCGGGAGTACGGCGTCTCGCAGATGCCGGTGGTCGGTGCCGAACCGCCGGTGATGGCCGGTGAGGTGGCGGGCAGCGTCTCCGAACGGGAACTGCTGTCGGCGGTGTTCGAGGGCCGCGCCAAACTTGCCGACGCGGTGTCGGAGCACATGAGCCCGCCGCTGCCGTTGCTGGGTGCCGGGGAGTCCGCCAGCGTTGCGGCCACAGCGCTGGCCGACGCCGACGCCGTGATGGTGGTCGAAGGCGGCAAGCCGGTGGGTGTGATCACCCGCCACGACTTGCTGGGATTTCTCTCCGAAGGGCCGCGCCGGCGCTAGGTGTCGCTGTTCGGAATCCCGCCGGGCCGAGGCCGGCCACGCTAGGGTACGGCGTAGCTGTGGCCAGAATCTTCACCCGCGCACTCGGAGGGCGTCATGACCGAACAACCCCCAGGCAACTACCCGCCGCCGGGTGGTTTCCCGCCCCCTGGGAGCTATCCGCCGCCGGGCGGGTATCCGGCTCCGGGTGGTTATCCGCCGCCGGGCGGCTTCTACCCGCCGGCCCCGGGAGGAGCGCTGCCCAAGGACGCGTACACCCCGTGGATCACCCGGGTGGTCGCGTATGTGATCGACTTTCTGCCGGTCGGCCTGCTGGTCGGCATCGGCCAGATCGTGATGGTCGCGACGGGAAAGAACGAGTGCATCAGCGACAGCACCGACAGCGCTTTCAGTGCGGTGTGCACCTCCGAGCCCAGCGGTCTGGGGCTGACGGTGTCATTGCTGTGCAGCCTGCTGGCGCTCGCGTTCGTGGTGTGGAACTACGGCTACCGCCAGGGAACCACCGGTTCGAGCATCGGCAAGTCGGTGATGAAGTTCAAGGTTGTCAGCGAGAAGACGGGCCAGCCCATCGGGTTCGGCATGTCGATCGTCCGGCAGATCGCCCACATCGTCGACGGCCTCATCTGCTACATCGGTTACCTTTTCCCGCTCTGGGACTCCAAGCGGCAGACGCTCGCGGACAAGATCATGTCCACCATCTGCCTTCCGCTCTGATCTGTACGTCACTCCTGAACTGAACGAGGAACTTCATGACTCAGCCCCCCAATCCGCCCGGTGACAACCCGCCGCCCCCGGGCGGTGGCTTCCCGCCGCCGGGGAACTACCCGCCCCCGGGCAACTATCCGCCGCCGGGCAACTACCCGCCGCCGGGGAACTACCCGCCGCCGGGCAACTACCCTCCGCCGGGCGGATACCCGCCGCCACCGGGCCAGGGGAATCCGCCGCCGCCTCCGGGCTGGGGTTATCCGCCCCCGGGCCAGGGGTATCCCCCGCCACCGGGCCAGGGTTATCCGCCGCCGCCGCCCGCTGAGGGCGGCTACTTCCCGCCCCCGCCCGGGGCCGGGCGTCCGACCCTCAGCGTGAGTGAGGGTCTCAACTGGGCGTGGAACAAGTTCAGCAAGAATCCGGCACCCTTAGTGGTCGCCACCCTGGTATTCGGGTTGATCCTGTTCCTGGCGAGCAGTGTGATCACCCCGTTGATGCAAGCCGTCTCGCCGGAGAGCATCACGACCTATGACAGCGCTGACGGGATGATGGACACCGCTACCTACTCGGTGACCGCCGGGGGCATCGCGGTCCTGATCGTGGCAACGGTGGTGCAACTGGTGATCGCCGGCGCGATCGGTGCGGCGTACTTCGCCGGACTGCTCGACATCGCCGACGGCCGACCGGTGTCGATCGGCTCATTCTTCCGGCCGCGCAACATCCTCGCGGTGGTCATCGCGTCGCTTCTCATCGGCATCCTCACCTCGGTCGGTTTGCTGCTGTGCATCGTTCCGGGTGTGATCGTGACGATCTTCGCCTGGTTCACCAACGTGGGGATCGTCGACCGCGGACTCTCTCCGATCGACGGCATCCGCGCCAGTTTCGACATGGTCAAGCGGAACTTCGGGCAGGTGCTGTTGTTCTGGCTGACGTCCACCGCGATCACCCTCGTCGGGGCCCTGCTGTGCGGCGTCGGACTGCTGGTCGCCGCCCCGGTGGCCTATTTGCTGCAGGTGTACGCCTACCGCAGACTCTCCGGCGGCGCGCTCGCCCCGGCCACCATCTAGCGGCTGCCCGTCGGCGGCCGTTTAGGCTCGGTGCGGTGAGCGAAACGCACCGTCGGCTCGGGTTCGCGACCCGCGCTATCCACGCCGGCTACCGTCCGGACCCTGCGACCGGCGCGGTTAACGCCCCGATCTACGCCAGCAGCACCTTCGCCCAGGACGGGGTGGGAGGTCTGCGCGGCGGTTACGAGTACGCGCGGACCGGTAACCCCACCCGTACCGCACTGGAGGCGGTGCTGGCGTCGGTTGAGAACGGCCGGTTCGGGCGCGCCTTCAGTTCGGGGATGGCGGCCAGCGATTGCGCGCTGCGGGCGGTGCTCCGTCCCGGCGACCACATCGTCATCCCCGACGACGCCTACGGGGGCACCTTCCGGCTCATCGACAAGGTGTTCCGGGAGTGGGGTGTGCACCACACACCGGTAGCGCTGTCCGACCTCGACGCAGTGCGGGCGGCTGTCACCGCGGACACCGCGATGATCTGGATCGAGACGCCCACCAATCCGCTGCTGTCCATCGCCGATATCGCCGCGATCGCCGAAATCGGTCACGCCGCGGCGGCGAAGGTGCTGGTGGACAACACCTTCGCCTCGCCGGCACTGCAACAGCCGCTACTGCTCGGCGCGGACATCGTGCTGCACTCCACGACCAAGTACATCGGTGGCCACTCCGACGTGGTCGGCGGGGCACTGGTCACCGACAGCGAGGAACTCGACGCCGCATTCGGTTTCCTGCAGAACGGTGCCGGTGCGGTGCCTGGACCATTCGACGCGTACCTCACGATGCGTGGTTGCAAGACCCTCGAACTGCGGATGCGGCGGCACAGTGAGAACGCCGCAGCGGTAGCCGAGTTGCTCAGCGGGCATCCGGCCGTCAGCAGGGTTCTCTACCCGGGACTGCCGGACCATCCGGGCCACGATGTCGCGGCGCGGCAGATGAGTGGCTTCGGCGGCATGGTGTCGGTCCGGATGCGGGGTGGGGTGCAGGCGGCACGTGAATTCTGTTCGCGCACCGAGATTTTCATCCTCGCCGAATCCCTGGGCGGGGTGGAGTCGCTGATCGAGCATCCCGGCGCGATGACGCATGCGTCGACGGCGGGGTCGCAGTTGGAGGTTCCCGACGACCTGGTGCGGTTATCGGTCGGAATCGAGGACCAGGCTGACCTGTTAGCCGACGTCGAGCAGTCGCTCGCCCGCTGAGTAAGCGGGCAGGTTCAGCACCGTCCGGGCCAGTGCGGCGAGGCGTTCGTCATAGAACCAGTGCGCATTGAACACCGGATCGGCGCGGTATCCGCGCACCGTCTTGTACGGGCTGCTGAGCCCGGCGTCAATGCTGGTCAGGTTGTGCTCGATCGCGTACTCCATCGGGCGGTAGCAGAGCATCTCGAAGCAGAGGTCCGGCACGTCATCGGGAGCGCTCCAGGTGTCGACGAACAAGGTGTCGCGGTTCTGGAAGCAGAACAGGCCGGCGACGTAGCGGTCACCGTCGTGGACGGTGAAGATGCGTACCGCGTCCGGCATCCGGGCGCACAGTTGCTCGAACACCGCCGGCGGGAGCCAGGTTTCGTGGCCGTGTCGTCGGCAGACTGCGCGATACCCCGCGTAGAAATCGGTGGCCAGGGCGGTGGAGACCTCGGTTCCGTGGCGGACCGCCACCGTCAAGCCCAAGGCCTCAGTCCGTGCCCGCTCCCGACGCAGCATGCGTCGCTTCCGGTGCGGCAGTTGCGCAACGTAATCGTCGAAGGTCGCGACGCCGGGATTCGTCCACGCCGAACGCTGCTCGTAGCTGATGAGCGCGCCCTCGGCCGCGCAACCCCGGGCGTCCTCGGCGGGAAGATGCATGAGGTTGAAGGCGGAGAACCGCCCTTCTGCTGCGCCGAGTCCGATCAGCAGTCGCAACAGCCCGGCCCGGAATGCCGCCGATCTCCACTGCGGGTGGACCAGCAGCTTCGGCGCCATCCTCGGAAACAGCGGTGAACACGCCTGAAACTTGGGCCACTGGAAGCAGTCCCTCGCCAAACCGGCCTGGATCCAGGTGATTTCGGGGCCGAACTCCCGAAGATTGCCCCATTTCAAGGCTCTACTGACGTATCTGTGGGTGGTGTAGGGGCCGAATAGGGGCGCACGCCGTTGTCCCCGTAGCGTTCTGGCTTATCGAAGGTCAGGTCGCTATGGATACGGATACGGCGTGCGCAATAA
>Ga0116183_1006550_pt1 | contig 10647 bp, 9 predicted proteins | sample AD_UKC078_MetaG_FD_89753 | JGI IMG/M metagenome (GOLD analysis project Ga0116183, IMG submission 89753) | Active sludge microbial communities of municipal wastewater-treating anaerobic digesters from USA - AD_UKC078_MetaG | ecosystem: Engineered > Bioreactor > Anaerobic > Digestate | place: USA...
AAGCTCATGTAATAAATATTAAAGGAGATTCATATAGGCTTAAAGAAACGAAAGATTGGCTAAATTGTTAGGTGGTCAATTTCATATGGTCGAGGGTGGTCAATTTCATGTTGACATTTGCATTAAGGAGAAATAAATAATGTTTAAATTTGTTATTGATCTAGGAACACTACTAAATATATTTTTGATGATACTATACTTAATAATTGTGATTAGTTTCCAATTTGTAAAAATAGGATCATGGGGATTAAAAAGAAATATATGTATGAAGTCAGAAGAAATATGGCATAAAGTTCACGTAGCTGCAAGTTATGCAACAATCCCTTTTGTACTTATAAGCATATTGTTAATATTCATAAATAATATGTGGTTAAAAATTGCATTAGGTTTAATTTTATTATTATTACTTCCAAGAATTTGGGATATTGTTGTTAAAATAGTAACTAAGAAAGATGCTCTTGAAATAAATCAAAAAGATTAATTGTATTTTTTCTACTAATTCTGAACTCAATCATTTTTTTAACTATCTGAGGAAAGCCAAGTAGGCTCGAAGCAATCAGTAAATAAATTATAGGGTGCGTAAATGTTGTTAGGGTGCGTGATTTACCCTCAAGGGTGCGTAAATTTTGCTAGGGGTGCGTAATTGTATCAAAATAGGTAATCAAACACATATAAGAACGCCAACTTTGATACAAAAAATATCAAAGTTTTTGTATTAAATAGGCTCATTTTAGGCTAAAATAAGAGAAAAAGCTCTAATATTCGTCAATTTGACTGGAGTTAGAGCTTTTTTGCTGATTTCTAGGTTGCACTTTTTAATTATTGCATGGTTTATTTTGCACTTTTTAATTATTGCATGGTTGATTTTGCACTTTTTAATTATAGCTTGGTTGAATTTGCACTTTTTAATTATTGTTTGGTTGGTTTAGCACTTTTTAATTATTTTCTAGTTGATATTACACATTTTATACTTGTGTGTTTATTACCACAATCATTGAATAGTAACTGTACATAGATCTCAAGTTTAAAAAATTGTGGAGACATTAAAACTATCGCGTTACAATTATACATATTGAAAAAATTAATTGTGTTAAATCTATGACAATGTCTAAGGCGTGTATAATAGGAGATTAAATATCAATTACTGAACCATATTGAAAGCATAGGTTTGATAGAATTGTTTCAAACCTTTTTTCTTGCAGAAAGGACATTTGCTCCCTATCTGCCAGATTTGAGAGACTTCTAGTAATCATTATTTAGATTATTAATAGGTCTCATTTTTATTTACTACTCAGCCTTTTAACGATTTCTTGATGAATTACACGATTACATAACTATTTTTACGATTGTGTTATAAAGAGTCAATTGCATGATTTTGCAGTTATTCAATCGATATCGAAATGATTTTTATTAATAAATTTAAAGATAATTGTCCCAAGGTATATGATTTGTATTATGATTGTGATATAATATATTTGTTGTATTTTAAATAGAGGAAAGGAATCATATTATATGTTCGATCAAATTTATAAAGATTTTGAAAACGCCGTTGACACTAACAAATTTTATAGTAAATATTCAGCTAATAGAGTAAGTACTAGATTTTTACTTATTAGATCATTGGATAAAAGTGACCTTGAAAATTTATTTTTATCCAAAACTGGCAACGTAATGCCAGCAGGTGCTAAAGGCCCTCAGCCTTTTAAGCATTTGTACAATACAAACATTACTATTGAAGAAGTAATTGCTTATATAGAAAGTAAAAGGCCTGAGATTCTTGATTTAAGACGCAGTGAGAATGAGGGTCTTATTAATTTGATTGCCAATTTTGATATTGTGAATTGTGGTATTGAAACAGACAAGATTGATGATATTGTAAAAAGAATGGTAAGAGATAAAAGCATTAAAACAAAAGAGCAATTTGAAGAAAAGTTAAATGATACTTTATTACCTAAAACTGCTAATTATGTTCGTTGGTCTTTTTATAATCAAATCACAAATGATGTAATCGAAGAGATATTATATCATAATGAAAAGATAATCCCAACATTAAGAAAAATTCATGATATTGATTTTTTTGTTAAAATTGAAAACGAAATTATTCCATTTGATTTAAAGATTACTCACATATCATCAGAATTCTTTGATCTATATCGTAAAGGATTAATCGAATCTGATGGGCCAGATAATTATGTTCTTGGTGAGGATTTAAAAGAAATTGAGGTAGTAAAATCTTTTTATAAAGACAACAAACGAAGACTAAATTTACCTAATTTTGGAGGGAAAACCATTAATGAACTTTTAGAGCTTTTGCAAAGGAAAAATGATGAAGAAGCCAATATGTTCTTAAGTGAAATGTATCAAGCTAGAGAAAGAGCGGTTATTTCTATTCAGGACGAGATAAGAAAATTAGAATGGTGGAATTACAAATATCAAGGCCCAAGACTATTTAAGAATAATAACAGATTCTTCATTTTTTTGGCTTACACAAATGTATTTGAAGATGGAAGAGCTTTAAAGGGGAATATTGAAGTGATTAGGGAAAAAATTAATGAAGTTTTAGCTACTATTTCTTTAGAAACACTACATACTGTTAAATATAAGTATGAAAAACAAGCGGATATTAACGGTGACTATGTAACACAGGTTATCTCAGCATATATTTATGATAGAAAATAGCTTGACTAAAATACATTATTATTTATAATACTACATAAAGCAGGAGGAATAAATATGGCACAAACAGAAGCGTATAAAGGTTTATATGCTATGCATAAATATTGGGGTAAAAAACCATTTGAGCAAATAAATTCGTTTATAGAAAAGTACTCACAGAAAGATGATGTAGTTCTTGATTGTTTTTGTGGATCTGGTGTTACCCTTATTGAAACGATTAAGGCAAATAGAAAAGCAATTGGTATAGATTTAAACCCAATAGCAATAAAACTAGCAAGAGCATCAATATCATACACCGATATTAGTCTTTTGAAAAAAGAATTTGATTTAATAAAGAAAAAACTTATGAACATCATTAATTCAATGTATGTGCGTGAGTACGATGGTAAGCAAACAATGGTGACACATATAGTTTGGAAAAATGGTGATCCAATTGAAGTGTGGTATTCTGATGATGAAAATAGAAAAAAAATAAGAGAAGGGGATGATATAGACCGCACAATGACCAATAAACCTTCATTAGAAGCCAAGTGGTATCCAACATCTCCAATGTTTGAAAATTCAAGAATTAATGTTAACAAAAATCAGGTTGTTTCTGACTTGTTTACTAAGAGAGCTTTAGTTGGATTATCCTTATTGCTAGATGAAATAAAGAAAGTTAAAAATGATTCCGTTAGAGAAGCGCTAGAGTTAACTCTTACTGGAACTTTGTCACAAGCTAGTAAACTAGTGTTTGTTATAAGAAGAAGAGGCAAAAATGGACAAGGTACAGGCAAAGCTGAAGTTGGGAGTTGGGTAATAGGATATTGGGTTCCAAAGGAACATTTTGAAATTAATGTTTGGAATTGTTTTGAAAATAGATTTAGGAGAATACTAAAAGGAAAAGAAGATGTAAATTCATTTTTTTCTCAATCTAATGGTTCTAGATCTTTTGATACAAGTAAATGTAATCTGATTAATTGTTCTGCAACCGAAATGCCATTGTTTGATAATTCTATTGATTATGTATTCATTGATCCGCCACATTCAAATCGAATATTATATATGGAGCAAAGTTTAATGTGGAATTCGTGGTTACAACTAGATAAAAATATTGAATGGGATAAAGAAATCGTCGTTTCAGAAGCTAAAAAAAGAAATAAAAATCTTACTTCTTATACAAAATTAATGGATCTTACATTTAAGGAGATACAAAGAGTACTGAAAGAGGGTAAAATGTTTTCTTTTGCATTTAATAGTTTTGATGACCAAACATGGATTGATACCTTAAACTTGTTTATTAACAATGGTTTTGAGGTTGTTGAGATATATCCATTAGAATATTCAGCAACATCTGTTGTACAAGATAATAGAAAAAATGCATTAAAAACTGATTTTGTTTTTACATGTAAAAATGCATACAACTATAATCAAAAAAGTATTGTTCTTTCAAAAGATTTGAATAGCTTATGTGAAGCTATTACTAGAATTAAAATGAGAAAAAAAGATATGGAAGTTTACGAAGTTGTAAATGAACTATTTATTGAAACTATTCCTAGAGGTTTTATTTATAGCCTGCCATTAATTTCTTCACTTGTATAATTTAAAATAGGACCAAATTCAATAGATTTAGGGTGAATCCTTTTTATTAATCAATTCCATAAAATTTAATAAATTCAATCCATTTTAGTATATGGATTGTGCAATAGTATGGTTAAAATCTCTAAATTATATAAAAGAATATCTAACTCGATTAATATGGATATTAATGTGACAGAGAAGTAAAGAAATAATCAAGCTTTTTGATCTAAAAGAGTTATAGTCATTATGTTAAAAAGCGACCCATCTCGAAATTGAGTTTGAGTCGCTTTTCTTTGTTATGTAAATAAGCTCGGCAAATTGTAGAAGACTTGAGTAACTTCTTGACGAACAGTACTGTTGCTACAATCCAGTAGAGACTTTTTAAGTTTTACTCCATCATCTAAAACTTGAACATACAAATCCTTGTATTTGCGAATATAAGTAGAAGTCTCACGAGTAAACCCATTTCTTTGAAGGAAAATAGTCAACTTGTTGGTCGAACCATATTCAACATATTCATACCAATCATTATCAAAGCTATCTTCAATCCCATGAAATTTCTTATATTCAGTTGAAAAGCGCAAGAAGTAATTTGAAAGCTTGAATAAGATGATATTATCAATCAAATTGAGGGTGTCGGATATAACGATATTTTTGTGTTCCCTTGAATCGTCATATTGCACCTCTAAACCGTTGATTCGTATCGTTTGATTCTCGTTACTTTGCTTGTACTCAATCGCTCTTGCTATAATTTGATTTAACCCATAACCAGTCATCCACTGATTAAGGATAACTGCATACCATCTCAGTGTCGCAAGCTCTCCATGCTGATTAGTCTTTCCTATAGTCCCCTTTTCATAGAATTCCCACATAAATATTGAACTTAGTTCTTCTAGAAAGGCCACAAGTTGGTGGTAATCTATGATACCATTTTGAAGTGGTGGATATGTGAGGCCTTCAGATATAGCAACTGATAAACGCCTATTCTGATCAATGGACACATTAATGTCATCATCGGGTACATGCCTTTGATCATTTAAGAATTTTCTCTTAATCATATGTGTAACATCATCGTTTAAAAGCGGTTCAAAAGCATCAGTGACAATGCTTTTATTGTCGGAGGTTATATCTTTTAGTAGTATAAGTGCAAATTTCCTCATCAGAGCGTAATTGTCTTCTGTTTGATTTTGAGGATGTTTTAATAGTTTGACATCTCCTTGTGTAAGTGATTCAATTATTTTTTGCTTTTGACCTCTTGTTAGAGATGATATAAGCGATAGTTTCTGTTCAGGGATAGTATCCGAAACAAGACTTTCATATTTTTCTGCGGCTTGATTTTCTTTAAAACGTACTAGGAAAACATTTCCAAATAAATTATACTCAATTCTACCAACACGTCCGATTAGGTTCTTAAACTCAACAGAGGTCATGTTGCTTGTTGCTCTTTTATAGCTCATGACAAAAAGATTGTCTGCAGGTAGGTTAACGCCTTCGACTAATGTACTTGTACAAAATAGAGTTGTTATTTTGCCATCTTTATACAAGGTTTCAATATCAGAACGAATGTAGTTTGGTAAGTATCCTACATGAAATGCCACACCTCTCTTTATTAACTCTGGAAGGTAGTAATCAGTGTGAATTTCATTACTAATCTCATTTGCTAAAGCAACAAGATCAGGATCATCATCTCTGTCTGGTAAATCACTGGCAAATTTTCTTGCAAACTCTATAGCACTTGCTTTTGAATTACAATAGATTATACTCTGTTTTCTGTGGTCATGACCACTTAAGTACTTAATTAAGCCAATGTGATTAGAATCGGAGATAGTTCTAAAAGTAAATAGATTGCTAAAATCATTAGTTAAATCATTGAATATCGATACATTTTTATCTACCAAATCTACTAAATATTGTAGATGACTTACAGGTGAAAATGTGGTTATCAATGATTTAGCTTTTTTATTTTCTACCTGTGGCAAAAGTTTTAGGTACTCTTCAGGATTTGGAATGTTTGGCGATGCAAATACAATATTAGTTTTGTGTTCTCTTTGACTTAACATACTGGTAACTTTGTAATAAAAAGCACTACGTTCATCACCAGATGAAATCTTGTGTGCTTCATCAATGAACAGATAATCAATGTTGATTAGTGGATATGAAATCAAAAGGTAGAGCAACCTTTCAGGTGTTAAGATAAAGATATATTTGTGTTCATCTTTAAGTGCCAGAGCTCCAGATGAGTTAATAACGACATAATTCTTATGATTTAGCATTTCTTTCAAGTCGCTAATCACATTTTTAGTTATTTCACTGATTAAAGCTTTAGTAGGAACAAGTATTGCAAAATTCCCAGTACTATCATTTAATACCTTTTCTTTAATAAACGTTCTCAATAGAAAAGACTTCCCAAGAGAAGTAGGACCTGAGTAACTAAATGACTCTTCATTTAAACGATCATAAATTGCTTTTTGTGGGTGGAAAAAATACTTGCCATCTTGAAATGGAACAGCCAAGTATTGCTTATCAAATTTTGAAAATATATCATCAAGTATTGACAAGTTAGTATATTCAGTTTTAATTAGTTCCAAACCTCGATAATTACCAATTACCTCTAGTATTGACTTAGCATAGAGTTTCACCTTTTCGTTTTCAGGATAGAGGTAATTAAGTAAAGCAATCATTTGTTGAGCTATCTCTCTGTGCTTTTCTGAGTATATAGATTTGGATAATAGATCAGCAAATCTTAAAGTATCACTTATGTTGATTTCTCTTGGTTGTTTATTTGGTAGGTTAAAGACTTTCAAAGTGTAGTTGTAGATAATTGATTCATATAACTCTAATAGATATTCATTTTCTTCAATCCTAGAGAAGATTTCTTCACCTAGTGTTTGGTTACGTGGAGTAATCATTTATTCCACCTCCAATGAAGCGTTCATAATTTTATCCTTGTTATCTTCAGCATCAATTAAAGGTAAGACATAAAAGTAAAATGAATGACTAAGAAGCCCCATATCAGTAATTTTAGTTTGGATATATGGTATTGCTGCAAGAATATCAGTTTGCATTCTAACTTTTAAGAAGTCAATGAAATCCCTATTGTTTAATCCATCGGTCCCATCTAAAGAAATTGAATATCCCAAAAATACGCCAAAAGAAGTATCTGGATATGATAAGGAACCTCTGTTTGGAACAAGGGCTTTTTTTAAAAAATCAGTAGTAGTTCTATCAAACGTAGAATCTAAAATATTAGCATCAATCAGCTCAATTTCATCATCGATATTTGCCAATATTTCTTCAACTTGTATAAATGCATGATCTATTGCGGAAATAAGATCGTTTATAGTTTTTGATGCACCAAAAGCTAATTGATGATTTCTCACACTTAAGTCATTGGATGGAAGTAAATGCACACCCGAGCTTGAACTGTTGAAAGTACCGCTAAGTTTGTTCAACTCGATTTTGCTCAGTACTTTTGGTGCGTTTAGAGCACACTCTAAAAATGAATAAAGCATAATTTCGGAAAAGTGATCTCCTAATGAAAGGGATGGATTAACTCTCTTTAGCTCTTTTATTGCCTCGAAAGCAATTGTTTCGAAGTCTTCATTTACAGTGTACTGATTTCTTTTTGCACGCGAAAAAACATACCTTCCAACATTTTTTAGAATAAAGGTATTTATTTCTCTAAAGCTAAATTCTTTATTTTGAAATTTTAGTGTATATATTTTGATTATTGATTGGTTTGGTGTTGTTAATGCGCCAGGGTGTGTAACTTCAAAAAAAGTCTTTTCAAATGCGTCTTGCCTAGCAGTGAGCACTAATTGACTGTTTACTCTTAAAGTATTATCATTAAAATATATCTCATTTCTTCTAGAGTCAAAAGTATTAAGATATGAGTTGTTGACTTCAGGGGTTGCTTCATTAGGTATTTTTAAGCAATACATTGTAACATTGGCTAACAATGTTGATAGAGAAAATGTAGAGCTAGAAATAATTGAATATTTGGTAAAAGAAGAATTATCTCCAATAATTGTTGCATCTGGTAGAGATGTATCAGAAGATAATAAATCTTGAATAGCTAGTACTATGTTTGCTTGCTTATCAGGCGAGAGTTTTTTAATTAAACCATCTGCATAAAAAGAACTTAGCGATTCAATATTACCATTTGAAGCGGCACCTACTAGGTTTGCAGCAGGATTTGCCCCCTTTTTATAATGTCCAATAGTTCCTTTATCATAGTTATAATCATAATCGTCGTTAAACAAAGGGCCTATAACAGATCTAAAAAGAGTTTCATCATTGACATTTACTTTGGCCTGGAATAATATTTTGTAATATGAACTAAAGCACAGTTTTTTCATATTAATTATCCTCAGTTGATGACATACAAAATAGCGTTAACAACACAAATAATCTTTTAAAAAGGACTTCCAAATTAATCGGGAGTCCTTTTCCGATTTTATATAAAGTATGTTTTACTACTTTAGTGTCTTTCATAAAATTATAGTTAGTGAGTAGCTTTTTTAAGATATTGAAGTTGTAAGCCATACAACACCTCCTCTATTACATTAATTATAACACGTGCCAAAACTATTGTAAAACAGCATTTTTTAAAATATTAAAACTAGGTAAAAATACCAACACTTTGCAACATAATGCCAACAATCTACCAACGATTTATAAAAAAGTCTTTGCTATACTTAAGCAAATAATAGTATTATTTCGTACTTCACAGTTTTAGCTAATCTGTCACAATGAAGTGCAAAACATAATTTAATAAAACAGTTCTGACTATTGTGAAGGAAGACTGCAAAAATTAGAAATGGAATCTACCATTTGATTTTTCAGCATGCCTTCTTGACATCTTTGTTAGTCATGTGCGATGGATCTCCATTTCGGAAATGGAGAAAACACATGACAAACAATGAAAACTTTACTGATTATGAAGTTCCATCAACTGATAGACCATACTATCTAGACATTGATGGAAAGAGGATTTATGTAACTGAAGAAGTGTATCGCTCATATAAACAACCTATATGGGCAGAGAAAAAGAGAAAAGAACGAGAAAGAAGATGTCAAGTTTCAAATGGAAAAGGCGGATTAAAACGTTGTGAAGATGACTGTAGTATGTGTCCATATTTCAAAAGTGGATCCAATTTATCCTTGGATCGATTATATGAAGATTACGAATATGAAGTAGCAGATAAAAGCGATAGTATTATTGATAGTCATATCGAAGAAGAATTCAATCAAAAAATGATGGAAGCAGTAAATGAACTTGGACCGATTGATCAACAGATTATCAGGTCTTTTATGGACGGAGTATCTGAACGTGAAATTGCACGAGACACGGGATTATCTCAAAAGGCTGTAAACAAAAGAAAAAAGAAGCTATTTAACGAATTAAGAGAGAAATTAGAAAAATACCGCTAAATTGGTACTCAGTTTTCACAGAACTGTCCTATTACTCTTGAAAGGGAAACAAACTTTTCAGAAGGAGGACAAGATGTGAAAAAACGAATTGAATCACCACCTGTAATCACTGATAGCGAATTAATAGAAACATTAATCGCTATCAGTATGGTTACAAAAAACCTTGCTAAGAAAGTCATGATGCTTTCGATTAAAAAGGAAAAGCGAGGAGGTGAAAAAGATGAACAAAAACGATGTGATTACTCAAGTAGTAAACAGTCTTGAAAATTGTATCAAGGAACTGAAGTCGATTGTTGAAGAAAAAGAAGCTAAACCCATTACACTTGAACAGGTGCGAAAAGTGCTAGCAGAATTATCTCGTAATGGCTTTACAGAAGACGTGCGAACTTTACTTAAAAAGTATGGATCAGACAAATTATCAGGAATCAAACAAGAAGACTATCAAGCGCTATTAGAAGATGCCAGGGGAATCGAACATGGGAATAAGTAATCATGCAGTACTCTCTGCTTCATCTTCTCATAGATGGTTAAATTGCCCTCCTTCAACAAGGCTATCCATTAGTTTAGAAGAAGCTGTAAGTAGTTTTGCTGCAGAAGGTACGGATGCTCATGCTCTTTGTGAATACAAACTATCGCTTGCTTTAGGGCTCATCAATGACGATGCGCCACCGGTTCTTGAGTGGTTTAATGAAGAGATGGAAGATTGTGCAAATAGCTATGTTGCTTATGTCCTAGAAATCATTGAAGACATAAAGATGAAACATTCTGACCCACTAGTTATGATAGAACAAAAGTTAGATTATTCTAAATACTGTGAAAATGGCTATGGTACAGGAGACTGTGTTATTGCTTCTGATGGAATTTTACATGTTGTGGATTTCAAATATGGTCAAGGAATACAAGTAGATGCCCATGAAAACACTCAAATGATGCTTTATGCACTGGGTGCCATTGAAATGATCGACAGTTTATATGATA
>Ga0116183_1006555_pt1 | contig 10645 bp, 12 predicted proteins | sample AD_UKC078_MetaG_FD_89753 | JGI IMG/M metagenome (GOLD analysis project Ga0116183, IMG submission 89753) | Active sludge microbial communities of municipal wastewater-treating anaerobic digesters from USA - AD_UKC078_MetaG | ecosystem: Engineered > Bioreactor > Anaerobic > Digestate | place: USA...
TCATTGTTTATTGTCTTTATTATTGATAATGCTTTATTTGTGGAAGATATTTTATTTGCATTATCATCGATTGATTGTTTTATATAAACCTCTAAACTGTCTTTGGATTTACTGTTGATGGTTTCCTTTTTGTTTTTAGAACAACTAACAAGAAACAAAAAAATGAATAAGAATATTATTTTTACTCTCAAAATTATTTAATTTAAGTTCAAAGCTAAAAAAAAAAACCATTCCTTAATGGAATGGTTTAATATTTTAAATTAAATCAGTTTAGTTTAAAAATTATATTCAATTATTCAGTAGAAGGAACTTTACTACCTCCGATTTCAGTAGAAGGAACTTTGCTTCCTCCAATTTCTAGAGAAAATTCAGTAGAAGGCACTTTACTTCCGCCAATTTCAGTAGTAGGTACTTTACTTCCACCAATTTCAGTAGTAGGTACTTTACTTCCACCAATTTCATTTGGCGTTGTAAAAGAAGTTACTATTAACATTAATGTAAATAGACCAATTGTTGTTGCTAATTTTTTCATAATTTGAGACTTTTTATTTTTAGTTAGATAACATTCTGCTTCTGTGAGTGCCGATAATGATTTGAGGCAATTGCACACATTCACGAGGCAATATTACAACAGCTCTCTTTCTGAAGCCTTATGAAATCAGGTGTTTATGGTAGATGTATATATTCTGATAGTGTATGATACTCAAATCTTGGTGAATGAAATTTAATTTTTTTGCGATTTTGAGTTTTTTTTGGGCGTTAAAGCAATAAAAGAATCGTTTTAAGACATGATTTCTTATTCAACACGATGGAAGGTGTTTGAAAAATAGCTTCATTTAAATGAGTTTTAATGAAGTTGTTGAAAAAAAATAGGTTGAAATTATCACCTATTTAATGTGTAAATTATTATGTTATTGTTATTTCATTTCCGAAACTTCTGTATAGAAATTGCATTAAATTTGAATTCGTTTATGTTAGAAAAATGAAATAGATTAGTGTAAATATGTTGCTATGTCTGTCAAGCATAGTTATCGATTCTCCTTTGTTGAAATGACATATACGTGCAAAATATTATTTTGCCCAACGGAATAAAATGCATTAAATTTGGTTTAGTAAAAAACAAAAATAGTTTATACAGGAACCGAAATATTAATGGAGGTTTGATGGTTTTGAAAAGAATTGATTGTTATTTTTCCACCCAGAGCATGCACTCTGGTTTTCATGTTTTGAATACCTATACCGTTTGATGATTTTTGAGTGTCAAACCCAACACCGTTGTCGTTTATGGATAAGCAAAGATTATTTTCATCAAGGATGAAAGCTATAATTATTTTGTTGGCATTGGCGTGTTTATTACTATTATGACATGCTTCTTGGATAATACGAAACAAATTCATTTTAATTTCACTTGAAATTGCATTCCACACAATGGCTTCGTCAAGTTCTAACAAAAAATGTGTATCAGTAGTTTCGTTTTGGACAGCCACAAAATCTTGGAGCAACGACACAAAACTGTTTTCTTGTTGAAAAACTTCATTGTTAAGATTGTGTGCAATGACCCTAATTTCTTGCTCTATGGCGTAAATGTCTGAAATATGCGTCAAACATTTAGTAATCGTTGTCTCATCTGATTTTTCGGCAAGTATTGAAAGGTTTAATCGAGTGCTTGCCAGCTTGTTCATGATACCGTCATGTAGGTCTAGTGCAATTCGTTTTTTTTCTGCTTCTTTGGCAGCTTCATTGCTGTTTTTTTGCGAAAGCATCAATTGATAAATTTCTTCATTGGCTTTTTGTTGACGTTGTTCCAATTCCATTTTTAGTCGATTGCTGCGTTGTTTGATAATAATAAAAAACAATATCCCAACAAAAAATAGTGCTACCGATAACCCAGCCATGATGAATTGATTTTTTTCGGCTATTTCTTTTTGTTGTGAGATTTCGTCGGTTTCTAACTCAATCTTAGCAAAAAGATCTTTCGATTTTCGATTTGATAGTTGAATACTATCATAAATGCTAATGTATTCCTCTAAATTAGCTTCTGTTTTTTTATTATCAGCAAACATATTTGATTTTAGTGCTAGCAGTAAATTTGAATATATTTTTGATTTTTTTGCTTCGTTTAAAGCCAATTCAGAATAAATTATGGCTCGATTTCTATTTCCATTCCTAATATAATATTCAGAAAGATGAATATAGATATTTATTAAAATAGGTTTGTAATTAATTTTATTTATTACACTTGATGCTTTTTTGTAGCAATTTAATGCCTTTAGATAATCATTTTCATTGAAATAAGAGTATCCCAAATTGTCATTTAGCAATGCATATAATTCAGGGTCTTTATTTATTAAAGTTTTATTTTCTAATCCTATTTTAAATTTTTTAATTGCATTTTTATAATCTTTCTTTTTTAACAATACATTTCCAATATTATTAAAGCAGGAAGAGTATAGAATATCATTTGAGTCAATTTTACTTTTCTCTACAATTTTCAATGCATCTATGTGAAATTTTAATGATTTATCATATTCTCCTAACTCACTATATAATACTCCAAATTGATTTAGTATTTGATAGTAATATTTTTTATCATTAGTTTTTTTTATGTAGAACAAAGATTTTGAAAGTGTTAATTCGCATGCATTATAATCACCTATGTCATATAGAATTAGGCTTTTATTCAATAGCACAAGTGCGTATTCTTTTGGTTTATTTAATGCTTTATATACTTTTTCAGCTTTAATATATAATAGTAAAGAGCTATCTAATTTATTATTTATTTGTAAATGGAATGCTTTCATACGTAAAGCATTTCCATAATTTACAGAATCTTTAGTTTCAAACGACTTATCAAGTAAATATTTATAAGTTTTTTCAAAACCTTTAAGATTATTAAGATGATAATTATTAAATCCAATTTTTGATAAATATTCCCTATTTCGAAAAGTATTTTTTTGATTTATAGCTATTTCAAACGCCAAATCATTATACTTCACTCTATCCTTATAATCAATAGTATCATTTGCTGCTAAGTCAATATATTTTTGAATAGAGTCTTGTTTAGAATCTGAAGACGCATTTTTTTTCTGTTCGCAAGTAATACAAACCAAAGCCAAAAAAAGGAGTAGTATTTTTTTCATAATTAACCGTTATAAACAAATTGAGCTCCAGCCGAAGCCGGAACCCAATTTAGTAAATTTCTATTATTTTAAATCATCTACCACGATTATTCATCGCGTACCGTGATGATTACCTCTTCTTCAAACTTGTATTCGCCTTTTTTTAGAATCTCTTTGTTGGCGAGTACAATTTCGTAAGTATAAATGCCTTTTGGTAATTCAAAAACACATTCTTTTCCGTCTTTAGGAACAACGAGTTCTTTTTTAACCTCGTCTCCTTCCTCGTTTTTGCCCACAATCCTAAACGTAATTCTATCGGTGCGTTTGTTTTTCACACAAACACTTTCAATAAGTTTACTGTCTTTTTTCCCATCGCTTTTGGCAACTTTAAAAATACTAATACCACCAAGCAGCAACTCGCCACCTTTAAGCACTTTATCAAGATCAGATTGGGCAAAACTCATCATTGGCAAGAGTAGTACAATTGTTAGGAGTCTTTTGAATTTCATATTATGAAAAAATTATTATCCTATTAAATAATCAAAGAGATTTATTTTTCTTTTTTTCTGAAAGATATCCAAGATATGAAAAAATAAAAGCTACAATAATCATCAGTATATTTATTCCTAGTAATAAAAGCAAAGATTTATTTTTAGGGTTAAAAATTAATTCATGTAAAGTACCAAGAATAGCTGCTGCTATAATATAATAAATAAATGTGCTTCTAAAAACGCTCTTCATATTTTTTAATTTTAATTATAATTAACCTCCAAATAAACTTAAAAATGCGCAACCCAAGCCTGCAACAACAGAAGCATACATCCCATTGGCGCATCCAACTGCTAAAGCACCTGTTACAGTTCCTACACCTGGTAAAAATGCTGTTCCTCCCATAGCTCCCCAAAGTGCTCCACCACAAAAACCAGCACAATCCGCAGCTCCTATAGCTCTGCCAGCTCTGACAGCACCTCCTCGACTGGCTGAAGTTGAAGAATCATTAAAAAGTAAATGCCACTTAGAATAATTCTCTTCCCAATAATTGAATGAAGCTTTTCCTGTATTTAATGTACTTAAAGCTATTTCTAGATCTTTATCTTCAAACTTTTTGTTTGCTTCAATTATTTTATTGTCAAAATAACTTTTTGATTTTTCGAATTCTAATACCTTGCAATCATTAATGGTATTTATTAAAAATAGTTTTAATTCTTCGTTTTTATAGTTTGCTGACTGAATCTTATTAATAGATAAGTCTGCTATTTCGATACTTGTCTTTCCAAAACAATTATCAAACCCTTCTAATGATTCATTTACTATTGACGGATTTTCATTACCATATACCGAAATTAATACTTCTTTAAATAATAGCTTAAAATCGGATTGAGTAATTTTTTCTTTCCCTTCTGTTTCAGTAAATGTTTTTAGTTTTTCATAATACTTTTCCATTTGAACATTATGGAAATCACCAATTGTATTTACATTAATAGATTGTGAAAATGAAATCGAAGTAAAACAAACTGTGGCAATTATGCCAAAAAATAAATTTTTCATAATTTTGTAAATAATTTTAAATTATTGCTGTCCAGCTTTGTGTCGTCGAAAACATATAAAAGTTTGGGCAGCTTTTTTTTTGGTTGGTTTAGTCGTATTCCTTGTATAATAACAAACCTCTAAAATAAACAAGGATTTTCTGTTTTATTCGTCCCGCAAAAAATTAGAAAATCATTTTTTGTTTCGTGTCACTTAGTTGGTGGTAAGCCATTTTTTTACCGTTTTAGTTTAAAAAATTGTTTTGTTATTTTGATATTGTAAATGTATAAAGGTAATTTCAAACTCAGGTACAGTTTTTCTGTACATTTTTAGAAAAGTGAAAAATAGTTTTTCACACAAACACTTTCAATAAGTTTACTGTCTTTTTTCCCGTCGCTTTTGGCTGCTTTAAAAATACTAATACCACCAAGCAGCAATTCGCCACCTTTAAGCACTTTATCAAGATCAGATTGGGCAAAACTCATTATTGGCAATAGGAATGCTAATGCTAAGAGTTTTTTGAGTTCCATTTTTCTTTTTTTAACTGAAAAATGTTATTTCTAGATTTTAATATTTATTTTTTTTTGTTTTTAAAGCATAAAAGATTGTCATAAATAAAAACAGAGTTCCAAAACCTAAAAGAATCTTAGAGATAAGGCGATATTCAAAAGTCATAATGAATAAATAACCACCAATAATACTAAAACCTATCGATAGGATTGCGAAAGTCTTAACATTTTTCATAATTTTCATATTTATAAATTAATTAGGGTATGCTGCCGGGCATGGTTTACCCCAACGTGTACATGTATAACACAATCCAGCAGCCAAAGCTTGTACTTGAGGATTCGCATTCCAATAAATCCATCCAACCAGAGAATCAGTAAAATCATTTTCAACAGCATCCATACAATTTCCAAACGCACTACGATTTTGTACATTAGGTGTAATTTTAGTAATTCCATTTTCATTTACACCAGTATATATTAGAACTCTTTCTTGAGAAAACGTAAATGTTTTTTCTTTATCTAATTTCAAAAAATAAAAGACTTGGTCTGGTATTTCTTTAAATAAAAACACGTATAAAATTTCAAATTCGTTATCAATAATCGGCATTAAAATTCCCTTACTGCCGTTTTTAAACGTTTGAATTTGAATATTCTTTTCATCAAATTTAATATCAGAATTATCTTTATTGAAATTGGACTTTTCTAAAAACTCTTTAATTATTACAAATATACCTATGTTTAATTTTGCTTAAGCAATATCTACTTTGGCAGCTATCTTATTCGATTTTGTCATTTTATATGATTTTATAATAGTTTACTTAAATTAAAAAATAAAAGCAGTTTTGGCGAAGCTAAAAGCTGCTTTTATTTCGGTAATGCTTAATTAAAGTTAAATTTAACGCTTGCAAATATTTGTGACGGTCTTATGACAATAATATTAGAAGTATAACCCAAGTCATTTAATATCACTTCTTCGTATGTTTTAGTATTTAAAATATTTGTCCATTTTAATTCAAAATCAATTTTTCTTTTTTCCATAGTATATTGGTAGCTTAAATCTATAAACTGGTTTCTGAAATTTTGGTTGTTAAATTGGTAAATGTAATCATCTCGATAAATTCCAAATGTTTGATTTGAAACAGGATATAATAATATTTTTAAGTTACTTTTTAATGTATTTGTTTTATTAATATTTCCTCTTTGATTAATTGAGTAAAAGAGATTATAGTCAAAAGTTAACCAATTATAATAATTGTTATTCGCTTTAAAAGTAAAAGTATTTCCAGTAGAATTAATTAATAGTTTGTTATTATTTAAAATTATATTATTTGAACTAGAACTTATTCCATATTCTAATGATACTTTTGATTTAATTTTTGGAATGTATTTACTTATTTCTATGTTTGCGTTTCTATTAATTGATTTGTTTTTTGAAGAGATTTGTTGAAAATTAGTTTGACCGTTATCCATAACATTCTGTGAAATTGTATTGTTAGATGAATCTTGACTTAATTGATAATTTAAGTTTAAAAATAAATTATATAATATCAACTTGTATTCAAAATTACCACCTATCTTTTGTGAAATTGATTGTTGAATATCAGAATTTTGATTAGTAAAGTTTAAAGCTGAAAAAATATATGATGGGTAAATTGAATTTAAAGTGCCAAAATTATTATTTATTGAGCCATATAATGTGTTTGACAATTCAGTTGTAAATTTATATTTTGTACTAAAATTTGGTTCGAAAGTTAATTTATTTAAGTTTCTGTGAAAATTTAAGTTATTATCTTTTGCATTTAAAGAATAATATTTTAACGGTAAATTAGTATTAAAAGTCAATGATTCTCCAACATAATTAATTGAAAAACTTGAGGAAGAAATATGTTTTTTCCAAACCATATTATTAGAAAAGTTATTTCCAAAACTAATCGTTTCATTGCTTGAATTCTCCCCATTAAAATTGGTCTTTAAATTTTTAGCTTCTATTTCAAAACCAATAGAGGGAATTATTGAAAGTTTTTTTATTGAAAAAATATAAGAAGCTTCATTAGTCATACTAATAGTTTTATCTATAACATTTTGATTAACATTTTTAGCATTTATATCTGAGAATTGAGGGATATTAATGTTATTTAACGGCTCTACAAAATAGTTTTGTTTATCATTTATGTAATTAAATGTAGATTTAAAATTAACTAATTTTTTTCCAACTAAAAATATAGCACTTAATGAATTTTGAAATGAATAACCAGGTGAAGAAACATATTGATTAGTATTTGATGAATTAATTAAAGTACTGCCTTGAATTGTATTCCAATTTCCTTTGTAAGTTGTAGTGTTTTTTAAAAAACTTTTGTCTGAATTTTTAGTAAATATAATCTGCGATTTAAACTGATTATTTTCAGTCGAAGAATTATTAAGTCTATTATATTCAATTGTATTTTGTAGGTTTCCAAAAGCATCAAATATATTTACTTTTGAATACTGATTACCATTGTTATTTATTTTATTATTATAAAAGTTTGTATTAGCTTTAAGCTCCCAGTTTTTGGACACATCAGTTAATAAATTAGCTGAAAAAAGTTGAGTTTTATTAAATAAATATCTGTTTTCATCAATTTTTGGTAGTTCGGATTGTGATACATTTAACCAATTACCTGTTTGGTTTTCGAATGTTAATCCTTCAAAACCTTCATCAAAAGATAAAGTTTGTAACTCATAGGTAACATCTTCACCTATATTATTTGATTTATAGTTTAATAGGTATTGATATTTTTTTGTAAACACCATTGGCGTTAATTTTGCACTCCATAAAAAAGGAGATAAACCAACACCAGTATCTGCTCGTCCAGTTAGAGTTACATCTTTTTTTAGTTTAATATTAATTGCTGCCCGTTCACTTGGGACAGAATTTTTTAGAGCTTTTATTGGTTGATGATTTTCTAAAACTTGTAGTTTAGTTACCGCATCTTTTGGCATAGAATTGGTTAAAGAACCATATCCACCTGCCATTAAATCTTTACCTTCAACATAAAATTTATTAATAGCCGTGCCTTGATATTTTATTAATCCATTTGCATCTACCTCAATTCCGGGTATTTTTTTTAAAACATCTGATAAAGTTCTATCTTCTTTACCTTCAAAGGATTTTACATCATAAGTTAGAGTATCTCCTCTTTTTTGTATTTCTTTTATATCAATTTTTACCTCCTCTAATTCCGTTATTTTATTTTTTAATGTAAAATTTAATACTTGTGACTTTGAATTTATTGATTGTATAATTTTTTCATAGTTAATTGCGTTTACAACTAGGTTTAATTTTAAGTTAGTACTTTCAATATCTATTCTATAATCTCCATTTTTATCAGTTATTGAAAACGCTAATACACTACTATCAGAAGGATCTTCAATAGTAATACTTGCATTTTCAATTATTTCTTTATCTTGATTAATAACTTTTCCTCTTATTATATTTTGCGAATATGAAATTGATACTAATAATAAAAACAAAGCATTTAAGATTTTTTTCATTTAATATATTTATTGATTTTTAATCTGTTAGTTCAATTGGATTATAATTTTTTTCCTTATCAATACTATATTTATCAATTTTTTTATTTATATTAGGATAGCCTTCAATTTTTATTGTTGACGGTTTTACAGATGCAACTTTTCTTGCTTTTTCATATTGTTTTTTGGTTACTTTTTTTGCCTTTGGATAATTATGCATTAAAACATTGTTAGCTACTCTGTTTTTAAATTTGTAAAGTGTAAAAGTATAATCTTTTGCATCATCATATACTTCAAAAATTAAACCTGGTAAACCAAAAAATTTATAAGGACCAAATGGCAATGGGTGCTTTGGTGAATAAAAAGCAATCCAATTTCTACCCCATTTAGTTGTGGTAGCTTTTATGCATTTTATTCCATTAATAGTTTTTGATTCTTTTGTTATTTTCCATTCAAAATCGATTGTTTCGGTATATTGATATTCGCCTGAAAATGGAATTTCATTAGAAAAAGAAATAGTATTCTCTTTTTTGTAAATATTGTAAGGTAAATCAGGGACGTATTTTGCAAAAACAGGGAAATCTTTTTGAGAGTCTCCAGTTTTTTTTATTTTACCATTATCGACAAGAGAATCTCTAACATAAAGACTCATGTTCTTAAGAAAACTTTCTTTCTCATTAAATAATAGGATAAATGTATTTTTTAAAAATTCAGGTTTTTGGTTTTTATATTCTTTAAAAGTTAATTCGTAACGTGCTTCATTTGTAATGTTTATTTTTTGCTGTCCAAAAGTGAATAAGCAAGTAAATAAAATATAATAATATTTAAACATAATAATTTGTTTTTAAGATTTTATAAAAAAAAGCAAAAAGGAAGTAATTTCCTTTTTGCTAAAATATTTTATTAATAGAAAGTTATTGCTACATTTTCTGTACCACAAAAAATTCCATTAATTTTTTGCAGAGATTTAACAACACTGCTTTCTCCATCAGTGCCTAAAACATGCACTGTAATACCACAACTAGTATGGAAATAACCTGTCCAAGCAAAAGTATTAGCTGAAAATAAAAAAACAGCTAATAATAAAAATACTTTTTTCATAACTTAAATATTAATAAAATGTTATTGTTACTTTACTTGTTCCACAAATTTGTAGATTCGCTTGCTGTAAACACGCAACATACTCCGCTTGTGTATTACCATAGCAAACTACATGATAAGAACCTCCACATGAAGGGTGAAATGTTCCCTCCCATTGTGCAAAAGTTGTAGCTGAAATCATAAATACAGCTAGAAATAAAAATACTTTTTTCATGATATTATAATCCTTCCCTTTATATTATGTGTTTACCACAGGACGATAACTTTAGGTACTATTTAAATTGGTTAATGTACCGCCCTTTTTAATAAATATTAATTTTATGTACTATCTTTCGTATTTCCTTGAATGAATTCAAGTGTATCTTCAAGTGAGTCGTCTGTTTAGCACGATTTCAAAATTTTCTGCCAACTGTTATTTCTATATTTGTTTTTCCAAAACAATTATCAAACTCTTCTAACGATTCATTGACAATTGACGGATTATCATCACGGTAAACAGAAATTAAAACATCTTTAAGTAATAAGATACAATCGAATTGGGTAATTTTATCTTTTCCTTTTGCTTCAATAAGTTTTTTTTAATTTTTCATAATGTTTTTCCATTTGTACATTATGAAAATCACCGATGGTATTTATATTTATAGATTGTGAAAATGAAATAGAAGTAAATCAAAATGTGGCAATTAAGCCAAATAATAAATTTTTCATAATTTTGTAAATAATTTTAAATTATTGCTGTCCAGCTTTGTGTCGTCGAAAACATATAAAAGGTTGGGCAGCTTTTTTTGGTTGGTTTAGTCGTATTCCTTGTTTAATAACAAACCTCTAAAATAAACAAGGAATTTCTATTTTATTCTTCCAACAAAAAATTAGAAA
>Ga0116183_1006558_pt1 | contig 10642 bp, 9 predicted proteins | sample AD_UKC078_MetaG_FD_89753 | JGI IMG/M metagenome (GOLD analysis project Ga0116183, IMG submission 89753) | Active sludge microbial communities of municipal wastewater-treating anaerobic digesters from USA - AD_UKC078_MetaG | ecosystem: Engineered > Bioreactor > Anaerobic > Digestate | place: USA...
CCCGAACCGTAACAATTCTTTTCTCTCCTCCATGCGCCTGCATATCCACCTGATGAGCCCGGGATCATGGGTCCCGACGTCAAACGGCTTCCCGATCGCTTCCGCCGTGATAAAAAGAGCCTTGAAGCGGTCTTCTATCTCTTCAAAATCGTCCGTGTCACCAAGATACGCTCCCTTCACGATCCGTGGAGCTACGTCCATGGCGAGGAGCCGTGAGAGGTCATCTCCGGTGCGGTCCAGGTAGGCCTGCAGCGCGAGTGTGACCCTGTACCCTTCTGCTGCACACCGGGCTGCCGCCGAGAGAGAGGCCTCCACGAGACCTTTCCCTTCCATGTCAATCTCGAACCCGATCCCCTTCCGGTTCGCCAGGGATGCCAGGTCGCAGATCATCTCCAGGCAGAGCTCCCGGTCAAAGATCGCACCAAGGGATGTCGATTTTATCGATATATTCGCGTCAAGACCGAGATCATGTATACCTTCGGCAAGATTTCGGTATTGTCCGGCCATGGCGAGTACGGGCGCCCTGGACGTGGCATATTCACCGAGTGCATGCAATGTACAGGATATTCCCTCACCGTTGCGAACACCAGCCCATTCGAGCGCCCGGTCCATGTCCGGAAGTGACCACTGTTTTGCCGATACCATCAGATCTCATCTTGGCAGATACAGGCAAAAAGGATTTGCCCGGGATTCATTCCTGGCTTGACCGTATTTTACCCGACAATTGCAGGGAACACGGAGTGGTCACGGCAAAAAAGGCCATTGCAGGGTGGTCTTTCAGAATCGATCGTGCTCCTGACCAGGGACCGGTCCCGGCCAGGAGAAGGGAACAGGAGCCCTGTGCTCGCCTGTCCCCAGGGTCTTATCCAGGCAGAAGGTCCGGCCGGGTGTGGCATCCCGATCAATCAGGGAGCGTTCCCGAAGATATGCATGGATCGGTGGCGTGAATCCTTCGGTTCTTCAACCCGAAAACCATGATCCCGATAACTCAGCCTCTGTCGACTCCCGAGTGGTCCTTTCTCTCCGCGTCATAGTACCAGTTTTTGAGCATGCGGGCGACCTTCTCTTCTAGTTCCGGTGTGCGTTCCATTCGTGCCTTCTCGCCCTCCTCGATGGGGCAGTGTTCCCACAGTTTCAGCAGCACGGTGATCTCGTCGTCCTTCCTCCTGATAATCTCGGATAATTCCTCGTTCTTCAGGTGCAGGCTCTCAAGTTCAAGTTTCAGGTCCTGCTGGCTCTTTTTCCTGCTTGTCTTTGCAGCGATGTACACCCTCAGGGCGTCGTTTACGAACTCGTCAGGAGATGAACTCCCTTCCTTTTCCATCAGCTGGATGATGGCCTCCCACAATGCCGGGTCTATGGTGACACAGACTATTCCCTCTGCCATTGCAGAAAGTAGGCATGGATGGCACATCATGATTTCTCTCTCCTTTCATCTCCTTCTGGAGCGAAGCTATCTGTGTTGTGTCCGGATCAAGGGGATTTTACCACGAATAAGAGCGGGAATGCACATTCTTCACTTTCTCTCCTAAAAGGACGAAGGAACGGGAGATGCGCTTGCATCGGCAATACCCATCTCCCGGAAAAAGGGTCCATTTGTATGATATCGATATCCCGGTCAGGCCACGCAGTACTGCCCCGGGACCGTTTCAACGAGTGCTGTCAGTTCACATATTGATCTTGTGGAGAAAGAAGACACCGATGCAGATAGCAGCGATCGACAGGGCCATGAACAGCATGTCCATCCCACTGGTCAGGTTCATGGCCAGGACCCGCTGGAAGAAGCTTACGATCAAGACCATGATTATGACCTTGATGATCTTGTTCTTGAGGTCGTCTAAGTTGGTAATCTCCAGGATATTGTGGAATACGTTGCCTGCTCGGGCGATATCGATCTTTGATATGAAGAGTTCGTATATGCCGAACGAGAAGATCAGGAGAACCATCCCGATCAGGTAGAAGTCGATAGCCCCGATTATCCCGATGAGGATATTGGTATGTTCAACATGTATGTGGGTCAGGTCAACAGACTGGGCGAGGGTGTTAACAATCTCAAGAGAACCGGTGATGAAGAGTATAATCGAGCTGAATGTGCCGAAAGCCACTGCAAGAAGGACGATCAGGCGGGAGTTCCAGAGTGCTTGTTCGAACGCGTGCTCGACTATATGCTGTTCTTCCCTGCTTTTGTAAGCTGTATCAGGTTTGGAAGGAACCATTCCTCACAGTTTGGTTTTTTGGACATAAAAACGCCTCCTCGCTGTTTCCTGTGGACTCAATGAAATTACCCGTTCATCAGAAGTATCCAGACTTAGTCATTGATCCGCCGCCGGGGCGCCCATCGGGGGCGGCGGCGTGCATCGCACATGGGGGTGTGGGGGCGGTAGCCCCCACAAAATCTTTCCGGTTCATCAATCCTATCCACATAAAATAGCGAGGAGGCTTTCTTTCCATGCAAGACAGCGAGCATGCAAAAAAGGCCGTTTCATCTCTCCTAGATCAGTGCACTCTCCTGTTCGGAATCCCTGCAGAAGAGGCAGGAAGTCCGGGTCTTTGCGATGGTCCCGCGGATCTCGTCGAAGTCCGGATCGGGAGGCAGGCTGAAGATCTCCAGGTCTGCCGGAGATGCCGCACCGAGCGCCTCCTGAAAGGTCATACTCCTGACTGCGATATCCCTGGCCGGGATTCGGGCTTGCTCAACAAGCTTTTCCAGGTTTTTCCGCACTTCCGCCACACGGTCCGGATCCGCCATCGGCGCAACGATCCTGATCGTGGCTTCCCAGTTGATGGCCAGTTTGTAGGCGGTAAGGATGGCGAGGTCGCAGTTCGGGAGATTGAGTCCATCCGTCTGTTCCAGGCATTGTCCGGCAATCCAGAGATTGATCTTTCGTCTCCGCCCGAGACCTGCTGTTCTGTGGGGGGCATAGAGGATGACTGCCATCTGGTTCCCGGCGGCCTTTGCTATGATCTGCCTGAGATCGTCTTCCCACCGTGGATCTTCGGGGAGTATCAGGAATACGATGTTAGGAGGGAAGAACGAGTCTTTTAAGGCCTGGATGCTGGATACCACGCCATCTGCATAGGTATCTGTATCGATAACCGTCCACTTGGTATAGATCCCGTCTTCTTCGAACTCCCCGGATAGTGCCGGTAGCCTGGACTCAAGATGCATGCGATTGTCTTCGATGTTGATCCCGAGTATGCGGACCGACCCGCTCGGATAGGTTATGTCGCGGACAAATTCCGACATCCCCCGGAGCTCTGCCGGTCCAAGGAGAGGGATGAGGAGGTTTGGCTTCCAGGCCTTCTCCTGTGCACGGGGAAGTGCCATTGACTTCTTGGCTGCCCATTCTGACAGGGCCACGAAAAGACTGCTCCGGACATCACCGTAGGGCACCGGCCCGGTCAGCTGGCGGTACATGAGGATGTAGTATAGTAAAGCGACAAAGAAGAGTGCGACGAGGCTGAATATGGGATTGATCACAAACATGGCGAAGATGCACCCGATGGTCCCGATTACCGGGACGGACCGCGGGATCCGCAGCACCGGCCTGAAACTGACGAGCTGGAGGTTCTGCTCGATAAGGATGACGATGTTGATCATGCCGTAGGTGATCAGGAAGAACATGGTGATGAGCGGTGCGATGATGTTCAAATCCCGAAGCATGAGCGCGGCGGCAACCGCACCCCCTGTCACCAGGATCGCATTCCGGGGTATGCCTGTTGAGGTTCGTTCCGCAAACCACGCGTTCCGGGGCATGATGCCATGCTCACCCATGGCCTGGAGGATACGTGAAGCGCCTACAAGCGAGTTTAATGCAGAGGAGAACGTGGCGGCGAGGAGCCCGGCGAGAACCGCATAGTTCCAGCGTGAAGCCGACAGGAGGAAGTCGTAGTTCCCGACGAGCTCGGATGGTGAGGCGGATGCGGCGAGCCACCAGGCGAGTGCGAGGTAGATGGCCATCCCCGCGGTTATAGCAAGCAGGGTGCCGAGGGGGATGGCCCGCCTGGGATTCTTTAATTCTCCTGACATGTTTGCTCCTGCCATAATCCCTGTTGCAGCAGGAAAGAATACTGCGAAGACTGTCCAGAAGGATATGCCAGGGGGGGATGCAACGAATTCGTATGCCGGAGGTGCGGGCGGGAAGGCAGCGAAGATGGAGACGAGTGACCCGACCAATACTGCAAGGATCAGGTACTGTATTTTGAATGTCACGCTGGTGCTGATGAAGACTATTGCGAAGAGTATGGCGAATATGGAAAAGTCGATAAGAAGGGGTGAAAGACCGGGATAGAGGAACAAGAGCCCGGCCCGGAAACCGAAGACGTAGAGTGCCACTGACAAGGCAAGCGAGAGGTAGAGCGGGACTCCGATACTCCCTCCTATCTCCAGTCCCATCGACCGTGATATGATCGAATATGCCCCACCCGGCCCGATGCGGATATTGCTGATGATCGAGGACATCGAGAGGGCTGTGGTGGTTGTGATGGCAAAAGCGATGAGGATGATCGTCCATGCCCCGAGCAGCCCGGTTATCCCGACGACCCAGCCAAGACGCAGATACATTATCACGCCGAGGATGGTAAGGAGGGTGGGTACGAAGACTCCCTTGACCATACCAAACTTGATAATCTCGTCGCCGGACTGATCAGAAGACGCCATGGTCCTGTCTCATCCTTTATACTCCGAAACAGGATAAAAGAGTTATGAACAGACGTCCAGTGAACGAAAACGCATGGATCCCGGGGATGAAAACCCCGGTCATCCCGGTTAACGCGGGTTATGTGTATAGCTCGGTACAGGAAAGTGCCTCACATCAGAAAAGCAGTTCTATCAGTCACCGGCTGCATATGGACAGAACCAGAAGATGGTGACAGGTACGAACCATCCTGCCTGCGGGAATAAAAATGTTATTACTATGCAGCCTGCTGTACCTATTACAGGATTGTCGTAATTATGATACCAGGAGTGTGCACAGGGAAGTCGGGGGCGCCTGACCGGGAGATATGCCTGGTGGAGGCTCTCCCATGAACTTTTGCGAGGCATGGCAGGGAAGGCGGGGTCTCTGGAATTGCGCGATATTCATATCGACAATTGTTGTCCTGTCCATGAATTGTGCAGGCCTCATGGTGGGTATCACGACGGTTTTTCCTCACCTGATCTACGTCCCGGTGGTGATCGCGGCATACCGGTACCCGAAAAGAGGGCTCCTGTTTGCCGTAGTGGTGGGCGCGTTCTATCTCCTGATGTCATATGCATTCGCCGCGGGTTCGATGGCTCTGATCATAGAATCCCTGGTCCGTGCATCCGTTATCGTCATCATAGGGTGGCTTATCGCGGTTCTCTCGGCACGGCTTCGTGACCAGGAAAGACTCTACCGAGGTGTATTCGACAACTCGGAGGCGGGAAGTCTTCTCATCAGGCGGGAAGGATCGGCAAGGATCGTCGAGGATGCAAACGAGAGGGCAGCCACGCTCCTCGACAGGAGACAGGAAGACCTGGAGGGCAGACCCCTCTCACTCTTCTGGACGGAGGAAGGCGAAACTGCGATCTTCTCTCTCCTTGAAAGTGACGGTCGCGTGAACGCCGGCGAGACTGTCTTTTACCCGGCCAACGGGGGAGAGATGATCGTCCTCGTCTCCCTGGCCCCTATCCCGCAGGGCAGGAGCATCCTCTCCTTCGTGAATATCACCGGGAGGGTGAATGCCGAGAAGGCGCTCAAGACCGCAAACGACAAGCTCAGCCTGCTCTCACGTATCGCCAACGATCACCTGCACAGGACGGTGAACGAGATAATCGAGACTGCCGATGCTGCAGAGGCAGGGGTGGCCGCAGGAGGAACCGATGGACATGTCCTTGAAAAGATCAGGAGGCTGGCATGGGGCCTGGCCCGGCAGCTCTTCCTCGCAGAGTCGTACCAGGACCTCGGGGCGGTTCCTCCCGCCTGGATACCCGTGCAAAGGGTTCTCTCCACGCAGGGGATCCCGGGCGGAACAGGGGCCGTATCGCACCGTTTCTGGGCTGAACGCCTCGAAATCTATGCCGATCCCCTCTTTGAGAAGGTCCTGGGCCACCTTGTGGAGAACTCCATCCGCCACGGGGGGGATGTAGAGAAGATCGTGGTGACCTACCGGGAGACCGATGAGGGCCTGGATCTGTTCGTCGAGGATGACGGTGTCGGGATTCCCGATGAGATGAAAGACCAGGTATTCGAGTATGATTCGGGAAAACATGCCGGCCTCGGACTTTTCATCTGTCGCCAGATCGTTGGGGTAACCGGGATGACGCTTGTCGAGGACGGCACGTATGGGAAGGGAGCCCGGTTCGTGATCCATGTGCCGGAAGGAAACTACAGGATAGAAGGCAGGGACGCGGACGCCCCCGCCTTTCCGGTACCGGAAGATCCCGGTGTACTGTCCGGAAGAGGAGTGGCCCACAAGTCCGGAGCGGTTGTGAGGGAACTGGTATCGGCCGAGTTTCCGGTTGCCAACACGCTCTGGATCGATTATCACGAAACGAAGGGCGATCCCGCAACCGACCGCATCTTTGCCGCCTTTGCCGGAGGCGAAGCAGTCTCGGTTGCCCGGTGCAGGCGCCACACTGGCGGCTGCGAGGTGGACGGAGTGTTCACCCCTGAACGTCACAGGGGCCACGGGTATGCCGATGCTGCAGTATGGGGTCTCGTCGAGGCGTGCGGGCATACTACGCTCTACATGCATTCGGTTCTGAACCTGACCGGTTTCTATGCACGATACGGGTTTGTGGAGATCAAAGAGGGGGACCTTCCGCCCAGTATCAGGGAGAGGTTTGCCTGGGCCCAGGGAGCGATGGAGGGAGCCAACGTCTGCCCGATGAAGAGGGACGCAGACACCTGATGAAACCGATCCATGCCGGCCTTTGAGTCTTTATACCTGTAATATCTTTCATTGGAGGCCGGGATGACCCTCCCGGCACAATCCCGCCTCTCCCTCATCCCTGGAAACAACCTCTCTGCCGGGATTCAACTGTGGACGGGCCGCCTCCTCCGACGCTTCTGTTTTTCAGTGCAAAAAAGACGTATCCCGTCCCCGCAATATACATGGTGCAGCCGGACACAGCTTGTGTTATAGACCAGCGGACGAAAGCAGAGGAGGAATTTTTTTCAGTGCCTGGATGGAGCGAATTGTTGCGGGGCATTCTCGATATTTGTGGAGATGGGCAGATCCACGTCGATTTAAGGCTGTTTCGCGCGAACGTGAATGCCTACCTCGTCAGATCGATCGACGGTACCGCGCTCCAGTTCAGCTTCCCCCTGCTGATCCCCGACCCCCCGGTTCCGACGCCGGATCTTCCACCCGAAGGGGCTGACGGGGCGGTCCTTGTCCATATCGAGCATATCAAGTCGCGGGCACGCGAATTTCCCGGTCTTCGGGCGATAGGTGGACTGGATACGCAGCTCTCGGCACACCATGCCGCAGCACTTGAACCGGTGACCTTCATCCATACACCGGGGATGATGGGCCACTCACTCTGGAAGGCCGACTCAAACAACTTTCTCGATCATGACGGCCTGCATCTCGTCGTTCGGGGTGCGATACCATATCCCGGTCCGCCGGTTGGTACGACCCGACGCACTGTCGTCCGCCATTTTACCGGTCTGTTCGATGACCTTTCTGATACGGTGCAGAAGGCACCGGTCCCACGGATGGCCGAGGCGCAGGTCCTGTCTGCCGACCAGAAGTTCCTCCGGCAGCGGCTGCCTGAGATGGGTCTCGTCTGCTTTGTCGGTGACGGCTCACTGGTCGCGCGGAGGCTTACCCGTTTCAGGCCGTATTTCCGGCTCGCAGGCCCGAAGGAAGGCTTGCACGTCCCGTTCAACTGCCCGGTGGAGGCGATGCCGGCCGAGATCGAGTTGCCCTGCAGCAACGAGACGATAACCGGTCTTGGTATCCGGAGAGGTGAAGTCATTGCCATCACCGGGTCGAACGCTGAAGGGAAAACGACAATTCTCGAGGGCATCATCGCCGGGGAGGACGATCATGCTCCGGGAGACGGCAGACAACACATCGTGACGGTACCGGGTGCCGTGTCTGCAGAAGCAGGTTCGGGGGAGATGAGGGCCGACGATATCAGCCTCTTCTTTTCAAGTCTCCCTCCCGGTATCGCCGGTACGCCGAAGCAGGTCTACGGTAACGGGAGCGCCTCCATGGTCATGGCGGCACAGATACAGCGTGCTGTCAGCCGGAGATCCCCCCCTTCTCCTGATCGACGAGGATCGCTCGGCATCAAACCTGCTCGTTCCGTGCAGCACTCAGCATGCCGGGGTGATCCCCCTCTCCACGATAATCAGGGAGAACCGGGAGTGCCTCGGTGGGATGGCGATCATCGTTGCAGCAGGAACGATGGACTTTCTCACCGCCCACGCCGACCGGATCTTCTCCCTCGAGGGTCACGATGTGTGCTTCATTGATCGTGCACGGTTCCGAGCCGGGTTAAAAGACCATCTTCGCCACATGAAAGACGCCCTTGAAGAGCCCGAATTCCAGGAATAATTCTGATATGCCCCGGACAGTCTTCACCTGGTTCCGGTCATGCTGAAATTTTTCTCCTCCCACGGTCTTTTGGGAGTTCGCTTCTCCCGGATTTATCATGATTAATTATTTATAATTATACGACCTACAGATAACACAGATGTACCAATTCCAGATGCCAGGATCTGTTCATTGCGTACAGCAGCATGCTGCTTCAGCTAAGCGGCAGCAATTTTTAGTATTTTGATGAAGTGGTCATGCTGCATGAATTGCGGCAGAGGCCGGTTATCGATTTCTGGGAAAACAATTGGGGTATTGATATCATGGCAATGAGTTTGGAAGGGTCGGCCGGTCAATGGTACAGCTCAGTTCCGGCCACGGACGAGATCTATCAGGTCATCAAGCAGGCAATGGAGGGAAAAGATCCAAAAGAGAGGACCAGGGCGGTGATTGCCCTTGGAGATAGTGGAGACCCGAGGGCGGTACGCCCGCTCGTATTGTGCTGCAGCGACAAGAACCCCGTGATCCGGAGACATGCGGTAGTCGGGCTCGGGAGACTGAGAAGTGCCCGGGCGGTGGATGCCCTGATAGAACGTCTGGGCGATCAGGCAGAGGACCAATCCACCAGGATCCATGCAGCGTCGGCCCTGGCTGTGATCGGGAGTTACAGCGCAATTGAAGGTTTACACGAACGATACTCGGACCCGGCCGAGGACCCGGGGATCAGGGCCCGTATTGGAAAAGTCCTCCAGGAGAAGCACTGATTCGTACACGATCGAGTCAAGGGGTAGCTGCAACACTCTTATCTTTCTGCATTGCCTCATCTAAACCGGAGACGATCATGTCTGGGATACTTGAGCTGGCACTGGTGCCGGTTGAAAAACCGGATGATGTTAACCTCATCCTGGGACAATCCCATTTCATCAAGACGGTGGAGGACCTGTACGAGGCCATGGTCTCGTCCGTGCCGGAAGCGAAGTTTGGAATAGCGTTTTGTGAAGCATCATCCGAGTGTCTTGTCCGGCTTGAAGGAAATGACCAGGACCTGATGGAATCTGCGGGGAAGAACGCATTGAGCATAGGGGCCGGACATTCATTTCTCATCTTCATGAGGGACTGTTATCCCATCAATGTCCTGAATGCGATCAAGAGCGTGCAGGAGGTCTGCACTATCTTTTGCGCAACAGCAAACCCCGTCGAGGTCGTTGTTGCAGTCTCGTCCCTCGGGCGGGGTATCATTGGGGTCATAGACGGATCACCACCCGGTGGCATAGAAAAACCCGCCGATGCAAGGGAACGGATAGAGATACTCCGAAGATTTGGATACAAGCGGGGATGAAGAGGATCTCCAAGGCCCGTTTCACTGTTCCAGCGTGACTGTCAGGTTTGCGGTGTCCAGGATTTCACTGTCTTTTTCAAGGGTTACGAGGATATCATAGTCACCAGGGAGTATGCCGGCGCATGACGAGCAGTGCGGAAGTGCATAATCATAGAAGAAGGTGTTTGGCCCCCACGAGAGGTTTACGGGGATATCGTGGGTAAGATGGGCTTTCCCTCTCCTGTCCTCTATCCCTTCCAGTCGGATCGTGGTATTGTCCATCTGCCCTGACGCACTGAGTGATACCGTGATGGTCATGATCTCACCCGAGTGGTACAGGTTCCTGTCCGTCGTGGCAGATGTGATCTCGGCAGAAGGTGATCCAAAAAAGAAGAGGTACACGATGATTGCCACTATGGCTATGATAATGAAAGAGACGGCGCCGATGAGGATTTCCCTACGCATAAAAAGATTTACGGGGATTCGGTATTAAAAGTATGTACGGTTTTGTCCTTCGTGGGCGAGAAGCGGCCAGGAATATGGCGGCTCTCACCATGAAACTGTGCCCTTCATTACTGGTAAATACCTTCACCGCGAGAGTGTGATCATGCAGGACAAAGTCCCGTTGCCTGAACTGCAGGGCCGCATGACCCGGTTTTTAGCCCGGATGGATGAAAGTCATGACGACTGGCAGATGGCCGCAATTTTTGGGAGGCTGAACCAGTATTATTTCTGCGGGACGATGCAGGACGGGGTGCTCCTGGTCCCGCGTGACAGCGAACCCGTTTTGTGGGTGCGCCGGAGCATCGAGCGGGC
>Ga0116183_1006570_pt1 | contig 10633 bp, 7 predicted proteins | sample AD_UKC078_MetaG_FD_89753 | JGI IMG/M metagenome (GOLD analysis project Ga0116183, IMG submission 89753) | Active sludge microbial communities of municipal wastewater-treating anaerobic digesters from USA - AD_UKC078_MetaG | ecosystem: Engineered > Bioreactor > Anaerobic > Digestate | place: USA...
CACCGCCACCGAGCGGATCTACTCCCTGGTCAACATCTGGGGTGAGGACGAAGCATATCGCTACCAGAAGAAGCTCCACGAGAACATCCAGCTCTACACCAAGGGCGGAGCCGGCGGTGCCATGCCGATCGCAATGGGCCAGGCCGCAAGTGGTGTCTTCTACATCGTCGACGCACTGGACATCCAGCAGCAGGGCTACGACCTGGTCATCTCCTATCCCAAGGAAGGGGTGAGCTACGGCGTCGAGGGCTCTGGTATCGTCAAGGGTGCAAAGAACCTCGCCTCTGCCAAGGCCCTGATGGATTGGGCCTCCACCAAGCGCCTCGGTGATGTGATGGTCGCCAACATGATCAACTACATCCCGACCCGTCCCGACGTCGTGGTCACCAACCCCGCCCTGGATATGTCGCAGGTCAAGCTGATCGACGTCGACATCGCCTGGAAGGGTGAGAAGCGCAACTACTTCGTCGAGCGCTGGATCGAAGAGGTCATCCAGAACTAATTGACCGCTCGATTCGCTAATCAGTATCCTGATGGGGGTCGTCACCATCCGGCGACGATCCCCGGTTATATCCGAGAAGGAAGGTGAGATGAGAACAACACAAGAATCCCTGAAACCCCATCGCTCATTGATGAAGAGCGATCCGGTGCTCTTCACGGCACTGGTGGCCGTCTGGCTCTCCTTTGCCGTCTTCATCTTCCTTCCCCTGCTCTCGCTCTTATGGACCACCTTCCGCGTCAATGGCTCCTTCTCCTTTTCCAACATCAGGAAGGTCTGGAGCGCCCGGTACAACGTACGTGCCCTCTACGGCAGCTTGATCCTCGCCACCGCGGTGAGCATCAGCGGTACGCTCCTCGGCTACATCTTCGCCCTGGCGGTCACCCGCACCAACTTCCCCAAGCCGGTGAAGGCCCTGCTCAGTGCGGTGACGATCCTTCCCCTGATCTCCCCGCCCTTCACCTCTTCCATCTCCCTGACCCTCGCCCTCGGCCCCAACGGGATGCTCCTCAAGCTCTTCGGGATCAAGAACTTCTCGATCTACGGCTTCCTGGGCATCTGGATCAGCGAGACGCTGACCTACTTCCCCGTCGCCTTCATGGTCATCAGCGCCATCCTCAACACGATGGCGGCCACCCTCGACGATGCCGCCCTCTCCCTGGGCGCCTCGCGCTGGCGGATGCTGCGCACCGTCACCATCCCCCTCTCGCTGCCGGGTATCGGCAACTCGATCCTGCTCCTCTTCGGCGCCAGCCTCGCCGACTTCGCCACCCCCCTGATCCTCGGCGGCCACACCTTCCCGGTCCTGCCCACCGAAGCCTACCTCCTCATCACCGGCATGTTCGACCTGAGGGGTGGGGCGGCCCTCTCCTTCCTTCTCCTCGTCCCGGCCCTGGTGGTCTTCTTCCTCCAGCGCCAGCTCCTCGGCAAGAAGAGCTTCGTCTCGGTCACCGGGAAGAACGGGGCGCGCACCGAGTTCGCCCAGCTGCCGAAGGCATTGGTGGCCATCATCGTCGTCGTCTGTACGTTCATGGTCGCCCTGATCCTCTACCTCTATGCCATCATCCTCTGGGGCTCCTTCGTCAAGGTGTGGAGCGTCAACAACACCTTCACGCTCCAGCACTATAGATACGTCTTCAAACACGGGCGCAAGGCGATCGGCGATACCCTGCTCATCGCGTTCCTCTCCACCGTCATCGGCTCGATCCTCGCGGTGGTCATCGGCTACATCTCACAGCGCAAGAACTTCTTGGGAAAGCGCTTTCTGGAGTTCAGCAGCCTGCTCAACTACGCCCTGCCCGGTACCGTCATCGGTATCGCCTACATCATCGCCTTCAACCGGAAGCCGATTCTCCTCACCGGGACGCTGACAATCCTGGTGGCCGCCTATGTCTTCCGCTACTACGCCACCGGCATCCGGTCGGTGGTCGCGTCGCTGGAGCAGATCGACCCGGCCCTCGAGGAGGCATCGCTGAGCCTGGGGGCGGGGAGCCTGAGGACCTTCACCCACGTGACGATCCCCCTGATCATCCCGGCGGTCTTTGCCGGCATGCGCTACCTCTTCATCCACTGCATGACCGCCATCAGCGCGACGATCTTCCTCGTCTCGGTGCGCTGGACCCTGCTCACCACCCGGATCCTGGAGTCGATGACCGAACTTCAGTTCTCCCAGGCATCCGCCTTCTCCATCGTCTTGATCGTGATCGTCTTTGCAGCCGACGCCCTGATGAGCGGCATGCTTGGCCTGATCACTGCAAACTTCCAACGCCCACAGGAGGCCTCCTATGACATCATCGGCGCTTGAACTACATAACGTATCGAAAACCTTCTCCAAGGATGGACATGAGGTACACGCTGTCCAATCGGTGAATCTCACCGTAGAACAGGGTGAGCTGGTCACCTTCCTCGGCCCATCGGGCTGCGGCAAGACGACGACACTGCGCATGGTGGCGGGCTTCGAGCTACCCACCGGCGGGGCGATCACCATCCAGGGTGAGGATATGACCAATATGCCCGTCAACAAGCGGGGTATCGGCTTCGTCTTCCAGAACTACGCACTCTTTCCCCACATGAGCGTCTACGGTAACGTCGCCTACGGCCTCAAGGCCCGCGGTGAGAAGGACAAGGATATCCGGGACAAGGTCAAGAGTGCCCTCGATCTCGTCGGCCTCTCCAACACCGAGAACCGCTACCCCAACCAGCTCAGTGGCGGGGAGCAGCAGCGCGTCGCTCTTGCCCGCGTCATCGTCATGGAGCCCAACCTGCTGTTGATGGATGAGCCGCTCTCAAACCTCGACGCAAAGCTGCGCCTGCACATGCGTACCGAGATCCGCAGCCTCCAGAAGAAGCTTGGTATCACCTGCCTCTACGTCACCCACGACCAGAGCGAGGCCCTCACCATGGCCGACCGGATCGTGGTGATGAACAAGGGCAAGGTCGAGCAGGTGGGCACCCCCTTCGAGATCTACTCCAACCCCCAGTCAGTCTTCGTCGCCGACTTCATCGGCCAGGCGAACATCGTCGAGCTGATGGTCGCCTCCGTCAACGAGGAGACGCTCACCGCCGCCATCCCCGAGGGCACCCTCTTCACCGCCCGTGCCCTCAAGCCCGACCACCACGAACTGACACAGAACCTCTACGAGACAGGCAAGAGGGCCGCCCTGGTCATCAGGCCGGAGAACATCACCGTCGGGGAGCGGACAGGCGAGGAGGGGACCTTCCCCGCCACGCTCACCTCCGCGATCTTCGTCGGCAGCCACGTCGAGTACGATGCAACGCTTGCAAATGGGTCGACCGTCAAGGCGATGGTCCCCTTCGTGCGGGGGATGAAGATCCACGAGGCGGGGGAGGCGGTCAGCCTCACCTTCGATGCGGGATCGGCTGCCTTCCTCCCGCTCTAGACGCGCCAAAACAGCACCACACTCTGGGCCGATGATTACATCATCGGCCCGAACTTTGTGTGAGGCTTCCTTCTTTATGAGCTATTTTTGCGCCTTTTATCACTACCTTTTGCATCAATATAGTATATCTCTGCATCAATTTCATATAGAGCGTGCCAATATGCGGTGATAGCATGAGTGTATCAGCAATTCGATAGTTAGATATCCATTAGGACTGGAGAGGGGGTTTGACAGTGCAATTATTCACAAACATCAACCTGGTCATGGAAGACACGATCATAGAAAATGGCCATCTCATCGAAGAGGATGGGATCATCACCGCATATGGAGAGGGGAAGGGCCCTGCTGGCCTGAACGCCTCTACCATCGATGGCAGAGGCCTCTACCTCTCCCCCGGCTTTGTCGACATCCATACCCACGGCAGTGGTGGACACGACTACATGGACGGCAGTGAGGAGGCGTTCAGAGGGGCGGCCAAGGCGCACATGCGCTTTGGGGCGACGACCATCCTTCCCACCACGCTCTCCTCCACCGATGAGGACCTCTACCGGGCACTGGATATTTTCAAACATGTGAAATCAACGGCCACAGGACTTCCCCACCTGCCGGGTCTCCACCTCGAAGGCCCATACTTCAGCGTCAAGGAGAAGGGGGCGATGGAGGAGCGTCACCTCAAGCTCCCTGAGGAGGCGCACTACCGCCCCATCATCGAGGCGGCTGAGGGGAGCATCTGGCGCTGGTCGCTGGCTCCTGAGCTCGAAGGCGCCCTGAAGATGGCCGATCTGTTGGTCAAGGAGGGCATCCGACCCACGGCAGCCCACACCTCGGCCACGTATGAGGAGATGAGCGAGGCGTTCGACCACGGCTTTACCCACCTCACCCACTTCTACTCGGCGATGTCGACCATCACCCGACGCGGGGGCTTCCGTATCCTCGGCGTCATCGAGAGCGGCTACCTCATCGATGGGCTCACCGTTGAGATCATCGCCGACGGCCTGCACCTGCCGCCGCCGCTGCTGCGCCTGATCTTCAAGTGCAAGAACCACGATGAGATCTGCACCACCACCGACAGCATGCGTGCCGCCGGCCTGGGGCCGGGCCCGACGATCCTCGGGCCACTGAAGGGGGGCACCGAGGTCTTCGTCGAAGACGGCATCGCCAAGATGCCCGACCGCACCAGCTTTGCCGGCAGCGTCGCCACCACCGACCGCCTGGTGCGGGTCCTGATGGAGCACGTGGGCCTCTCCCTACCGGCAGCAGTCAGGGCAACCTCCCTCCTGCCCGCCCGCTTCATGGGCCTGGGGGAGCAGACCGGCTCCATCGCGGTGGGCAAGGCGAGCGACCTCATCCTCTTTGATGAGCATATCAACGTACAACGGGTTTTCGTCTCGGGAGTCGAGACGACCACCACATAAGAAGGAGTTACCATGAGTATCACCGTCACCATTGCGGACAATCCGCAACAACTGGGCAAGAGCGCCGCGGCGAAGATCGCCGCCCTTCTCAACGAAGCCATCGCATCTCAGGGGGAGGCCCGAATCATCCTCTCCACCGGAGCGAGCCAATTCGAGACCATGGAGGCCCTCATCGAGAGCGATGTCGACTGGTCCAAGGTCGAGATGTTCCACCTCGATGAGTACGTCGACCTTCCTGAGAGCCATCCGGCGAGCTTCCGCAAGTACCTCAAGGAGCGCTTTGTCAGCAAGATCAGCCTGAAGGCCGCCCACTTCGTCAACGGCGAGGGGGATGTGGCGGCGAACATCGCCGCCCTGGGCGTCGAGCTGAAGAAGAAGCCGGTCGATGTCGGTGTCATCGGCATCGGGGAGAACGGGCACATCGCTTTCAACGATCCACCGGCTGACTTCGAGACGGATGAACCGTACAAGATCGTCCTCCTTGACGACCGGTGCAAGCAGCAGCAGGTAGGGGAGGGGTGGTTCCGTACCCCCGCCGATGTCCCGGTGAAGGCCATCACGATGGCGCCGCGCCAGATCCTCTCGTGCAAGCACATCGTCAGTGCCGTGCCCCACGCCGTGAAGGCTGAGGCGGTCTACAACACCATTACCAAGAGCCTCGATCCTATGGTTCCGGCCACCCTGCTCAAGACCCATCCCGATTGGAATCTGTTCATCGACCGTGAATCAGCAAGCAAGCTGGTTGCATGGTAAACATAAAAATAGGATGACTACCTTTGTAAGGTGTGGATGTAATCCAAGAACCTTGTTGGAAATACTCAGGCTCAGTCATCGAAGTCGTGCTTAGGGCTTGCTGTGGAGGCTTTCTGCCTCCCAGCTTGACCCTGTGCACTATAAAAGAGGCAACTACAACCAGCATGTAGTTCTACCCACTACAAACAGCGAATAGACAACAATATTTAAATAAAATCATGCAATATATATAATTATTAAGAATTAGATGGGCCCTAACATAAGAAAGCTTGAATGAAGAAACTTACGAAAATCCTGTCAGTACTTGCCCTTATTTTGTTCCTGCAGGATGGTACGTAGGTCAAGGGTGTCTTGAAATTCAGGCTCGCCGACCTAGTCTAAGATAGGACCGGCGGTAGCGTTCAAACCAAAGAGAATATGGATGCTCAAATCGATAGCGAGAGCAAGACCATCGCCTAGGTCTAGGTGCAGACTGGGACGCTTGGTCTTGCTCATGTCAACACATCTGTGTAAGCGTGTATATACAAACCAAATCAAGATAACTACGATAATGATTCAGGTACGGTCTTTCAAAGTATCTGCATTTTCGATGACCTTTCTGAATGCCAGGCAATACTGCTTAATCACAGGTTTATCCAAATGCTTGAACCAAGGTACAGCCACGGTGATATCGTGGATGTTTTCCGAGACAGGAAGTGATCCGAGACCCTGTCTGACATCACGATGACCGAAGGCGACTGCAGTTGGTCGGCCCATATGGAAAAGATCAGAGTCATTGAAATATGGATGGATGTGAAGCGGTGAATTTCCACCAGGGAAGCATTGCCTTATGCCCTCGGCATTCACAGCTCGGGAGAACAGGTCTGAAGATAGACCCCCAAGTTCCGAAGCTCTGTACAATCCCTGAGGGTAATACCATCCTCCCATGGTCCCGACCTCCGAGGAAATTCGATGCGGATGAAGTCCTGGAAGGCCTTCAAGCCCATCCCAGAAGTAATTCATAGAATCTTGTATCTCCTGTATACGCTGATCATAATACTTCAGTTGAACACGGCCCATGGCGGAGCAGGTCTGGTTCATCCTACCCTTTACCGCTCCTAGAGGAACACCACTGAAATGTTGAAGTCCAGGATCTGTGAGTTGATTGTCGACTGGATTGAAACGGGAAGGAGCTCCGGTTCGCTCATAATGAGCGAATGAGATACACCTCTCGTAGAGTTGACGGGAGTTTGTGGTCACCATGCCAGCCTCGCCGACGGCGAAACTCTTGCCGGCCATTAGGCTCATGGCACCGATATCTCCGATGATTCCACAACGTTGTCCTTTATACAGACTACCTTGTGCATGAGAGTTATCTTCCAAAACCAACACACCATGCTTATGCGCTATGGCCATTATTCGGTCCATATCCGCAGGATGTCCTGCATAATGGACCACGACAATGGCCTTGGTCTTGGGTCCTATTCTGTGCTCAATATCATCCGGATCGATGCATAGTGTATCCGGTAGGATATCGCAGAAATTGACTGTGGCTCCGAGGGCCAATGCCTGGGCGGCACTAGCCCAATATGTCATGCTCGGAGCAATAATCTCATCTCCGGCACCAACCCCACAAGCCCACATGGCAGCATAGATAGCACTGGTGCCATTGTTGAATCCCAGAGCGTATTTCGCCCCTATCCAGGAGGCGAATTCCTTCTCGAACTGCTTCGTAATAGCAGTACCACTCATGGTGCCGGCCTTAAGCACGTCAGTCACTGCCTCGATATCCTCTGTTGTCACGATCGGCCAGTGAAAAAGCCCTTCATTTTCTTTTTCGATGGACCTGTTGCCTCCTAGCAAAGCCAAGCTCATATCAGACCTCCTTGCAATGAAATAACTTTCTTTGGTGTTCCGATGTCCTCGATAGTACTAAACATAACCATTTCGACAGGCTTCCCCTGGGTCAAGCAGACCCTTTGAGCGTCCAAGCCATATGTCCGTATCGGATTAATCGTAGCCATCCTGACAGCGGAGGAAAGGGACTTCCCCGTGAATCTGCAATAGTTCAACAAGTTTCTGAGTAGGCTGGAACCGGCCCCGGCCAGATAAGGCGTTCCGGATAGTCTAATCGATCCATCATCTGCTATATCCACAGCAATGTTACCCCATTTGAGGTTTTTCTCCTTCAGCCCAGCCACGGGAGCCAGGTCCGAGATTAGGATGGTGTGATTATCATCCTTGCACATGGAGAATATATGTACTAAATCAGGGCTCACATGCACTCCATCTGCGATTATCGTAATTGTATTCTTTGTGTTGGTAAGTTGAGGCCAGACGGGGTTGCTGAACCTATCCAGCTGGCGGTATACGCCGTTACCAAGGTGTGTCGAGACAGAAGCTCCTGCTTCGAAGGCCTCATCAATCTGGTTCTTGGAAGCTCCGCTATGGCCAATGGCACAAACGACACCGTGTTTCACTGCATGATCAATGAGCTTTATGGCTCCAGGTGCTTCTGGAGCGAGGGTTATCAATTTTAAGAGTCCTTCAGAAACCTCCAACCATTGGTCAAATTCTGGAATACTGGCAGGTCTCACTGATAGCGGGTCATGTGCTCCGCGGGGACCCGTTTCCTTTGATATGAAAGGCCCCTCCACGTGGATTCCTGTTATGGAGTCGCGGGCCTGTGGATACTCATGGGTAGCTTTCACAATCTCTTTGATATTTTGAACTATTGTATCTTGGGGACGGGTGACTATGGTCGGAAAATGCTGCAATGTACCGAGTTTACCAAGCTCTAAGGAAATTGTGAGGGCTTCGTCCATCGAGAAATTCTGTGCACTGTAATCATGCCCGAGGTATCCGTTGACCTGAGTATCAATCAGGCCTCCGGGAATGAACATCAGCCCTGGTTCAGGCCTTCCATCCGATAGCAGGCAACTAGTCAGCCGACCTCCGTCGATTCTGATGTCATAGGGTTGCATGTCTATTGCATTGGTGGCAGTAAAAGAATATGAACTTTCCATGATCACCCCAGTATCTCGAGTTCCGCAGCACTATCCATGTCGATATAGAGGTGTGCGTTTGCATGCCTTCTAAGTATGGATGCTGGGCAGGATTCACTGATTGGCCCTTCCAGTGTGGTCTTCACAGCCTTGGCTTTGGTGGATCCGGGTACTATGCAGTGAAGAGCATGTGCCGACATGAAAGCCGGGATGGTAACGGTTATGGCTCGCTTGGGTACCTCCTCTATAGTATTGAAGCATTTGTCATGGACCTGCTGGATACGCGAGACTTCCGACAGCCTCACTTCTTTGACATAATGGGGATCGTCGAACTTAGCATCCGGTGGATCGTTAAATGCAATGTGTCCGCTTTCACCAATTCCTAGTACGATTAGATCAATACCTCTTTCCTTGATCATATTCTCATAACTGCTGATGACGGCTGCTGTGTTGGGATCATCCCCTGCAATCAGGTTTACAGTTTTGAATGGGACTCTCGAGAAAAGATGGTTGAGCAGATAATTTCTAAATGACTGTCTGCAGTCCATGCTGATTCCGACATACTCATCCATATGGAATGCATTGATTCGATTCCACTCTATTCCATCTAACTCGGTCAACGCTTCCAGTGCGGTGTTCTGGGAGGGAGCTGCGGCAAACATCACATTAATCTCCGGCTTAGACGCAAGAAGACTGATTAGGTCCGTTCTGATTCTCTGTGCTGCAATCGCCCCAATGCTCATCGCATTTTTTTCAACAACGACTTCAAGCCTATCCACTTTGAATTCTTTCATGTCAGTCCTTATCCTCTTCAATATTACCTTATTACTCATAATACAATCCTACAGCCTGTACTCTGCCGTGGAATCTTGAAAACTTGTAAACCAATGTTTAAAAACGAGAACTGTTATTATTGTTATTATAAGTTTGAATATTTCAAATGTCAATTTCTTTAATAAGAGTGATTGTATCAATTCGGAGTAATTTTTCTGATACTATCTTAGCATTTCTTGCACGTTCCTGTTGATTTATAAATATGCATAATAAATAACCAAATATGATAAAATATCAAAAAAGATTGACAGATGAGAAATGCCGATTTATCCTAATATTAGGTGTTACTAAAAACATAGGAGGATGGTTATGAAAACTTTGAAAAAAGCATTGCTAATCGTTTTGGTGCTGGCAGTGTGTTCAGCATCTATCTTCGCTCAAGGTTCTTCTGAACCCAAAGCAGGAAAGAAAGAGGTTGTCAAGATTTGGCTAGGTTGGCCAGCCTTGACAGATGTCTTCAATAGGGCAAAAGTGGCATATGAGGCTGCTAATCCGAACGTAGAGATTGAAATCACAGCCATGAATCTGAGGGATTATGAGCAGAAACTCGCTGTTTCCCTTCCTGCCGGAACTGGTCCTGAGATTTTCATCGCAGCAGATTATATCGTTCCACGGTATATCAGCGCCGGTCTTGTGGCTACACCGCCAGCCGAAGTTACGGCATTCGTCGAAAAGAATTTCGACTCTCTGGTGAAATCAGTCAACCATTTCAAGGGACCAGAGGACAAGGAAGCCAAGATCTATGGAGTTCCACATATCGGAATTGCCAGAGTCCAGTATTTCAACAAGACTCTTATGAAAGAAGTCGGACTTGAGCCAGTCGCCCCAACAACATGGGATGAGCAGTTCGCCGCAGCACAGAAGATGACCAAATACGATAAGAATGGAAATATCATCAGGTCAGGAATGAGCCTAAGAATCTTTGGTGGCGGTTCTGGCATCGGAGAAAAATTCATGATTAAGTTGGTCCAAGCCGGTGGTTCTTTCCTTGGAAGAACCGCTGATGGAGGCTGGAAAGCCAACTACGCCACAGAAGCTGGTGTCGACACCCTCGAGTACTACATCAACGCCCTGTTCAAATACAAGGTGGACAGTTTCGAAGCCAAGCATGATACTGAAGCTTTCGTGAACGGCCTTACAGGATTCTATGACAGAGAGCTCTTTCCTATCACAACAATCCATGAAACAGCCCCAGACATCGAGTTTGGAACCTCCGCTATGCCTGGCAAGGTGTACAGGGGAACAGTC
>Ga0116183_1006572_pt1 | contig 10627 bp, 3 predicted proteins | sample AD_UKC078_MetaG_FD_89753 | JGI IMG/M metagenome (GOLD analysis project Ga0116183, IMG submission 89753) | Active sludge microbial communities of municipal wastewater-treating anaerobic digesters from USA - AD_UKC078_MetaG | ecosystem: Engineered > Bioreactor > Anaerobic > Digestate | place: USA...
AATGTCATACACCAGCGCGACCGGGCCGAAGGGCCGCAGGATCAACAAAGGCCGCGCGTCCTGCTTCGGGCTGCGGCCAAACCGGAAGGCCCAGTCGTGAGCCGATGCGGCGAACCGGATGCCAGGCTTCTGGATATGGATCAGCATGGCGTTGAACGGCGCGAAGTTCCTCATTCTGACAATGAACGCCAGCAGCGCTTTGTAGGCGTCACCGGTCTTGTACAGTTTGGACTCGGTCAGCAGGTGGTCGAGCAGTGAGCGCGTTGACTTTTCGTCGACACCGTCATCGTCAGGAAAGAGCGTGGCTTGTGCGACAGGGGCGGTCATGTTGCCTTGCCCTCGATGATCCGCACGGTGTCGAGCGTTTGGAGTTTGGCAAGCGCGATGCGGATGGGGTGGGTGCCGTCGTACAGGGTTTCGAACAGGGTGCGGAGACGCGGCAGGCGGTCTTCTTCCGGGATGGTCTCGATGGCGGGCAACTTGGCCTTGGCCACTGAGTCGAACAGGTGCAGCCCGGCCCCGTGTACCTCCTCGGGTAAGTACAGCTCATAGACCAAGCCGTTCAGGATCTGCTCGAAATAGGCCAGCATCAAGGGGTCGCGTGTGGATTGGTCGTCAGGATTGTCGGCGAATTGACCGTTCAGGAGTGTCAGCACATCGACCAAAGCAATGACAACGTCCGCTTCGCGGTCGGTGGCCAAAGCGATTGGAATGAGTTTGAGATATTCGCCCTTAATCTTCGGAAACGTCTTGCGGTCATCTCGAAATCGATTGGTCCAGAAAAACCGCACGCACGGGGAATTGATGATGGCGAGAAGAAGGCGTGAAGTTCTTTGTGCTTCCCGCTGCTGCAGTGGGTAAATCATGAACGCTGTGTTGAGGACAGCGCGTCCTTGTAAGTCGAGTCCACCTTCCGGGTATTCGCCAACCTGTCGGACAAGCACCTTGTCCTTCGCGGAGTGAACTGCTTCGTCCCAGCACCCTCCGCGCTTGGCCGTGCGATTGAAGTAACAAAACAATCCGCCGTAGGTGACAGCGAATCTCTTAATGTCGCGTCCAGTTACGCACGGGCGGTGAAAGCGAGTCATGTGCTGCTTCTGGGTATCTCCATCGATAACGTCTCCGGGGAACTGCTTCCGATCCCGGAGCTGCATACCAAAGTTCACGGTGGCCAAGTCCCCAAGTACCTTTCGTCCAGCCTCAAGTTTTTCGAGGACAGCTTCAGAGTTGCTATCGTTTGGCGGCACAAGCAGCCCGTGTCCCTCTCGGAGCAAACGCTGCGCGATGGATGAAATCATTTCTAAACTCAGGGCTCCCGACGAAATCGCTCCTTTGTAGAACGCGATCTTACCGACCTCCATTTTGCCTCGTGAAAGCACGAACACCCAGTTGTTCACACTCGCTTGGAAGACGTTTTCATCGAAACTCAAAAACTCTCTGAGTTGCGTTTCTCTGAACAGAAACCGCCGAAGGGTGGCGCAGAAATTGTTCGTAGCAAAATTGGATGGCGTAATAAACGCAAGGGATCCACCGTCCTTCAACAGCTTAACACTCCGTTCTATGAACAAGTGGTAGAGGTCGATTTTGTAGGAGGCGACTTCGTAGGTTTCCCGGAACAACCTTAAAAGTTTGTCGTCGCGCAACCCATCTTGAATCAAAACGTACGGCGGATTGCCGATCACAATGTCGAAGCCGGACTCGATGAGCTGAGTCTCAGAGTCCGTGAGTTCCATCTGTCCGCTCACCTCGTTGACCAGCGCGAGGTTGCCGAGCAGCGTGGCAGAGGCGTTGCGCGGGACTCGGATTGTGCCGACAGGCAGTCCGAACATCCATTCGGGGTCGAAGAAGACGGCGTGCGTATTCTGATCGTAAGGGTCCCATGCGGACATGGCGCGAGCGGCCTCTGCGGTCAATCCGACTTTTTGAAGGAGCGCTTGCAGATCGCCACGGATACTGGCGTCTTCATCGCGCAGACGGCGTTTTTTGCGTGGGTCGCGGGCGTTGAAGTGTTCGTGTCGGATGCGCTGGAGCTCTTTCTTGAGCCGGTCGTGTTCCTTGTAGTCTTCGGGTGTCGCGTCATCAAACAGGCTGCCTTGTTGGGCCTTGGGCTTGGGAAGCGGGATCAGCGTGTCGGCGGCGACGAGGCGGGTTTCGAGGTTGGGCAGCGGACGGACGCCGAGGTTGGCAGCCTTCATGTCCACCTTCTGGTCGACGACCAGGGAGATGAAGAAGCGCAGTTTGGCGATCTGCACGGCGACGGGTTGGATGTCCACACCGTAGATGCCGTTCTCGATGAGATAGAGCTTGCGGGCGAAGTCGAGGGCGTGGAAGCGCGTGTCGAAGGATTTTTTGATGTCCTCGATGCGGGCGTGGCAGGCGGCGATCTCTTCCTTGGGCGCTCCGGTCTCTTCCAAGAACTGGCAGTAGCGCTCGGCCTCGGCCAGGCGGTCGCGTTTCCACAATTCGTTGTTGGGGTCGAGCTTCTGGAGGAGATCCACGAGGCGGTGCAACGCGCCCATGGGGAACGCGCCGGAGCCGCAGGCGGGATCGAGGATTTTTACACGCCCGATGGCGGCGATGAGGGCGTCGCGTGTGTCGGACTTGATGTCCTTGGGATTGGCGGTATTTGAAAAGAGGTTGTCGAGCGCACCCTTGACCTTGGGCACCTGGGTGGACAAGTAGGACTTGAGGGCCTCGTCCACCATGTAGGTGACGATCTCGCGCGGGGTGTAGAACGCGCCGAGGGCCTTGCGGGCGGTGGTCTGGGTGTCCTCGTTGTAGGAGGCGAGGAGGTTTTCGAAGACCTTGCCGAGCAGTTCGGGGTCGAGGGCGATTTCCTCTTCGAGCGGGGTGTTCTCCTCGATGGTGAACTTGTAGCGGGAGAGGATCGCGATGAGACCGCGCACCTTGGCGCGCTTGGAGCGGGCGGTGCGCTTGTCCTCCTCGCCGTAGTCCTTGGAAAGATCCACATTGCGCTCGGGGCCGAAGAACAGGTCGTTGGGCAGGCGGCAGGCGAGGTTGGGATTGTCGGAAAAACCGTCGAGAATGAAGTTGTCCTTCATCTTGCCGGTTTTGTCGTCAAGGCAATCGAAGAGGCCGCCGTTGAGGAACGGGATGCGTTCCGCCAGCTTCAGCCAGTCGGCGGGATTGAGGAAGTCGGTCTCGTAGCGCCAGAGGTTGGTGATGCCGTAGTTGGGGTCGTAACGCTGCCCGCCTTTCTTTTTCTCGCGGAAGCCGCGCAGGTCGCCGGGCATGTTGAGCGTGCCGAAGAAGAGGTTCTGGAGAACGGCGTGGTAATAGGTGGAAGTGTCCGGCGACAGGTCTTTGACCAGCTTCTTGAGCGGGCGGTCGCGGAAGAGGTCGGCGGGGATCAAGCGCTTTTCGACCAGGAACCAGCAGAAGATGACGCGGGTGAGCAGCCGGATGAGGAAGAGAGATTTCTCCTGCTCCGTGTCGCAGTGCTGCGGCAGGCGGATGGTGCCGCTGTCCACGAGGTGGTGCGCCCAGAAATACCAGTCGGCGATCTCGCGGTAGAAATCGTTGGAGAGGGCGTAGGAGCCGAGTCGCCGCTGCCAGGCGGCGTGAAGGGCGACGAAATTGGAGACGCCGAAGTCGGCGTCGAGGTTGGCGAGGGCGAAGTCGTTGAGGATCTCGAGGTGGGCGCGGATGGGCTCCTCGAAGCGGATGTCCTTGATGAGCGTCGCTTTTTCGAGCACGTCCCGCTCGGCGTCGCGCTTGTTGAGGCGGCGGTGGATGATGGCGAGAGATACGGTGTCGCCATGCTTCAGGAGCAGCAGGGCGGGCATGGGCAGCGGTTTGTTGAGGGCGCGGGCCACGGCCGAGAGGTCGGTGCGGGTGTAGTGACCGGCGGGCAGCTCGGCGGCGAAGAAGAGGTAGGAGTGGATCTGCGTGGCCTGAACGGCGGCGGGATCATCGAAAAGGTCGCCGGTGGAGGTGAGTTCGGCGGCGGTGAGCTGGAAGAGCAGGTGGAGCGAGGCGAGGCGCTGGAGGGTTTCGCGCTCGCGGTCGGTAAGGCGTCCGGCGGCGTCGAACTGGCCGACGAAGGCTTTAGGCGTGGCGAGAGGCACGCGGCGGTCGGAGGCGTAGCCGAGGGCGGCGAAGAGGCCGCGGGCGGCTTCCGCAAGCGGACGGGCGGCGAAGGCCGAGAGGGCTGCGGCGATGGCGTCACGTTGGTCGGTGCGTTCAGGCATAGGAGGAAGTTCTAAAGTTAATTACCTAATTCAGTACCCAATTCAATGGGTAGTACCTAATTCAGCTTGCGCCAGCGGGCGGACTGGCCGCGACCGAGGCATTCAACGCTTGCCCCCTTCAGCCTGCCTCTGGATGAGTTGGAGCGTGTTCATGGTCAGCCGTTTCCTTCCGGGCTCAGGATCACCAGCCAGGTGACAAGATCGAAGTCGGCCCCGTCCTTGGTCGGCGCCTCGGCAGAGGATGGGAGCACGGCGCTGCGGCTGGAAAGCAGGTTTGCGGCGGCGCGTTTCTGGAAGGTGTGCTCGATGGAGGCGAGCGCTTTGCTCAGCAGGCCGCTGTAGTGAGCCATGTCCGCACCGTCCTGGGTACGGGCGTCGAACAGGTCGCAGAGCTTCTCGAAGGCGACGGGCTCGCCCGCGGCGAGGTCGCGCAGCAGGAGCATGGTTTCTTTGGGCTGCGCGAAGCTGTAGCGGACCGTACCGTCGTCGTGAACAAAGACGAGGTAATAGGGCGACAAGGGGTTGAGCTTGGCGGAGTCCGACAGCTTGGCAGTGGCGTCGGAAGGGACTGCCAGGCGATGGCGCAGACAGAAGAGGGCGCCCGGACGGGCTGCGGGCGCTTCCGCCTTTGGGGGGACAACGGCATAGAGGCCCTCACCGGCTTCCTCCAGTTCGTCTTGGTGGGAATTAAGGTAGCGCTGGAGATCGAGCCGGAATTCGTCCAGCGAGAAATCGGTGAGCGAGACGGAGCCGTCAAGGTCTTCGAGATCGAGAACCTCATCCTTGAGGCGCTTGAGTTGGCGGTCGCGGAAAAGGAGGTCATCCTTGATCAGGTCTTCGAGCTGGGTCGTGTCCAGCAGGTTGTCGGTCTGCGTGGCAGCCAGATCCACGAGGGCCATGCGGGCTTCGACGCGGTATTTGACGTTGAGATAGCGGTCGAGGTCGGCCACGGGCCAGAAGTTGACGAGCTGCACGGAGTCGTTGCGCGAGCCGATACGGTCGATGCGTCCGAAGCGCTGGATGATGCGGACGGGGTTCCAGTGGATATCGTAATTGATGAGCAAGTCGCAGTCCTGAAGGTTCTGGCCCTCGCTGATACAATCGGTGGCGATGAGCAGGTCGATCTCCTCTTTCTGATTGGAGAAATGGACAAGCTGCTCAGGTCGGCGCTTGGCGATGGGCGCGAAGTTGGTCAAGATGTCGTCATAATCGGCACCGCCGAGTGAAGCGGAGTTCCCGCCGTCGCCGCAAACCAACGCGGTGTGGATCTTGAGGCTTTGCCGCGCCCACGGGCTGGTATGCTCGTACAGGTAGCGGGCGGTATCGGCGAAGGCGGTGAAAACCAGGACTTTGCGGTTGGTTTTGCCATCGCGGTTGGTGGTGGGATGGCTGACCTTGGCTTCGATGAGGTTTTTCAGCTCGGCGAGCTTACCGTCACGCTTGGCGGTTACAGATTGGGTTTTCTCCAGAAGGAACTGAAGCTGCGTGCGGTCATCGCGGACCTGCTTCAGCCACCGGGGCAGATCCAGATGGGCAAGATGGATGCGGCGGCGTCCGCCGATGGTGAAGTCATCCTCATCAAAGTCAGGGTCTTCGAACTGCTCGGGAGTGAGCGTGTCGTAGTCGATCTCGCTGTTCTCATCCAGGTGCTTCTCGAACGCCGTGATGCGCTCTTCAAGCCGGTTGATTTTGTCGATGGTCCGCTTCATCGTCAGCCGGAAGGAATCCACCGAGCTTTCGAGGCGCTTGAGGAGGTTGACCTTCATCATTGCGATGAGGATCTTCTCGCGGCCTTCCTGAGTGAAACTTCCGAGGATCTTGTCCTGATAGGCGGTGCGGATCTTTTCGGGAAGGTCATCGCGGAGAAAACTGGTCGGGTGATAGAGCGCCAGGCGCAAGGCGCTGATCTCAATGTCCAGTTGCTCAAAGGAAAGGAAACGCGATTCCAGATCAATGGGGGCGTGTATCGCCTTGGGCGCGGGACGTTTCGGGAAACCGCCGAGCTGCTTCATTTCGCCCGCATAGTAAGAGGCGATCTGGCGGCGGGAACGTGCGATACTGAGGCCGTCCAACAGCTTGAAGAAATCGCCGCCGATCGCGGCGATCAGCTCGCGGGTCTTGCGCTGCTCGGGCGGGCGCTTGGCCCAGTTGGTGAAGTGCGTCTGCGCCTTCTGCATCGTTTCCTTCACGGAGGCGATGCTGAGGGTTTCCGTAAAGGCGGCGTCGGCAACGGCATCCCGCGCCACGTCGGCACCCGCGATGAAGGAAATCTGGTTGCGCAGGTCGGACAACTGGTTGTTGACCGGCGTGGCGGAGAGCAGAAGGACTTTGGTGCGGACGCCGGAAGAGATGATGTCTTCCATCAGGCGCTGGTAGCGGCTGCGGCGCGGCTTGGTGTCGCCCGGCCGCTGGGTGGCGACCTTGTTGTTGCGGAAGTTGTGGGATTCGTCGATGACGACAAGGTCGTAAGCGCCCCAGTTGAGATCGTCCAGGGAAATGCCGTTCGACGCGCCTGACTCGCGGGAGAGATCCGTGTGATGCAGCACATCAAAGCGGAAGCGGTCGTCGACAAACGGGTTGAGCGTGCTGTTGGAGCGATAGACCGTCCAGTTGCGGTTGAGCTTTTTCGGGCACAGGACCAAAACGCGTTCATTGCGAAGCTCGAAATACTTGATGACGGCCAGGGCCGTGAAGGTCTTGCCGAGACCCACGCTGTCGGCCAGAACGCAACCGTTGAAGGAGAGTATCTTGTTGATGGCGGCCTTGGCTCCGTCCTTCTGGAACGAGAAGAGCGTCCTCCAGATACGGGTGTCTGGGAGCGCCACGCGCCGCAAAGCATCTTCGAGGTCGCGGGTGCCGTCGAGGAAGTTTCGGAAAAGGTGAAAAAGGGTGAGATAATAGATGAACTGCGGCGAGTGGTTGCAGTAGAGCTTGCGCAGATACTGAAGAACGTGTTCTTTGACATCCTTTACCAGCGCCTCGTTTTTCCAAAGATCGGTGAACCACTGTTTCAGCTCTTGGCGGTCGCGGTTGCCGTCGACAATGAGGTTCAACTCAATGTTGTTGTCGCCGTTGCCGAGGCCGAGACCATGCACGGTAAAGTTGGAACTTCCGAGTATCGCGTCCTCCACGCCTGCGGGCGTGGCGACGTGGTACATTTTTCCGTGCAAGAGGTTGGACTGCTTGATGGTCTTGATGTCCACCTTGCGCTCGATCCACTCGGCGCACTCTTTGGCGACACGCTTCTGCTGGAGCTTGTTGGCAAGCTCTAAGCCAGCAGCGTCGATAATGAAAGCCTTCTTTTCGGTCTTGCTCGGATCGAGGCGGTTAACAAAGGTGGGCTCACCGAACAGGAAGTCAAGGTGCTCGATGCGGTCCAAGGTTTCTTTGAGCGCGTCATAGGCGTAGATCGTGAAATAGGCGGAAACGACCGACAGATGCGAGTTGTCATGGATCTTTGCACGCAGAAAATCGGCAACGGTTCCACGCGTGTGATTATCACGGATGTTTGTCAATACAGTGGGCATAAGGGCTTTCAAAATGACGTTGCTCGGCGGTTGGTGAAAAATCGCGTTCTCATGCCTTATCGGTGCCTTCCCCAGAATGATCAAATTAACTGTATGGATGATAATCCCGGAACAGCAATAGGACAAGGACAGAAAGAGAAAAAGATGGTGGGCGGGGGGAGGGGGCAATAAGCAATAGGCAACGGGAGGCGGGAGACGGAATTATTGCGGCCAGGGGACTGGCACGCGATGGGGAGGGTAAAAAAGAAAAGGATGAGGGAGGAAGGATAAAGGATGAAGGGGGGAGGGAATCCGGTGGACAGGATGGACATGATGGACGATATGGACTGGAGACGGGAAGCGGGATGGCGGGAGTGGAGAGGGGCGGAGGGCGGAGGACGGAGGTGATGGGCGTAAACGGTAAATAGTGGGGAAAGGGAGAGGGGAGGGCGTTATTGCGTTAGAGGGGAGGGGGTAAGAAGGGTGTGAGCGTTGCTGTAGTTGACACACCGGATCCCGTGGACGTCGGGCAGAGCTTCGCCGGCATAAATCAGCGCCGGCGCCCGAGCCTCTTTCTCCCGTTCGCAGAAGACGCGGATCGGTTTGATGAAGTCGGGGTTGAAGGTCATGGACGATTTGATTTCGAGGGGCATCAGGGAGCGGCCTTGTTTGACAAGAAGGTCGATCTCAAAACCTTTGTCGTCGCGCAGGTAGAAAAGCCCCGGGTCGCAGCCCTGGTTGAGGCGCGTTTTGAGCAGATCGGCAATCACCATGTTTTCGAACAACCCGCCCCTCAGCGGGTCTCGTGTGACGTGGGACGGGTTCTCGATGCCCAGCAGATAAGCGGCCAGACCGACTTCGGTGAAGTAGAGCTTGGGAGATTTGGTCACCCGCTTGCCGATGTTTGCGAAGTAGGGGTGGAGCCTGAATATGATGTAGGAGGATTCGAGGATCGACAGCCATTCGCCCAAGGTCGTGCTGCTGACACCGGTCTCGCCCGACAGCCCGGAGAGGTTTACGACCTGGCCCACCCGGCCCGAGAGCAGGGTCATGAACCTTTCAAAGGCGTTCAGGTTGCGAATCTGCAGGAGTTGGCGCACGTCTTTCTCCACGTACGTTTGGAAGTAGTTGCGGTAATAGGCCGTGGGGTCGATGGACTCATCGTGCAGCGTGGGCATGAACCCTTTCCAGATGAGGCCGTCGGCATCAGGGAGTTTGCCCAGCGTGGCCACCTCCTGAAGGGACAGCGGGAGCAGGCGCAGCAACGCCGTGCGTCCAGCCAGGGATTGGCTGACGGTCTGGTGAAGGTCTGTCTGGTGGCTTCCCGTCAGAATGTACTGCCCTTTCGCCCGGCGGTTTTTGTCGACCGCGGCTTGCACATAGGAAGCGATGTCCGGTACGCGCTGAATCTCGTCGATGATGACGGGCGGCGGGAAGCGGACGAAGAAGCCGTGAGGGTCGTCGTGCGCCAGGCGCCGCAGGTCGGGCTGCTCCAGATTGGCGTACGCGTGGTTGGGGAAGCAGGCCTTGGCAAGCGTGGTTTTGCCTGACTGTCGCGGACCTGTGAGCGTGACGACAGGATATTGTGCGGCCATGCGGTGGAGAACGGCTGTCATCGTACGGTTAATCATGGGGCAACTCCTTTACGGCGGAAAGGATAGCAGGATATTTGCGCAAAATTCAAGTAGAAACTTAAAAGTGCGCACTTTTGCGGGAAGGGGAAAAAGCGCGATAAGCGCGGAAAGAGACAGGGAGATCATGGTGTTGAGACTCCCTTGCGCAGTGAGAGGAAAGACGGAGGGAGAAGTGCGTCATTGCGGGAGTGCGTCAGTGGGGATGGTCGTAAACGGTAAACAGTAAACAGTGGGAGGGAGAGGGGAGGGGAATCTGGTGGACAGGATGGACGATATGGACTGGACACGGGAAATGGAAGACAGAGGACGGAGGACGGAAGGCGGCAGTCGGCAAGCAGCAATAGGCAAAGGGGAGGCGGGAGGAGAGGGCGGAGACGGTGGACAGAGGGGATGGGCGTAAACGGTAAGCGGTAAATAGTGGGAGGGAGGGGAGAAGTGCGGAAATGGGCCGAACCGCAAATGGGAGTTTGGACGGGAGTCTGAGGGTTTGAAGGTTTGAGTGTTTCATCGCGCCTGTCGGCGCTGGATACAGGGATATCGATATGGGAATATTGTATTTTTATTGCTTATGAAATTAGCAAAACGGGGAGGTTGAAGGCTAGGGGAAAAAGGAGGCGGCGCGAAATTATTTCCGGCGGGTTAGGGTTGTGTTTTTTTTAGGCGTTTAAGAAAATAAGTGCGTTGCGAAAGTTGCATGACAGAGGTGTCGTAGCCGCAACAGAAAGTGATTTCGGTATGCGTCATGTGCCGGGAAAAAAACGGAAAGCCCCCCGACGGGGGGAGGAGGCCCGATTGGGCTGACGACGGATATTTTTCTTGTTCGCTGCTGAACCGGGACGTGCTGCTGGGCGCCTCGGTCGCCACGCCGGAGGGCGCGGAGGAGAAGATCGCCGCTTTTTTCTACTATGTCCCCGCCGGTGACGGCGGGGTCAACCTGGGCGTGCGGTTTTTGTGCACGTGGCTCACGCTGTATGTGGTGGTCAGCGGCGTGCCCCCGTCTTTCGCGCAAGTGAAGCAGGTTTGCCTTCCGATCAGCGGGACGTTCGACACGGCGGAGAGCGGCGAGGGCGGGGCGGTGATGTGGTCGGACATGACGTTTCAGCGGATCACGCGGTATGACCGCATGAAGCCGGACGGCGGGGACGCGCATCTGCTGCGGTACGCGCGGTATGTGAGCTATCTCGCGAAGCCTTCGTTCGAGGGGATGGGGGCGGGGGATGGGGTGGGGGGAAGTTCTGAAGTTCTAAAGTGCGGGAGTTCGAAAGTTGGGGAGGGA
>Ga0116183_1006583_pt1 | contig 10618 bp, 6 predicted proteins | sample AD_UKC078_MetaG_FD_89753 | JGI IMG/M metagenome (GOLD analysis project Ga0116183, IMG submission 89753) | Active sludge microbial communities of municipal wastewater-treating anaerobic digesters from USA - AD_UKC078_MetaG | ecosystem: Engineered > Bioreactor > Anaerobic > Digestate | place: USA...
CACATTGCGCACGTCGTTGCCCGCTCTCTTGGTTCCTGACCCTTGACAAGCCAGAAACCTTAAGCGACAACGACGTGCGCCCACTCAGGGCAAAAACCGACCCACGGAAGGGTCAGGAGAGCCTCAAAACACCGGTCATCCGTCCCGACGCATTCTGGCCACTGATTCGTGCCTGCTGGACCTACATCGACGTGTTCGCCCCCGATGTCCTTGCCGCCCGCGACGAAATCGACACGCTGGATGCCCGCCCGCGTCCCGACAAACGACTGACGGCGCAAACCATTGACTGTGCGATCGACGCCTGGCTCACATCACCCGGCGGCTTCATTCCACTGCACATCTATACCCTCGGCCGCGGAAAAGCTGGTGAAATCAACTGGGATGGCCTGACGTTATGCACCACACCGCGCCTACAGACTGAAAACTTCTACAACCGGTGCGGACTCGCCCGCCAACAACGCGTGCGTGACGCAATCGCCGCCGGCGTGCCCACCAGATTCGGCTATGCCAGCATGAATCCCACCTTGATCGACCGGCCGGACGGGACACGCGGACCATGGACGAAGGGGTTCGACCGCGTCTTCGTCAGTAAAGAACTCACTCAGATACGCAATGCGGCTTACATTTTCGTTGCGATCATGACGATGATGCGTGATAGCGAGGTCCAAGGAATCGCGTCCGGATCCATCGGCACCCATTACGGCGCACCGGCGGTAACCAGCATTCTTCACAAAGGTCAGACAGGTGGCGGTACGGCACAGCGCTGGTGGGTAAGCCCACCGGTCGTCCGGGCCCTCGAAGTCGCGGAACGAATCACCCGCGACCCCCGCAGGCTGTTCGGCAGCGTCCGTACCGGAATCAACCGCGATCTCTCCGGGTTCGACCAGCATGAGCAGATCCGCTCCTTCATTAACTGGGTGAACGACCACTCGCCCCACAATGGATTGGTACCGATTCCAACAACAGCCATAGCGCCGCATATGTTTCGACGAACCATGGCCGTCATCACCGCCAACGAACCTGACGGTGAGATCGCACTCGGAATCACTCTCAAGCACAACGCCACACGCGCACTGGCCAATGCGACCACCAGCGGCTACGCCGCACCAACACCCGAGTGGGCCAAAGAATTCGAACACCACGCGAAAGAGGCCGCCGCCGGAGAACTCGTCGCCGACTGGGCCAGGCACGCCGACGGCGAACGAGCCGCACGCGGCCCGGGCGCCACCACATTCGTGAACGGGCTGGCCAACGTCACTGACCGTGCCGAGACCACAATCGCGATCGGCAATGAACGTATGCTTCGAAATCTGCTCCGTGATGAATTCGCCACTATCCGCCTTGGCACTCTCAACCACTGCCTTGGCGACCCCGCCAAGGCGCTCTGCCTCGAAGGTGCATCCGCCGCCGTCAAAGCTGGCGGGCCAATCCCGAGCATGTGCCAACCGGCTACATGCCGAAATTCAGTCATCACCGACAAGCACCTCCCGATCTGGCAGCACGAGGAAACCGATCTCGTCAACAAACTCAAGGACAAGAAGATGGCACCCATCCACCGACAGCGCCTCGAAGCCCAGCTCTCTGACGTTCGTAGAATCACCCAGCAAGAGCCCAAATGACCGCGGTCAGCCCGGCCACAGAGAAGAAACTGCGCGACGCCATGCAACGACTGCTCGCAGGCCAGCCCAATCGCACCGACGGACGCCTCACCAAAACGAACCTTCACGTCGAGGCTGGCGTCAGCCGCGCCACCATGAATCGCGCCGAAGCCGTCATCGCCGACTGGAACACGGCTGTCGGCACGCAGATCGCCCCCCGAGACGCCCAGATCATCGATCTGCAAGAGGCGGTCTCCAAGCTCAAGCAAACCATCGTGACGCTTCGTCAACGCAACACTGAGCTCGAACGCAAGAACCAGGCCGCGGTAACCCTCATCGCCGAACTCCACACCCAGCTACGCGCAGCTAGCGGCAACGATCCGCGAGGCACAGTCACGCCGCTGCCGGCTCGTCAGGGCCGTAGACGCTGGTGATGGCGGGCTGACGTCCCGACCTTGACACAGTGGGTTGAACCCGCAAATACCCATTCTAAAGCGGTTCATCCCGCTAAGATCGGACAGTCGCCACACGGGGTGGCGATCGTCAGGAGGTAGCCCGTGCCCGAGCCATGGCTCTCAGCTGACGACATCGCTGCCCACCTCGGCGTAACCAAGGACACCGTCTACAGCTGGATTGCGGAGAAGGCGATGCCAGCGCACAAGGTGGGACGCCTGTGGAAGTTTCAATCCGCTGAGGTCGACGACTGGGTGCGTCGCGAAGGCGCGGCCGGCGACACCGCCCGGGACTGATCGTGCGCATCATCGACAACGTCAACGAACTTTTGGGTGACGACCTCAAGGCCGAGGTGCGCCCGGGTTCCAAGTTGCGGATCGCGGCGGCGACGTTTTCGATCTTTGCGTTTGAGTCGCTCCGCAAGGAACTGGACCGGGTCGAGGAGCTTGAGTTCATCTTCACGTCGCCATCGTTCGTCGCGGCGAGTGCGACCGATCAACTGCCGAAGGAGCGGCGGCAGTTCTTCATCCCTCAGGCCTGTGCCGGGGAATCATCGCTGTACGGTTCGGAGTTCGAGATTCGATTGCGAAATCAGCTGACGCAGAGGGTGATCGCGCGAGAGTGCGCGGACTGGGTGCGCCGCAAGGTTCGCTTCCGGTCCAACCGGACCGGTGCGCCGATGCAGCAGTTTGCCGTCGTGGATGACAGGGTCGCTTACCAACCGATCCAGGGCTTCACCTCGGCTGACCTTGGATACGAGCGCGGCAACGCAGTGTCGAACATCGTCACCAGGCTCGATGAAGCGCCGATGGCATCCCAGTACGTCGCTCTGTTCGACCAGATTTGGAACAACCCGCATCAGCTCGAGGACGTGACGCAGACGGTGCACGACCATATTGCGAGCGTGTATGCGGAGAACTCGCCGGCCCGGATCTACTTTCTGATCCTGTACAACCTGTTCTCGGAGTTCCTCGATGACATCAGCGAGGACGTATTGCCCAATGACCGCACGGGCTATCAGGAGACGCAAGTCTGGCAAAGCCTGTACAACTTCCAGCGTGACGCTGCGACCGGGATCATCAACAAGCTGGAAACCTACAGTGGTTGCATCCTCGCCGACAGTGTGGGTCTCGGCAAGACCTTCACGGCGCTGGCGGTCATCAAGTACTACGAACTGCGCAACAAGTCCGTCCTTGTGCTCGCACCGAAGAAGCTCGCTGAGAACTGGACCAATTACAACGCCAACCTGACGACCAATATTTTTGCTCGCGACCGCTTCAACTACGACGTCCTTGCGCACACCGATCTTTCCCGCACCAAGGGGGAGTCCTTGGGCTTGCGGCTCGATCGGATCAATTGGGGTAACTACGATCTCGTGGTCATTGACGAGTCACACAACTTCCGCAATGCCGATTACGCCGAAGAAAAGGAGTCGCGCTACCAACGGCTCATGCGGCAAGTCATTCGCGAGGGTGTCAAGACCAAAGTCCTCATGTTGTCGGCCACCCCGGTCAACAACCGATTCAACGACCTGAAGAACCAGCTTCAGCTTGCCTACGAAGGGGAGTCGGAGAACCTCGCTCAGCACCTGAACATTTCGACCACGGTCGAGAAGGTGTTCAGCGACGCTCAGCGTGTCTTCAATGAGTGGTCAAAGCTTCCGACCGAATCACGCACGGCCGACCGTATTCTGCAGATGCTCGACTTCGACTTCTTCGAACTGCTCGACTCGGTCACTATCGCCCGATCCCGCAAGCACATTCAGGCGTTCTACGACACCACAGAGATCGGTGCATTCCCGCAACGCTTGCAGCCGATGTCGATCCGTGAACCGCTTTCGGATCTGCCCAACGTGCCCACTTTCAACGAGATCTTCGGGCAGCTCCAGGCGCTCACCTTGGCCGTTTACACCCCGCTGGCCTACGTGTTCCCGAGCCGGATCAGTAAGTACGAGGACCTCTATAACGTCAAGGGTGGCACCGCACGTTCCAACATCGGGCAGCAGGGGCGGGAGCAGGGCTTGAAGAAGCTCATGACCGTCAATCTGCTCAAGCGATTAGAGAGTTCAGTTGAAGCGTTCCGGCTGACTCTGGCCAAAATCGAAGGCGCAGTGGATAAGACCCTGCGGCGACTGGAATCGCACACGGGTTCTCTGCCCGAGCTGAACGTCGACTTCGCTGGCCTTGACCTAGATGTTGACGACGAGGACGACGCCAACGTTGAAGCCCTCTCCTTCGGAGAGAAGATCAAAATCGACCTCAACGACGTAGACCTAGACTCCTGGCAACGCGACCTATGGAACGACCGGGAAACGCTGCGTGAACTGCTGGATGAAATGCGCAAAGTCACGCCAGACCATGACCTCAAACTACAGAGACTCAAGCGACTCATCGAGGATAAGACCGCCCACCCCATCAATCCCGGCAACAGGAAGGCGCTGATCTTCTCGGCGTTCGCCGACACAGCCCAGTACCTCTACAAAGAACTCGCGCCTGCACTCGCCGATACGGGCATCCAGACGGCGCTCGTCACCGGCGGCGCCCACGGCGCGAAAACTACCCTGGGCACCGGATACGACTTCCAGCAAGTGCTCACGCTGTTTTCCCCGAAATCCAAGCAACGTCACCTCACCATGCCGAAAGAGACCGCTGAACTTGACCTCCTAATCGGCACTGACGTGATCAGCGAGGGTCAGAACCTCCAAGACTGCGATTACCTCGTCAACTACGATATCCACTGGAATCCGGTACGAATCATTCAGCGCTTCGGCCGTATCGACCGCATCGGCTCGACCAACGCTCAGATCCAGCTGGTGAACTTTTGGCCCGACATTTCCCTCGACGAGTACATTAATCTCAAGGAACGCGTCGAGAACCGCATGGTTATCGCCGATCTCGCCGGCACCGCCGACGACAACGTCCTCACCCTCGAAGAGGGTGACGCGGCGTTCCGCAAGGAACAGCTTCGCAAGCTCCAGGATGAGGTCATCGAACTCGAAGATGTTCGAACCGGTGTCTCCATCACCGACCTCGGGCTCAACGACTTCCGCATGGACCTCCTTGCCTACCTTAAGGAGTACGGCGATCTCGCCACCGCCCCGAAGGGGCTTCACGCAGTTGTTCCCGCAGAACCCGAAAAGGGTCTACTCCCCGGCGTACTGTTCGCACTGCGCAACGTCAATGCCAACGAGGGCATCAACCGCGGAAACCGGCTCCACCCGAACTACCTCGTCTACCTCGCCGAAGACGGCACCGTGATTGCTGACCACACGCAGGCTAAACACCTCCTCGACTTGATCCGCACCGGATGCCGACCCTACGACGAGCCAGTCACCCAGGTGACCCGCATCTTCAATGACGCCACCGGGGAAGGCGCAGAGATGGGCACCTACTCTCAATTGCTCACCTCCGCAATCCATTCGATGGTCCAGATCACCGACGAACGAGACATCGATAGTCTCTTCACCGCCGGGAGCACCACTGCACTCACCCAGTCCATCGCTGGTATTGATGACTTCGAACTCATCGCCTTCATCGCTGTCATCGACCCCGGCCCGGCTACAGCATGACTGGCGCTCTCTACCAGTGGCCAGCCGCCGCGACGTTCGGCCGCCAAGTTCCCAAGGCCAAGTTTTACGAACACGGAACCATCTCCACCGCACTACGTGGGAAGTTCATCGACGAGGTCCATCGCATCACCTGGGCCTACAAACTCGCCGAGTCCACCATCAACCTCACCGGTAGCCCAGAGGTCCCTGAGATTCAGGTCTTCCAACTCGTTGCGAAGGGCAACGACGTCAGCGAGCCCGTCATAGCTGCCATCGACAAAGCAGTCCATACACCTATCGTCTTCGAGGTCACCAGCAGCGACGGACGTACCCGCATGACCGCGACCCATAAGCGGCTGAGGTCCGCCTCGCCAAAGCTAGGCGCCTACTACACAACCCCATGGTATTCAGAACCCGCTGTACGGGCCCCACTTCCAACTGTCATTACGCTGCCGGCCCTCTACACGGCACTAGTTCAATCTCTCACCCCGGTGTCGACGCGACCTGGAGAAGAGCTGGAGAAAGCCGCTGCAAGGACGGAGATGGTGCGCAAGCTCAAGCGCGACATCGCCTCGATTCAACGAAAACTTCGGACCGAGCCGCAACTCAATCGAAAAATCGAGTTGCGGCGCACCCTGATGGCCAAGCAAGCAGAACTGGAACAGCAAAGGTAACCGGTGGAAAAACTCCGCATGACATCACCTGATCTGACTGACGCTAACGTCGACAAGCTCGCCGATCTCTTCCCCACCGTGGTAACTGAGACTCTGGACGCCGACGGTAACCCGGTGAAGGCGGTCGACTTCGATCTGCTGCGGCAGGAGTTGACCCACCATCTTGTCGAAGGGCCTCATGAGCGGTACCAACTCGACTGGCCCGGCAAACGAGCTGCAGCATTCGTGGCCAACACACCAATCGCAAAGACTCTCAGGCCTGTTCGCGATGAATCCGTTGACTTCGACACCACGAAGAACCTGTTCATCGAGGGCGACAACCTCGATGCCCTGAAGCTGTTGCAGGAGTCGTACCTCGGCAAGGTCAAACTGATTTATATCGATCCGCCGTACAACACTGGTAACGACTTCGTGTACGACGACGACTATGCCGAAACGGCAGACGAGTACTTACTGCGTTCTGGCCAAACAGATTCGAGTGGGGCACGGTTGGTTGCGAACCCCGAGTCGAACGGTCGATTCCACTCCGACTGGCTCACCATGCTCTATCCACGGTTAAAGCTTGCTCGAAATCTGCTCTCAGATGACGGGGTCCTTGTGGTCTCGATTGACGACAACGAGGCCGCCAACCTGCGGAAGATTGGCGACGAGGTATTTGGCGCCGGCAACTTCGTCGCTCAACTCGCGGTCCAGGTAAACCCTCGTGGGCGGCACCTCGACCGGTTCGTTGCGAAGACACACGAGTCTTTGATGATCTTCGTGAGGAACTCTGCTGCGGACTCGATCACTGGTGTCGCAAAGGAGGGACGAATGGCCGACGAGTACCAGCGATCCGACGAGGGTGGGCCCTTCAGGTTGCTCGGGCTCAGAAACCGGAACCAAGCGTTCAATCCCCAGACTCGTCCGAATCTCTACTATCCGCTGTATGTCTCACCTGAATCAGGTCGTGTCTCCACAACACAGGACTCCGAGTTCAGCGTGAAGGTGTTACCAGACGCTCCGGATGGGACGCAGACTTGTTGGACCTGGGGGCGAGACCGCGTGAACAAGGACAACGAACTCCTACTGGCCGAACGGTCAGGTAGCGACTGGCGGGTTCACCGCAAGGACTATCTGCATGGTGCTGACGGAGAGGTGGCGAAGACGCTCGTCAAGTCGCTTTGGCTTGATTCTGAGTTCAATAACGATTACGGACGTAAGGCCGTAAAGGATCTGTTCGGCGACGCGGTGATGGACTTCCCCAAATCACCTCAGTTGATGAAGCGCATCATCGACATTGCCGCGCCCCCAGGAAGTATCGTTCTTGATTTCTTTGCCGGGAGCTCCTCAACGGCTCATGCAGTCATGTTGGCAAATGCAGCTGATGGCGGCGCTCGAAGCTTCATCATGGTTCAACTCGACGAACAACCTGATCCCAAATCTGTTGCTGCACAACGGGGATACGATTCGATTGCCACACTGTCCCGCGAACGCATCCGGCGGGCTGGAGCGAAAGTTGTCAAAGATGCCGGCTTGGGTGCTGAAGGGCTCGATGTCGGCTTCCGAGCACTGAGGGTAGACACCACCAATATGGCAGACGTACTTCGGGCTCCTGACTCGACCGATCAGCAGACTCTCGCCGACATGGAAGACAGCGTGAAACCAGACCGCACCGGTGAGGATCTTTTGTTCCAAATTTTGATCGAGTGGGGTTTGGAGCTGGCAATGCCCGTGGTTTGTGAAGAACTAGAAGGAGATGAGGTCTATGTCGTCGACGACGGCGAACTCATCGCCTTTTTTGGTTCCGAGGTAAGTCCTGGGCTGGTACGTGCCATAGCCAGACGGGAGCCCCTCCGTGCGGTCTTCCGCGATTCAGGCTTCGCATCGGACGACGCTCGGATCAACGCTGAGCAGATCTTCCGTGAACTTTCACCTGCTACGGACGTTAAGGTCATCTAACGGAGATGAAACTTCAGTTTAAGGTCCAGCAGTACCAAACCCATGCAGTCGACGCGGTTGTAGAAGCATTCGCGGGCCAACCTAAGCACGACGGGGTCTTGTACCGAGTAGATCCCGGCAAGGTTAAGCTAGCGACCGATCCGACGCTATTCGAGCCAAGCGCAACTCCTGACTCCGGTCTGCGAAATGCTGAGATTGCACTTACCCAAGATCAGCAGCTGACGAACATTCGACGGATCCAACATTCTCGCAACCTTCCTCTGTCGAAGATGCTGGTCGACAGCAAGGCTGCTCCCGGTGCGCCAAATCTCGACGTCGAGATGGAAACAGGCACAGGTAAGACGTACGTGTACATAAAGACAATCATGGAATTGAACAAGAGATACGGATGGTCCAAGTTCATCGTTGTCGTACCGTCTGTGGCGATCCGTGAAGGCGTGAAGAAGTCGTTCGACGTGACGGCTGAGCACTTCCAGCAGATGTACGGCAGCAAGCCTCGATGCTTTATCTACAACTCGGCGCAGCTTCAAGAACTGGAGCGGTTCAGCTCGGACGCGGGCGTGCAGGTAATGATCATAAATGTGCAGGCATTCAACGCAGCGGCCGACGCCGAAGAGAAGGCGATCGCAGGGCGACGGTCATCAGATGAGGCCCGGAGGATCTTCCGGGAGCTAGACGAGTTCCAGTCACGCCGCCCAATTGACGTTATAACTGCCAACCGCCCGATACTGATTATCGATGAGCCACAGAAGATTTCAGGAAAGCCTGGGAAGCCCAGCAAGTCATTGATCGCCCTCAGTCGATTCAATCCACTGTTCGCGATCAGGTACTCAGCGACGCATGTCGACGAACACAGCAAGGTCCATCGGCTCGACGCGGTTGATGCCTATAACCAAAAGTTGGTGAAGAGGATTTCAGTTCGAGGTATTACTGTTAAAGGACTCGCCGGTTCGTCGGCCTACCTTTACCTCGACGCTATCGAAGTCAAAAAGGGCGCGACACCCGCGGCGCGAGTGGAGATCGAGGTCCAGCCGAAGAGTGGGCCGATCGACCGAAAAGTCAAGCGCGTCACAAAGGGCAGCAGACTGCACGACCTTTCGAACGGGATCGAGGCGTACAAGGGTTTGGTCGTTACCGACATCAATGCGGTTGATGACACGATCACACTCAGCAACGGAGATGTCGTGGTCGCTGGGCAGCTAGCCGATCGCGACGTCACGGTGGAAACGAAGCGTCGCATTCAAATTCGAGAGGTGGTCCGGGCGCACCTCGACAAGGAGCGCGAGTTATTTGCCCGCGGCATCAAGGTGCTCTCGCTGTTCTTCATCGACGAGGTTGTGAAGTATCGCGACTACAGCCGCGAAGACACTCTCGGCGACTATGCACGGGTTTTTGAAGAGGAGTACCTGGCAATCGTCGGTGAGATGCTCGACGAGTTGAGCGGCGATGCGGCATGCGCTGAATACCGAGCGTACCTGCGTCGCGACGATGTTCGATCGGTGCACGAAGGCTACTTCTCGATCGACAAGAAGACGAAGATGCAGGTCGATCCCACCGTATCGAAGCGCGGAGAAGATCAGGGTCAATCGACAGACGTCGATGCATACGATCTGATTCTTAAGGACAAAGAGCGTCTCCTGTCCTTCGCAGAACCTGTCCGCTTCATCTTCTCTCACTCCGCGCTTCGCGAAGGCTGGGACAACCCAAACGTTTTCGTGATGGGGATGCTAAAGAAGAGTGACAACACCGTCTCGCGCCGGCAAGAGATCGGTCGCGGTCTACGCCTCGCTGTCAACCAACAGGGTGAGCGTATGGACAACCCCGTCACCGTGCACGATATCAACGAACTGACCGTCGTCACCGACGAATCCTATACCAACTTCGTTGCAGAATTGCAGAAGGAGATCGTCCAGACTCTTAGCGCCCGTCCCCGCACAGCTGACATTAAATTCTTTACCGGCAAGATGATTCAGACTGAGGACGGCGACTCGGTGGTCGAGGAAGCGCTCGCCCGTGCGCTTCAGACCTACCTCATAAAGAATGACTACCTCAATGAGGATTACACGTTGTCCGATACGTACCGAGCTGCGAGGAAGGCCGACGCGCTCGCAGATCCGCCGTCCGACCTTCTGAAACCAATGCTCAAACATCTTCTGCCACTGCTTGATTCGCTCGACCATGACTTGCCTCTTCCCACCGACAATCGGAAGGGTAAAAAGATACCTCTCAACGAGGCCAACTTTGCGAAGAAGGAGTTTCAAGCACTGTGGAATCGAATCAACCACGGATCTACTGACGTTGTAGTGGGTCATTTCCGTCCTGGTAGTGGGGGGCAGAGACCGCCTCGGGTGAGCATGGCCATGGCGATGAGTGCGTCGGGGCTGTGGAATCCGTAGGCGCGCTTGGTC
>Ga0116183_1006584_pt1 | contig 10618 bp, 11 predicted proteins | sample AD_UKC078_MetaG_FD_89753 | JGI IMG/M metagenome (GOLD analysis project Ga0116183, IMG submission 89753) | Active sludge microbial communities of municipal wastewater-treating anaerobic digesters from USA - AD_UKC078_MetaG | ecosystem: Engineered > Bioreactor > Anaerobic > Digestate | place: USA...
CAGCGACGCGCATAAGGCAGCGGTCGTGGGCGACACCGTGGGCGATCCGTTCAAAGACACCTCCGGCCCGTCCATGAACATCCTCATCAAGCTCATGAGCGTTATCGCACTGGTTATCGCACCTCTGCTCATATAAAATTTCAGCAAAGGGGGAGGAGACGTCTTTCCTCCCCCTCATCAGCTATTTCCCCTCTTCCCTGAAGTTCTATCGTTCGGCTTCCGGAACAGGCAATACGGTACTGCATCCCGGTTTTCCTTCAGCAGCGATTCCTAGAGCCTCATTATAATGAAAGAAATTTTCGGCGCTTCTCTTGACTTTACCCGGCACTTTCGTTATTGTTAAATTCCAAGGCTTTTTTCTTTCTACATGTTATTGGCTGGCGTTGGCGACAAATCATACATGCGTTTGAAACTGGGGGTTAACTTCTCATGGCCGGTGCGGTGTACGTGGAGATCAAAGCTCTTGGGGAACGAACAGTAAACTGCCCATGCGGCCCCTGCCTCATACGGGGGTAACATATGCTTGGTAGAGTATTCTCATTTTCCCCACCAGAGACATTCCTGCCGCTCGTGCGCGCCCGCGGCGAATGGCGGGATAGGATGGCATCACAAGAAACGCGAAAAATTCCACGGAGAGGAGAAAGACATGGGTGAAATGATTTATCAAAGAATGGTAGATCTGATCCAGGAAAACGCCGATCGACTGACAAAGCGTCTGATGAGGGATATTCTCAGCAGAGAGGAGACCAAGAGCTACAAAACCCTGCCCGAGAAGGAGCTCTACTGGCGCGTCTACGATGTGTACAGCAGGCTCGACTCATGGCTCAGCAAGGACAAGGAAAAGGGGGAAATCAAGCAGCACTACACCGATCTGGGAAAACAGCGCTTCCACGAGGATATCCCCTTGAGCGATCTGGTCATGACGCTGCTTCTCATCAAGCGGCACCTCTGGATCTTTGTCATGGAAAATCAGTTCTATGATTCATCCTTTGAGCTGTCCAGGGCGCTGGAGCTGAACAACAAGGTAGTGCTCTTTTTCGACCGGGCGATCTACTTTGCCGTCATGGGCTATGAAGACGAGATGCGCAAGGTTCTGAAAAAGGCCGGATAACAGGCAGCCTGTCCCGGCAGTGCACGCCGCATAAGATGTCGTATTCGCGAAGAGAAGCGGAGGATCGCGATCGCGTAGCATACGAGAAAGCACATTGAGCAACGACATGATCCCCAACGGCAAGGCGGGGGGATAATGATGCAGAGAGGGAGGTGCAGGAATACATGGTCCCGATATTCATCAATTATCCTGAAAGTATGCTGAGGGTCAGAGTAGCTGCCATGAAAGACGCCTCATCGGAAGCCCTCGCTGATCTGCAGGAACTGGGCGTACTCCATGTGGAAGAGGCCAAAGAACTCTCTCCTCCGGAAATGGCCGGGATCGCATCCAGGAAACAGCTCACACGGAAGGCCGTGCATGAAATCAATGAAATACTCGACAGCCTCAGGGGCGTCCGCGAAGTAACGTTGCCCCCCCATCCGGAGTCACTGGGGCCTGACGATGTCATCAGCCGGGTAAATGCGCTCAAGGAGCGGCTGTCCTCCATTATGGAACGCCGGGAGAGCCTCAGGCAGAGTATCAGCGGACTGGATACCTCTGCCCGGTATCTGATCAGTCTGGCGCAAGTGATCGATGTCCCGCTGGGCGATCTTCATTACAGCGGGCCGTATCTTTTTTCCCGGGTGATCATCTTCCCCCGCGAGGCGACCGGTCCGTTCCTGGAAGACATGAATGAGTTCATACTGCACCGGGTGGTCGTACCGTCGGGCAATGAGGATGTGATCTATCTTCTCGGCAGGGCTCGTGACAGGGACCGCATCGAGAAGGCGGCTGCAACCCTGGGAGGCAGCCCGCTTCCTGTTCCGGATGAGAACATGTCACTGCGGGAGTTTAATGTACGGAGAGACTCCATCAAAGGAGATCTGGCGAAAGAACTGGGCACGCTGGAGAACGACATTCAGGGCATCATCGAGGAAAGACTGGAGAGGGTCGTCGTGTATCGGGACATCCTCGAGAGGGAGTATTCACGGCTCGATGTGCTGGAAATGGCCGCAACGGCAAGATATATCACCCTTTTCGAGGGATGGGTGCCTCAGGGCAGCATCGGCAGGGTTTCCTCCGAGTTCTCTCGCAACGGCAGGCAGGTGTTCATCGATTCCCGCCCCCCCGGGCCGCATGATATGCCTCCCACCAAGCTGAAGAACCCGGAAGGGATCAGGCCTTTTCAGGTCATTGTGAATCTCTTTGGCATCCCCCGGTACGGCGATTGGGACCCGACGCCTTCCATAGCATACTTTTTCGCCTTTTTCTTCGGGCTCATGCTCAATGACGTGATCTATGCCGTGGGGCTCCTCCTGGTGGCAGGGTTTCTGCTGAACAAGCTTGTGGATGATCCCCAGGCCGAAGGGACCAGGCTTTTCAGGAGAGTCCTCATCATCTGCGGGGTAGTCTCTCTCGTCCTGGGCATCTTGTCCGGTACGTTCATGGGCGACTTCTTCAACCGGTACCTGGGAATTCCGCCTGAAACACTGGCTCTGGCCGGGTTTGTCGAGGCCATGCTTTCAGAGCCCATCTCCTTTATTGTTCTGTCCCTGGTCATCGGGCTGGTCCACCTGAATATCGCCCATGTGCTGAGCTTCATCAGGGGCGTCAAAACGAAAAACATCGGGCTCATGATCAACAAGATCGGGTTATTTTCCGTCCAGATATTCGGGATTCCCTATATCTTCCATGTCATGCTGAATATGGATCTCATTGCCTTCAGTGCAGGCACCTATACCATCTTCGGCTATCTGCTCGGGCTCGGGGTCCTGGGCATCATCGTCGGCTCCTTCATCCAGATGGGAGGACTCGGTTCGATCTTCTGGGTCTTCGACCTCACCGGTATCCTCGGAGATGTGATGTCCTACTCGCGGCTTGCCGGTGTCGGCCTTGCGAGCTTCTACCTGGCATCGTCCTTCAATCTTCTCTCCAACTGGGTCTCCACCGGGTTGGGGAACGCCGTTCCCGGAATACTGGGAGCGGGATTGAGCTTTATTCTCGGGGTGGCGCTGCTCACGATTTTCCATGTGTTCAACATGCTGCTCAGCGCCCTGGCCGCATTTATCCATTCCCTGAGGCTCTGCTTCGTGGAATTTCTGCTGAAGTTCTACGAGGGAGGGGGAAGGGAATACTCACCGTTTCATGTGCCCCAGCAGCGTACTGTCCTGGTGGGGAGAAAATCATAAATAAGGAGAGGTGAAGAGTATGACCCTTATTCAGGCCCTGGCATTATTTGGTGGAGCACTCGCGCTGGCCGGCGGGCTTGCCGGATCGGCGATCGGGATCGCCAATGCGGCTTCCTCCGGCGTGGCGACCCTTTCGGAAGAGCCCGGACAGTTGCGAAACGTCATTGTGCTGGCTTCCCTTCCCATGACCCAGAGCTTCTACGGGCTGATCATCCTGATCATCATTCTTACCGTAGTGATGCCGAATCTGACCGTAGGCATCGCAGGCGGCATCGCGGTGCTCGCCATCGGAATCATGGCAGGTTTTGCCGAGCTGTTTTCCGCCATATATCAGGGCTCGGTGTGCGCCTCGGGTGTCGCCCTTCTGCCCAAGACCAAAGGACAGATCCTCACCTCATCCATGATGCTCGCCGTTTTCGTCGAGCTGATCGGTGTTCTGGGGCTGGTGTTCACAATCATGGCCCTGAGCATTCTCCAGCTCATGTAGGCCAGGGGAGAAGGTGATTGCCATGGAAACTCCAAGGATGCGGGAGGCCATTTTATCCAAAGCCAGGCAGGAGGCGCAGGCCCTCATCGAAGACGCGCGGACAAAGGCCGGGGAAATGGTGGTGAAGGCGGATGAACAGTGGCGGCAGCGCTTCGAAGCCGAAAAGAAGCGGCTCCTGTCGGAATCGAGGCGGGAAGCGGCCAGGATCATCGCTCAGGCCGATCTGAAGGCCAGGCAGGAGCTCCTGAAGGAAAAGGATTCCATCATCAAGGAAATGATCGGCAGGGTGAAGGAGAGATTGACGGGAAACACCTCCGAGACAAGCACCCTGGAGCGTCTCATCGGTGAAGCTGTCGGCGCCTTTGAATCAGAGCAGCCGCTGAAGATCATGGCATCGGGCAAAGACATCAGGCGGGTCAAAGATATCGTTTCCGGGGACCCTGCGCTCAAAGACCGAATAACCGGTGTCTCAGAGGCCGCATGCATGGGCGGGGTGATCTGTGAAAGCGTCGATGGGAGAGTGAGTGTGGACAACACCTTCGACACCCGTCTCCAGATGCTCATACCCAAGATGCTGCCTCAGGTGGGGAAAATCCTGTTCGGAGAACACGAGAGATGAGGCTCGCAAGCAACCGGTTCGCCTTTCTCGTGTCTGTCCTGAAAGCCCGGGAGGCGAAGGGCGTGGCGCCCGAGATGCTCGAGGAAATTCTCCTCCGGGCAACATCCATGACAGAGGCAGTGGATTTTCTGAAGGGTACGGACCTGGGAGAGTACCTTGCCGATCTCGGAGCAGTGAAGTTCGCGGATATCGATGAACAGCTCTGGGAATATCTGCACACATACTTCGACCGGATCAAAAGGCTCAGGCCCCACCCATCCGCTGTCAGGCTCATCGACTCGTACCTGGAGAGATACGACGTAGCCAACATCGTCAGCGCGCTCAGGGCTGCGGCACTGCAGAGGCCGCCGTATGTGATCCCGGTGGGGACACTCTGCGATCAGGGTCTGCTGGCCGAATTATCCCGGGCCCAGAATTTTGCCGAGATTGCAGCAATCCTCGTGGCAGGAGGCATGGCGGATTATGCCGGGCCCGTCCGCGGGATCACGGATACCGACCGCCGATCGTTGCGCCAGGCCGAGAGGCAGCTCGACCGTCTGTATGTGCAGCGGTTCGCACGTGTGCTGAGAGGCATGGATGATCATGAGGTCCTTCTGGCCGCCTACGGCATCCTCCTCGATCACCTCTTCCTGGGCAGGGCCATTCGTTCGTCGGCAGCCGGGAGGCCGGGCGCGGCAGAAGAAGAAGGCGCAGTGTCGGGGGGCTATTCGCTCACTCCGGCCGTTTACCGGGATCTCGCTGCCATGAAGATCCCCGAGATCGTGAGCCGCCTCGAAGACACCCCATACCATGCTATGGCCCAGGAAGTCGGCCGGCAGATAGAGCAGCAGGGCGCGTATGCAATAGACAGGATCATGGAACCAGAGCGGATCAGGCGCGTCAGGGAGCTGCTCTCGCCCAGGTCGCTGTCTCCCTGCGCCGTGCTGTGGCATCTCCTGTTCAAGGAAGTCGAGATCCGCAATGTCCGCCTCGCCCTGAAGGCCGTAGAGGACAGACTGCCTCCGGCCGAGGTCAAAGACTATCTGGTGGTGGAATTATGAAAAGGCGGGAGAACCTGGCCATGGCTGTCATCGGAACAAGGGACCAGGCCGGCCTCATGCGTCTGGCCGGGGTGCAGAAGTATCAGGTGATCGATGAGGCGCAGGATAAGGCGGAGCAGGTGCGGACGGCGCTGGGTGCGTTTCTGGAAGACAAGACCGTCGCGGTTGTCGTGCTTCCGGAACAATGGGCTCGGTATGTGGAGGATATTATCCTCTCCAGGAGGCAGAAAAAACAGTACTCTCCGGTCATCGTGACAGTGCCTTCGGGATACCGGGCCGACACGATGGATGTCAAGAGCTTCTACCAGGCCTATACCAAGCAACTCATCGGATTCAATATCGAAATCTAGTATGTGAGGGCTTAATCTATGGGAAAGATCTGGAGGATTTCAGGACCTGTGGTCATCGCGGAGAACATGCGCGGGTCCCAGGTATACGAGGTGGTAGAGATCGGCGATGAACGGCTCAACGGGGAGATCATCGGGCTCGAGCAGGACAAGGCGGTCATTCAGGTCTATGAGGACACCGTGGGGCTGACCGTAGGCGAGAAAGTCACGGGAACGGGCGAGATCCTGATGGTGGAGCTGGGCCCCGGGCTCGTGGGGAACATCTATGACGGCGTGCAGCGTTCGCTGGTGGCCATGAAGGCCGATATCGGCGACTTTCTGTTCCGCGGCGTGCGGACCCATGCCCTGGACAGGGACAAAAAATGGCACTTCACGCCTCTGGTCAAGGCTGGGGCGAAAGTCGAGGGCGGAGACATCATCGGAACCGTCCAGGAAACCGGCCTTATCGAGCATAAGATTATGATCCCGCCTGCCATGAGCGGTGTTATCGACTCCATAGCCGAGGGCGACTATACGGTCGTAGAAACCATAGCCATACTGAAATCGAGCGGCAAAGACCTGCCGCTCACCCTCATGCAGCGCTGGCCCGCGAGGAAGCCCCGCCCGTACAGGCGGCGGTTCGATCCGGAGGATCTGCTGGTGACCGGCACCCGGATCATCGATTACCTCTTCCCCCTGGCCCTGGGAGGCAAGGCGGCCATACCGGGCGGGTTCGGCACGGGCAAGACCGTGAACCTGCAGCAGATGGCCCGGTGGTCCCAGACCCAGCTGAACATCTATGTGGGGTGCGGCGAGCGGGGCAACGAGATGGCCGACGTTCTCCACAGCTTCAAGGAGCTGAAAGACCCGGGATCGGGACGATACCTGCAGGAAAAGGAAATCTTTATCGCCAACACCTCGAACATGCCCGTGGTGGCCCGCGAGATCAGCATCTTCATCGGGATCACCATGGCGGAGTACTACCGCGACATGGGCTACGACATCCTGCTCGTGGCGGATTCCACATCGCGCTGGGCAGAGGCCATGCGGGAGATCGGCTCCAGGCTCGAGGAGACCCCGGGCGAAGAGGGGTTCCCCACCTATCTGGGCTCCCGCCTGTCCGCGTTCTATGAGCGCTCGGGCAAGGTCAGCTGCCTCGGGAGCCCCGAACGGGTGGGATCGGCCACGGTCATCGGTGCGGTGAGCCCCCCCGGGGCGGACTTCAGCGAACCCGTGACCCAGAACACTCTGCGGATCGTGGATGCCCTGTATTCTCTGGATGTGGCCCTGGCGAACCGAAGGCATTTCCCCACCATCAACTGGCTCCAGAGCTACAGCCAGTATGCGGATTCCGTGGACAAATGGTGGAACAAGGTCAGTCCGGACTACACAGATGTCCGCAACAGTGCGCTCATCACACTGCAGAAAGAGGCGGAGCTCGAAGAGATCGTGCGGCTGGTGGGGCCGGAAGCCCTGCCCGAAAACGACAAGCTGCTCCTCCTCATATCCCGCATGATCAGGGAAGATTTCCTGATGCAGAGCGCCTACCATCCCGTGGACACCTATTCCGAGCCGAAGAGGTCTCACCTCATGCTGAGCACGATCATGAAATTCTATGACTTCGCAAAGGGCCTCTCGGAATCCGGGATGATGGTCAGTGAGATCACCTCGTCGAGGATCAGGCAGAGAATCTCCCGGATGAAGGATGTCCCGCACGAGGAGATCGAGCAGTACGTCGATTCCATCGGCAAGGATATGGCAGGCGGCGCGGTTTCTCTTGAAGGAGGGGTGTAATGGATTCCATGCAGCTCTTTACCAGACAGACAAAGGCCATCAGCACGGCGCGCAGATCCCTGCTCATCATCGAGAGCATCCCGGGCATCCGGTACAGCGAAATCGTCGATGTGCAGCTGGGGACGGGTGAGATCAGAAGCGGGCAGGTCATCGAGGTGGGCAAAACCACAACCGTGGTCCAGGTATTCGGCGGGGTGAGTGAGGTCGATCTCCTCAACAGCAAGGTGATCTACAAAGGAGAGACCCTGAAGCTCCCGGTTTCCCCGGATATCCTCGGCAGGATATTCGACGGCAGCGGCAATCCCATCGACGGCGGGCCTCCCATTGTTTCCCAGAAATATCAGGATATCAACGGCGTGCCGGCCAACCCTGCTTCCCGCATGCCCCCGGCCGAGTTCATCGAGACCGGGATCTCCGCCGTGGACGGGCTGAACGTGCTGGTCCGGGGGCAGAAGCTCCCGATATTCAGCGGCTCGGGCCTGCCGCACAACAAGATCGCGGCCCAGATCATCAGGCAGGCGTCCCTGAAAGGCAAATCGGACGACTTCGCCATTGTGTTCGGCGCCATCGGGGTGAGCTACGACGACGCCGCGTACTTCATCAACAACCTGGAAGAGACGGGCGCCCTGAGCCGGGCCGTGGGGTTCATCAACACCGCGTCCTCGCCGGTCATCGAGCGTCTCTCGACCCCGAGGCTGGCCCTGACGGCGGCCGAATACCTCGCCTGGGAGATGGACATGCACGTGCTCGTCATCCTCACGGACATCACCAACTACTGCGACGCCCTGCGCGAGCTCGCGGCCATGCGGGGAGAGATTCCGAGCCGCCGCGGCTACCCGGGCTACATGTACACGGACCTGGCGTCCCTGTATGAGCGCGCGGGAAGGATCTCGGGCCGGGAAGGCTCGGTGACCATCCTGCCCATCCTCACCATGCCCGACGACGACATCACCCATCCCATCCCCGACCTGACAGGCTACATCACGGAAGGTCAGATCGTGCTCTCGCGGGCGCTCGACCGCAAGCGGATCTACCCGCCCATCGACGTGTTCCTTTCGCTTTCCCGCATGATGAAGGAGGGAATCGGAGAGGGCAAGACCAGGGAGGACCACAACAACGTCTTCATGCAGTCCTACGCCATGTACGCCGAGGGCAACTATCTCCGCGAGATCACCACGGTCATCGGCTCCGAGGCGCTGACCGACCGGGACAAGGTGTATCTCTCCGCTGCCGACAGGTTCGAGAAGGATTTCATCTCCCAGGACGAGAACAGCCGGCGGACGGTCGAGGAAACCCTGGGGATCGCCTGGAACATCTTCTCCATGCTTCCTGAGGAAGATCTCAAGCTCATCAACGAGAAATACATCCGGAAATACCATCCCTTCTCATCAGAGGGCGAGTGACCGTCATGGCGGTGAAAATTCACGTCACCAGGCCCACGAAGATTGAGCTCGCCAGGCTGAAAAAGCGCCTGAGGCTCGCCAGGAGGATTCAGAAAATCATCAAGGACCGGCTCTCCATCCTGGTCATGGAGTTTCTCCAGACCGTCAGGGAGAGTGCGGAGGTCAGGGAGCGCCTCCTGAAGGAGTACGACGACGCCTACAAGGCCCTGTCGCTGTCCGTCGGGTATCACGGATATGCGCAGGTGGAGCAGGCGCTCATGGTATCCTCCATGGCCTTCAGTCTCCATGCGGCGACCCGCAATGTGGCGGGGGTGCGTCTGCCCACCTTCCAGATGGAGGAGGGGCAGGAGACTTTGTCATGGCTCACGCCTGGCGGGGACTCTTCGCTGATCGAATACGCGTCGTCCACGGCGCAGAAATGCCTGGCCTCTACCGTGGAGCTGGCCGAGCTCCAGAGTGCTCTGGAGCTGCTCGGCGATGAGATCAACAAAGTCAAGCGCGTCAACAACGCGCTCGAGTATGTGGTGATACCCGGTCTGGACGCCACCATCAAGTATCTTTCCATGAAGTTCGAGGAGCGCGACCGGGAAGAGGTGGCACGCCTGAAATACGTGAAGCTCCTGATCGAGAAGAGGGAGGCCTATGCCTACTGATCAGGGTCCGGATGACGTGATCGCCCGTTATCTGGGGGGCGAGATAAGCACGATGAACGCCCAGCTGCCGAAGGTGCGCAAGACGCTTTCCGAGCTCCTGCACGAAGAGCATCCCCGGGTTCCCTGCCTCGACGGCTCGGAACATTCATTCAAGCTCGATGAATTGAAGTTTCTCGCTTCCATCCTGGACGACCGCGAGCGGGATGAGCTGCTCCTGCCCATGATCATCGAGGTGCACTCGGGCAGGAGCGAGATGCTGATAAGGAGCCGCCAGGGGGTAGAGGCAAAGGTGTTCGCCAGGGTGCTCGATATGCCGGTGGCGGTCGAGAAAACGGGCGTCAGGATCTACCGGTCCCAGCTGGGGTCGGTGCGCAGGACACTCAAGACTGCGACGCAATACGTGTTCACTCTATGACGAGTGGTATTGAAACACAGGGAGGAAAGATCATGGCGGAAGAGTTCATCGGATCGGTAAAAGAGATTGAGCAGGAGGCTGAAGCGCTGATGGAGCAGGCACGGGCGGAGGCCAGAAGGATACTCGAAGAAGCCAGAAAACAGGCCGATGAGATTCTTTCCAAAAGCCTCCCCATGGACGAGATACACAAGGAGCAGGAGCAGATACTGCAGACCGCCCGGTCGCAGGCGGAAACCATGGTAGAAGACGCCCGCAGGAAGGCGGCGGTGCACCGGCAGCAGGCCTCATCCAGGCTCGACGAGGTGGTGGGCATGATGCTCACCCAGCTCCGCGGAAACTCCACAAGCGGCTGACCGGCGCATACGAAAGGGGTCAACGAGAGGGGTCAGGTCTTGACATGTGACATCGATGTCACATGTCAAGACCTGACCCCTTGGTTGTGTTTGACCCCCGGTTTCTTGCCCCTGGCTTTCTGGATACTTGGCTCCTGTCATTTCGACCCCTCTGGCACCCCTTGAGTTTTGTTTCGGAACAAGCAAATGTCACATGTCAAGACCTGACCCCCTCTTGAGGGCGATCGTGTTACGAAAAAATCATAGGTA
>Ga0116183_1006585_pt1 | contig 10616 bp, 7 predicted proteins | sample AD_UKC078_MetaG_FD_89753 | JGI IMG/M metagenome (GOLD analysis project Ga0116183, IMG submission 89753) | Active sludge microbial communities of municipal wastewater-treating anaerobic digesters from USA - AD_UKC078_MetaG | ecosystem: Engineered > Bioreactor > Anaerobic > Digestate | place: USA...
CTGTTCGGTCAGACCATGCCGCCATTGGCCAGCCTGGCCCGGTCGGCCCGACCTCACACGCATGGCAAAAAATCAGCCTGCTGATGTGCCGAGTTTCACCAGCGCCTCGAAGCCCGCCTCGGCCGCCGACAGCGCCTGGTCGATATCGGCGGCCTGGTGTACCGCACTCAGGAACATGTTGTGGCGTGGGTGGAAATAGGCCCCCGCACGCAATGCCGCCGCACAAAACGCCCGGCCTTTGGCGTTGTCCGCGTCGTCGTCAAACAAGACCATCGGCATCTGCACCGGCCCGGTCTGGCGCAGACCGATACCCGCCTGGCGTGCCAGGCGGGCCAGGCCGTCACGCAGGCGCTGGCCCATCGCCGCCATGTGCGCAATCGCACCACTGTCACGCAGTGCGTGCTGGGTGGCCAATGCCGCCGCCATCGGCGGTGCTTCACACCAGAACGAGCCCGTCACAGACAAGCGCGAAGCGGCCTCCCGAAAACGGTCATTGCCGGTGACGGCCGCCAATGGATAGCCGTTGGCAATCGCCTTGCTGAAGGTGCTGAGGTCGGGCCGCACGCCCAGCAGCTCCCAGCTGCCACCGGCGTGCAGGCGGAACCCCGCGCGCACATCGTCGACGACCAGGGCAGCATCGGCCTTGGACGCCGCTGCGCGTCTGTTGCTGGGCGCCAGGCGAGTCACCCGCTCAGCCACCGGCACGCTTGGCGCGGTGCCCCTCGGCCAGCAGCAGGGCCAGCACGCGGTCGACATGGTCGCCTTGCACCTCGAGCACGCCGTCCTTGCTGGTGCCACCCGAGCCGCAGGCGGTGCGCAGGCGTTTGCCCAAGGCGTCCAGTGTTGTGGCGTCAAGCGCCAAGCCACGCACCAGGGTCACGGCCTTGCCACCGCGGCCCTTGGTCTCGCGGCTGACACGCACCACACCGTCGCCCTGCGGCCTGGCCGCGGCGCTGGCCAGGCAACTGCACTGGGCCACCGGCTGGCGGCAGGCCGGGCACATGCGGCCGGCATCGGTGGAATAAACCAGGCCTCCGGTGGGGCCCTTGCGCATCGATGGCATCAGCGTGTCCTGTGTTTTGTGCGTGTTTTCAGCAAGGCAAGTCACGCGGCAAGACGGTCGCCAACCTGGAGTCCAAGGTGGTTCTGGGGGCGCTGCCGGTGGCACAAGCCAACGGCAACGGCGCGATCGTCAAGCCGCGCAACGTGGTGGCTTGCGCCTGCGCCTGCCGCACGCCAGTCCTTCAACCCCAGCCCGCGCTGGCCTGCAGCCGGCCCGCTTTGTCAACCACCACCACGTCCACACCCCAGCCGCGCGCCAGCGCCAGGGCCTGGCTGGCCGTGCCCATGAACAGCACCTTGGTCAGTGCGTCGGCCAGCGTGGTGCTGCGGGCAGCCACCACCACGGCTGAAAGATACGGCGGTGAGTGCCCGGTGTGCGGATCGAGGATGTGGTGGTCGCGGTCATCGGCGGGGTCAGGCCCAAAGCGCAGCTCGGCGTCAGACGACACCGCCACACCACGCCCGTCGGCCTGCAGCCGGGCCAGGACCTGTGCGCTGTCACGGGGGTTGGCCAGGCCCAGCCGCCAGGGTTGGCCGTCGGGCGCCTGGCCGATGGGTGCCCATTCGCCGGTGTCCAGCAGGGCCGCGTGGATGCCACGTGCCCGCAGCAGGGCACGGGTGCGCTCGGCCGCATAACCCTGGGCGATGCCGTTGAGGGTCAGCGCCATGCCGGGGCGGCCCAGGCGCAATTCGCTTGCCGAGACGGCCACTGCGCGCCAGTTCACCAGAGCGCGGGCCGCGTGCAACTCGGCAGGCGTGGGCTTGCGGCCTTCGGCCTGCGCGCGGCGCCAGGCGGCCCACAGTGGCTGCACCGTCACGTCAAACGCGCCACCGCTGCGCGCCGAGACCTGGTGCGCCAGTTGCAACACGGCCACCAGGTCGGGGTCGGGGTGGGCCAGCACACCGTCGTGGTTGAGCCGCTGCAGTGCGCTGTTGGGGTCAAACAGGCTCATCTGCTGCTCGATGTGGCGCAGCAGGGCCACGGCCTCATCCAGCGCCTGGTCGACATGCTCACCGTCGGCGTGGCCGGCGCGCAGCCACAAGGTGGTGCCAAAGCCCAGCAGTGCACGCTCACGCCACACCAGGCCGCGGGTGGCCAATGCGCCGGCCGAGGCCGCGCCGCTGGCCAAGGCCGCCCCGCTGGCCAGGCCCAGCGCCCAGTGCAGGCATTGGCGGCGCCCGGGGCGCTTCATGGCGCCACCGCGATGGGGATCACCCGCCGCCCGGCCTGCAGCAAGGGCAGGCATTGTTTGGGGTCTTGGTGCAGGGCCACGCAATCCAGACATTGAAAACACTCGTCATAAGCCACCGTGCCGGCCGGGCTGATGGCCTGGTAATCGCAGCGGTGGCGGCAGGTTTGGCAAGGCGTGCCACATTCGGCCCGCCGCGGGATCCAGGACCAGCGCCGCAAGCGCCCCAGCACCGCCAACGCCGCGCCCAGCGGGCACAGGTAGCGGCAATAGCCCCGAAACACCAGCACGCTGGCGGCCACACACAGCAGGGCCCAGGCCACGTAGGGCCAATCACGCTGAAAGCTCTGGCTGATGGCGGTCTTGAACGGCTCCACCTCCACCGCCAGCGCGGTGAAGGCGGGTGCGGCGACGGCACTGGCACACAGCACGCCCAGCACACCGTACTTCAGCCACTTCAGCCGCCGGTCAACGGCCTGGCGCAGGCGGCGCGGCCGCAGCCCCACCAAGGCAGCAACGCGGCTGACCAGCTCTTGCAGCGCACCAAACGGGCATAACCAGCCGCAGAACGTGCCACGCCCCCACACCAGCAGGGTGACACCAGTGAAGGCCCACAGCAGCACGGCCACCGGATCGGCCAGCAAAAAATCGAGCGCCCGCCCAGCCATGCCTGCCTCGATCGCCGAGGTCAGCGCCAGGATGCTCAGCTGGCCCTGCGCCCACCAGCCGATGAAGCCCAGGGTGAACACCAGGTAGGCGTTGCGAAAGAACGCCAGCCGGCCTGGGCGCGCGCTCAGCCAGCGCTGGCGCAGCAGGGCCACGGTCAGCACCACCAGGCCGGCGGCCAGCACCAGCAGATCGGTGGCGCGCTGGCCCCAGGGCCGCAGCCAGGCCGGGGTTTCACGCTGTGGCCGCCAGCGCGCCGCGTCGGCAATGGCAAAGGGCCGCTGCAGTTGCGTGCGCTGGCTGGCGCCGGGCTCGGCGCTGCCACGCTGCAGGGTCAGCGACAACGCCATCGGTTGCTCGATGTCGAGCCGGGTGCCGTCATCGGCGGCTTGCACGCTGAACAGCCGTGGCTCGGCACCTTGTGCCACACCCGAGCGGCTGCCCGACAGCGCCAGGCCGCCGCGGTAGGCCACGGGTTGCAACGCAAAGCGCCGGCCCTGCTGCTGCAACTGCAGCACGGCTGCGCGTGGCTCGGCGGGTGTGGCCGCAGCGCCCACCGGGTAGCGCCCGCCGTCCAACAGCAGCAGCGGGGTCTGGCCCTGTTCGCGCAGCGCACGCACCTGCTGCCAACCCGCCGCGTCCAGCAGGTTGCGCCCGACCTGCGGCAGGCCGATGAAGGCCAGCCACACATCGACCGCCGGGCCGTCGGGCCAGGCCATGCCCGCCGGGTCACGCAGGGCGGCAGGGCTGTCCTTGAAGGCGGCCTGCACCTGGCGGTTGCTCAGCTGCCAGGGCTGCACCAGGCCGGCGCTGGCCAGGGCAGCCCAGCCGCTGCGGGTGTAACGGTCATTGGGGCCGCTGCTGGCCCGGGCTGCCGCTGCGCCCCCCGCGGGCTGCAGCCGCGCGCGGGCCACTTGCGCGGCTGATTCCAGCACCGCCTTGTCGATGGCCATGGCCGAGACCGTGCCGGTCAGCACGCCGTGCAGCGCCGCCATGGTGTCGGTTTGCCGGCGCTCGGCGCGTGGGCCCATCACCTGCACCTGGTGGTCCAGCGTCAGGCCTTCGTATTGGCGCGCAAATTCGGTCAGGGTGGCCGTGCCCTTGGCCGAGGTGAACAGCGGCTCGGCATGCGACAGCAGGCGCACCTGGCGCAAGCTGCCGTCCACATCCAGTTCGACCAGCAGATTGACCGGCTTGCCGCCATAACCGGCCACCGGCTCCAGGTCGATGGTCTCGAAGACATGGCCTTGCAGCACCAGTGATCCGCCGTTGCGCCGGAACAGCGGCCAGGCCGGCAGCTGCGCACTGCGCTCACCCACCACCAGCGGCAGCGGAAACAGCGCCTGTATGTCGGCCTTGCTCAGGCTGCCCGCCACGGCCGGTGGCGCAGCCAGCAGGCCCAGCAGCAGCCCAGCCAGCAGCAGGGCAAGCGCTGGCCGGCGTGCGCCCGTCAGCCGGACGGTGTCCGGCAGCCACCGCAGCTGTGCGCCCCACATCGTCACCTGGCTGGTCTCCCCGTGGGCCGGTGCGGCCCGGCGCGCATGCTACAGGCCAGGCCCATGGCTGGCCCTGTCATCGAGGCGACTGATCACGCAGGTTGGCGCGCCGGTGCGCAAAACCGAGACATGCGGCGCGGCCACACTGGCCGGTGATCCGACCCGTTGCAGTCCCGGGCTGCAAAATGCAGGGTTGACTGCGCCACCTGATCCCTCCCGCGCCAGCGTGCAGCACCCGGTGCCGGCCGCTGCGCCGGCCGTCGTGCAGTCCCCTGCGCCCGGCACGACGCCAAGCACCGCGCCCGACGGCTTGCCGCCCGGCGCACGCCTGCTGGCCATGCTCACCGTGGTGCTGGGCATCGGTCTGAGCGTGCTCGACGCCACCATGGTCAACCTCGCCCTGCCCGGCATCGTGCACGATCTGCACATTGCCGAGTCCGACGGCGTCTGGCTGATCAATGCCTACCAGCTGTCCATTCTGGTGCTGTTGCTGCCGCTGGCCTTGCTGGGTGACCTGCTGGGTTACCGGCGCGTCTACCTGGTGGGCGTGTGTGTGTTCGGCCTGGCGTCGCTGGCCTGTGTGCTGGCCACCGGCCTGAACCAGCTGGCCATCGCGCGGGCGCTGCAAGGTGCGGGTGCGGCCGGGCTGTTTGCGGTGAATTCGGCCCTGGTGCGGCTGATCTACCCGGCGCGCCTGCTGGGCCGCGGCATTGCGCTGAACTCGGCCGTGGTGGCCGTGGCCTCGGTGGCGGGGCCGGCGGTGGCCGCGCTGGTGCTGTCGCTCGGCCCCTGGCCCTGGCTGTTTGCACTGAACATCCCGCTGGCACTGCTGGTGCTGGCCCTGGGCTGGCGCAGCCTGCCCACCGGGCGCAGTGGCGCGGCGTCGGGCAGCCGCTTCCCCTGGCTGGACGCGCTGCTCAACGCTGCGATGTTCCTGCTGCTGTTCCTGGGCCTGCAGCGCCTGGTGCCACATGACCGCTTGCCGCACACGCCCGTGCTGGCGCTGGTGATGGTGCTGCTGGGTGTGGCCGTGGGCGTGGTCTATGTGCGGCGCCAGCGCCGTGAGGCCCTGCCCCTGCTGCCGGTGGACTTGCTGGCGATCCCGGTCTTTCGGCTGTCGATGGCCACCTCGGTGGCTGCCTTTGCCGCCCAGACCCTGGCCTCGGTGGCCCTGCCGTTTTTGCTGCTGGTGGGCCTGAAGCGCAGCCCGGGTGAGGCCGGTTGGGTGCTGGCGGCCTGGCCACTGGGCACGGTGCTGATGGCGCCGGTGGCCGCGCGCCTGATCGGCCGCCAGCCCAGTGGGCTGCTGGGCGGCATCGGCCTGGGCCTGCTGGCCGTGGGCCTGGGCGCACTGGCCCTGCTGCCGGCCGATCCCACGGGCCTGTCATTGGCCTGGCGGCTGGTGCTGTGCGGGGCGGGCTTCGGCCTGTTCCAGTCACCCAACAACCACACCATCGTCACTGCGGCCCCGGCGCACCGCTCGGGTGGTGCCGCCGGCATGCTGGGCACGGCCCGGCTCACCGGGCAATCGCTGGGCGCGCTGGTGATCGGCGGGCTGTATGGCGTCTGGGCCGGCGAGCCGGCACTGGTGCCCACGCTGGCGCTGCTGCTGGGTGCCGGCCTGGCCTTTGCCGGTGGGGTCATCAGCTTGCTGCGGGTGCGTGAGCAGGTGGGGCGTTGAGGCGCGTGGTGGCCGGCGATGCCCGCCCGGCACATCTCAACGGCAAACCACAGGGAGCCCCATGACCAAGATTCTGCACACCGCCGATTGGCAGATCGGCCGGCTCTACGGCACGTTTGACCCGGACGATGCCGCGGCCCTGGCCGAGGCGCGCTTTGTGGCGGTGGAGCGGCTGGCGGCCCTGGCGGCCAGCGAAGCGGTGGACGCCGTGGTGGTGGCCGGTGATGTGTTCGACGCGCAGACGGTGTCCGCGCGCAGCATCCGCAAGCTGTTCAATGCCATGGCGGGCTACGGTGGCCCGTGGGTGATGATCCCGGGCAACCACGATGCGGCCCTGGCCGAGAGCGTGTGGACCCATGCCGCGCGGCTGGGCGCCCTGCCCTCCCATCTGCACCTGGCGCTGGAGCCGCGTGTGGTCACACTGCCCGGGCCGCGCATCGCGCTGCTGTGCGCGCCGCTGACGCAGCGCCACACCTTTGGCGATTTGACCGCGTGGTTTGACACCGCCACCACGCCGCCGGGTTGGCTGCGCATCGGCGTGGCCCACGGCGCGGTGCAAGGTGTGCTGGCCGACGACATCGACTCGGCCAACCCGATCGCGCCCAACCGTGCTGCGCTGGCGCGGCTGGACTATCTGGCGCTGGGTGACTGGCACGGCAGCAAATGCATCGATGCACGCACCTGGTACAGCGGCACGCCCGAGCAAGACCGGTTCAAGTCGAATGACGCGGGCCAGGCCCTGCTGGTGCAACTTGGCCCGGCCGGCGCGGCACCGCTGGTGCGACCGGTGCGCACCGGGCAGTACCGCTGGTTGCAGCAGGTGCACACACTCAGCGTGGCCAGCGATCTCGACGCGCTGATCCAACGCCTGGAGGGCATGCAAGCGCATGACGTGCTCGACCTCCGTGTGGTCGGTCAGCTGGACATGACCGATCATGGCCGGCTGCAGCACGCGCTGGGCGCCGCTGAAGCCCGCATGCGCTGCCTGCGCAGCGATCTCAGTGCGCTGCAATTGGCACCGACAGCCGACGACATCGCCGCCCTGCACGCCGACGGTTACCTGGGCGAAGTGATTCAGGACTTGCGCGATGCCCGTGGCGACGACGCACGCCGCGCACAAGACGCGCTGGCCATCCTGACCGGCCTGCTGGCCGAGCGCCATGACCGCAGCCAGCCGGGGGTCGTGGCATGCAGCTGACACGTCTGCGCATTGCCGAGTTGCGGCGGTTTCGCGCGCCGTTTGAGTTGGCTGGTATCCAGCCCGGGCTGAACATCTTCACCGGGCCCAATGAGGCCGGCAAAAGCACCGTGGTGCGCGCCATCCGGGCGGCGTTTTTTGAGCGCCATCGCTCGACCAGCGTGGAGGATTTGCGGCCTTATGGTGACTCGGCCGCCACGCCGGTGGTGGAGCTCGATTTCGACATCGCCGGCACGCCTTACCGTTTGACCAAGAGCTTTCTGCACAAGAAGCGTTGCGAATTGCTGGCCGGCACACGCCGGCTGGAAGGGGTGGACGCTGAAGACCATCTCGCCGCCCTGCTCGGTTTTGGCTTTGCAGACGCCCGCGAGAGCAAGCCCAGGCACCAGGGCATCCCGGGTCTGCTGTGGATCGAGCAAGGCCAGTCGCAGGCGCTGCGCGACGTGGTCGAGCATGCCGGCAGCCATTTGCGGCGGGCGCTGGATGAATCGCTGGGCGAGGTTGCGGCCACCGGCGGTGACGAGGTGGTGCACCAGATCCGCAAGTGGCGCGACGAGCTGCTGATGGCCAATGGCAAGCCCAGGGTCGGGCCGCTGCTGAAAGCCATCGACGACGCGGCGGCGCTGGCCACGCGTGTGACCGAACTGCAGCAGGGCGTGGCCACGTACCGCAGCCAGGTCGATCAACTGAAGCTGCTGCGTGATGCCCATGCCGCTGATGCCGCAGCGCAACCCTGGGCCGCGCTGCGCGCACAGCAGGCGCAGGCGCAGCAGCAGCTGCACGCGGTGCAGGCCTTGTCGGGTGAGCGTGCGCGGCTGCAAGAGCAGCTGCGCCAAATTGGCGGGTTGCGGCAGTTGTTGGCACAGCGCCTGGCCAGCGCTGCACAGCAACAACAGGAGCTGGTGACGCGCGAAGCATCGCGCGCTGCGGCCGCCACCCGGCACGACCAGGCCGTGGCCGTCGAGGGCCAGGCGTTGCTGGCCCAGACGGCCGCAGCCATGCGCTGGCAGGCCGCGCGCGGCGCGCTGGCCATGGCGCGCCAGGAAGACAACCGCCGTGTGCTGACGCAGCAAGCCGCCGATGCGCGGGCGCGGTCGGCCGAGCTGGCGTCGCTGCTGCAGCGGGCCACCAGCGAACACGAGCGCGCCGCCCACTTGAAGCGCGACGCTGCGCTGCAGCGCATGGCGCCCGATGATTTGGCGGCCTTGCGCACACAGCAGCTGCGCTTGAACGAGCTGCACATCCGACAGACCGCCGTGGCCACGCGGCTGCGTTTTGTGCTGGACGCTGGCGCGACCGTGACGCTGGGCGACGAGGCCATCAGCGCACAGGTTGAGCGCTTGCTGGTGGCGCCCACCGTGCTCAGCATGCCGGGCATCGGGCAGCTGCACATTGCCCCCGGTGGCAGCGACCTGGCCGAGCTGGCACAGGCGCAAGCCCAGTTGCAGGACGCCCATCGCGCGTTGTTGCAACGCCTGGGGCTGCCCGGCCTGGCCGAAGCGGAGGCACGCGACAAGGCCCATGCGCAAACATTGGCCGATGCCGACGCGGCCGACAAGGCGCGCAAGCTGTTGGCCCCGAAGGGGCTGGACGCGCTGCAAGCCGACCTGAATGCGGCACAAGCGCGGGCCGCCGAGTCCAGCGCCGCCCTGGCCCAGCTGCCGCCTGTGCCAGCGGAGTCACCGTTGCCGCTGGACACTGCTGAGCGCCAACACGACACCGCCCGCGCCGCTGCGGACGACGCCGGGCAGCAACTGCAAACAGCCCGGCAGGCGCTGGCCACGGCGGCCAGCCAATACCAGGCCGCGCTGCACGAGCGGGATGCGCTGCAAGCGGCGCTGCAGCAGCCGCAGCTGCAAGCCGAACTGGCGGCCAAGCAGGTGGAACTGCTGGAAGCCAGCGCCAAGCAAGCCAGCCTGCAGACCGAAGCCGCTGCCCTGGCAGACCGCATTGCCGCCGCCCGGCCCGAGGTTTTGCAGCAAGACGTCGAGCGCTTCAAGCGCAGCGCCGACGAAGCCGACCACCAGCACCGCACGCGGGAGCACCAGATTCTGCAGATGGAATCCACCCTGGCGGCCGCAGGTGCACAGGGGCTGGAAGAAGAGCTGGCGCGCGCATCGAGCGCCCATGCGCAGGCGCAGCGCCGGGCGGATGAATTGCGCCGCCGGGCCGATGCGCTGGACTATCTGCTGCAGAAGCTGGAGCAACGGCGCCAGGCCCTGACCCGCCGACTGCAGGCGCCGCTGCAACAGCACCTGGACCACTATCTGCCGCTGCTGTTTCCCACCGGCCGGCTGGCGGTGGACGCGCAGCTGGTGCCGGGTGCCTTGATGCGCTCAGGCCCGGGTGGCCCCGAAGCCGGCGACTTCGAGACCCTGAGTTTTGGTGCCCGCGAACAGATGGGCGTGATCAGCCGCTTCGCCTACGCTGACCTGCTCAAGGCGGCCGGCCGGCCGACCCTGATCATCCTGGACGATGCCCTGGTGCACAGTGACGCACAGCGCCTGGCGCAGATGAAACGTGTGCTGTTTGATGCCGCGCAGCGCCACCAGGTGCTGCTGTTCACCTGCCATCCCGGCAGCTGGCGTGACATGGGTGTGCCGCTGCGCACGCTGGACGACGCCCGCTGAGCGGCGATGCATCAGCCAGCATCAGCCAGCGCCAGCTGGCGCTGGCTGATGAAGCAGTGCCGGGCACCGGTGATGGGGTCGGTGAAGGCCAGCTCACGTGCCAGCAGCTGCAGCGGCTGGCTGAAATCTGGCGCTGCACCCGGTGGTGGATCGGGCTGCAGCTGCGGGTAGAGGCGGTCACCCACGATCGGCAGGCCCAGCGCGCTGAGCTGGGCGCGCAACTGGTGCTTGCGGCCGGTGCCGGGCGTCAGGCGGTAAAGGGCCAGTGGCTGCGGCCGGTCCGATCCGTGCTGCGACGCGACCAGGCCGATCACTGCGATGTGGGTTTCAGCATTCGGCGCGCCATCGACCACCGCCATCTGCATGAAGGCTGCACCGGGCCGTTCTTGCAGCCGGTGCCGACAGACTTGCGGCAGCCGCAGGTCATCCCGCCAGGGCGCGATCGCCTCATAGACCTTGTGCACCTGGCGCTGCTGCAACAGCACCTGGTAGGCATGGCGGGTGGCCGGCTGCACGGTGAAGGCCAGCACGCCGGCGGTGTCCCGGTCAAGCCGGTGCATCGGCGCCAGGGTGGTGATGCCCAGTTGCTGGCGCAGGCGCACCAGCACGGTTTGATGCAGGTGGCGGCCGCCCGGCGTCACGGCCATGAAATGCGGCTTGTCCAGCACCACCAGCCGTTCGTCCTGGTACAGC
>Ga0116183_1006594_pt1 | contig 10607 bp, 9 predicted proteins | sample AD_UKC078_MetaG_FD_89753 | JGI IMG/M metagenome (GOLD analysis project Ga0116183, IMG submission 89753) | Active sludge microbial communities of municipal wastewater-treating anaerobic digesters from USA - AD_UKC078_MetaG | ecosystem: Engineered > Bioreactor > Anaerobic > Digestate | place: USA...
ATGCTGGTGTTCACCTCGGGCACCAGCGGCGACCCCAAAGCCGTCCGGTGCAGTCACGGCAAGGTCGCCGGCGCCGCGATGATGCTGGCGCAGCGGTTCGCCCTCGGACCGGCGGACCGCTGCTACGTGACCATGCCGATGTTCCATTCCAACGCGGTGCTGGTCGGCTGGGGCGTCGCCTTGGCCGCACAAGGCTCGCTGATCCTGCGCCGGAGGTTCTCGGCGTCGCAGTTCTTGCCCGACGTCCGCCGCTACGGCGCGACATACGCCAATTACGTCGGCAAACCGCTGTCCTACGTGATGGCCACCCCGGAGCGGGCCGACGATGCCGACAACCCGTTGCGGGTCGTCTACGGGAACGAAGGCGCCCCCAGGGATATCGTCGCGTTCGCACGCCGGTTCTCGACGGTGGTCATCGACGGATTCGGCTCCAGCGAGGGCGGCGTGGCGATCAGCCGGACTCCCGATACGCCGCCGGACGCCCTCGGCCCGCTACCCGGCGAGGTCGAGATCGTCGATGTCGACACCGGTGAGCCCTGCCCGCCCGGGGTGATCGGCGAGTTGGTCAACGTCGAAGGTCCCGGACGCTTCGAGGGGTACTACAACGATCCCGCGGCCGACGCCGAGCGGATGCGCGGCGGGCGGTACCACAGCGGAGACCTCGCCTACCGGGACGCCGACGGATGGGTACGTTTCGCCGGGCGACTGGGCGACTGGATGCGCGTCGACGGCGAGAATCTGGGCACCGCCCCCATCGAGCGGATCCTGCTGCGTCACCCGGACGTTCGGGAAGCGGCGGTCTACGGCATCCCGGCACCCGATGTCGGCGACCTGGTGATGGCGGCGATGGTACTGGCCGACGGCAGCGGTCTCGACGCGCCCGCACTGCGGATGTTCCTCGCCGAACAGCGGGACCTCGGCGCCAAGCAGTGGCCGAGCTTCGTTCGGGTGGTCCGTTCGCTACCCCGCACCGAAACGTTCAAGGTTCTCAAACGCGCACTGATCGCCGAGGGGACCGACTGCGCCGGCGAGGTGTGGCGGATCGCCCCAGCAGACCCCGTTCAGCCCGGCTGAACCGGACCGCTAGGGCCGGGATACCCCCGCGGACATCACCCGGATGGCGCTGACCAGACCGTCGATCAGGTTGCCCTCCCGGAAAGCCGCGGCCGCCGCCGACACACCCAGCGGCGCGACCGACTCGATTCCGCGGCCGCACACGTCGGACCCGTACACCACCTCGATGGACCGTTGATCCGGTGAGACGGCCAACAGCACGGCGTTGTTGGGGGTCGGAACGTCGGCCAGCAGTTCGCGGGCGCGGGCCGCGGTGTCGGCCCCCAAGTCGCCGACGTACACGGCGAACCTGGCCTTGGACTGGCGGCTGCCGTGGGTCAGCGCGTCATCGAGGACGACCAGGTCACGGGTCCCGAACGGGTACTGAGGGGGCAGTTTGTCCGGCTCGCTGGCGACGGACAAGCGGCCACTGGCCGAGACGACCCAGCCGGCAGGCAGTTCGCCCGGGGACACCCGGGCCACCGCATGGTCACCAACCGCCACTTGCGCCACCTCCCACGTTGACCGGGCCGCCGCCGTTGCCGGGGATCTTCTCGTCCACGGCGGACCACAGCACCGGTGGGCGGTTCCACTTCTCCGACATCCGATACGGGGTCGGCCGCTTCGCGGTGCGCAGATAGATCACGATGATCAGGACGAGCAGGACTACGGGCAGCCCATGGGTCAGACCGGTACTCACGCCGAGAACCGTAGCGCACCGGAGGGGGTACTCAGGCCGCGCCTTCACCCAGATAGCGCACCCAGGCCGGATCGAGTTCCTTCACCGTTGCCAGCAGCCTCCAGTGCTGCCCCTTCGGCGACGTGGGCACCAGCCTCAAAGTCCAGCCCAATTCGGCCAGCAGCCTGTCGGCCTTGCGGTGGTTGCAGGTCGAACAGGCGGCCACACAGTTCTCCCAGGCGTGCTCGCCGCCACGGCTGCGCGGAACCACATGGTCGACGGTGTCGGCCTTCGCTCCGCAGTAGGCGCACCGGAACCCGTCGCGGTGCATCAGCGCGGCGCGGGTCATCGGGACCCGGGCCCGGTAGGGCACCCGCACATAGCTGCGCAGCCGGATCACCGACGGCACCGCGACCACCCGGGTTGCGGAGTGGATGACCGGTCCCGACGGGTCATCGTGCACCACATCGGCCTTCCCGCAGAGCACCATCACCACGGCGCGCCGGATCGGCAGTGCGGTCAGCGGCTCGAAGGTGGCATTCAGCAGCAGAACCCGCCGTCGGCCCCAGATCGAATTCTCGGCCCAGATCGGGCTATCGGCAGAGCGCCCGGAGTCCGGGCGGTGCAGAGCGGGGCGCGCGCCAGAGTTGCTCGGCACGTTCCGTCTGCGCTGGCCCATCGGTCCTCCGCACAACAGTGCACCACGGATCGGCGTCGATCGCACGCGAATTCCGGCGCTGTTGGCGTCGTGTTCAATAGGGGGCGTGGGTGAGGCTCCGCAGACCTTTTATGACGCGGTGGGCGGCGCGGACACGTTCCGCACCATCGTCGCGCGCTTCTACGAGCAGGTTCGTGATGACGAGATCCTGCGGCCGATGTATCCCGACGAGGACTTGACCGCCGCCGAGGACCGACTGCGAATGTTCCTCGAGCAGTACTGGGGCGGGCCGCATACCTACTCGGATCAGCGCGGGCACCCGCGGCTTCGGATGCGCCACAATCCGTTCCGGATCGGGCCGATCGAGCGCGACGCCTGGCTGCGGTGCATGCACACCGCTGTTGCCTCGATCGACTCCGCCACCCTCGACGAGGCCCACCGCCGCGAGCTACTGGCCTACCTGGAGATGGCGGCCGACGCGATGGTGAACTCCGCGTTCTGACGCGGGGCGGTGAACTCCGCGTTCTGACGCGGGCCGGTGAACTCCGCGTTCTGACGCGGGCCGGTGAACTCCGCGTTCTGACGCGGGCCGGTGAACTCCGCGTTCTGACGCGGGGCGGTGAACTCCGCGTTCTGACGCGGGCCGGTCAACCCCGGTCACGTTCGCGGTTGGACGAACAGGTCCGGCCCGCCGCGGCGGCGGAACACCGACCCATACCGGGCGTCGACCCGCAGCCAGACCGCCGTCGCGCGGACCCTGACCACATCGCCCCCGCGCTGCCCCGAACGCAGATCGCCGATGAACCCCATCGTCGTCAGCGCCAGCACGCAGCGCATCGGCACCCCCACCGTCGCACCGCCGCCGCTGACCTCCAGCACCTGCTGATCCAGCAGTGACGACGGCGGCCCGTGCGCACCGGCGTACTCGCGGGCCAGATCGGCACCCTGACGGGCCAGGTCGCCGACCACCGGCGCCGGAACGTCATCGACGTGGACGAACCCGGACTCCGGCGGCAACGCCCCCCGCCAGGCCGAGTCCATCGGGAACCCGGTCTCCACCGCGCCGTCGGCACCGCCGTCGCGCAGTCCCCTCAGCAACGCGTCTGCCCCGCAGGTCATGTCGGCGGGCTGCATCGACCCGGGCACCACCCGGACCGCGAGCACGTCGAATCCGGTGGCCACCCAGGCGCCGAGCAGACCGTCGGCGCGGGCGCGCAACCGGATGACCGCGGCCTCGTCGAGGCGCAGCGCCCGTTCGGTGAAGGCCAGCAGGTCACCGCGGCCGGCCGGATCGACCCGCAACATCACCGCATCCAGCGCTGGAGGTACTCCCGATGCGCCGACGAAAGCCGGACCAGTCGTTGCTCGGCGATGTGGACGGCCGCGAGTTGCGTCTCGGCGATCACCGATGGCTTGGTGCCCGGGGCCGCACCGACCGGACGGACCTCGTAGCCGATGGTGAAGTCCACTGCCCGGCACCGTTCAGTCCACATGGTCACCTGCAGCGGCGAATCGGCAAGGCGCAGTTGGCCTTTGTACAAAACCTTCACCTCGTGGATCAGCAGTCCGATGGTCGCGATGTCGTCGGCGAAGGGTTCGGCGAGGAAGTCCACCCGGGCCTCTTCGAGGATAGTCACCATCGTCGCGTGGTTGATGTGCTGGTACATGTCGATGTCCGACCAGCGCACGTGCACGCCGGTGGTGAAGGTTTCAGCCATCTGTCCGGCTCCCCGTCTGCATGCCGGACGCCTCGCCGGTCGCCCGGGTCATGCTCCGGATCTGCCGCGCCGCCACGGACAGCGTGGCCAGGTCGCGGGCGTCGCTGCCGTAGATCTCGGCCAGCGTCTTGCGGGCCCGCTGCACGCGCGACGCGTTGCTGTGCTCCCACTCGGCGATCTTCTGCGGGCCGGTCTCCCCGGGTTCGCCCACCGCCAGCACGTCGAAACACAGCGCCCGCAGCGAGCCGTAGATGTCATCGCGCACCGCCAGCCGGGCCAGTGCGTGCCACCGGTCGTCTCTCGGCAGCCCGGAGACCGCGGTCAGCAGGCCGTCGGTACCCAGATAGTCCATCAGGGCGAAGTAGGTGTCGGCCACCTCCGCGGGTTCGCGATCGGTGACGTCGGCGATATCGATGACGTCCAGCAGGCTGTAGTAGTAGAGCCCGGCGGAGACGGTGTAGGCCAGATCCGCCGGCACGCCGTCGGAGGCGAACTCGCCGGCCTCCTTCTCGACGATCGCGCGGTCGTCGCCCCGCAGCCACTGCGACATCCGCGGCGCCAGGTCTGCCACCTTCGCGGCGAACCGACTGATCTCCGCTCCCACCGCCAGCGGCTGGGGCCGGAAGTTCAGCAGCCAGCGCGCCGCCCGATCCAGCAGCCGCCGCAGGTCCAGCGTCATCCGGTCGGTGACGGCGGCCGGTACTCCGGCGGCGCCGGCGGCACGGATTCGCCGCCACGTCGATTCGATACCGAAGATGGCGTCGGCCGCCGCAAACGCGCGAACTGCATCGACGGGCCCGACGCCGGCATCCTCGGTGACGCGGTAGGCGAAGGTGATGCCGCCGATGTCGACGACACTGTTGACCAGCATGGTGGCGACGATCTCCCGCCGCAGTTGGTGGTGGCGGATCTCGTCGGCGAACTCGGCGGCCAGATGCACCGGGAAGTACTGCGGCAGTCGTCCGGCGAAGACCTCCTGGTCGGGCAGCTCTCCTGCCAGGACGTCGTCCTTGAGCGTCAGTTTCACATGGGCCATCAGGGTTGCCAGTTCCGGTGAGGTCAGGCCGAGGCCGATCTCCTCTCGGCGCCAGATCTCCTTGTCGGCGGGAAGCGCCTCGAGTGCGCGGTTGAGCCCTCGCTGTTCCTCGAGTTGGCTGATCTGGCGGGCGTGCACATTGAGCAGTGCGGCGGAGTTCGCCCGGCTGGTACCCATCAGGTCGTTCTGGTCGCTGTTGTCGGTGAGGACAAGTCGGGAGACCTCGTCGGTCATGGACGCCAGCAGCGCTGTCCGCTCACCGGGATCTACCCGGCCGGCCTGGACCAGCGAGTCGATCAGGATCTTGATGTTGACCTCATGGTCGGAGCAGTCCACACCCGCGGAGTTGTCCAGCGCGTCGGTGTTGATCCGGCCCCCGCACAGGTCGAACTCGACCCGGCCCAACGCGGTGACGCCGAGGTTTCCGCCCTCCCCGATCACCTTGGCCCGCACCTGGTTCGCATTGACCCGCACGGTGTCGTTGGCGCGGTCCCCGACGGCGGCGTCGGACTCCACCTCCGCCTTCACGTACGTGCCGATACCGCCGTTGAACAGCAGATCGACCGGCGCCCGCAGGATGGCGCGGATCAGTGCGGGCGGGGTCATCTCGGCAACACCCTCGTCGAGTCCGAGCGCGCGTCGCATCGGTTCACTGATCGGAATGGACTTCTGCTGCCTGCTGAACACCCCGCCGCCGGCGCTGATCAGGGCCGGGTCATAGTCCTCCCAGCTGGACCGCGGCAGGTCGAACAGCCGCCGGCGCTCGGCGAACGAGCGGGCCGCATCCGGATCGGGATCGACGAAGATGTGCCGGTGGTCGAAGGCGGCCACCAGTCGGATGTGCTCGGAGAGCAGCATGCCGTTGCCGAACACGTCGCCGCTCATGTCACCGACGCCGACGACGGTGAAGTCCTCGGACTGGGTGTCCACCCCCATCTCCCGGAAGTGCCGGCGCACCGACTCCCAGGCGCCCTTCGCGGTGATCCCCATCGCCTTGTGGTCGTAGCCCACCGAACCGCCGGAGGCGAACGCGTCGCCCAGCCAGAAGCCTCGCGAGGTGGCGACCTCATTGGCGATGTCGGAGAAGCTGGCGGTGCCCTTGTCGGCAGCCACCACCAGGTAGGAATCGTCACCGTCGCGGCGCACGACCCGCGCCGGCGGCACCACCCGCCCGGTCGTCCGGTCCACGTTGTCGGTGACGTCGAGCAGGCTGCCGACGAACAGCCGGTAGCACTCGACCCCCTCGGCACGCGGATCGGCGGCGGGCTGTTTGACCACGAAACCGCCCTTGGCTCCGACCGGAACGATCACCGCGTTCTTGACCGCCTGGGCCTTGACCAGCCCGAGGACCTCGGTACGGAAGTCCTCGCGGCGGTCCGACCAGCGCAGCCCGCCGCGGGCGACATGGCCGAACCGCAGGTGCACGCCCTCCACCCGCGGTGAGTACACGAAGATCTCGAATTTCGGCCGAGGCAAGGGCAATTCATCGATCAGTTCCGGATTGAGCTTGAGCGCCACAGCATTTCGGGCCCGCGCCGATCCGGGGTCGGTGACGAAGTAGTTGGTGCGCAGCGTCGCCTCCATCATCGACGCGAACGCCCGCAGCACACGATCGGTGTCGAGGCTGGTCAGCGCGTCGATATCGGCGGCGACGGCGCGGGCCGCCGCGCGGGCGTCACGGCCGTTGACCGCGGAGTCTGGATCGAAGATCGCCTCGAACAACGCGACCAGGGCCGCGGCCGTACGCGGGTTGGCGTTCAGTACCGCCTCGACGTGATGCTGGCTGTAGGAGAATCCTGCCTGCCGCAGGTACTTGGCGTAGGCGCGCAGAATCACGACCTGGTCGGATGTCAGCCCGGCACGCAGTACGAGCTCGTTGAACCCGTCGACCTCGGCGCACCCCTGCCAGACCGCGGTGACGGCATCGGTGAACCGTTCCGCCATGGCATCCCAGCCCTGCGGGGTGGCCACCGGCATGGTCTCGTGCATCCGGATGACGAACTGATAGATCCACACGTCGAGCCCGTCCGGGCGGGTGACGGTGAACGGTCGCTCCTCCAGTACTTCCACACCCATGCTCTGCAGCACCGGCAGCAGTCGGCTCAGCGACGCAGAGTAGCCGCCGAGGTACCAGGTGAGGAAGGCCTCGCGGTCGGCGTGGCCGGGTTCGAGTTGCAGCCGCACCCCGTCGGGGGACACCGACTCGATGAACCCGATGTCGTTGATTGCCTCCTCGGGAGAGACGGCCTGCTTGAACTCCTCCGACAGCGCCTCGGCGTAGTGCTCGGCGACCACACGGTCGATGGCCCCGCCGGGCACCGACCCCAACAGCCGGTCGGCCCAGGTGCGGGCGGCCGCGGTCAGCAGTTCCTGGATGCGGATCCGGTTGGAATCGGTGGTGTCAATCGGAAGTTGTGCGCGCGAATCGGGCAGTCGGACGGTGAAATGGACGACAGCCCAAGGCGATTCGCTGACCCGTGCGGTGTAGTCGATCCCCTCGCCACCGAACTCGCGAGTGAGGATGTCCTGCATCGCGAGCCGGACCGCGGTGGTGTAGCGATCCCGCGGCAGGTAGACCAGACACGATACGAAGTGGCCGAGTTGATCCGCGCGCAGGAAGAGCAACGCACGCCGGCGCGATCCGAGTTCGATCACCTCCTGCGCCATCTCCAACAGCTGAGCTGGTTCGAGGGCGAACAGTTCGGGGCGAGGAATGGTCTGGAACACCTCGAGCAGCAGCTGCCCCGGATGGGCGGGGTCGCTCTCCGAGAGCGTCAACGCCTCCTGCACGCGCCCGGCCACCAAGGGGATCTCCAGCACGTTGGCGTTACGCGCCGCGGCGGTGAACAGGCCCACGAAGCGGTGCTCGATACCGGGTTCTCTCCCCGAGTCGCTGCGCTCCTGCCCGCCGGGTTCCCTCCCCGAGTCGCTGCGCTCCTGCCCGCCGGGTTCCCTCCCCGAGTCGCTGCGCTCCTGCCCGCCGGGATGTTCCCGCACCACCACGATGTACGGGTAGGCGCCGTACCGAAGGAAGCTGGGCATGGTGGCCTGTGCCAGCACCAACAACTCATCGGGAGCGCTCAGCTGCGGCAGCACCTCGGTGCGCAGCCTGGCCACACCCAACCGGCTGGACTCGTCGGATCGGGCCTCTCCCCCGCCGACGGTGCAGCGCAGGGTGCCGAGCAGCACGAAGTTCCCGTCCAGCAGCCAGCGCAGCACGGCGGCGACGTCGGCCCGGTCCGGACCGGGGAAACGTGCGCCGGTGTCGGCATCCATCGCATCGGCGAGGTCGCGCATCACCTGGGTGAGCGCTGCGGAATCCGCGGTGACCTGCCGCGCGTCGGCGACGACCATCGGCAGCAGGCGCACCGCCTCGGCCAGCGCCCGCCAGTTGACCGGGGGCGCCAGCTCAGCGGTGATCCAGGACTCGGGGATCGCGGACCCGCCGGTGTCGACCCCGGTCAGCAAACCGTCGGCGTCGCGCGTCACCGAGGGCGACGAATGCGTCAGCGTCAGGTAGCCGACGCCGAGGCGATGCAGCAGCACGGTGATCGAGTCCACCAGCGCGCTGGCCCGGTCAGTGACCACCACCAGGACCGGACCGGACGAATCCTCGTCAACCTCGACCAGCGTCTCGCCGGGACTTCGCCGTTGGGCCAACCGCTCCGAGACCGTCACCCGTGCGACATTAGTCCCGGGTGAGCCGACGATGGGTCACCCTGTGCGGACGCGCCGCGTCAGCACCGAGTCGCTCCACCTTGTTCTCCTCGTAGGCGCCGAAATTGCCCTCGAACCAGAACCACTTGGCCTCATTCGAGGTGTCGCCCTCCCAGGCCAGGATGTGGGTGCAGGTGCGGTCCAGGAACCAGCGGTCGTGGGAGATCACCACCGCACAACCGGGGAACTTCTCCAGCGCATTCTCCAGCGAACCCAGCGTCTCGACGTCGAGGTCGTTGGTCGGTTCGTCGAGCAGCAGCAGGTTGCCGCCCTGTTTGAGGGTCAGCGCGAGATTGAGCCGGTTGCGCTCACCGCCGGACAAGACCCCGGCCGGCTTCTGCTGGTCGGGGCCCTTGAAGCCGAACGCCGACACGTAGGCCCGCGACGGGATCTCGGTCTGGCCGACCTCGATGTAGTCCAACCCGTCGGAGACCACCTGCCAGACGTTCTTCTTGGGGTCGATACCGGAACGGCTCTGGTCGACATAGCTGAGTTTCACCGTCTCGCCGACGCGGACGGTGCCGCTGTCCGGCTTCTCCAGCCCGACGATGGTCTTGAACAAGGTCGTCTTCCCGACACCGTTGGGCCCGATCACCCCGACGATGCCGTTGCGCGGCAGGGTGAAGGACAGATCCTTGATCAGAATCCGGCCGTCGTAACCCTTGTCGAGGTGCTCGACCTCGACCACGATGCTGCCCAACCGCGGGCCGACCGGGATCTGGATCTCCTCGAAGTCGAGCTTGCGGGTCTTCTCGGCCTCGGTGGCCATCTCCTCATAGCGCTGCAGGCGGGCCTTGTTCTTCGCTTGCCGGGCTTTGGCCCCGGAGCGCACCCAGGCCAGTTCCTCCTTGAGCCGCTTCTGCAGCTTCTGGTCCTTCTTGCCGGCGACCTCGAGGCGTTCGGCCTTCTTCTCCAGGTAGGTCGAGTAATTGCCCTCGTAGGGGTAGGCGCGGCCGCGGTCGAGTTCGAGGATCCATTCGGCGACGTTGTCCAAGAAGTAGCGGTCGTGGGTGACGGCGAGAATGGCGCCCTTGTAGTCGGCGAGGTGTTGTTCGAGCCACTGCACGCTCTCGGCGTCCAGGTGGTTGGTCGGCTCGTCGAGCAGCAGCAGGTCGGGTTTGCTCAGCAGCAGCTTGCACAGCGCCACCCGGCGCCGCTCGCCGCCGGAAAGGTGGGTGACCGGCTCCTCGGGCGGCGGGCAGCGCAGCGCGTCCATCGCCTGCTCGAGCTGGGAGTCCAGATCCCAGGCGTCGGCGTGGTCGAGTTCCTCCTGCAGCCGGCCCATCTCCTCCATCAGATCGTCGGAGTAATCGGTGGCCATCAGTTCGGCGACCTCGTTGAAGCGGTCGAGTTTGACCTTGATGTCGCCGAGACCCTCCTCGACGTTCTGCCGGACGGTCTTCTCCTCGTTCAGCGGCGGCTCCTGCAAGAGGATCCCGACCGTGGCGCCAGGGGCCAGGAAGGCGTCGCCGTTGTTGGCTTGATCCAGGCCGGCCATGATGCGCAGGACGCTGGACTTGCCCGCGCCGTTCGGGCCGACGACACCGATCTTGGCTCCCGGCAGGAAGGACAGCGTCACATCGTCGAGGATGACCTTGTCGCCGTGGGCCTTGCGGACCTTGCGCATTGTGTAAATGAATTCCGCCACGGCGACCATCCTAGGTTGGCGGTCACGCCGGCCGGCCCCGGCGTGACCGCCTCCGGCCCTACGCCGAAATGGCCAGGTCGTCGGCGTCGACGTCGGTG
>Ga0116183_1006596_pt1 | contig 10606 bp, 8 predicted proteins | sample AD_UKC078_MetaG_FD_89753 | JGI IMG/M metagenome (GOLD analysis project Ga0116183, IMG submission 89753) | Active sludge microbial communities of municipal wastewater-treating anaerobic digesters from USA - AD_UKC078_MetaG | ecosystem: Engineered > Bioreactor > Anaerobic > Digestate | place: USA...
ACAGAAGCACCGGAAATTACTGTAAAAACAAGGAATGAAGGCAATTGGTACGTCATTGAAATTTCTGATAAAGGAATGGGAATGGAAACCGATAATAAAGTGCGGATTTTCGAAAAATTCTTTAGAGAAGAAACAGGTAATATTCACAATGTAAAAGGGCAGGGTTTAGGATTGTCTTATGTGAAAAAAATTATCGAATTGCATAAAGGTCTCATTATTGTTGATTCCCAAAAAAATGTGGGAAGTACATTTACCATAAAATTACCGATGACTCCTAATCATCATAAAGCTTAAAAGAAGAGTAACATTAAAAAAGGAAGAAGAAATCTTTAGCCTAAATAAATAAATTTAATCAATTGTATTATGAGTAACAGAATCTTATTAGTAGAAGACGACCAAAGTTTTGGGGCGGTTTTGAAAGATTATTTAACAATAAATAACTTTGAAGTGAACCTGGCTACAGATGGAGAGCAAGGTTTGAAAGAATTTACAGAAAACGAATTCGATATCTGTATTTTCGATGTAATGATGCCAAAAAAAGATGGTTTCAGTTTGGCTGAAGATGTAAAAAGAATCGACAAAAATATACCGATCATTTTTCTCACCGCTAGAAATATGCGCGAAGATATTCTGAAAGGTTATCAGTTAGGAGCCGACGATTATATTACAAAACCTTTTGATACAGAGCTTTTGCTTTATAAAATCAAAGCAATACTACAAAGAAGTGCAGTTTTGGAAGATGAAGAACAGGAACAATTCAAGATCAGCAATATCTTTTTCGATTCCATGTTGCGTCAGTTAAGAGTCAATGATAATGAATACAAGCTTTCTCCAAAAGAGAATGAATTGTTGAAATTGCTTTGTATGCACCGAAACGACTTTATGCCAAGAGATTTAGCATTAAGAAAAATCTGGAAGAAGGAAAATTATTTTACCGCAAGAAGTATGGATGTGTATATCGCGAAATTGCGGAAATTACTGAGAGAAGATGATGGTTTAGAAATCATCAATGTTCACGGGGAAGGTTTCCGTTTGCTCGTGAAGAATTAAGAACAGAACTATTTAGATGGCGAAAAGACGCAGTTCTTTAAACCTTCGAAAAAAATAAAGCCGCTCTCTATTTGAAAGCGGCTTTATTTTTTTATGATTAAAGTATGCATTATTTTGCTTCGGCACAGAAAACGCGGTATGGAATTAACCGTGCATCTTTAAATGATCTTTGTACATTGCCAAAGTCGGATTTTGCGGTCTGTTTAGAAAGATAACTTCCTGCCATAACTTTATAATTTGGTCGCAGTGAAGCGTCGATTTCTACTTTCATGTTTGGGAATCTTCGGCGGAAATACATTCCCACTTCTCGCGCCTCCTCATTGCTTTTCACTACAGCTAACTGAATTTTGTACCCCATAATTCTAGGGTTTCTTCTGCAAATTTCTGCTCTTGAAAGTTCTCTTTCCGGCACAATTATTTTCGGAATATTCGAGTATGGAGAAGAGTCTATCCCTTCGCTCCAAGATTTTGTCGGATTATGAGTGATATTGGTATTGCATTTATCCTCTACATTTCCCAGTAAATCATTAATCTTTTTATCCATTGTAATCGATAATGGAGTACCAGAAATGGTATCGATTTTTACAACTTGTTGGGCTTCAATGGTATTAATGGTAAGGAATAAAAAGACAGTGTATATTTTATGGATATATTTCATTAAGCTTTATTTTACGCAAATTTATAACAATTTAAAATTATACCAACATTTGTAATTTAGAACTATTATAAATTAACTTAAATGATAAATTGCAACACCGTTCTCTTCTTAATTTTCTGTTAAATGTGCTATTTTTGCCAAGTTAAAAGTAAACACAACACAATTTACTAACCCAAGATTTATATGATTAGTTGGAGAAAGCATTACAAAAGAGGTCTCATCGCAATATATGTGTTGCTATCGACCAGTGCTTCTATTTACGCGCAAGGAGACGCGAAAAATGGTGAGAAGCTTTTTAAAGCAAACTGTACCGCGTGTCACGCTTTAGATAAGCAATTGGTCGGTCCTGCTTTAGGGGGCGTTGTAGACAGGCTTAAAAAGGAGCAAAACTTAGATACAGATTGGATTCGTAAGTGGGTCAAAGACAATAAAGCACTGCGAACTTCTGGTGACAAGTACGCCAATGAAGTTTTTGCAAAATTCAACAAAACCGAAATGCTAGCATTTTCTAATCTATCAGATAAGGATATCGATGATATTTTGGAGTATACTACAAATCCACCTGCTCCTGAACCTGCAGCAGACGCTGCAACTGCATCAGATACAAACTCTGTAGCTGCACTGGAAATGGCTCAAAAACAATCCACGAATTCAAAAGTTATTTTGATTTCACTGATTGCGATTGGTGGTTTGCTTTTGTGGTTGCTTTTAAAATTAAGACAGCTTGTAAAACTTCAACAAACAGAGGAATTAGCGGGACTTAATGCGACTAGAGCCGTTTCGTTCGGTGATATGTATAGAAAATACAGTTACATTGGAAAAGGGGTCTTGGTAGTTTTAGGAATTTTGGCCGCATACGGAATTTGGAACTGGTTGATGTGGGTCGGTGTTTATAAAGGATACAAACCTGAGCAGCCAATTTATTTCTCTCACAAAATTCACGCAGGGGAAAACAAAATTGACTGTCAACTTTGTCACTCTTCCGCAAAATATGGAAAGGTTTCTGAAGTTCCTTCAATGAATGTTTGTATGAACTGTCACAAAATGATTTCCGAATACAAAGGAAAATACATCGAGCCAGGAAAAGACAAAGCATTCTATGATGGTGAGATTCAAAAAATATATTCTGCTGTTGGTTGGGATCCTGCTTCACAGCAATATACAGGCAAAACACAACCCGTGGAATGGACTAGAATCCATAATATGCCGGATTTTGTTTACTTCAATCACGCGCAACACGTTGTAGCTGGAGAAAATGCAATTATAACTTCATTCAATAAGAAAAACCCTGAAGCTAAAATCGATGTGGTTTGTAAAGCATGTCACGGTCAAATTGATACCATGAATGTGGTACAGATGGCAAACGATTTTACAATGGGATGGTGTATCGAATGTCACAGAACTACAGAAGTGGATATGACCAATGGTTATAATAAAGAGTATTTCAAAAATCTACACGATAAATTGAAAAAACAATACGGTTCTGGTACCAAAGTTACAGTGGCTGCGATTGGAGGACTTGAGTGTGGTAAATGTCATTATTAATAATAAAAAATTAGAAGTATCAATGGCTTCAAATAAAATACAATTCAGAAGTATTCACGAACTGAAGGATCCAAGCTTAAACGGTAAGTTGGCCCTAAAAGAATTTCAGAGCGAAATTCCGGTGGATGAATTATTAAGAGGCGATCAATCGAATGAGTCTGGAACTTCAAGAAGAAATTTCCTGAAACTTTTGGGATTTTCAACGGCAGCTGTAACTTTAGCAGCTTGTGAAGCTCCAGTAATTAAAACCATTCCTTATGTGGTTAAACCTCACGAAATAATTCCAGGAATCCCTAATTATTACGCGTCTACTTATTTTGATGGTTATGATTTCGCTAGTGTTTTGGTAAAAACCAGAGAAGGAAGACCGATTAAAATTGAGCCGAATCCTATGGCGAATGCGTTGGGTAAAACTAATGCGCGTGCACAAGCGGCGGTTCTTTCTCTTTATGATAATGACAAAGTAAAACAACCGAAACTCAACGGAAAAGATGATACTTTTGATAGTGTTGATGATTTCGTTTTAAAAGGTATATCGCAAGCGCAGGCTGCAGGGAAAAAGATTGTTGTATTGTCACATTCTTTTCCTTCACCAACTTTCAAGAAATTGTTTGCAGATTTCAAAACCAAATACCCTTCTGCAGAGTTAGTAACGTATGATGCGGTTCCGCATTCGGCAGCTTTAGATGCCGCTCAAGAAGTTTTCGGACAAAGAGCATTACCTGTTTATGACTTGTCGAAAACGCAATTAGTCGTTTCTTTTCAGGCAGATTTCTTAGGAGATTATAATGGTGCTTCGCTAGAAACCAGCTATGGTGCAGCAAGAAAACCAGGTCCAAATATGTTAAGACACATTCAGATCGAATCGAATTTGTCGCTAACTGGAGCCAATGCTGATACAAGGGTTCAATTGAAACCAAGTGCAGTAAACAAAGTTTTAATCGAAGTTTATAATGGTCTTAATGGTGGAACCGTAAGCAAAGAAGCGGGCGAGATCGTAAAAGAACTTCAGGCAAAAGGAAGCAATGCTGTTGTTTTCGCTGACGGTTCAAAAGGAGCTTTTGTTTTAGCTCATTTAATTAATCAAAAATTAGCATCAAGTGCTTTAACTGGAAAAGCAAATTTCCTTAAAGAATTTGATGGAGCAAAATATAAAGAATTCTTAGGTTGGATGTCTTCAGGACAAGTTGGTGTACTCATCGCTAACAATGTAAATCCAATTTATTCTAGCAATAAGGGAGAAGATTTTAGAAAAGCGCTAGAAAAAGTAGCTTGTGTCGTTGCAATTACCGACAAGAAAAATGAAATGTATAAGGCAGCAAAAGCTGTAATTCCTGTTGCAAATTGGTTAGAATCATGGGGTGATTTTGCACCGCAAACTGGAGTTTATACCTTAATGCAACCAACCATTCAGAAAATATACAAGTCAAGACAAATCGAAGATTCACTTTTGGTTTGGATGAATGGAAAAGGAAATCCTGCTAATAATTATTACGATTATTTAAAAGCGAATGCGGCTACATTAATTGGTGGAACTACATTCAATAAAGCTCTTTATAATGGGGTGATTGCTGGTGGTAACACTTCCGGTATTTCATACACTGGTGGAAATGCACAGCAAGCGATCACTGAACTGAGCAGTTTTAAATCAGCTGATTTAGAATTAGTTCTTTATACCAAAACTGCAATTGGAGACGGTACTCAAGCAAACAATCCTTGGTTGCAAGAACTTCCAGATCCTATTACAAGATTATCGTGGGATAATTATCTGACCGTTTCTCCAGGAGATGCTGAAAAATTAGGTCTTAACAATGATTTGAATGCGAGAATGCAGTTGGGTGGTTCTATTGTTAACTTAACAGTTAATGGCGTTACAATAAAAGATGTTCCTGTATTTGTGCAGCCTGGTCAAGCAGATGGCTCGTTCGGACTTGCACTTGGATATGGTAAAAAAGATTCTGGAAAAGTTGCCGAAACAGGTGTTAATGCTTATCCTTTATTTGATGGCTCTAACTCAATTTTGTCAAATGTAAAAATTGAGAAAACTGGTGGCGATCATGAATTTGCAGGAATGCAGCTTCAAAATACTTTGATGGGTCGTTATGAAATTGCTAGAGAAGTTCCTTTGGATACTTTCTTGAATGTAAAATTCGACGACGAAAAATTAGGTTGGAACAAACCTTTAGAATATCATACTATCGGTGGTGCAATGCCTGCAGGTAAAATAGATCTTTGGGATGCTTTTGATGATACCGATGGTCCTCACTTTAATTTATCAGTAGATTTGAATTCTTGTACAGGATGTGGCGCTTGTGTCATCGCTTGTCAAGCTGAAAATAATGTTCCTGTAGTTGGGAAAGAGGAAGTAAGAATGTCTCGAGATATGTTTTGGTTAAGAATTGACCGTTACTACTCAACTGATATCCCTGCGAATGTTGATTTGAATAAAGATGGCAAACTTTCTCAGGAAGAAGCAATCTCGGCAGATCTTAATGTTCCTGGAATGTATGGTCATTTCTTAGACAAGAAAAGCGGTATTTTAAATCATCCTGCGAATAATCCAGATGTGATTTTCCAACCGGTAATGTGTCAACATTGCAACCATGCTCCATGTGAAACAGTTTGTCCAGTTGCGGCAACTTCTCACGGGAAGCAAGGTCAAAATCAGATGGCTTATAACAGATGTATCGGTACAAGATATTGCGCCAATAACTGTCCTTATAAAGTAAGAAGATTCAACTGGTTTACTTACAATTTGAATGATAAATTCGACTTTAATCAAAATAATGATTTAGGAAGAATGGTTCTAAATCCTGATGTTGTTGTAAGAACAAGAGGGGTTATGGAAAAATGTTCCATGTGTATTCAGATGACACAGAACACCATTTTGGAAGCTAAGAAAGAGGGAAGAACAATAAAAGATGGTGAGTTCACCACTGCTTGTGTGAATGCTTGTCCAACCACCGCTTTAAAATTCGGTGATATGAATGACAAAAATTCAGAAATTCGGGCGCTTTTCAGCACCAATAGAAGATATACTTTGTTGGAAGAAATTGGTACAAAACCAAATGTATTCTACCATACCAAAGTAAGAAACAGAAAAGAAAATAACGTTTAAATAATAAATAGGTAAAAAATGTCAGGACATTACGAAGCTCCGATAAGGGAACCTTTAATTATTGGTCATAAGACTTATCACGATATCTCCGAAGATATTGCAAGACCTATCGAGGAACGCGCAGGTAAACTGTGGTGGGTTTCCTTTTGGATCGCCTTAACCTTATTCCTTTACGGATTTGGGTGTATCGCTTATACAATTGGAACCGGAATCGGTGCATGGGGACTTAATAGAACCAATAACTGGGGATGGGATATTACCAACTTCGTTTGGTGGGTAGGAATCGGTCACGCCGGAACCTTAATCTCCGCAGTATTGTTATTATTTAGACAAAGATGGAGAATGTCTGTTAACCGTTCTGCGGAAGCAATGACAATCTTTGCTGTAGTTCAGGCGGCTATTTTCCCAGTAATTCACATGGGTAGAGTTTGGGTAGGATATTGGGTTTTCCCTTTACCGAACCAATTTGGTTCATTATGGACCAATTTTAACTCGCCTTTACTTTGGGATGTATTTGCAATTTCAACGTATTTCTCAGTATCAACCGTTTTCTGGTTTATGGGATTAATTCCTGACTTTGCAATGATCAGAGACCGGGCAAAAACGCCTTGGACAAAAAGAATTTATACCTTCCTCGCATTTGGGTGGGGTGGTAAAGCAAAACACTGGCAACGTTTCGAAGAACTATCTTTGGTATTAGCTGGTTTAGCAACTCCATTGGTATTCTCAGTACACACCACGGTATCTTTTGACTTTGCAACCTCTGTAATTAAAGGATGGCACTCAACTATTTATCCACCGTATTTCGTTGCAGGAGCAGTTTTCTCTGGATTTGCAATGGTACAAACACTATTGTTAGTTGCGAGAAAAGTGTGTCACCTTGAGGATTACATTACCATGTATCACATCGAAATCATGAATATCGTTATCATCATTACTGGTGGAATGGTAACTGTAGCGTATGGTACAGAGTATTTCATCGGTTGGTATTCAGGTTCAAGATATGAAGATTTTACATACCTTTCTCCGGGTGCAGCAACCGGTCCTTATTGGTGGGCATTCTGGGCATTGATTACTTGTAACTTAATTGTTCCTGCATTATTCTGGTTCAAAAGAGTACGAACTAATATTATGGCAACCTTTATTATCGCCCTAATTATTAACATCGGGATGTGGTTCGAAAGATTTGATATTATCGTTATCAATATTTCCAGAGATTATTTACCAAGTTCATGGACAATGTTTAAGCCAACCATTATTGATGTTGGAGTGTTTCTAGGAACAATAGGATTTTTTGGAGTATTATTTTTACTATACGCAAGAACGTTCCCTGTAATTGCACAGGCTGAGCTGAAAACTATTCTGAAAATATCAGGTGAAACTTATAAAACTAAAGAAGAAGAAGATGAGCACCACTAAAATAGTATTTGGTATTTATGCCGACGATGATGATTTGTTAAACGGTGTACACGCTTTCAACGAAAAAGGAATTGCGATTAACGAGGTGTATACTCCGTTTCCGGTTCACGGTCTTGACAAAGCTTTGGGTTTAAGAAAAACAAGAATTTCAGATGCTGCTTTTATGTACGCAGTCTACGGTTTATGTATAGGAGTTACTGTCACTTGGTACACCATGAACCATGATTGGGCACAGAATATCGGAGGAAAACCTTCATTTGATTGGGGACACAACATGCCTGCATTCGTAGTTCCAATGTTTGAACTTATGGTTTTCTGTGCAGCGCACATGATGTCTCTTACCTTTTTGATTAGAAATAAAATGTATCCAGGTTGTCCACCTCAAAATCCGGATCCACGAACTACAGACGATAAATTTATGATGGAGTTTGTAACCGATAATGTTGATGCAGTAAAACAAATCTTGATCGATACCGGTGTTGAAGAAATAAATGTAAAAGATGCTTAAAATGAAAGAGAATATAATTAAAATTACAGCAATCATAGGATTTGTAGCATTTTCATTAAGTTCTTGCAGCAAAGAAAATCCGCCTTTGGTTTATTTTCCAGATATGTATTTTCCTGTAGCTTATGATCCTTTGATGAAAGCAGATATTGCTTATTCTGATCATGAAAATGAAATTCCAGCATTTGTAAAAAACAATGGTGCAACAGGTTTAGGCCCAGTAAACGGAACGGTTTCTCATGATGTAGATGGAGTTGCAGATGTTGCAATGAATGCTGCGATGACTCCTGATGAATACAATGGAGGTTATGACGAATCAAAATTGATCGTTGCTTCCCCTTTAAATCCTGCAAATCAGAAAAAAGATATTGAAAGAGGAAAAGGTTTATATGAAAAAACTTGTTCAGCTTGCCACGGAACCGCGGGTGACGGACAAGGTCCAATTGTAGTGAGTGGCGCTTATTCAGGTGTTCCTAAATATGCAGATAGACAAATTACTGTGGGCTCTGTACATTATGTATTAACATATGGTAGAAACTCAATGGGTTCTTACGCAGGTCAGTTAACTCCTGGTGATCGATGGAGAGTTGCTTTGTATATTATGAGTGCTTTCAAAGGAGGAGTAAATCCTGCACCAGCTGCAACTACAGCAATGCCAATGGCAGCAACAACAGTTGATGCAAAACCAGCAGACGCAGCAAATGTAACGACGAGTCCTAAAAAATAAAAAGAAATAAAACATGTATAGTTTTTCACCTAAATTAAGATTATATTCAATCATATTTATCGTTCTGGGATTGGTGCTTTTTGGCGCAGGGTATTTTATGAATCACGGAATGGATGATGCCAGAATTGAACATATGATGGAGGCAGCTCATGCAAGCGGAAATCATGCACCTACCAACTCAAGTCAAATGGTAGGACCACAAGATCACGCAGCACACTTAGAGCATGCAAAGCATCAGATTCACAATCAGCCTTTGGCAGCAATTCATACTGTATCGGTATTTTTATTCGCTCTTAGCTGTTGTGCATTATTCTTTTATTGTATCCAAAACGCTGCACATGCAGGTTGGTCTATTATAATCTTAAGAGTAATGGAAGCAATCGCTTCTTTTATTCCTTACGCAGGAGCGCTTGTTGTAATCCTAATGATTTTAAATGTAACCCATACCGGTCATATTTTCCATTGGATGGATGCTGAATTGACAACTCCTGGTGATAAGAATTTTGATCCTATCCTTTTTGAAAAGAAAAAGTTTTTAAATATTCCTTTCTATGTTTTCCGAACTTTATTCTATGTAATCGGAGCTTCCTTCTTCGTTTGGAAATTGAAATCGCTTTCTAAAAAAGTAGATGAAACAAAAAGTAGAAAAGTGTATGCAAGTTATTACAGTTGGAGTATTGGCTATATTGCTTTCTTCGGTTTCTGTTCTGCAGCTTGGGCATGGGATTGGTTGATGTCGATTGACCCGCATTGGTATTCTACCATGTATATTTGGTATGCAATGGTAAGTGCATGGGCTTCAGCTTTGGCCGTAATTATCTTAATCAGTGTATATTTAAAGAAAACTGGTGTTCTTCCACAGTTTAATGATAACCATTTGCATGATTTAGGGGTATTCTTATTCGCATTAAGTATGCTTTGGACGTATACCTTTTTCGCGCAGTTCATGTTGTATTGGTATGCAAACGTACCAGAAGAGGTTAATTATTTCTTCGGTAGATTCCAATACTACAAAAGTGTGTTCTTTATTATTTTGATTTTGAACTTTTTGCTACCACTTTCAGTAATGGTAAGTTCAAGCATCAAGAGAAATTATAAAGTGGTTTCTATAATGGCAGTAATTGTTATATGTGGGCAATGGTTGGTTTATTTCAACATGGTAATGCCTGGAACAATTGGACCATTCTGGAAAACGCCAGAAGTATTTTTACTAAATGCAGGTTCTATTTTATTTGGAGCAGGATCGTTTGTTTTCGTCGTGTTAACTACACTTTCCAAATTGCAACTAATTCCAGTAGGAAACCCTTTCCTTAAGGAATCTAAAATTTATGAGTATCCGTTCTAAACGAATCAAAATAGTATTCAAAATCATTATCCCGGCTTTATGTCGGGATTTTTTTTAAATTTGTACAAACCACCTTTTATGAAACGAATATTTTTGTTATTAATCTTTGCATTTTTTCTAATCGCTTGCAAAAAAGATAGCGTTGATGCAACTACAACGCAAACGCTGCAATCTAGTATTAATGATATGACTTCTAGTTTGAATACCCTACAGCAGGTGAAATTCAATGAAGCACTGTA
>Ga0116183_1006610_pt1 | contig 10589 bp, 11 predicted proteins | sample AD_UKC078_MetaG_FD_89753 | JGI IMG/M metagenome (GOLD analysis project Ga0116183, IMG submission 89753) | Active sludge microbial communities of municipal wastewater-treating anaerobic digesters from USA - AD_UKC078_MetaG | ecosystem: Engineered > Bioreactor > Anaerobic > Digestate | place: USA...
ATTGTGCCTATGCGCCGTTCGGTGGGCGGCTCCATAACTTCTTCCGGGCTTATTACGTGGAGATAGAGTCCCGTCTGGCTTCCGGAACCCTCGCTTCTCTGGTAGGCGATTATGGGTTCGTCCGAACCGCCGACCTCTTTCCAGTTGGTGATTTTCCCGGCGTATATGTCGTGAAGCTGCTGCACGCTGAGGCTGTCGACGGGGTTGTTCTTGTTCACGAAGAAGACGAAGCCCTCGTTTGCGAAGGGGACTTCTTCGAAGCGCACTCCCGCGTTTGCTGCTTCGAGCACCTGATCGGCCGAGGGGCGCAGACAGAAGACGATATCCACCTTCCCCTGATGCAGATAGGGATAGGCCCAGTCGGTGGTGCTGCAAAGAACCTTTTTTCCGGCCTCTTCGCTGCTTATGCCGAGCATTCGGGCAGCCATCTCCTGATAAAAGGGCAAAAAGGCCGTCGCGCCGTCTACGCGGGGCCATTCGTCTTCGCTGAAGCGGAGAGCTATTTCCTCACAGGCAGTAGCGGCGGGTCCTTCGCCCGTATCGGGCGCTGCGGGACCGGGCACGGGAGCTGTAACATCGCCGCCTGTCGGCGGTCTTTTAATGAAATTGCAGGCGGAAGCGCCCGCAAACAGGCATATTGCAAGCAAAATCAGCAATAATCTTCTCATTTTCCCCTCCTTGTTTTGATCGTGCTTTCAGTTAAGCCGTCTGACGAAACATTATAGCATATTCTTGAAAATAATAGCGAGGCGTGTTATATTTATTGCGATTTTGGACGGAGGTCTTTACGTGAAATACACATACAGAACACAGGGTGTTTGCTCGAGTTCTTTAGAATTTGAAATAGAAGAAGGCTTGATTCACGGCGTCGCTTTTGAAGGCGGCTGCGACGGCAACCTCAAGGCCGTAGGAAAGCTGGTGGAGGGAAGATCCGCCAAAGAGATAATAAGCGTGCTCGATGGAAATCTCTGCGGAGACAAGCCCACCTCCTGCGCCGATCAGCTGGCAAAAGCCCTAAGAGCCGCTCTTGACCGCGAAGCCGAGGAGGCATGACATATGAAAACCGACAAGTGGCTGCTTATAGCGGCCGTTGCAGTATTATTGATTATGGGCCTGCTGTTTATCATAGGAAGCAGGGCAGGCGTTAAAGAGCCGACTCCCGTCGTCTCGGATCCGCCCGTGTCTTCCGAGCTGCCGAACGACCCGGGTCCCGCAAACGACGGGGACTTCCCTTCGGACGGTTCCGAAGACGGGGATCCCCAGCTTCCCGGCGATGAGATTCCCGACGGCGAAGGGGACTATGATTCCGACCTTCCCCCGATTCCGCCGGACGACAGTCCGGAAGCCGCCGTGGGATCCGGTGAGGAAACGAACGGGGAATACCTTAAGGTAAGCGTAGACACCTTCAAGGAATATGTGGACAGCAGCGTCAATATGTGGGAGTTTATTCAGCGCTTTTTCAGCGATGTGATAGTCTATAAGGGGGAGGGCGGAAAGTACTGCTACGAGCCCGTGGACAGGAGCCTGCCGCAGTCCGATTACGACTGGAACAATCTCAGGGAAGTCGGCCTCAATACCCGCGAGGTGGAATACGTGGTGGACGGTGAGACCGTCTCCATAAAAGGCATAGACGTATCTCGTTATCAGGGCGACATAGACTGGGAAAAGGTTGCGAACGACGGCGTAAAGTTTGCCTTTATACGCCTCGGCTACCGCGGCTACAGCACGGGCAAGCTGGTCATAGATGAAAAATATGAGTACAACGTGAGCGAGGCCTTGAAAAACGACATAGACGTGGGAGTTTATTTCGTGACCCAGGCCGTAAGCGTGGAAGAAGCCAGAGAAGAGGCCGAATTTGTGCTGGATGCCGTTAAGCCCTACGATGTGCGCTGGCCGATAGTGCTCGACATAGAAGACGCGGGCTCCGGCAACGCGCGCACCTCCCTGCTCACTCAGGAGGAACGCACGGATTTTGTGTGCGCATTTTGCGAGCGCATAAAAGAGGGCGGCAAGACGCCCATGATATACGCGAATATACGCTGGTTCATCGAAAGGCTCGACATAAGCCGCATCGCGGGCTACGACAAGTGGTTCGCCCAGTATTTCAACAGACCGTTTTTCCCGTACGCGTTTCAGGTCTGGCAGTACACCAGCAGCGGAACGGTGGACGGAATAGAAGGGCCGGTGGATCTGAATATCAGCTTTAAGGATTATTCCAAGGGGAACTGAGCTTATTTAAGCCCCTCTCTGTATTTCTTCATTATTTCCTCGAATATCTCGGCCGTTGAGGGCGGGGTATAGCTTATGCAGTTTGCTCCGGCCGCTATGGTGGCGGTCACGTTTTCGTCCGTATTGCCGCCCGTGGCTATTATAGGGAATTCCGGACCCAGGTCGAGCCGTATCTTTCTTACGAGCTCGGCCGTGTTTTTCCCGCCCGAAACGTTGAGTATCCTTGCCCCGGCCTCGACTTTTTCCCGGTAATTGTTTTCAGGGCTCACTATGGTCGCTATCACCGGTATATCCAGGTTTTCGGCGAGCAGGGCGATGTTTTCCGGCGTTGTGGGCGTGTTTACCACCACTCCGTAGGCTCCGAGCAGCTCGGCCTGAATCGCTATGTTCAGAGACCGGATTCCGCTGGTGACCCCTCCCCCCACACCTGCGAACACCGGCACGGGAGAAACTTCGAGTATGGGCTTTATTATAGAAAGCTGAGGCGTAAAGGGATATACCGCAATTATGCCCTGCGCGTTTGTGTTGGTTATAATAGCCACGTCCGTGGAAAAGAGCAGGGATTTTATGCGCCGCCCCATAATGCTTATGCCGCTTGCCCTGTAGGTGGCCTCCGGCACCTGAATTATGCGTCCTTTCAGTTTGCTCGATATTGTAGGCACGAATTTCTGAGTCTTGTCCTTTATTTCCATATCGCCTCCTGTCCGCCCCGAATCTTGTGTTCCCGGAGCATCGCGTAAAGTCTCAGGTTTTCTTTTTTTTCGATTATACCATAAAGTTAAAAGCCATAAAGTAAAGAAGTAGTGAAGATTAATGCTTAGACCTTGCGCATTGCCCTCTCTTGCAGCCTCCGCGTCTTTACCGGGGGTCGAATTTTTGATACAATCAAAAAGTACAAGTGAGGGGATTTCAAGGAGGAAGTATGCGACAGGATTACGACCTGGCATTCATGCTTAGATACGAAAACATCGCGCGCTACGAAGACGGGAAGGTAAGCATTTTAGACAGGCGGGTATATCCCGCACGCAAGGAATTCGCGGTCTGCCGCAGTCACGCGGAGGTGGCGCAGGCCATAAAGGATATGGTCACCCAGAGCGCAGGGCCCTACACGGCGGCGCCCATGGGCATGGCTCTTGCGGCCTACGAGTGCAGGGGCATGAAAGACGCGCAGCAGCGGGAATACCTGCAAGCCGCGGCCCATACCATAGCGAATGCCCGGCCTACGACCGCAAAGCGTATGGAAATCATATGTGAAAGCTGCCTCGAGTCCGCTTTTTCGGCTCTCGACCGCGGAGAAGACGCGGCCGAAGCCATAGTGAAGCGCTGCCTGGACATGAACGACGAGCGCTACGGCCGCATAGCCGCGGCCGCGGGTTTTTTAGTGGATAAATTCCCGGACAACGGCTGCGTAATGACTCACTGCTTCGCCGAAACCATAGTGGGGATGATGCTCAGAGAGTGCCGCGCGCGAGATAAGAACATACGCATATTCTGCCCCGAAACCAGGCCATATTTTCAGGGCGCCCGCCTCACCGCGACGGTTTGCCGGGACATGGGCTTCGACGTGAGCGTGATAACGGACGGCATGGCGGCCTTCGTCATGAAGAACGAGGGCGTGGACGTCTTCACCACCGCGGCCGACGTCATATGCTGCGACGGCCACGTGGTAAACAAGGTCGGGACTTTTCAGAACGCCATTTCCGCGGCTTATCTCGGCATACCCTATTATGTTTCCGGAGCGCCGGACCCGGGTCATCCGGACGTGGACAGCGTGGAAATAGAGATGCGCGACCCCGAAGAGGTCGTGTCTGCCATGGGCGTGCGCACGGCGGCCGAGGGTGTAAGGGGCTACTATCCGGCCTTCGACATAACGCCTCCGGAGCTCGTTACGGGCGTCGTCACCGACAAAGGAATATTCGCCCCCTCCGAGCTCGGTTCCTACTTCGACTCGGATGACGGCGGCCTTCAGGTGCTCGTTTAGATATTGACGCCGGCGGGCTAAAAACGTATTATCTTGTTTAGTCATATATTTTAAAATATGGTATAAGGAGCGGAGCTACAGTCATGATTTATTCAACAGAAATTCAGAACATGTGTCCCGTAGCCAAGGGAGCGAATCACGGTCCCGCGCCCATACCCGAAGAGGGCAGGTGGGTAAAGGTGAAGGAAGTCGGCGATGTCAGCGGGCTTACGCACGGCGTGGGTTGGTGCGCCCCCCAGCAGGGCGCCTGCAAGCTGACCCTGAACGTAAAGGAGGGAATAATAGAGGAAGCCCTGGTGGAGGTCCTGGGTTGTTCGGGCATGACCCATTCGGCGGCCATGGCTGCGGAGATACTGGTTGGCAAGACCATATTAGAGGCTCTGAATACGGATCTTGTATGCGATGCCATCAACACCGCCATGAGGGAGCTCTTCCTTCAGATCGTTTACGGGCGCAGTCAGACGGCTTTTTCCGAGGGAGGTCTGCCCGTAGGCGCGGGGCTCGAGGACTTGGGCAAGGGTCTCACCTCTCAGGTAGGAACGACTTATGCCACAAAGCTCAAGGGGCCGAGATATCTTCAGCTTACCGAGGGCTATATAAGCAGGCTCGCTCTGGACGCCGACGGAGAGATAGTCGGCTACGAGTTCGTGAAAGTCGGCCCCATGATGGAGAACATCAAAAAGGGCATGGACGCCAACGAAGCTCTGAAGAAGGCTACCGGTTACTACGGCCGGTTTGAGGACGCGGCGAAATACATAGACCCGCGTCATGAGTAAAGGGGGACGGAGAGATGGCATTATTTGAAAGCTACGAAAGAAGAATAGGCAGGATCAATTCCGTCCTTGCGGACTACGGCATAGCTTCCGTGGAGGACTGCCGCGAAATCTGCAAAAGGCTCGGCTTCGACCCCTACGAGATAGTTAAGGGCGTACAGCCCATAGCATTTGAAAACGCCGGCTGGGCCTATTGCGCAGGCGCGGCCATAGCCGTAAAGAAGGGCGTAAAGACGGCGGCCGAGGCGGCCGAAGCCATAGGCATAGGCCTTCAGAGCTTCTGCATACCCGGCTCCGTAGCCGAGGAGCGCAAGGTAGGTCTCGGACACGGAAGGCTGGCGGCCATGCTTCTTCGCGACGAAACGAAATGCTTCGCATTCCTTGCAGGTCACGAGAGCTTTGCCGCCGCCGAAGGCGCGATAGGCATAGCCAAAAACGCGAACAGGGCCAGACGCGAGCCTTTGAGGGTTATACTCAACGGGCTCGGAAAGGACGCCGCCCTTATAATAAGCAGGATAAACGGCTTTACCTACGTTCAGACCGAATTCGACTACGCGAGCGGAGAGCTTCGCGTTGTGAAGGAAAAAGCCTACAGCAGCGGAGAACGTGCGCAGGTGCGCTGCTTCGGCGCGGACGACGTTCGCGAGGGCGTTGCCATAATGCATCACGCAGGCGTGGATGTTTCCATTACGGGCAATTCCACCAACCCTACGCGCTTTCAGCACCCCGTCGCCGGTACCTACAAAAAGGAGTGCGTGGAGCAGGGGAAGAGCTACTTTTCCGTGGCTTCGGGAGGCGGCACCGGACGCACACTTCACCCGGACAACATGGCGGCCGGGCCCGCATCTTACGGGCTCACCGACACCATGGGGCGCATGCATTCCGACGCGCAGTTTGCGGGCAGCAGCTCCGTACCGGCCCATGTGGAGATGATGGGCTTTATAGGCATGGGAAACAATCCCATGGTGGGCGCGAGCGTTGCGGTTGCCGTTGCTGTAAACGAAGCTCTTAACAAATAAATTCGCATTAAAAGAGGCCCTGCCGAAGAGGAGAGCGGCGGGGCCTCTTTTTGTGCGGCTACGCTACTTCCAGTTAAAGGTGGCAAGCCCGTAGACGTACAGGCCGATCACTATTACCGGTACCGCGAACTTGAAGACCGGCTTCATCCAGGGCTGTATCTTGAGGCCCTTGCCCGCGTTCGCCTCCGCGACGAACTTGTCCCAGCCCCAGCCCCAGCGGTCGCAGGTGCAGAACACCGCAAATACGAAGGAACCGATGGGAAGAAGGTTCGTGCTCACTAAAAAGTCCCAGAAATCGAGCCAGACGCTGCCCTCTGCAAAGGGTTGAAACTTAAGGACGCTGAAACCGAGGGCCGTGGTAAGGGAGAGGGCAAAGACCCCTATGCCGCTCACTATGCTGCTTTTTATTCTGTTCCAGCCGCTCATTTCGCGGACGCAGGCTATTATGTTTTCGCAGACCGCCAGCACGGTTGACATGGCGGCGAATATCATAAAGAGGAAGAATATGCTTCCCCACAGCCTGCCGCCCTTCATGTTGTTGAATACGGTGGCCATTGTGTCGAAGAGCAGGGAAGGCCCCGCGCCCGCTTCCAGATCGTAGGTGAAGCAGGCCGGAAATATTATCAGCCCCGCCGTTACGGCCACAAGGGTGTCGAGAGCTATTACATTCAGGGATTCGCCCATGAGCGAACGCTCCTTGCCTATGTAGCTTCCGAATATGGCCATGCTTCCTATGCCCAACGAGAGGGTGAAGAAAGACTGATTCATGGCCGCCACTATCACCTTGCCGTTTATCTTGGAAAAATCCGGAACAAGGTAGAATTTAAGCCCTTCTGAGGCTCCGGGAAGCGTCATGCTTCTTATGGCAAGGATTATAAGCAGAAAGAAGAGCATGAGCATCATGTATTTTGTGACCCGCTCGAGGCCCTTTTGCAGATTGAAGCAGAGTATAAAGAAGGCTACGAGAAGCGTTGCACCCATATAGCCGACATTTATCCAAGGATTGAGTATCATCGGAACGAAGCCGAGGCCCGCATTATTGCCGGTCAGAAACTGCACGAAATAGTATACCATCCAGCCCGTGACCACCGAATAAAAGGCCATGAGACAGAGGTTTCCGAAGAAGGCCAGGTAGCCGTGTATATGCCATTTCTGACCTTTCTTTTGGAGTTTTTGATACATGCCCACGGGGCTGGCCTGAGAGGCTCTTCCGAGGGCAAACTCCATGATCATTACGGGAAGCCCCAGAACGAGCAGGCAGAGAAGGTAGACGAGCACAAAGCCTCCGCCTCCGTACTGTCCGGTAAGCCATGGGAATTTCCATACGTTTCCGCAGCCTATGGCGCAACCGGCGCTCAGAAGTATGAAGCCCAATCGGCTTCCCAGTCGTTCTCTTTCATTGTTCATCGTTGATTTCTCCTTTAAAAATATTATTGTTTATAAACAAAAAGGCGGGCCCCGCCTGCCGGCGGGGCCCACCTTTCGGATTATTATGGATTAAAGGTGCTCGTTTCGCCGGAGGTTATTTTGATCATGCCAAAAATACCAGAAAAAAGCACCAAAAACAGAAACGACCGCAAAGCGCTTGCATGATTTGCTGTTTTCGTTGTTTTTCGCCGAGTACATTTCGATGAAACCTCCGCAAACTCGCTAAAATTATGAGAAGTATATCACTAAAAAGACAAAAGTCAAGTCATTATGCTTATAAAAACTCATAAAATCTAATAAAATGCAGAAACCGGGGGAGAATGCGCCGTTTCTGCGTCAATATCACTCGATGTATTCCGGTTTTGCGGAGCGGGTCATCAGCTTGGCCGCAGTTTCCCGCACATCCGCTTCCTCGTACAGCAAGCTGTGTATGGCCGAAGTAATGGGCATTTCCGTGCCCGTTTCCGCCGCGAGCCTGTGGGCGGCTTTTACCGTGGTAACGCTTTCCACGACCTGGCCTATTTCGTCTACGGCTTCCTTCAGGGTCTTCCCTTCGCCTATCAGTATGCCGCAGCGTCTGTTTCTTGAGTACATGCTGCAACAGGTGACTATCAGGTCTCCTATGCCGCTCAGGCCGAAGAAGGTTTCCTGTCTCGCGCCCAAAGCGGTGCCCAGCCTCGATATCTCGGCTATGCCGCGGGTCATGAGAGCGGCTCTGGCGTTGTCGCCGAATTTCAGACCGTCGCATATACCGGAGCCCAAGGCTATTATGTTTTTAAGAGCTCCGCCGAGTTCGGTGCCTATCATGTCGCCGTTGGTATATACCCGGAAATAGTCGGTCATAAACAATTCCTGGGCTCTGCGAGCAAGCTCCTCATCCGGAGACGATACGCAGACCGTGGTCGGCAGCCTCTGCATTATCTCTTCGGCGTGCGACGGGCCGGAAAGCGCCACGTAGCGCAGATTCGGGGCTATCTCCGCGGCTACTTCGGAAAGCCTCTTGCGGCTGTTTATCTCGAGCCCCTTCGCCAGATTTACCGCCATTGCGTCCGCTTCGATAAAGGGGGCGGCCTTGGTCAGCACCTCTCTGAAATCCTGCGCCGGGACCGCGAATATTACGCATTCCGCGCCGCGCAGGCAGGCGGCGAGGTCCATGTGTCTCGACCACAGCGAGGTTTCGAAACCCTTGCCTTTAAGCAAGTCCTCTATGGCCGTTCCGAAGCTTCCGGCTCCCAATATGCATATCTTATTCATCGTGTTTTTCCCTCTTGAAACTTATTGCGGATTCTTCTCCCGCGAGCAGTCTTTTTATGTTTTCTTTGTGCTTTATAAATATCAGAGCAGTAATGATCAGCGCCTCTATAAGAAAATCCGGTTTAAGCCATACGGCCAATATGGGGCTCATCAGGGCTCCGCACAGCGAGCCTGCGGAAACGAAGCGGCTAAGGGCGATGACGGCAAGGGTGAGGGCCAGACAGCTCAGGGCTATGACGGGGCTCACCGCAAGTATCGCGCCGAAGGCCGTAGCCACGCCTTTCCCTCCCTTAAAACCGTAGAAGCAGGGCCACAGGTGACCGGCAAACACCGCTACGGCGCAGATGTAGGCGCATAAGGGGCTGTGCAGTCTTCCGAGGCTTACCGCCGCTACGCCTTTAAGTACATCCAAAGTGAGCGTAATGAGGGCGGATTGAAGCCCCATAACCCTCAGCATATTGGTGGTGCCGGGGTTTCCGCTTCCCTGCTTGCGTATGTCTATTCCTTTAAGTCTGCCCTGTATTATAGAGGGCGACAGCGAGCCTAAGAGATAGGCTGCCGCGCAGTACACGAAAAACATCTATTTCTCCAGATGCCTCTTTATGAGTTCCACCACACGGCCTTCGGCAAAGTCGATTCCCCGAAGTATGGCGTTTTTTACGGCCTTTGCGTTGGATGAACCGTGCATCTTGATTACGGGTTTGGAAACTCCCAATATGGGTGCTCCGCCGTATTGAGTGTAGTCCAGCTCCCGCGCGCTATCGGCCGAGGAGGCTCCCAGCATTTTCATGAAGACTTCGCCCATACCCTCCGTAAGTTTGAGTATCACGTTTCCTGTAAAGCCGTCCGCGACTATTACGTCGCAGCCGCCTCGCGGAAGTTCGCGCGCTTCTATGTTGCCGCAGAAATTAAGACCGCTTTCCGACAGGAGCTCATAGGCCTCTCTCGTTAAGGCCGTTCCTTTTTTCGATTCAGCGCCCACGTTCACCAGAGCCACGCGAGGATTGGGTCTCCCGAGGACTTTTTCCATGTAGAGGCTGCCCATGATGCCGAACTGCAGCAGGTGGCGCGCCTTGCATTCGGAATTCGCGCCGGCATCCACCAGCAGAGAAGCCTCCCTGCCTATTACGGGGTATACGGAGCATATGGCGGGCCTGTTGATGCCCTTTATCCTGCCCAGCACGGTGAGAGCGCCCGCCAGCAGAGCTCCGGTGCTTCCGGCCGAGATGAAAACGCTGCCCATCCCGTCTTTAACTATGTTGAGCCCGACGGCCATGGAGGAATCCTTCTTTGCCCGCACCGCCCTTGCGGCGGGTTCGTTGTTGCTTATGGCTTGCGAGGCTCCGACGACTAGCGGCGGCCTGTCGCCATCTTCAGCGTATTTCTCAACGCAGGCCTTGATCTCTTCCTTCAAGCCCACGAGGACTATGTTGTGGGCGCTTTCGCGTGAGGCGAGCAGGGCCCCCTGAACTATTGCGTCGGGAGCGTTGTCTCCTCCCATGGCATCAACTATTATGTTCATCCTTATCGCTTTCTCCGCGTTGTTCATCAAGGTAGGATTCGCTATCGCTCAGAAAACCCGCATTTACATAATATTTGCAGGCCAAAGACAGCACGAAGTGCTCCATGATGTATTTCTTCTGTTCAATTGAACCCGCGCATGCCGGTTCGTCCGCTCCGGCGAAAATCCCGCGCACGGCGAGTTCTATGGCGTCGCAGAAGCCGTTGTAGCTCAGTTCGACATCTTTGACGCTCAAGCCGAGCCTTATCAGTTTACCGGCCTCCTCCGTAGAATAACAGCTTTTGACCAGATATACCACTACAACCATGGCCACGGACGGGCGGAAGTACAATTTGTTTACGGGAGCCTCCACTATCCGGGCCTTTACGTAGTTATTTATCATG
>Ga0116183_1006614_pt1 | contig 10587 bp, 9 predicted proteins | sample AD_UKC078_MetaG_FD_89753 | JGI IMG/M metagenome (GOLD analysis project Ga0116183, IMG submission 89753) | Active sludge microbial communities of municipal wastewater-treating anaerobic digesters from USA - AD_UKC078_MetaG | ecosystem: Engineered > Bioreactor > Anaerobic > Digestate | place: USA...
AGCACATCGATGCGGTCAAGCCGTATGTGAGCCGACAGGTCTGGACGCTGATCCAACTTCAACTGCTGACCGGTGCCCGCAGCGGGGAATTGGTGATCCTGCGACCATGTGATATTGAGATGTCAGGAAAGATCTGGCTATACCGCCCGGCCCAGCACAAGACGGCCCATCACGGCTTTTCCAGGACCATTTACTTCGGACCCCGTGCCCAGGACCTCCTGCGGCCATTTCTACTGCGACCGGAAGAGGCGTATTGTTTCTCGCCGGCCGAGGCCATGGCCGAATGGCGGCAGCAGAAATTCGCCAACCGCAAGACCCCTCTGCACATAGGGAATGGGCCGGGCACCAATGTCAAGGACAAGCCCCGCCGGCAGGCCGGTGAGCACTATACAACGACTGGTTATGGCCATTCCATTGCCAATGCCATTAAGAAGGCGTTTCGGCCAGAGGGTATGTCCGATGAGGAATTTGCCACCTGGAAGCCAGAGCAGCACTGGCACCCGCACCAGCTTCGACACAATGCTGCTACATTCCTGCGAAAGGAATTCGGCCTGGAAACAGCCCGGATTATCCTCGGCCATCGATCCTCGGCCATCACCGAGGTCTATGCCGAGCAGGACCAACAGAAGGCGATGGAGGCGATAGTAAGGGTGGGGTAGCATATAGGTTCCTTACATGGTGATGAAAACGGAATCCTGGGAAAGTCTGTCGAAAGTTTCGGGGACCATCGATTTCCTCAACAGTTCTTCATACATCTTCAGCATCGAGCGTACTGTTTCCTCTTTGGCAGGGTCGGTTCCGTGAGCCAGAAAGGATCGGTTTCTCTGGTTCAGCCAGTTTTGCAGCGGGCCATGATGCTCTTTGGGATTCGGCGACAGGCCCCTTCGGAACGGCCGCCCCCAATACATCTCAAAGAGAGCCACACCCACCTGGTCCCTCAATTCCGCCAACAGGCCAATCGCCTCTGCCAATCCTAACTTAAGCAGATTGCGGCTTTCTTTGGCCTTTTTCCGGAGGCGACAGCGTGTTTTGCAAGACAACGGCAGATTCGCGATCTGCTCAGCGATCAGTTTGGAAGTGTCCACATCGAATCCATTTTTCAGGCGGTTCTGGACCAGATACTCATACGCCCGGTACAGGCGGGACAGCGCATCATCATAACGACCCTGCGCCAGCCGACGGCCTGCATTGGCGTAGAGTTCAAATAAACGTTCGTGTCCGTAGGGGCTGTTCGCCAGCGTTTGGGTAAACTGTGCATTGGCTTCCAGCCGGCTGAGATCCACATCTGCCAATCCTTCCCTCGGATTGGCGGCCTTCGAAAGCAGATGGGAGGATTCTTTCCAGCTAAACCTTTCCCAGAGATCATACGCCTGCGAAATCAGAACGATGGTTTTAGCCCTTGCCCGCAAGGGGCTGTCCTTCGGCAGCGTCTTATAGTAGCGGCCGGCCAGTGCAGCGGCCGCGTTAAAATCCAGTTCATTAAACAGCATCTTCGCTCTGTCCAACTGCCGTTCGGCAAGGACCAGATCGGGACAGAAGGCCGAAATCTCGGTCGATTTGGCGACCCGGCCCGTCTGGTCCCGGGGGCCGAGAATATAACTGACCTGATCGGCCTGTACGGCAATGGCGGCGGCAAACAGCGCTGCGCTCATCGCCTTGGTTCCGCTGGTAAAGTCGGCGATAATACCTGAATATTGGCGGAGTGTGCGCAGATACTCATTGTACAGGGCCTGGACATCGTTTTCCATGTCAGAAATGAACACTTCAAACGGGATTGCGTCCCGCTTCATTGGCTCTATCAGCAGAGGCAGGGTCTGGTCAGCGGTTATCCGGGAGCAGAGAAATACCGTTTTTTCCGGCCGGTGCTGACGAATGCTGAACAGCAGCGCATCGGCAATGTCCTGCCGGTTCCGTCCGGTGCCGACTGTCATTACGAGGGTGCTCATAAGTTTTCTTTCCTTTCATTCACCTGGTTTCAATCCCTTATTCATGAGGGGGAAAATTCAACTTTGGGGCGGGCGGAAGTATGGGAAGACGGGTCTATCGCGCTGTTTCAATCCCTTATTCATGAGGGGGAAAATTCAACTGAAAGGAGAAACAAAATGAGTACAATTAGATTCTGTGGAATGTTTCAATCCCTTATTCATGAGGGGGAAAATTCAACTGACGAAATAGAGATTGCCTTAAAGTTTGACCCGTCCGTCGGCGTGTTTCAATCCCTTATTCATGAGGGGGAAAATTCAACAGTTTACTTTACAAGTGGTTGAGGAGTCCGACGACACTATTAAGTTTCAATCCCTTATTCATGAGGGGGAAAATTCAACTGTAAAAATGGCGGGATACGATGGATACTCAATGAGTTGGAAGTTTCAATCCCTTATTCATGAGGGGGAAAATTCAACAATAATGGGGGGTTTATTGCGGAAAAAGTAGGAAAGGAGTAGTTTCAATCCCTTATTCATGAGGGGGAAAATTCAACACGACCTATTCAGTTTGTGGAGTCAAAACGACCAGAGAGTTTCAATCCCTTATTCATGAGGGGGAAAATTCAACGAATTAGGCGACCTACTCGATATAGTATATCGAAAATATGTTTCAATCCCTTATTCATGAGGGGGAAAATTCAACCCCACTACCCGTAACTGCTTGTAAGACACAGCCTTAAAAAAGCCCATTTCATAGTGTCTCTTTTTCAATCCCATCGCCGCTCTATTTAGATCCCTCGAATCCATCTGTTTTTTTGTAACCCCTTTTCAGCACAGCAGTTGCAGCAATTTCATCGTCTCCATTCAAAATTCCTTTCAAACAATAAAGAAGGTTTCCTGCTGAGTCAACTTTCCGCATCCCTGCAGCCGAACCTGCTTGAGGCACGATTGGCAAATATGGTAGATTCTGACTGAATCTTCCTGCGGATTTATGACCTTATTGAGCCGATCCATCATTTCCTGTATCAAGGTCTGATTCATCTGTGCCTCGAAAACACTATACTGGACCCGATCCCCGTAGTCCAGCAGGATTTTAGCGACTTTTAACCTTCGCTTATCATCCGTGCAATCATATCCGATCACTAAAAACATCGCGGGGGATCCTCACAGAGACAGCCGATAAAAGGAATAGGGTTTTTCGTCACGCATGGCCTGTTCCAACTGTTCTGCCTTTTGAAAGATTAACTGAAACGGGGAAAGCGGCTGGGCCTGTTCGATCAGACGCTGAGGCGTATGCAGGAAGGATTCCCATTCAGCGATCAGCCGTTTTCGGGCAGTATCAGTGAGCAGCACCGGTCGTGGATTTCCCTGCCCTGTTTGGAAATCCATTTTCTGAAGGATTCGTTTATTGAACAGGAGCATGACAAACCGATCCGCCAGGGGTTGGCGAAATTGCTCTACAAAATCCAGGGCAAGAGCCGGGGCATTGCGATTGGGGGCGTGCATAAAGCCACAGAAGGGATCCAGCCCTGTGGTATGCAGAGCATTTTCCGACAGGGCCGTGAGCAGGATATAGACATACGACAAGCAGGCGTTGACCGGGTCGGCCGGAGGCCGCCGGACCCGGCCCTCGAAATCCATCTCCAAATGACGGAAGATTGCCACCAGGGCAGCGAAATAGTCCCTGCTGATCATTCCTTCGATACCGCGCAGCGAATCAATAGAGGACTGTGCATCAATCTGGGGCGAAAAATCCAGAATCCGGTTAATCTGAGATTTTAAGTCCAGCCCCGGGTGATTGTATCCATAACGTCTGATAACGTTCAGCGCGCTAGTCGCCCGGGCATTGACCAGATCCCTGCAGAAAGACAAGCAAAACGCCGGATCGGATGCCCTTGCGTATTGTTTCTGCCGAACCCACAAATGGGGGCCTGTCGGCGGAAGCAGCGAGCCCCGAATCTGCCCCTTGTGGGTAGTCAGAACTACGGGGATCCGCCTGTCCAGAAGCAAGGCCATAGCGGAGGCCGTCAGTTGAATACGTCCCATAATTACCAGACGATCGGTACGATGGATTGGAATCGAGAGGAGTTCCTGATCGTCTTTGGTGACCAGGAGACGGCGCCCCTGGCGGGAAACTTTAGATCCCTGTTCCTGCAAATAGATCGAGCCCATATATATCCCTTTCCGCATCAAGACCATATTCTTGTACGGCTATTTGAGGGCCGGAATTGAGCGGCCCCCAAGGGATTGCTCTATGAACTTGTCAAAGAACCAGACTCCAACGGCTCAGGGGATGGGGTTTAGGGATACCTTTACCCAGCCCATGGGCATTTTGCCGGCGGAAAGAGTTCGGGTAACGCCCCAGGGCAACGGCCTGCCGTCACGACCCTGGCGAGTCTGCGGCTTTCGGTACTCATCGACCGTGGTACACTCGACATGACTGAACCGCCCCAGCCGAAGAGGAAACTCATTGTCTTTGTATTTTACATTCAATAACTGCTGACTGTTTGTCTCCAGTTCCGGATTGGAACGGTAGAATTTATTGTGTTCGGCCTCCATTTTGGGCAGGTAGAAGGCCTTGCAGGCGGCGGCGAGCTGATCGATATGAAGCGGCATAGAGACCGCACTGATCTGGTTGTTCTCCTGTCTGTCAAATGTGCGTTTTTCCGGCAATTGGTCATCCAAATCCAGCGTGCCGCGGGCACAGATCATTTCCTCATCGAGCATCGAGAAAACCTGCTCATAGAACATCTGTATCCCGGCAGGGTCGGGACCTTCCTGCTTGTTGAGTTTAAAGATCTCGGCCTTGTCGATAAACGTTGGGGCCTGGGGCAGGAGGGCATCAGAAATCTTCAGGCATCGAAAGGGGTCGGTGCGGGGATTGGAGCAGCCGAGGACATCGTTTTCAAAGCATTTCGGCTTTGGATTCTGTGGTTTTTTGACCTTGGCCAGTTCGGAAACTATCGCCGTACGGACAGCCCCCTTGACAGACGAGCCGGGAATATAGGCCTGCCAGTTGCCGGGAGCGCGGGTCATCAGTGTAATTTCAAGTTTGGTATTCGGGTTTTTAAGATTTTGCCGGTACTTTTCCTCAAACGCTCCTGCATCGGCCCTAAAGCAGCAGTACCGTTCCGGGTCAATATGCCGGTAAATAAACTCCCTCAGGACAACTGGATTAGAATCAGCGACTTTGCGGTTAAATTCCGCACGCAGGGAGCCGTCCATCTGCGACAAAAAAGCCGGCAGATTGAGACGATAAAAAATGCCGTCTTTGACCACATACTCCAGTGGATCGATGTCCTGACCAGAGCCGATATGGACGGGCGAGAGGATTTGGATAGTCATTTCATAGTGTTTCATACGTCCTCCGTAAAATCACAGCAGACGGGGATAGCCGGAGCCAGGCCGTAATGGCGAACCTCGGGGAAATCGGGGTGGATCTGATCGACCAGACGGCCGTAAAACGGTCGAGGGGAATCTGTTTTCAGGACGGCCCCTGCCGAGAGCATCACCAGCGGTTTTTTAAAGGGATTATGGATGCCGGTGGGATGCGGGCCGACCGCCCAGTCGCCGCCGAGTTTGCCGAATTTGGTTGTCAGTTTCCAGAATCCGTCCGCCGGGTCCTCGGCTGCAGGTACACAGGCGGCCAGCAACAGAACAGCGTTGGGGGTCTGTGCTTTCGGCAGTGTGATGGGGTCGATGCTTTCGAGTGTTACGCGACCCTTTCCCCGTGATTTGTACTTGCCGTATCCGGCTTCGAGTCCGGCTGTCATCAGGTCGCCGATCTGCCGGGCATCATAACAATCACTTCCGGCCAGCAGATGGAAGACCGGCGGCCGGGACGGATCGATGCACAACTGGCGGGTAAAGAAGAAACTGCCCACATCGCCGGTCGTACCGGTCAGACGGTTGATGGTATTATGCGGGACAACCTCTTCGATGGGCATGACCGGCTGGCCGCAGCCCTTGGTCAGGAACCAGTTCAGGATCGAGGCCACGGCAAGCTGGTTGATGGTGCTGCCAAGCACCTCATGGGGTAGCCAGCGAAGCTGGTAGAGCCATTTGAGGATGTCAAAGGCATCCACGGACGAGGGCTTGGAACCAGCGATCCGGCTTACAGCCGGGCATCCGGGCAGGGTGTTTTCCAACCGGCTCTTTTCTTCGCTCTGAAGGATCCTCAAAAGCTGGTCTTCCTGCTTTTTGAACGGCCGGGGCAAGGCCGGCATCTGCCAGAAATCCACTGGAAAGGGGTCGCTCAGAAGCAGCGGCGGCGAACTGTCGTGCTCATATCGGGCCAGAAAGTCGCTGAGGGCCTGTTGACCCTGATGGTAGCGGATGCCCCAGCACAGGTGGCCAAACAGGGTGTCGGCCGACAGCCGCGTGCCTAAGGCGCTTTGCACCTTCAATGTCACATCAAACCATTCCATTTTTGTTTACCCTTTGATTATACAGCAGGCAGTTGAAGATCCTTGCCGGTTTCGTCCTTCACGGAGAACTTGACCTTGCCGCAGCCGCGGGAGCCGGCACCGCCCAGATAATCACGCTCAACCAGGGCAAGGGCCTTGAGGACGACATCGTGGAAGTTCTGTTGGTCTGTCTGACCGCCGTCACCGGTGTCGATGACACGATAGACAATGTCCAGGTCAAAGGTTACGCCGGGCACCACCCGCTCTAAAGGACGAGGATTGGCCATCGCAGTGATGCGGTTGACGGAGTTTTCGTGCTTGACCTCGGTGATGTCCTGCCCTTCCTTGAACAATTGGCGCGATTCTCTGCTCAGGAAGCAGTCCCGAACAATCAGGCGTGTGGGACCGACCGGATTTTCTTTGTCGGCATTATGGCCAAAGACCCGTGTGATCGGGCAATTTGGGTTTTTGTCCATATAGACATCCCCTTTCGGATTCAGCTTGCCCAGATGCCATTCCATCAGAGATCGCATCTTGCCTTTGAGCGAGGAACCGGGGATGTACGGTTCGTTATTGGCTGGATTCCGGAGAATGGGATTATCGACTCCTCCGATTTCCATGGTTTCGGCCGAACCGCCTATATGCAAGCCTGTTTGGACGCAAACTTTGCCTGTTATTTTTTTGATGGATACGATTTTCTTGAAGTCCATAATTTATTCCCTTCCTACTTTTTCAAGGCCATAAGCGAATCCCAAAACCGCCTCAAAATAGAGTACAAATGCCCTGAAATTGTCCTGGTCATCACCAACTCTTTTGATGTTTTCTTTCAGGAAGTCGGCGAACTCTTTTGGAATTTTTTTAGACGCCGCTTTTTCCGCATAACTCACTTTGCTGAGGAACATTTTGAACAGGGGCAAAACCTGTTCCCAAGGCCGATTGCTTTCAATCTGAAAGTGAAGATTTTTGATGGCCCCGAAAAACCGCCGAATCTGGCTCTTGGTCAATCTATCTCTGCCACCCGGAAATAACTTTGCCTGCTCCTCCGCCCATTCACAGAGAAGTTTCGGGTGAAGCACCTTGGAGGCCTTGTCGGAATAAAATGAAACTTCAACAGGGCGCGATGGCGGATTGGGATTCCCCTGTTCCTGATGTCTGGGGCCGCCTCGATAAGATTGATTTTGATCACTCATACGTTACCTCCTGAAATCATTACCGATTTAAATATAAACAATAGGTTACCGCGACCTTAAGCCGCGCCATTTCGCCGGGATCTTTGGTTAGAGCCGTCATTTTCTCCAGCCGCTCCAGACCAGGGGGCTTGCCGTTATTTCTGTCATGGATCTTTACATTCCGTGCCATATCATAGCACAGGTGTGACCGCCAGAGCAGGGATTTCAGTTTCCCCGATCTTGATTCCTCTTCCATCTGGCAATACCGGATTAAGCGATAGACAAAGCTTTTTTTGACCTCGATGCCGTCGGCACCTCCCTCGGCCATAATCCGATCCAGAAAGATCGCATCATCAAGGGCTATTTCGAGGTCTGGCCAGTTGAGAACCGTATCAAAGACACAGACTTGGTTGCGATGTTCTTTGGCCTTACTCAATGCCGCATCCGCTTGACTGGCGGCCTGGGACAGCGGAAACCGGCTGTGGCAAACCGTCATTCCCGCCGACAGTGTAATTGACGGATGCTGGCAGACATATGAACGGAACTGTTGCTGCATATAAACAGAAAAAGCAAGCAGGGTCCGCCAGGGGCCGACCAGAAGCAGGTCATCGCCTCCTGCATAGACCGTATAAATATTACGGAAATCTGGATGTTCCTTGGGCGGCTCCAGAAAAATGTTGGGTAAAATCCCCCGGAAAAAAAGATCCAGTTGGCGGGACAAGGAGATGTAATAACTCAGCGAGGCCTTGGAGTCTTCGAGCCCTTTGGAAAACAACATGCCCATTCGATCCACATCGGCCTTGAGGACCGCCAGCAACGGCTGGCCTTTGGGTTTGCCGTCCCTGTCAAAAGCGAATCCATCGGCGCAGAGATGGGCAAAGGATTTACGCTGACCCAAGCTAAACAAGCCTTCCTCTTCTTCCTTTAGTTGGCCCTGGAGCCAGTTGGACACTTCGGGGGTTTGGTAGACAGGCCGGTCGGCTTCTGTCTGACGCGGGACGTAATTAGCCATAAATAAACCGCATCGGATTTGCTGCAGTTCTTTCCGCTGTTTGCCGGGTACGAACTCGACGCAGCTTTGGATTTCACCGCCGCCTGAAGGACTATCCGCTATGGCAAAATAATACTGCCCCAAGGGGTTGGCAAGGCATAAATCCGACACAGATGGACTGAACGCCCCGTCAAACGGCTTTTGACTGACTTTCAGGAAATTGCCGGCGGTTAATTGGCTGCCCAACTCGTTGAAGAACTGGTCTTCGAGGGTTTCACGTTTGGTATCAGGCATCTCGGAGGGTATCTGAGACGGGTCGAACGGTAAAAGAAAAACATCCTGTTTCCATTTTCCATTGGATGTTAGAATGCTCCGCAAAGGCCGTCTTTTGATGCAGTCCATCTTCCAGGATAGTTTTTGCTGGATTATGTGAAACCGCGTTGAAGAGAAGTCCTCACCTGATATCTCCATATCATAGCAGAGATTCAGGTACAACTTTCCCCGAAAGGCCTTTTGGAACCATTGCTGAATTTCCTGTTCAGTCTGCTGCACGCAGGCAAGACTCTCAGGTGTATTGTGGATCAGCAGGGTGAAATTGCCGCCGGCGTCAATGATCCGATTCAGCGAGGGCAGGCCCAGTCGTTCCAATAGAAGATTTCCGGCCAATCGGGTAAGAAGACCCAAATAAAATGACTTGGAACGCAGCCGCTTGCTGACGCCGGAGGGATTTTCCAGTGTCGTATGATACAGGTAGGATTGAATCCCGCTCAAATCTCCGCTGACCATCCGAAATTTTCGAGCAACCCGGTCTTTAATAGATTGTTCATTTAGAGTATTTGTCTGGTGATGATACTGATACAACGCCGTGGCAAAGGCGGCCGTCGTCAGACTATGATCCAGCAGAGAGATCTGGAAATGCTGTGTTCGATGACTGGGCACGCAACTGCCGTAAAGCCCGAACACCCAGATCAACTGTTCTAAAAAAAGTTCTGGAGCCGTCGGCTGGAGCCGGCTGAATTGTTCGAATGCCGTCTGCCAGAGATGTTTGTAATCCTCCAAGGCATTTTGAGCAGCCTCCTGCTGTAGTTGCGGATATATATGGGCATCCAGGGAAAGGGGAATCAGCGGCAGAATGTAAACCGATTCGTCCAAAGTTGAGGATGTATCGGGTTTCTGAAGACTCGAAAAAATACTGACTCCATAATCCCGTCTGCCCGGCTGATTGTCGTCTTGTGAACGATCCTGACCCGCTGAAAGCCGGTCCGCCTCCTGAACTACGAGTTGCAGCCAATTATCCGCGTCGGGCATGTGATGATAACAGGCAATATTTGCAATTACAGCAGGATCCAGCTCCCGTGGCAACCAGTTCTTCAGGCTCTCAAAAAACTCATTCGTGTGGGCTGTATGCAGATAGCCAAACCTCTGAGTAACTCTGTCCTTGGGACAGATATAGTCTTTCATCCCCTCCGATTGCGGCGAAAGACGGCCCATGGCTCTCTCCGAAATCTTTCCGATGTCATGCAAAAAAGCACCGATACAGAGTTCCGCCATCTCTTTGTGCATAACTTATTCCTTCATTCGTTTGGTGTTAAACGGATTTGCCCAAACCCAAAACTGGTTGCTTTACCGATTCCTGTCACCTGGGTCAACGCCAGCAAGGGCAAGTGGCTCTTCAGATCACCTTCAAAGACCATCTGTCCGACCAAGCCGCCCAACAGGATCTTCCGATCCTGCCTTCCGGAGTACCGACCAAACTCAAACCATTGGGTTTGATCAGAAATCATAGAAACCTCCTCCGCCCCGGCAATCAGTTCTGATGTATCGCAGGCCTTGGTTAAAGGAATCCCATAAAAATAGGTCAAAATCGCCAGTCTCCGAACGGCTGCTGTTACGATGTCCAAGAACGTTATTTTTTTTACATCTTTCTTCCCCACCCTCAACCGTACGGGGGAAAGAAAATCAATCATGATTTTTGATGTTTGGTTGGGCTGGAATTGGAAATACTCCTTTCGTAATGAGCCAAGACGATTGCTGCCGTCTTGGTAAATAATGCCACTACCCCTGGGCTGGACGATTTGCTTAATCGTAAATGGAAC
>Ga0116183_1006618_pt1 | contig 10584 bp, 6 predicted proteins | sample AD_UKC078_MetaG_FD_89753 | JGI IMG/M metagenome (GOLD analysis project Ga0116183, IMG submission 89753) | Active sludge microbial communities of municipal wastewater-treating anaerobic digesters from USA - AD_UKC078_MetaG | ecosystem: Engineered > Bioreactor > Anaerobic > Digestate | place: USA...
ACGAGAATGTAGATGGTTGATCGATAGGTCCCACCAACTGGTGGGACGGTTCCCTGTGGAACAAAGAGCTTGATCTTCCCCTCTAGTACATAGGTGTAACTGGTGTCTCCAATTGGACTGGTTTTTGATTGTGTCAATGATACGAACGAATGGTTAGCACTTGTTATTTCAACCACATTTGCTGCGGGGAGCGTCGACTGGAATGCCAATTTGTGGGTAAAGGACGGTCCTGTGGTTGTTCCGAGAGCTTTAAAGGAGAAGTTGGTGTTCATCCCTCCTGAGTCGCTAGAGAAGGTTATCCGTGCTGCTTTGTGATCAGATTGGAACTTGATGGTAGCAATTTCGAGAGCGGTCGATGTGTTGTTGCGATTCTTGATATCATTGAAGGGAATCGCGGACGTCTGTGTTTTCAAAATTTCGAAGAAATGGAAAAACGGCGTCTGGCCTGCTGGTGTGTCGAGGATTGCTCCATGGAGATTCAAGATGAGATTTTGTCCGGTGCCAGTGGAGGTTTGCAGATTGTTAGCATAGTAGCCATAACGGGTCTCATCGTTATTTCCCCACGTTTTGAAGCTGGTGTGTATGATGGTGACGTCAATCCAGATGTAGCTGTATTTATAGCGGTACTTGTAGCCGTTATTATTCTCATATTTGCCGTATCCACCCGATGTGTTGTACCCATAACTCCCTTTGGAAACAGTTTCAGGACCAGCCCCATGGGGGAGGGTATAGGTTCCTTCCAACTCTCGATAACGTAATTTCTTTTGCTGAAGTCATCCTGGTTAGTCCCCTCATGGAACAGCCCCTTGGCCCTGATGACCAAAAAGAATTCACGTGAGTGGCCAGAGCCATCTTTCTGGGTAAAGTAGAACCTATTTGATGATCCAGACGGAGCGGCTCCGATATTGGAGAAGGTGAAGGTGGTAGGTGCCCCGGTGTAAAGCAAGCGACCGACGTACCCTTTGGTGTTATCCCAGACGTTTCTGTCCATTCCATGATAGTCTTTTTGTTTGCAAGCCCCATATAGGAGATTATCGTTGCGGCTCACCCTGAACCCGGAGAGCTTTCCCCTAGCCGGGTCATAGGTGAGGGATGCGGCAGCCAAGGGGAGAGAGGCTGAGAGCAGGAGTAGCAGAAGGATGAAGATACAGGCAAAAGCCTGTGAGAAAGAGACGCTTCGAACACTGTTATTTTCAGACATTATAAGAACAATCCCTGGCTGCCATGATGATTTTGGTTGACTATAAATTTCACTGTAAGCATAGTATCCAACTGTATTTAGTTTTGCAAGCCTAATTGCTGTATGACTATACAGATGAGTTGAAATGTACAACGGAAGTTGTACTTTCAGTGCTCGATAGTTGATGGGGGACTGCTAACCTTCAGATCGTATCTGCAGGCTCGATGGTGAGGTAGATGGTTGAGGTATAGAATCCTCTCAATGGCGTGACTGTGCTCCTGTCGGTATAGAGCTTGATCATCCCCTCAAGCCTGTTGGAGGTATTGGAGCCTGAGATCGGGCTTGGTTCTGTGGCTATCACTGATGTGAAGCAATTGGTTTCTGATAGGGCAACCGGGGCAGCAGCAGGGATGGTCGACTGAAAGGCAAGATTGAAACGAGAGGGCTGGCCTGTGGTGCCTGTACCATCTTTGGCCACGAAGTAGAATTCGGTGCTGGTCCCTCCGGGGTCGCTTGAGATGGTGACCTTTGCCTTGTCGTTTATCGAGAGGTAGCTGATGGAAGCGATATCCAAACCGGTCTCTTTTGAGTTACAGTTCCTAATCGTATTGTAGGAGACATAGGACGGGTAGTACTTGGTGATATTAAAGTTGAAGGTAAACGGTTTTTCGTCGGGCTGGGCAAAGTCTGCCCCATAGTATCCCAGAAGATTCAAGAGGAGGCTCGCCCCGGTACTGGTCGTGATAGCCAGGTCGCTTGAGTAGAAGTGGCCGATGCCTCCGGGCCACGTATGCGTTGTACTGATATTATAGCGGATTATATAGGTGACATCGATCCAGATATGGCTGTATGGGTACCGGTACTTGAATTCATTGTAATTGCCGTTCGCATCGATGAGACAATCGCCTTGTACCCCCCCCCTATAGTTGTACCCTTTCTTCCCGTGTTCGGCGAGCTCATCACCAGCACCCTGGCTGAGGGTAAGCGTCATACCGCTATCTTTTAGGACGGTGGTCTTCTTGATGAGATCGACACTCCTCTTGTCCACTGAAAGCGAAGTATCGTGGAGGAATCCCCAGGGTCTGAGGACCAGGAAGTACTCACGCCAGCGGTCATTCCGGTCAACATTGACAAAGTAGAATCCTCCCCGTACACCACCATCGGTGGCAGCGGGTGATCTGACATCGGAGAAGGTGAAGGTGGTGGGTCCTCCAACATAGACCATGCGGCCGAGATAGCCTGGCTTGTCGCGGTACTGGGCTGTTTTGTTCTCATAGCTCGACGCTAATTCGGGGCCGAGTTCGCCGGCATCGAAGCCAGTGAGTTTCCCTTTGTCGGATTGGTCATAGACGAGGGATGCGGCTATCAGGGGCAGGGCGGGGAAGAGCGCTGAGAGCAGCAGGAGAAGAAGGATGAGGATGCGGGTGTATGGGGAAGAGATTTGTGAGAACGAGTTTCTTCGAACACTATTGCTGTCATAAGTCATAAGAATGGTCCTTACTCATGAAATATTTGCTGTTCGATGTTGCAGTACCCACTATAGTGTATAATAAACGATTATAAACAGTATTGCCAGAGTTGATTTTAAGGCAGTTGATGGAGCATTGCCTTCATGTCATGACACATAAAAGAGGCAATATTGCAATTATTTATTCTATGGGGTGTGGCTTTGAGAAGTCAAATTGTTAATTTGTTACAAAATATGACACAAGTTATGACGTGAATCTTCTATCCCCCCATTGCTTGGAGGGATACAAGAGAAGGGTTGTCGGTAGGATTATTCCAATACCGTGATCGCCTCTTTCAGGATGGAGAGGCCCCTCTTGTAGCGCTTCATGAACGCATCGAAGCCGGCGATCTCCTCTTGAGTAGCAGAGATGGTGGAGATCTGGGCGTTGGCGAATGCTTCGCTGTTCAAGAAATCGGCGAGTGTGCGTCCCTTGCCGTGTACCAAGAAGCTTGCGAGGAGGGCGATGCCCCATGCCCCTCCCTCGCCTGCGGTGGTCAGCGTGCTGATGGGGGTGTGCAGGGCCGCTGCCATCATCTTCTGCCCGACCAGGGCGGTCTTGAAGAAGCCGCCATGGCCGGTGATGGTATCGACCTTGATACCCTCATCCTCAAAGAGGATATCCATACCGATGCGGATGACACCGAGGGCGGTGAAGAGCTGGGAGCGCATGAAGTTTGCAAGCGTGAACTTGTTCTCCGTCTCACGGACAAAGAGGGGGCGGCCCTCGTAGATCTCGGTCATCGTCTCACCACTGAGGTAGTTGTAGGCGAGCAACCCGCCGCAGTCCAGATCGCCCTCAAGGGCGGTAGAGAGGATCTTGTCGTAGAGCTCGCTCTTCTTGGCAGAGAAGCCCATGGTCTCGATCACCTCGCCAAAGAGGCGCATCCAGAGGTCATACTCACCGGTGCAGTTGTTGCCGTGACTCATCGCCACCAACGAACCGTCGGGAGTGGTGACGAGGTCGATGAGCTTGTTGTAGCTTCTGGAGAGCTCGTGCTCGAGGACCACCATTGCAAAGACCGAGGTCCCTGCCGACACGTTGCCGGTTCGTTTGGCGATGGAGTTGGTGGCAACCATGCCGGTACCGGCATCGCCTTCGGGGGGGCAGAGCGGGATACCCGCTTCCAGGGCTCCTGTCGGGTCGAGCAGGAGCGCTCCCTCTCTGGTGAGGGAGCCGGCCCGATCTCCTGCCAAGAGTACCGTCGGCAGTAATTCCTTCAATTCCCATGGGAAGGCGTGGGCAGTGACCAGACTATCGAAGGATGAGATCATGGTCTCGTCAAACCCCCCGGTCTTGGTGTCGATGGGGAACATGCCGCTGGCATCACCGATACCCAAGACCCGCTCTCCGGTGAGGCGGTAGTGGACATAGCCTGAAAGGGTGGTGATGAAGGCAAGACTGGGTACGTGCTCTTCCCCGTTGAGGATTGCCTGGTAGAGGTGGCTGATGGACCAGCGCTCGGGCACCGGGTAGGAGAAGAGGTCGCTGAGCTCCTGGGCCGCGGCCTCGGTCATCGTATTGCGCCAGGTCCTGAAGGGGACGAGGAGGGTGTCCTCTTTGTCAAAGGCGAGGTAGCCGTGCATCATGGCGCTGATGCCGAGCGCCTTGAGGCGGGTGAGGGGAACACCATACTGCCGCTCCACGTCAGCCTTCAGGGAGGCAAAGCACGCCTGAAGTCCCTCTTCCACTTCATCAAGACCATAGGTCCACACCCCGTCTACGAGGCTGTTCTCCCAGTCGAAGCCGCCTTGGGCGATCGGCTGGTTGCCCTCGTCGATGAGGATCGCCTTGATGCGGGTCGAGCCGAGCTCGATGCCGAGGACCGCCTCTCCGTTGGTGATAAGGGTTTTTGTCTTGGTGTTCATCTAAGCCTCCTTGGTATCTGCTTCGCCCTCATAAGAACGCAGCGAAGATTCACTACCACCTATGAATAATTCAGACCGTCCTTCGATGCAACTGTTGAGTATGATACGTTTTTGGCCCCCTGGTGAGGAGCGATCCACGATTTTGGTTTTTAATAAATCGATGGCAATACAAGCGATATCGGTTATGGGCTGGCTGATCGCATCGACCGGAAAGGCGACGTGGTCAAGCCATTTGTTGTTGTCAAAGGTGCATACGTTCTTGATGTGAGTGTCAGCGCCTAACTGTTTGATCTCGCACAACACTTCGTAACAGATATTGGAGCTTGCACAAATGATGGTGTCTACATCAGTGTGCTGTCGGATAAAACGGCTGATGGTCTCATGGTTGGTATCGGCATCATAGCTGATGACGAGCGTGTGCTCACTCCGGTATGTTCCGTTCTCCATCATTGCGAGCGTATAGCCTTTTCTTCTTTCCCGTGCACAGTAGTTGTTGTCCGTGAACGTAATCAAGGCGATGCGGTCTCTCCCTTTCATCAAGAGTTTCCGGGTCAGGTAATAGCTGGACATCATATTGTCGATTCCAACGAAATCAAAATAGTCGGCATCAAGCATCCGATCCACCTGTACAATAGGGAAATCAGCACAGAAGCTGAGGTCAGCCTTCGTGTTGCAGGGTGCCAATACGATTCCTGCAACCCCGATATCAATCAGCTTCCTGATACAGTACAGCTCCTTTTTAGGATTCTCCTCGCTGTCCATCACCACGATGTGGTAGCCGTACTCGTAGGCTATATCCTCCAGCTCCTTGATCAACTCGTCAAAAAAATCCACCCTGATGTCGGCGATTACCACACCGAGTGTCTCGGACTTGGTTAACTGGTTTCGCTTGGAGGGGAGCTGGTAGCCAAGATCATCCAGGGCTTTGAGTACGACATCCCTCGTTCCAGGGTCCACGTTCCGTGTCTTGTTGATCACATGAGAAATAGTACTGATGGAGTAGCCGGTTTTTTCCGCTATGTCCTGCAGCCTGACTTTTTTCTTCTTGGCCATCCTGGTTTCCTTATTAACATGAAAAATCATACCTCATGAATTTGAATAAAACAATCGATATGGTATGCGGTAGGCATGGATATTGGTATATTATAGTATTAGTTTGCGCAAATGGTATGAAATAATGCGACTGACGGGATTATAATCTCATAAAATCAAAGTACTATACGGGGGCGTGCAGCCTGAACTACGATAGATCTATTTCAAGCGAGCTACCATACAAATAGGTGACTGTAGCTCTCATCCCAATAAGGAGAGGCTGACTGCCAGCATTTCACTTTGTAGGTTAAATCCTGGGGTGTGGGTTCTGCACAGGATGGATAGTTCAAGAAGAAAGGATCACCCAAGGGAGCCGAATACGTGTGCTGAACTCTCCTGGTATAGGGATAGAGATGAGAAGCGTACCAAACGCTCTCAAGTAATCGCTCACCGGGTTTGGGGACGAAGCCATTGGCCATTGGCAAGAGCATGGTCCAGGTTCTGTGACTGTTGAGGACACCTGTCTCTGTTCAATATAACCAACACTCCGCTGGTATGTCCTAGGGTATTACTTAGACGAGAAAAGGGGAGGCCTTGGTCAGATCGCCCTCTCTATACTTATATTTTGAGAGACGTTACGGCAAATATACCCCAGTGTTCGATGCGTGCTTACCCGAATTGCACGAGTATACCTTGCTCTCGGCAGCAGTATGTCGTTTCGATCTGCAGGCATTCAGGAGGACCCTATTATCGGTAATACCATACCGTAGGAAAGAGCGGAAACACTACCTCATCTTCTTGTGAAACTTCTGATCATCATCAAAGGGTGGTGGTGATGAAGCCTGACAACCTATGAAATACCTGAGGAAGCGTGTGACCAAATGCCAATACAAAGGCATCGGGTGATGGATAGGAAGGCCTTCTCATACACCCTCTGATGGCATGCAGACAGGTTGGGAACGATATCAATAGTGGCGAGCCAGAAAAAAGAACTGTTGATGTGTAAATACTGGGCACATTCGCTGATTAGTAGCAGGCAAATCCCGGCAATCTTGAATGGGACGCGTTAGCCGGGGCAAGAAAAAATTTGCGCAAATTACGTTGACAAATGATCAAAGTAGGGTATCCTTAATATATACAGAGTGGATTCGAACATACAAATATGCGGGAGGCTTGGGGAAAATGAGTATTATACCTAAGACAATGAAAGCGCTTGTTGCGTACAGTGCCACCGACTACCGGTTGGTGCATGACTTCCCGACCCCAGAGTGTGGGCCTGACGATGTGATTATCAAGACCGAAGCGTGTGGGATTTGCGCCGGGGATCTGAAGTGCAAGAGTGGGGCGGGGATGTTCTGGGGCGATGATGTTCAGCCATCATGGGTGAAGCCTCCATTCATTCCTGGACATGAATTCTTTGGTAGGGTTGTTCAGGTTGGTGAGAATGTAACGGAATATAAGCGTGGCGACCGAATAACGGCCGATCAAATAGTTCCGTGTGGAAAGTGCCGTTTTTGTAAAGATGGCCATTACTGGATGTGTCAGCCTCATGATATGTTCGGCTACATGCACTATACGAACGGCGGTATGGCCGAATATGTCAGGTATCCGAAGAATGCTGTTATTACGAGAGTCCCCGATGGGATGCCTATGGAACAAGCTGTGCTTATAGAACCGTATGGATGTTCCAAGCATGCAGTTGATCGGGCCAGCATAACAAATGAAGATGTCGTGGTGATAGCTGGCGCAGGTACACTTGGACTTGGGATGATCACCTATGCACGTATGAAGAACCCCAAGCTTCTGATTGTTCTCGACATGCAGCAGAACCGTCTGGAAAAGGCCAAGGAGTTTGGGGCTGACCTTGTGTTCAACCCCGGGCAATGTGATATTGACAAGGAAATCAAGGCCCTCACAGATGGGTATGGGTGTGATATCTACATTGAGGCTACTGGTAATCCGGCAAGTGTGATTCAAGGACTTACCATTATCAGAAAGCTAGGTACCTTTGTAGAATTCTCAGTTTTCAGTAAAGAAACAACCGTTGATTGGTCAATTATTGGCGACCGAAAGGAACTTGACATCAGGGGAGCTCATCTGAGTCCGTATGCGTTTCCGTTTGTAATTGAGAATATGTGCAACGGCAACCTAAAAACCGATGGCGTGGTCACCTCTACGGTGGCTCTTGAGGATTGGGAGCGGGGGTTTGAGCTCGCGAGTGGGATTGAAGGTGATTTGAAGGTTGCCATCAAGTTCTGATGAAGCGGGGAGGATACCGTTCACCAGGATGTTTTGGTCAATAAAATTCTTCAGTTGAAGAATAAAAAAAATAGAGGAGAGGAAAATGAAAAAATTACTAGTTGTTCTTATGATCCTTACAGTGCTCATGACAGGTGTCTTTGCACAGGGATCAAAAGACGCCGCAGGTGGTGCGTTTGATCCTTCTACAGCAAAGGGTGATTTCGATTGGAAGATGTATGCCGGAGAAGAGATTACAGTTCTCTTCAGCGATCATACATATGCTGATGCAGTAGAAGCCAAACTCTCAGAGTTCACGAATAAGACGGGAATCAAAGTCAGCTATTCAAGTATGCCTGAATCCAACTACTTCGAGAAACTCAATGTTGAGCTGAGCAGTGGCTCAGGTTCAATCGATGTATTCATGACTGGTGCATATCAGTCATGGGAGTATGCGACTGCTGGCAACTTGGAGCCTCTTGAGCGCTATTATGCCAATCCGTCGCTTACCAGCAAGGATTGGAACTATGGGGACTTTATCCCCGCGGTTATCAATGCTCTCAAATGGGACCTTAAACCAGGGCATCCGGTGGGCAAAGGCTCGCAGTGGGCATTGCCGATGGGATGGGAAGTAAACATTCTTACCTACAATAAGAATATTCTTGCAAAGAAGAATCTTGCTCCTCCAAAGACAGCTGAAGACCTGCTCAGAGTTGCAAAGGCCCTGAAGGGTTTTGACGGAAGCGCGTCCTATGGTATTGCCGTCCGTGGAACTGCCGACTGGGGCACGATCCACCCGGCTTATATGTCGCTCTACACAACGTGGGGTGCAAAGGACTTTGAGGTTGTGAACGGAAAACTCAAGAGTCAAGTCAACTCTCCTGAGGCTGTTGCAATGACAGAGTACTGGGTAGACCTCGTTAAGAATGGCGGAGCTCCGCAGTGGGCAACATACGGTTGGGAGATGTGTGGTGCTGATCTTGGTGCCGGTAAGGCCGCAATGATGTGGGATGCTGATAGAGGTGGATACACACAGAACGTCAAGGGTGCTTCAGCTCAGGCAGGAAATCTTGCATTTGGTATGATTCCGTATCCAGTATCTGCAGGTAAGACCGAAGCTGATATGAAATCTAACCTATGGGTGTGGTCAATGGCTATGAACTCTGATTCAAAGAAGAAAGCACCTGCTTGGTTGTTCATGCAGTATTTCACCAGTCCTGAGTTCATGCTCTGGTCTGGAACGGAGGGTGCCTGTACTGATACGCCGCGTACCTCAGTTCTCAATAGTGCTGAATACAGACAATCAGTTGCCGATGCTGAAGGATATTACGAGGCATTCAGCACAGTGTCCAAGAATGCAAGTATCTTCTTCACTGCGCAGCCTTATTTCACTGAGACAACAACTGAATGGGCAAAGACTCTTCAAGAGCTTGTCACTACGAACAAGTACCCATCAGTTCAGGTTGCAATGGACCAGCTTAAAGTAAAGATGGATAGCATTGTAGCTGACCTCGATGTTGAGTGATTAGGGTTTTAAACTAGTTCAAAAGCACGGAGAGAAGATAGGATTCGTTCCGTGCTTTTGCTTATGTTGCTTGAGGTGCCGTTTATGACAAAAGATAACCTGGACATTGACATTAAAAGATCTGACTTGAACAGGGTTCCGTTGAAGACGCGTGTAAGGCCCTATTTGATCATTGCTCCTTCACTCATAATTACAATAGGAATAATGGTTCCTTTTGTAATGGCTATTTGGTATTCGCTTACTAACTATTCATTCAGATTACCGACTCATAAATTTATCGGTCTCGATAACTGGGTGACTATGTTGATGTCCAGAGAGTTTTGGAACGCGTTGAAAGTGACGCTAATGTATGGGTTGATATCTACTGCTATCGAACTTCTATTAGGGCTCTGCGTTGCAATTCTTCTCAATAGCTCGAACAATCGGCTTTCAAAAGTACTACGGGTACTGTTGGTATTTCCGCTCATGGTTGCTCCCGTTACCGCCACCATAGTTTGGCAACTTATGTTGAATAGTTCGGTAGGCATAGTTGAAAAGTTATTCAATATATTCAGGGTATATAATTTCCCTTGGGCTTCTTCCCCACGAACTGCCTTGATGACCGTAGTCTTGATCGATGTGTGGATTAATACTTCATTTATCATTTTACTCGTGCTGGCAGGACTTCAGTCTTTGCCAAAATCACCGTTTGAGTCGGCGAAGATTGATGGCGGTAGCGCATGGTTTAATTTCAAGAACCTGACGCTCCCGATGCTCAAACCAAGTCTTTATATTGCGCTTCTCTTTAGATTGATGGCTGCATTTCAAGAGTACGCAGTTATATTTGCACTTACAAAAGGCGGCCCCGGAGATACCCTCATGTCGCTCTCGTTGACAGCATACCAGAAAGGGTTCAAGTTTCAGAAATTTGGAGCGGCCATTCCGTATATCTTGGTTCTTTGGCTTATCATTAACGTAGCAGCCAAGAGAATTGTGAAACTCCAGCGTTCAGCTCAAAAGCAAGCTTCAGGCTTGGGGGAGTAGGGGGTATAGCATGAATAAGAACAAAAAACGAACACGAAGTATTGTAATGAATATCCTTTTGATTATTTATGCTGTATTTGCTCTCTTCCCTCTACTGTGGATGCTCTTGATCTCCTTTAAGGCAGATACAGAGGTGTACACCACAACCTTTATCTTCCATCCGACATTGGAGAATTACAAAGCGGTACTGTTCCGTTCAGACTATGTACG
>Ga0116183_1006621_pt1 | contig 10583 bp, 8 predicted proteins | sample AD_UKC078_MetaG_FD_89753 | JGI IMG/M metagenome (GOLD analysis project Ga0116183, IMG submission 89753) | Active sludge microbial communities of municipal wastewater-treating anaerobic digesters from USA - AD_UKC078_MetaG | ecosystem: Engineered > Bioreactor > Anaerobic > Digestate | place: USA...
CACGCCCATGCCGCCGCCGATGCACAGCGTGATCAGCGCGCGCTTCGCTCCGCGCCGCTCCAGTTCGTCGACCATGGTGCCGGTGATCATGGCGCCGGTGGCACCGAGCGGGTGGCCCATCGCGATGGCGCCGCCGTTGACGTTCAACTTCTCGCTGGGGATGTTGAGGTCCTTCTGGAACTTCAGCACCACCGAGGCAAAGGCCTCGTTGAGCTCGTAGAGGTCGATGTCCTCGGGCTTGAGCCCGGCCCGGTCCAGCGCCTTCAGCGCCGCCGGGGTGGGGCCGACGAGCATGATCGTCGGGTCGGCACCGCTGGTGGCGGTGGCGACGATACGAGCGCGCGGCGTCAGCCCGTTGGCCTTGCCCGCTTTTTCACTGCCGACCAGCACCAGAGCGGCGCCGTCGACGATGCCGGAGCTGTTGCCGCCGGTGTGGACGTGGTTGATCTTCTCGATCCAGTGGTACTTCTGCATCGCCACGTCGTCGAAGCCGGCCATCGCGGCCAAGCCCTCGAACGCGGGCTTGAGCTTGCCGAGGCTTTCCACCGTGGTGCCGGGGCGCATGTGCTCGTCGTGGTCGAGGATCAGCAGACCGTTCTGGTCGCGCACCGGGACGACGGACTTGGCGAAGTAGCCGCCCGACCAGGCTGCCGCCGCGCGCTCCTGAGACTGCGCCGCGTAGGCGTCGACGTCGTCGCGGTCAAAGCCCTCCAGGGTGGCGATCAGGTCCGCGCCGATGCCCTGCGGGACGATGAAAGCGTCGTAGTTGGTGGCCGGGTCGGACATCATGGCGCCGCCGTCCGAACCCATCGGAACGCGGCTCATCGACTCCACGCCGCCGGCGTAGACCAGATCGTCCCAGCCGGAACGGACCTTCTGGGCGGCAGTGTTGACGGCCTCCAGTCCGGAGGCGCAGAACCGGTTGAGCTGGAATCCGCCGACGGTGTCGGGCATACCGGCTGCGATGACCGCGGTGCGGGCGATGTCGCCGCCCTGGTCGCCGACCGGCGAGACGCAGCCCAGGATGACGTCGCTGATCATGTTCTCGTCGATGTTCGGATGCCGACGACGCATCTCGTCGATCAGACCAACGACCAGATTGAGCGGCTTGACCTCGGTCAGGGCGCCGTTCTTGCCCTTGCCGCGCGGGGTGCGGATGGCCTCGTAGATGAAGGCTTCTTCGGACATGTGGATTCCCCTAAGTCCTCTAGGTTTCGGATACGGGTTTTAAGACCCGCCACTCTGCAGACTAGTCGCCCCTACCGGCCGGTAACTAACGACCCTCGGCCAACCTGTTGGTTGGGAGGCTCAGCCCGAGTTCATAGACCAGATAGTGGTAACTCTCCGCACCGACCTCGAAGGTATCCACAACGGTGGCGTTGAGCTTCGAGGTCGTCGTCCGAAGCGATCGCGAGTTACGCGCGGAAACGAAAAGCATGCCGATCTCGTAGGTGTCGCGGTACGCCGCTTTGGTCACCGCGTTGAACCGCCCGTAAAGCCCGTGGCCGCGGAACCGCTCGTCGATGCAGACCGGCCCGCGCAAAGCGAGGCGGTAGGACGAGATCCGGCGGCCGCGGTACTCGATGGTGTCGGCGAGTGCGACCATCCGTTCGACGATCGGTGGCGGGGAGCCCTGGCAGGCCAGCAAAGGCGGCGCGAGGACGATGAACCCGACGACCGCCCCGGACTCGTCGACCGCGACGTGCAGACCGCCCGCTTCCGCGACCCGCTCGAAGCTTCCCTCAGGTTGGCGGATCGACAGGAAGCCATCGGCCCGCTGGTCGGGCGCGAGATTACCGATGAAGTAACGCGATTCGAGTGAGCGGACCCCGGGGACGTCATCGACGGTGCCGAGACGCACGGTGGGTTCCGGGTAGTCCACCCGCCGATTATGGCCCGCCGTCTGCCGGCTTCTCGCCGATTAGGCTGCCTCGACATGACCGGATCAGAAGGTGGTTCCCCAGCGATGACGGTCCAACGCCTGCGCCCCTTCTCGGTCAACATCTTCGCCAGGATGTCGGCGCTCGCGGCGAGCCTGGGGGCGGTGAATCTCGGTCAGGGGTTTCCCGATGAGGACGGCCCGGCGGCGATGCTCGAGGTGGCCCGGCAGGCGATCGCCGACGGGGTCAACCAGTACCCGCCCGGACCGGGGATCGCCGAACTGCGCGCGGCGGTCGCCGGACAGCGGGATCGGCGCTACGGCCAGCGATTCGATCCGGAGTCCGAGGTGCTGATCACCGTGGGCGCCAGCGAGGCGATCGCGGCCACAGTCCTGGGCCTGGTCGAACCCGGTTCCGAGGTGATCCTGATCGAACCGTACTTCGACACCTACGCCCCGGTGATCGCCATGGCGGGCGCACACCGGGTGCCGGTGCCGTTGGTGTCGGACGGCCGCGGCTTCGCCCTGGACGTGGACGCGGTGCGCGCCGCGGTCACCTCCCGGACCCGGGCGATCATCGTCAACTCACCGCACAACCCGACCGGGACGGTGTTCTCCGATGACGAATGTCGTGCCCTCGCAGCGCTGGCAGTCGATGCGAACCTGCTGGTGATCTCCGATGAGGTCTATGAGCGGCTGACCTACGACGGCCGCGCGCACCTGCCGTTGGCGACGTTTCCCGGGATGGCCGAACGTACCGTCACGATCTCCAGTGCGGCGAAGATGTTCAACTGCACCGGATGGAAGATCGGCTGGGCGTGCGGCCCGGCCGAGCTGGTGGCGGGAGTGCGGGCGGCCAAGCAATATCTCAGCTACGTCGGCGGTGCACCGTTCCAGCCGGCGGTGGCCTACGCCCTCAACCACGAGGACGACTGGGTGGATCGGTTACGGGAGTCGTTGCAGGCCAAGCGGGAACGACTGGCGGCCGCGCTGACCGGGCTCGGCTTCACGGTGCACGACAGTGCCGGTACCTACTTCCTGTGCGCCGACCCGCGGCCGCTGGGCTTCGACGACGGGACCGCGTTCTGCGAGGAGTTACCACATCGGGCCGGGGTGGCGGCGATCCCGATGTCGGCGTTCTGCGACCCCGCCGGGGCCGCGCAGCACTGGAACCACCTGGTGCGGTTCGCGTTCTGCAAACGCGACGACACCCTCGACGAGGCGATCCGCCGCCTCGGCGCACTGGTCCTGCCTTAGCCGCCCTTCTTGATCTTGAGCACCTGCTTGCGCAACCCATCGGTGGCGGTCTCCATCGCCCCCTTCAGGGTCCGCTTGAGCAGGAAGCCCGGAATCGGCACCGATGGATCGACCGCCAGGTCGAAGCGGACCCTGGTCTTGTCCCCTTCCGGGGTGAGCGTGTAGGTCGCGTCCTGGGAGCGCAACTGGCCGGCCTTGATCAGCGTCCAACTGGCCGTGTTCTCGCCCCAGCTGTACTCGACCTCCTGCTCGTCGGTGAGCCCGGCGGCCTTGACCTTCATCTTCACCCGCTTGGGCCGACCGCCCTCGAAGGTCTCGAGCACATCGGCCTTCTGGTACTGCGGGGACCAGGTCGGGGCGGTCTCGACGTCGGCGATGACGTCCAGAATCTCCTCCGGAGTCGCCTCGATGACCACTTCGCGCGAATCGTTGACTGCCATCGCTCGACAGTAACGAGGCCGCCGCGGCCACGGGCGGGAATCTCCCGGCTCAAGGCATCAACAGCCGGTACTCGGCCACCACCGGCGCGAGTTCCTCCGGTGTGGCGCCGTGCATGATGACCGCATCCGCGCCGTAGCCGAACTCCTGGCGGACCCGCGCCGCGCACTGTGCCGAAGATCCGGTGGCTGCCGGTTCCAGCCACTCATCGGGGATCAGCGTGGCGATGTGCTCGATCTGCCCGGCCGTCGCCTTGTGATCGATCCCACCGCCGATCGACCGAACCACCGCATCGGCACGAAAGCGCTCCAATACGGCCGGATCCCAGTCATTGGTCCGCACCATCAGATCGCCGTAGCCCTGCAGATAGGTGGCCAGCCGGGCGACGGTCTTCTTCAGCCGCAGCTCGTCGGGCAGGTGGTCGCCGACGGTGGCCAGGCAGGACCAGACCCGCACCGCATCCGGGTCGCGGCCGGCCCGCTCAGCGGCCTCCTTGACGGTTGTCACGCTGCGTAGCAACGTCTCGGGGGTGAAGAAGGTGTGCAGGATGACGTCGTCGAACTCCCGTCCGCCCAGCGCCAGGGTGTTGGGCCCGAAGGCGACCAGAGCCAGCCGGATGTCCTCGTCGAAATCCGGATCGAGAACCAGCACCGGATAGTTCCCGATCGGTCCGTTGTGGCCGACGATCACCTCGCCGCGCCAGAGCCGTCGCATGACCCGCGCGAAGTCCTCCATCTGCGCGGTGGTCACCGCCGGCACCCCGAAGGCGTTGTAGATCGCGGCGATACCCCGGCCGATACCGAGGGTGAACCTGCCACCCGAGAGTCGGTGCATCGTGGTGGCCCAGGAAGCCGTGATCAGCGGGTGCCGGGTGTTGTGGTTGGTTGCGGCGGTGGCGATCCGCATCCGCTCGGTCACCGCGCAGGCCGCCCCGGTCAGGGATGCGGCCTCCTTGACGTTCCACCGTTCGGAGATGAACGCCGTGCCGAAGCCCAGTTCCTCACCCCGGCGGGCCTCGTCCATCAACGAAGCCGGACCCTCCCCGCCGGCGCCGGCCAGCAGGTAATAGCCGAGTTCGTCCAGACTGCGAGTCACCAGTCGCTCACATGCCTCTGGACTCATTGGCTTCGCTCGACTTCGATCGGCACACCGCTGAGCCAGGCCATCCCGGACAGCGACTCGACGTCTTCGGCTTCGTTGGAGGTCAGATCGTTGACGTTGACACCGCCGACCTGGTTGGCGACCCGCCACCCACCCTTGCCGTTGTGGCCCCAGCCATGCGGGATCGCGACGGTGCCGGCGACGATGTCCTCGGTCAGCGTGGCCGGCAATTCGATCTTTCCGTACGGCGAGCGCACCGCGATCTCGTCGCCGTCGGCGATCCCGCGCTGCCTGGCGTCTTCGATGTGCATCAGCGCCCGCGGCCCACGGTCACCGCGCATGAGCAGCGGCGCATTGTGCATCCAGGAGTTCTCCGACCGCGCCTCCCGCATGCCGATCAGCCTCAGCGGGAAGCCGACCGGGTCCTGCCTGCGTTGCAGCTTGGCAATCTCGGTACCGATCTCGTTGTGCTGCAAACGTATCCGCCGACTCGGATAGGCCACGGCGCTGCCAAGAACCCCGGTGCGCAATTCCGGTTCGAGCACCGCGCCGTGCGGATGCTCCTCCGCGAGGCGGCGAAAGGACAGCCCGCCCCGGCGCAGTCCGAACCAGTCACCTCCTCGCCCCAACCGGATGATCCCGTCGATGAGGGGCCGTGGGCTGAGCTCCCGGCCCAGCAGGCCAGTCGACGCGCGCGCCACCGCGAGGGCGGCGAACACCGGTGAACGGGTGGCCATCCGTCGCATCAGGTCGTCGACGATCTCCCACTCGGTGCGCGCCTGCCCGCGGGGTGGCACCACCGCTTCGGTGCTCTGCCGAAACGGGGTTGCGTGGAAGGGCTGGAACAGCAAGGGGAAATCGTCCCGCTCGTACATGGTGGTGACGGGCAGGACGTAGTCGCACTGCGCGGTCGTTTCGGTGAGATAGAAGTCGAGAGCCACCGACAGCCCCAATTGCGGCATGGCGTCGGCCAGTTCGGCGCCGTTGGGTACCGACAGCACCGGGTTGCCGGCGCTGACGAACAAGGCACGGATCTGGCGGTCACCCGGGGTGGTGATCTCTTTCGCCAGCATGGTGGCCGGTTCGGTACGAAGGAGGTTGCCGAACCCTCCTACCCGGGAACGATTCCGGCGGTGGTCGTAGCGCAGCAGTGCGCCCAGTGCGGTGAAAACCCAACCTTCGCCCGGCACGCCGAACGATCCGAACACCGAACCGCCCGAAACATCGACGTTGCCGGCGACGAGGTTCACCGCGTCGATGAGGTAGGACGTGAGCGTGCCGGATCGCCCCGCGCAGGTGCCGATCCGCCCGTAGATGGCTGCGCGCGGTGTGCGGGCCAGGCTGCGGGCCAGTTCGCGGACTGTTTCGGCGGGGATTCCGGTCGCGCTCTCGGTACGTTCCGGGGAGAACGGCGCGCATCGGGTTGCCAGCCAGGCCAATCCTTCGGCTTGTTTGTTCACTCGCTGACGGTCGACAAGGTCCTCGGCAAACATGACCTGGAGCAGAGACAGCAGCAGCAGTGCGTCGGTATCGGGGATGACGCCCAGCCACTCGAACTGGGCGGCGGTCTCGGTCCTACGTGGGTCGATCACGATGACCCGACCACCGCGCTTCACCACATCACGCATCCGGTCCTTGATACGCGGGGCGGTCAGCACGCTGCCGTGCGAGACAACCGGGTTGGCGCCCATCACCACCAACAGGTCGGTGCGGTTGAGGTCGGGGATCGGCACCGCGGAGGGGACGCCGTAGAGCAGTTGGCTGGCCATCAGACGGCTATGGGTGTCCTGCGAGGAGGCCGTGTAGAGGTGGGTGCCCAGGCCGAGTCCGTTGACGAAGCACAGCACCGCCAGTAGGTGCGAATAGCTGAAGGCGCCCGGGTTGCCGAAATACCAACCGACTGCGCCCGATCCGTGTCTCCGGTGAATCTCGCTGAGTCGCTTGGCGATATCGGCCAGGGCCTGATCCCAGGACACCTCCTCGAAGGTGCCGTCCGGGCGACGGCGCAGCGGGGAGGTCACCCGGTCCGGGTCATTGACCACCTCGGTGAACGCAATGCCCTTCTGGCAGGCGAAGCCCGCCGACAACGGATGGTCCTTGTCCGCGCGCAACGACACCAGGCGGTCGTTCTCGACTTCGGCGACCATGCCGCACAGCGACTCGCAGATACGGCAGTACGTGATCCTGCGTTCAGTGATCCTGCGTTCAGTGGTCGGGCGCTCAGTGGTCGGGCGCTCAGTAGTCATAGTCACATCCGATACTCGTCGAGCAATCGCTTGCTGATGATGGTCTTCTGGATCTCGCTGGTGCCCTCCCCGATCAGCAGAAACGGGGCGTCGCGCATCAGGCGTTCGATCTCGAATTCCTTGGAATAGCCGTACCCGCCGTGGATGCGGAAGCTGGCCTGGGTCACTTCCGAACAGAACTCACTGGCCAGGTACTTGGCCATCCCGGCGGCGAGATCGTTGCGCTGTCCGGAGTCCTTCAACCGGGCCGCGTTCACCATCATCAGATGGGCCGCTTCGACTTTCGTCGCCATCTCCGCCAACGAGAAGGCGATGGCCTGATGCTCGGCGATCGGCTTGCCGAAGGTGGACCGCTGCTGGGCGTAGCGGGCGGCCAGTTCGAAGGCCCGCAGGCCGACTCCGCATGCCCGCGCGGCAACGTTGACCCGGCCCACCTCCACACCGTCCATCATCTGCGCGAAGCCCCGGCCGGGCACCCCGCCCAACACGTCATCGGCGCAGGCCCGGTAGCCGTCGAAGATCAGTTCGGTGGTGTCGATGCCCTTGTAGCCGAGTTTGTCGATCTTGCCGGGAATGGTGAGGCCCGGGAGCACCTCCCCGAACCCGGCCGGTTTCTCGAGCAGGAAGGCGGTCAGGTTACGGTGCGGCCGGTCGGCGCCTTCATCGGTGCGCACCAGCACCGCGACCAGGGTGGAACTGCCGCCGTTGGTCAGCCACATCTTGGCGCCGTCGATGGTGTAACCGCCGTCGTCGCCGCGGACGGCGCGGGTCCGGATCGCCGCGACGTCGGAACCGAGTTCCGGTTCGGACATCGAGAAGGCTCCGCGGGTCTCCCCGGTCGCCATCGCCGGCAGGAATCGCTGCTTCTGTTCGTCGGTCCCGTGCTGGCGGATCATGTACGCCACGATGAAGTGGGTGTTGATCACCCCGGAGACACTCATCCACCCGCGGGCGAGTTCCTCCACGCACAGCGCGTAGGTCAGCAGGGACTCCCCCAGCCCGCCGAATTCGGCGGGAATCATCAACCCGAACAGGCCCATCTGCCGCATCCGGTCGACGATCGCGTGCGGGTAGGTGTCGGAGCGCTCCAGTTCCTGCGCGTGGGGAATGATCTCCCGGTCGACGAATTGCCTTACCGTGGTCACGATTTCGGTCTGGAACTCGGTGAGCCCGAGAGTCTGCGCGAGGCGGGTCATGACAGTCTCTCGAATACCGCGGCCAGGCCCTGCCCGCCACCGATGCAGATGGTCTCCAGCCCGGAGCGGCCATCCCGGCGGTGCAGTTCGCGGGCCAAGCCGGCCAGCATCCGGCCCCCGGTGGCGCCGACCGGATGCCCCAGCGAGATACCGGAGCCGTGGATGTTGGTGCGGTCGCGGTCGGCACCGGTGAAGTTCCACTCCCGCATGACCGCCAGTGTCTGGGCGGCGAACGCCTCGTTGAGTTCGATGACGTCGATATCGCTCAACACCAGGCCGGCTTTGCCGAGGGCGACGTCGGTGGCCGGCACCGGGCCGATGCCCATGATCTTCGGTTCGACCCCGGCCAGTCCCCAGGACACCAGTCGCACGAGTGGCCGCAGGCCGAGGTCGGCGGCCTTCTCCAGGGTGGTGACGATACACATCGACGCAGCGTCGTTCTGCCCGGATGAGTTGCCCGCGGTGACCGTTGCCTCCGGATCCTGCACGGCCAGAATCGGTTTCAGCCTCGCCAGCGCCTCGACGGTGGTGTCGGCGCGGGGGTGCTCATCAGTGTCGACCACGCGCTCGCCGGAACGGTCGGACACGGTGACCGGGACGATCTCCTCGGCGAACACGCCACTGCGCTGGGCGGCGACCGCCCGGCGGTGGGATTCGGCCGCCAGTTCGTCCTGCTCGGCGCGGGAGATTCGGTACTGCCGACGCAGGTTCTCCGCCGTCTCCAGCATGCCGCCGGGTACCGGGTAGTTCCGGCCACCAGCCGTCACCCGACCGCGGGTAAGACCGTCGTGCATCCGCACGCCGCTACTGCCCGCGCCCCAGCGCATATCGGTGGAGTAGAACGCGACATTGCTCATGGATTCCACACCTCCGGCGATCACCAGGTCGTGGTCACCGGACGACACCTGCAGACACGCCTGAATGACCGCCTGCAATCCCGAACCACAACGCCGGTCCACCTGCATCCCGCCGACCGTCACCGGCAGTCCGGCGTCCAGGGCCAGCACCCGGCCGATCGCCGGCGCTTCGGGATTCGGATAGCAGTGGCCCACAACCACATCGTCGACGGCTCCCGCCGGGACTCCGGTGCGCTCCAAGAGTCCGGTCAGCGCGGCGACGCCCAGGTCCACCGCACTCAACGCGCGGAACATCCCGCCGTAGCGACCGATCGGGGTGCGGACCGGTTCGCAGATGACCGCGTTAGACCCCGCGTGGTTAGACCCCGCGTGGCGGGGCATTAGATATGCCTTCCGCCGGTGACCTCGAGCACGGTGCCGGTCATGTACGAGGAGAGGTCAGAGGCCAGGAACACTGCGACCTTGGCCACCTCATCGGGCTCCCCGGCCCGCCCCATCGGCACCTCGGCGAGTTTGGCATCCCAGATCCGTTGCGGCATCGCCTCGGTCATCGCCGAGCGGATCAGTCCGGGAGCGATGGCGTTGACCCGGACACCGAGGTGCGCGAGTTCCTTTGCCGCCGCCTTGGTCAGCCCGACGATCCCGGCCTTGGCCGCCGAGTAGTTGGTCTGTCCGACCAGTCCGACTTTCCCCGAGATCGACGACATATTGATGATCGCCCCGCTGCCCTGCTCGCGCATCACCGCCGCGGCCGACCGGGTGCCGTTCCACGTTCCCTTCAGGTGGACGGCGATGACCTCGTCGAACTGGTCTTCGGTCATCTTGCGCAACGTCGCGTCCCGGGTGATTCCGGCGTTGTTGACCATGACGTCGAGTCGGCCGAACCGTTGCACCGCCGCGTCGACCAGATTCTGGACCTGTTCGGCCGAGGTGACGTCGCAGCACTCGGCGGCGGCGACGTCTCCACCGCCGAGTTGCGCGGCGGCCGCGCGGGTCACGTCGATGTCGAGGTCGGCGATCACCACCCGGGCACCCTCGGCGAGGAACCGGCGGGCGATGGCGAAGCCCAGCCCCTGGGCGCCGCCGGTGACCACAGCCGTCCGGTCCGTCAGAAGTGCCATCGGATCACCCTCCTGCTCGCCCCTCGTTACTGCGCCCTGTCGGCGATCGTATTTGATCAGCCCATGACTTCCGCGGCCGTGGTCGGCGACGACGATTTCGCCGAGATCCTGGCCCAGACCCGCCGCAGGAGTGGGGCGGACTCGGCCTGGACATCACCCAGGACGTCGAACTCGCCCTCGAACTGGGCTACACCGTGTACTTCACCGATGTCCGGGTCGGCGCCGATGCGCTGATCGGCGGCAGCGAGGACATCGGCTACCGGGCCGGGGTGATGGCGGGCCGCGCAGTGGTGCGCGACGCCGCCCTCAAATGGCTCAACGGCGAGGATCGCCGGATCGCCCCGTCGGTCGCCAAACTGTTCTGCACCGAGATGGCCGGCCGGGTGGCCGACGACGCGGTGCAGATCCACGGCGGCACCGGCTACATGCGCGGCGTTGCGGTCGAACGGATCTGCCGCGAGGTACGACTGCTGCGCCTCTACGAGGGA
>Ga0116183_1006625_pt1 | contig 10580 bp, 10 predicted proteins | sample AD_UKC078_MetaG_FD_89753 | JGI IMG/M metagenome (GOLD analysis project Ga0116183, IMG submission 89753) | Active sludge microbial communities of municipal wastewater-treating anaerobic digesters from USA - AD_UKC078_MetaG | ecosystem: Engineered > Bioreactor > Anaerobic > Digestate | place: USA...
GCTGTCCCTATAGTTGGTATGGGCTCCCCAGCCACCGAGTCCCCGGTTTCCAATAGGCTGGTACTTTGCCCATTGTGCGAACTGGTACGCTTCCTCCCCATTCCTGATCATCGGCACCATCACGCCTGTCACCCCACAGTCCAAGGCACGGCTCACATACCCTTTGGTGAGCTCCGGGACACGGACAAAGCAATCGATCCCTTCAGAACGAGCGAGAGAGGCAGCATCGCTGATGGTCTCAAGTCCAACAGGGCCATGCTCCATATCGAACATGACGAAATCGAGGCCCGCACTCTTGGCTACCAAGACGACTGCGGGGGTGCGGATGATGCGGATCATCGTCCCAACGGCACTCTTTCCCTCTAGTAGATGTGTTCTGGTCATATGTTGACTCCTTGTTGTCTCACTCGAGTAGTATAGCAAATATTCACAGGAGAAGGAGTTTTTTTCTTGCCTTGGCCCCAGGTTATCAGTAGTATGGAGGTGGACGCAATTGAAATATCCCTTTTGGTGACGAGCTGCACAGTGCAGCAGGGCCTGTGTGCCCATACGAAACCAGGAGGATTTTTTTATGAAGAACGAAGAGAACATCCCGAACAATGCCCAAGGAAAGCGGGGCCCCTACAGTGACGCGTACATCAAGGAGGCCCACCGCTCCACCTTCGCAAATGAGGGGGAGACGGGAGAGAGCAGTGCGTGCCGCTGCTTCTACTGCGGCCATCGCTTCACGGTCAAGGAGGAGGAGCACCTCCTCTACAGTGAGGAGCGTGCCCCGCTTGATCGGACCCTCCACTGCCCATACTGTCTTGTCGATTGTGTGATCGGCTCAGCTTCCGGCTATCCCATCGATGATGAGGAGTTCATCATGGCCTGTACCGAGGCCTGGTTTGATGGAATCTCCGAGATCAGTGCTGGAAACCCACAGAGGCCGACCCTGATCATTGTCGATTGACCTTGGTCAGAGGAGCGCTGAGAGTTGGCCCATCTCCATCTTCGACACAGCCCAAAGGTAGAGGCTCGCGGCTGTGCCGTAGGGGGAGTAGCGGCTTCGCAAGGAGTCAAAGCGCTCCCTGTCCACCTCATCGAGGCCGTAGAGCGTCTTCATCCCCCGGATGATGGCCAGGTCGCCAAAGCTCACGATGTCGCCCCGTCCCATGCCAAAGAGCAGGATCATCTCCGCTGTCCATCGCCCGATGCCCTTGATTGTGGTCAACTCTGAGATGGCCTGCTCATCATCCATCTCCTCGAGCGCCTCCAGGTCGAAGGTTCCCTCCTTGACCTGTGAGGCGAAGCTATGGATGTACCCTGCCTTGCGAAACGTCATGCCAAAGCGCTGCAGCTCCTCAACTGAGGTTGCCGTGATGCTCTCCTCATCAATGGTGGTGAGCGCCTCGCTCATACGCGTCCATATAGTGGTCTGGGCAGCTGTCGAGATCTGCTGGCCGACGATGTGGCGGACCACCGAAGCGAAGAGATCACCGTCGCCCCTGCGTTCGATGGGCCCGAGGTGGGCGATGATCCTGCCCAAGGCAGGGTCGGCGTGTGAGAGGTGGGCCATCGCGGTCTCAGTGCACTGTATGAAGCGGATCGGTTCACTCATCCTTGAATCGTAGTGTATCTGTCTCCTCTTGCCAATGAGGTGGAATATGCACGATTGGTGGTTCGAGTGTACGAAATAGAGAAATTGGTCACTATCAATCTATGGATAGATCATTTGAATACCATCAACGCCGTCTGGCCACCATCGATATGACCATGATTCGGGATTTTGAGTCGACTATCTCTTGGGATGCTCGCCTTATTGGAATTGTCGGCAGCAGGGGGACAGGCAAGACAACCCTCATGCTCCAACACATGAAGAGCGTGTTTGGTGATGCACCACAGCGCATGTTGTACCTGAGCTTGGACAATATTTGGTTTGCTGACAACCGGTTGGTTGACGTGGTAGATTATTTTACCAAGCGTGGAGGGACTCATCTCTTCCTCGATGAGGTACACCGTTATCCCTTTTGGATGACTGAGGTAAAAAACCTCTATGATGAGTATCCTGCCCTCCATATTGTCTTCACTGGATCGTCGTTGTTGGAGTTGTCAACAGAGGGTGGGGATTTGAGTAGGCGGGCATTGATGTACGAACTGCCCGGCTTTTCTACTCCGTGAGGAAGGTGAGGAACTGTTGGCGATCATTGCAGAATCTGCTCCCTTTACCCCCAATGTCAGCAAGCTGAGCGAACGTATCGGTATCAATCGGCAGACCTTCATCACCTACCTCTCCTACCTTGAGGAGGCACGGATCCTCTCTTTGGTTTTGTCAGATGAGGATCTTGCCGGGATTCATGATGTTCTTCGGGTCGAAGGCACGCTTGAGCGTCTTGAGCAGCTCATACTCGGCGCTTGGGGTGAGCTCCTTGACAAACTCCCGCCGCTTGAGGCCGATGCCGTGCTCTCCGCTGATCTTGCCGCCCAGTTCCCCTACGATGAAGGCGTAGAGCTCCCTGAGGATCTTCGGCTCGACTTCGAGCCACTTCTCGATCGTCCAGTCGGGGTCCTTGATGACGGTGGCGTGGAGGTTCCCATCCCCGGCGTGGCCGTAGCAGGGGATTCTCAGGGCGTAGCGCGCCGACAGCTCCTCCAGGAAGGGGAGGACCTGTGGGATCGCTGAGATGGGCACGACCACATCCTCGAGGCTCTGGATCGGGCTGTAGACCTTGATCGCCTCGGCTTTCTTCGTCTTGCCTACCGGTGGGTCGCCGCCATCGACTGCTCGATTGCTTCGATCGAGGCATCGAGGTTGGAGGAGAGCATCAGCGAGTAGAGGATGTCGATGACAGCGAGCTGGTTGATCCGCGAGGTGCTGGCACCCTGGCGGTAGATCCGTTCACTTGCCGGCACCATGAGCGAGATATCGGCAAGCTCGCGCAGCGTATTGGGGCCGCTCATCGTCAGGCTGATCACCGTGGCCCCGTTCTTCTTGGCTAGCTTTGCCGCCTCGATCATCTCGGCCTTCTCCCCCGAATAGGAGATGATGAAGGCGCACTCGCCGGCGCGGATGGCGGCGGCAGCGACGAGCTGCAGGTCGGTGTCAGGGGAGTAGAAGACCGAGGAGCCGAGGCGTGCTAGCTTCTGCATGAAGTCATTCGCCACGAGCCCGCTGGCGCCGATACCGAAGAGGGCGATTTTGCTGGAGTTCTGGATACACGCCACCGCCTTCTTGGTGCTCTCCCCCTCGAGGGTATGTTCAAGGGCGGCGAAGGAGCGCTGCAAGCGTTCGATGGTGGTGTGGATCACCACATCGGCCTCGGTGCCACTCTCGAGGTCGAGGTCGGGGACATAGCGTTCATCGTAGGTATCAAAGACGTCGCGGGCGAGGCGGAGCTTGAAGTTGTTGAAGGATTCGAAGTCGAGGTGCTTGCAGAAGCGAATCACCGCAGCCTGGCTCGATTCCGCTTGTTTGGCGAGCTCCCGCACATTGAGGTGGAGCACTTTCTTTGGGTGTTCGACCACGTAGGCGGCAACCCGTTTTTCGCTCTCGGACAGACTCTCCCAGCGGGCATCGATTTCATAGAGGGCCCCGGGAATCTGGTGTATGTTCTCCATGCACTACCTCCAAGCCCCTATCCTAGGGTGTAGGCGGGGTGTGGTACAAGCTGATCGCCCGCGCGATCGGACCATCGGCACGTCGGTCGAGCTCGATCGCCTCCTCGGCGCCGATGCCCAGGAGGATCATCAGGATTGCAATCTTCGGCCGTTTGCCCGAAGCCTCGAAGGCGGTGGCTGCCTCCTCGTCCGAGCAGCCGGTGGCCTGCTTGATCAGGCGCTTGGAGCGGACGACCAGCTTTGCATTGACCGGGGTAAGGTCGACCATGAGGTTGCCGTAGACCTTGCCGAGGCGGATCATGGAGGCGGTGGTGAGCATGTTGAGCACCAGCTTCTGTGCGGTGCCGGCCTTCAACCGGGTGCTGCCGGTGATCACCTCAGGTCCCACATCGAGGAAGATTGCGTGGTCTGCGATATCAAAGGTCCTCGAGTTCTCATTGCAGCTGATGGCGCCGACCGCTGACCCGACGCTCTTTGCGTAGGCCATCGCTCCCAGGACGTAGGGGGCCTGGCCACTTGCGGTGATGCCCACCAGGGTATCGTTTGCGTTGAACCCGAGGCTCTTCAGCTCTTCGACCCCTTCATTCTCATTGTCCTCGGCATCCTCGATCGAGCGCACCAGCGCCTCGCGGCCTCCGGCAATGAGGCCCTGGACCATCGTGCGCGGGACACCGAAGGTCGGTGGGCACTCCGAGGCGTCGAGGACGCCCAGCCTGCCTGAGGTGCCGCTGCCGATATAGAAAAGGCGTCCCCTCCGCTTGAAGGAGGAGACGATATCATCGACGAGGGCGGCGATGGTGGGCAGCTCTCGCTCCACGGCGTAGGGGACGGTCTTGTCCTCACCGTTCATGATCGCGAGGATTTCCAGCGTCGTGGCCTCATCGATCTTTGTCGAGCGTTCGTTGCGCTGTTCGGTGGTCATGGTCTCCAGCAGGCTCTCGGTAATCTTCTCTTGGGCCACGAGTTTCCTCCCTTCATCCTATACCTTCTGTTTCACTCTACCATTTGTGTCCAATTTTGTAAAGAAATTATATTTCAAATTTGTTTGCTTTTTGAAATAATGTATCATATACTGCACTCAAGAGGTCAGCCTATGTCCAAACCAAGCTATATCCAGGCGTATCGCTCGAAGAGGGTACACCATGTCATCGGCTTGATGAGCGGCACATCCCTCGATGGGGTGGACGGGGTGCTGGTCGAGATAACCAGCGACCCTGCAGGCCAGGTCACCGCAATCCGGGTCCTGGACCGGGAGACACTCGACTACTCACCTGAGGTGAGAGAGCGGGTGAACGATCTCTGTACCCCCGGCAAGGCGGATATCAGGGATGTGAACGCGGCACACGCCGCTCTTGCCCATTGGAATGCGGTAGTGGTCAATGAACTCAAGGCCCGCTCCCAATTTCCCATCGATGTGGTCGGCATGCATGGGCAGACCGTCTGGCATGAGCCCACCGGCGTCCCCTTCCCGCTTCCAGGCGGATTGTCCCCGGTCACGGCAACGCTCCAGCTCTCCAACCCCCAGGTCCTCTCATCTCTTACCCTCTTGCCGGTCATCAGTGATTTCCGCAGTGCCGACATGGCCGTAGGCGGCCAGGGGGCCCCGCTGGCTCCCTACATCGACCACCTCCTCTTTGCCCAAGAAGGCATGGGGGTTGCGGTACAGAACATCGGTGGCATCGGAAACGTCACCGTGCTTGCCAGAGACGGGGGAGCTGATGAGATCTTTGCCTTTGATACCGGACCGGGGAACATGATCATCGATGCGGTGGTCGGGTGGGGCAGTGAAGGGAGCCTGCGGTACGATGATGAGGGGCGTATAGCCGCGGCGGGGGAAGAGGATGGGGATCTGCTCACCTCCTTGATGGGCGATCCCTACTTTGCCAAGAGCCCACCCAAGTCCACCGGCCGTGAGGTCTATGGTGAGGCGTTCGTAACTGAGTTCATCCAGCGCGCCCTGGTCAGAGGCCTCTCCTATGCCGACATCGTGGCCACGGCGACCGCCTTCACGGCGCGGAGCATCGTCGATGCCTACCGCCATTTCGTCCTGCCGGTCACCGCCCTCGACCGGGTCGTGGTCTGTGGCGGCGGGGCACGCAACAAGACGTTGGTGGCGATGATATCAGATGGCTTTGAAGCTGAGGTGGTCACCTCCACCGAGCTGGGGGTCCTCGACACCGACCGGGAGGCGATGGCCTTTGCCCTCCTGGCCCACGCCTCGATGATGGGCATCCCCTCCAATATACCGAAAGTGACCGGCGCCTCGCGTGCAGTGGTGCTGGGGACCATAACGATGGAGTACCTCTGATGCTGACCGGAGCGGCGAAGGACTTGACGGCAGTGGCCCGATGTTGTTGCATGGAAGAGATGGAACCGAGCTCAATAGACGCAGAAGATACCGCTAGGAAGGCAATCGGCAGACCGATGGACCTCACCCCTTGCTCCAAGGCGGGAAGGCTTCGGGGATTCGAACAGCGGACAGCCGGTGTCAAGCGCTGCTTGGTCGTCGGGGGAACATGAACATAGAACCCATTGTAGAACGAGCCCTCTGTGATGAGCTCTTCACTGTATGTGAGATCGGCTACCTCGAGGGCGGCAAGAGGAGCATCCGCCGGTGGGGAGAGCGGAGGGAGAGGCTCTTTGACCTCGCCTCGCTGACCAAGCTCTTCACGACTGCTGTCACCCTCTCCCTCATCGACCGGGGAGTTCTCTCCCTCTCCAGTGGTGTCTCATCGCTACTGCCCATTGCCAGCGGGAGCCTCAGGAAGCGGCTTGCACCGATCACGGTGAGCCAGCTGTTGACCCACCACTCCACCTTGCCGGCCTGGCATCCCTTCTATGTCCACGCCACGATGGACTTCTATGCAGCATTGGAAACGGCCCTCACCGCCGAAGGGGCCTCCTCCGGTATGTGCTACTCCGACCTCAACTACATGCTCTTGGCCCAGATCATCGAGGAGCACACGCACATGAGCCTGGAGAGGGCCATCAGGACCCTGATCATCGAGCCCTTCGGCCTCGGCGATACCACCTATCACCCCGACCCATCCCACTGTGTGCCGACGGAGTGGGGCAACCGCATCGAACGGCAGCTGGTCGATGAGCGGAACCTCTCATTTGATGGGTGGAGGGAGGAGGGGCGGGCCATCCAGGGCGAGGCCGACGATGGCAACGCCTTCTACTACTTCGGGGGCACTGCCGGCCACGCCGGCCTCTTCTCCTCAACTGATGACCTGCTCACCTTCGCCAGCCGCTTTCTCGATGGCTTCATCAGCGAAGCGCTCAAGGAGAGCGTCTTTACCGACTGGGGCGACACCCGGGGCCTCGGCTGCCACTCTGGTGAGCTCTTCCCCTGCAACGGCTGGGGCCATACCGGCTTTACCGGCACCTACCTCTACGTCAACCCCACTGACAACCGGGTGCTCACCATCCTGACCAACCGCCTCAATGTCCCCGATCCACGGAGCATCCATGAGTTCAGGATTGCCATCGCGCGGGCGTGCCTTGCGTGCTGAAGTTGCAAAAAGTGGCAAAATAGCATCAAAATACCCTGTAAAAAATGTCAAAACTGGGATAATTACCTGGTAAAAATGTGATATAATTTCTTTATTCTTTTCTAAATAACTAATTATATACGATTTAATACTAAGTAGGCCCCCATTGTGTCACACAGTGAGACATCACTTGATTTGCACGTAGTTCATGTACAATGCCTATCTCTTGTATTCGTTATCGGCACAGAGTGTCCACCAGGCTCCCGCGGCCGTCCAATAGCGGCAAGTTCCAGACACGAGAAGCGGGCACTTGTCCTCAGTACCCACCATGTTGAAGTGGATGAGCAGATCGACTACCTGCCGCTCTACATGGTGATGTTCCTCTAATCGATCACCGTAGCCCCTTGACCAAAACAAGGCGCTCCTCCACCCTTGCAAGAGAGGAGGAGTGCCCAATGCTCAATCTTACCGTTGATCCACATGGCGCCGGTGACTACTGCACCATAGGGGAAGCGCTTGAGGCCATCCCCTATGGGTGTGAGGCTACCATAGTGGTGGGTGAGGGGACCTACAATGAACGCCTCTTCAGCGACAAGCGCTCTCTTGCCATCAGGGGGGAGGGGGAGGTTGTCATCACCGCCTCATCCGGTGGGCGCGATGTCATCGATGCAAAGAGGAAGCGCGGGACCTTCCGTTCGGCTACCGCCTTCTTCAGCGGAGAGGAGCTGGTTCTGGAGAACCTCACCATCGTCAATGGAGCCGATCCTTCGCAGGGTCAGGCGATCGCCCTCTATCTCGATGTGGCCCGCTGCCACTGCCGCAGTGTGCGGCTCAAATCCCACCAGGATACGCTCTTTGTCGGCCCGCTTCCACAAGAGGAGCGGGAGGAGGGCGGCTTCTATGGGCCGCGTCACCTCTCCGAGCGCAGAGGATGTGAGCTCCACTTCCACCAGGGCCTCATAGAGGGGAGTGTGGACTTCATCTTCGGCAGCGGGGATGCCCGCTTCGTCGAGAGTGAGATCTGCAGTGTTGGGGCTGGGTGGGTGTGCGCCCCCTCGACCGTTGAGGGCGGGGAGGGCTTCGTCTTTGATCGATGCCGTTTCACCCACGCAGAGGGTGTCGGCCGACATTCGGTCCATCTGATGAGGCCGTGGAGACCAGGGGCGAAGACGACCCTTGAATCGTGTCTCTTCGCCGATCATATAGCCCCGGCGCTCTATGACGACTGGCCCGGCCGCCCCGGGGGTGAGGGGACGCTTACCTGCCTGCGGTGCACCTTCATTGGGTAAGGGATGGGGCTGCCTGAGAGGCAGCCCCCGTGTGGCTCGTTATTTGATAACGCCCTTCTTCTTCAGGTCGTTGATGTTCAGCGATGAGGCGTAAGGCACCTCGAGCTTGCCATCGTTGACCAGCTTGATGACCTCGGTGCGATAGGGTGAGGAGAGGTCGACTCCGACGATCCTCCAGTTGTTGTCAACCTTCGGCTGGACGATGCCCTGCTCCTGGATGTGCTCGACGAGCATATCGCGGATCGAGTTGGGGCTCTCCCACTCCTTGGTCGCGGCGACGAGCTTTTGTGCCTTCAATGCCGAGGAGTAGCGGTAGTTGTTCACCGCCAGGAGGAGCTCTTCGGTGTCGCTGAGCGGTTTGCCCTTGTAGATCACGTTGCGGATCCGCTGGCCCGCCGGCTTTGAAAGGTCGATCTCGTAGTCGACACCGGCGAACATATCATAGAGGTAGCCGGGCTTCTCGGGATTGAAGCTGATCGAGATGTCGCCGGGAACCCACTGGTTGTAGCACGCTGCCGACCACTCCATGTACGCCTTCAGCTCTGCGCCGGTGACCTTGACCCGATAGAGGGTGTTGTCAAACTTGTAGATGCCGAAGATCGTCCCGTAGTTGATATCCCCCGCCTTGATGTCGCTGGTATCGGCAAAGAGGGCGGCAGCCGAGACATCGGCGCCACTGTTCTTCAGCTGTACCTCGTTGATTAGGTCCATGACCGCGGTATCGCGCAGCTTTCCCTCCGGAATGCCGCGGATCTCATTGGGCGGCTGGAAGGTGGCGGCCGCTTGGCCGAAGATCCCTCCGCTGCGCTGCCCATCGTCGCCGACCGGGCCTCCGAGGATGTAGTCCCTCGTCTCGGTGTGCGCGTCGATGATGAAGTCGTCCCCCCGGATCAGGTCACTGGGCTCCCAGTCGGCCATATCGACGATGGCGATGGTCCGGTCGACAATATGCTTGTTGGCATCGAGCGTCAGGTCGATGCGGATCACCTCACGGCCCAGGTTGCGCGCCCCGCCGATGACGGAGGTGCCGCGGATCTCCTTGACGGTGTTGTGGTCGTGCCCGACGATGAGGACGTCGATCTCCGGGCAGAGCTCGAGGATCTTGTTGCCCCCGTCACTGCCTTCCGCCTCATCATACTCGGGGTAGATGCCCACGTGGGACACAACCATGATGACATCCACCTTGTCGGCGATGATGTCGATGACCCTCCGGGCCGCGGGGCCGACGGCACTGAAGACGAAGGGGTCGGTCTTCTCCCCGTCCCACCGTGGGGCGTTGGGGTTGGTCAGGCCAATGATACCCACCTTGACCCCTCCACGCTCGACGATGATATAGGGGACGGCCGCCATGGTCCCGTCGACGCGCGCCATATTGGCTGCAATGATGGGGAAGTCGGCCAGCGTCTGCATGCGCTTGATCAAATCCTCCCCGAAGTTGAACTCGTGGTTGCCCAGCGTCATCGCATCGTAGCCGAGCAGATTCATCGCCCGCATGACCGGATGGTCCCCCTCACGCTTGTTGAAGAGGTCATCGGTCATGATGTTGCCCTGGATGACGTCACCGTTGTCGACCAGAATGACGTACTCCTCATCACCCCGCACCGCCTCCACGTAGGTGGCGATCCGGGCCATGCCGGTATTGGTCGTCTCCTTGTCGTCCTCGTAGCTGAACCCCCAGACATTGCCGTGGATATCAGTGGTGGCCAGGATGGTCAGTTTCTCTGCCGATCGGGTTTCTGCAAGCGGTTGGCCGGTGAGAAATCCGGTGAACAGCGAGAGTACCACCAAGAGCAGTACAGTTACTCTCAAACTCCTTTTTCGCATACCTACTCCTTCTCGACTGTTGGCAGTCGACACCTATGGTGCAGGCAACACTCGTTGCCGATGCATAAACGTGTAGTACGTAGAGTCGAAGGCGCTGGTGTAGAGCTGAGCACCGAGCGGTGCGGTGTAGATTCCTGAGAACAGGATACCATACATTTTGATGGTGTCGAGAAAAACTCCGTGCATGGTGCAAGAAAGTGGGTCTGCCGGCGACGTTTTGGGGCTCTGCTGCAGGCGGTGTGGATAGGTCAACAATTCTTCAGATTCCGGCTTGACAAAGATAAGGAAATATCGATAATGAAATTAAAGTTAGGCACGGCTAACTTTAATGATTTGAATGACAAGACCAACAGGTCTGGTGAATATACAGGGGACC
>Ga0116183_1006631_pt1 | contig 10573 bp, 9 predicted proteins | sample AD_UKC078_MetaG_FD_89753 | JGI IMG/M metagenome (GOLD analysis project Ga0116183, IMG submission 89753) | Active sludge microbial communities of municipal wastewater-treating anaerobic digesters from USA - AD_UKC078_MetaG | ecosystem: Engineered > Bioreactor > Anaerobic > Digestate | place: USA...
ATGATTGGGGAGTTCTGTTTTCGCATCCTGCAGATTTCACGCCTGTTTGCACTACGGAATTGGGAACTACTGCAAAGTTGAAAGTGGAATTTGCGCAACGAAATGTAAAAGTAATTGCACTCAGTATTGATTCAGTAGAAAGTCATCGGGAGTGGATAAAAGACATCAACGAAACGCAAAACACAGAAGTAGATTTTCCCATAATTGCTGATGAAAATCGCAAAATTTCTGAACTGTACGATTTCATTCACCCCAAAGCTAGCGCGACAGCTACGGTGCGGTCTGTTTTGATTATTGCGCCAGACAAAACCGTAAAATTAATCATCACCTATCCCGCTTCAACGGGTAGAAATTTCAATGAAATACTTCGGGTAATTGATAGTTTACAACTGACCGCTGATTACCAAGTAGCAACTCCTGCCAATTGGCAACAAGGTGAAGATGTAGTGATAATTCCTGCTGTGAAAGATGACGAAATAGAAGCCAAATTCCCAAAAGGACATAAAAGTGTAAAGCCCTACTTAAGAATAACACCACAACCAAATTTATAACTGATACGATGAGTGATACTAAAGAATTTTCAAAATTATATGTGGATGAACAAGTGGTACGGTTCATTGCGGCACAAGTTGTAGTTATTGCCTTTTTAGCTTTGGTTTTCAATGGGATATTTGCAATAATCTTACTCGTTGCAGATTTTGCAATTAGAGCTTTTACATTGCAACCTTCACCATTGGCCGCTGTAGCAAGAATTATAGCAGATTTATTGAAACTGAAACCTAAACCAATTTTCGCCGCACCGAAGAAATTTTCAGCAGCAGTGGGCTTTGTTGTCTCCTTCGTTCTCCTAGTTTTGGTGCTGATGAATTACTACACAGCAGCTTTCATTGTAGGAGGGGTTTTAATTTTCTTCGCAGTGCTAGAATCCCTGTTTAAAATATGTGTCGGATGTTACTTGTATAACTGGTTTGTAGCTCCAATCATTAATAAAAGAAATCAACAAAAAATAGATGATAACAATTAAAAATATTTCCAAAACATTTTACCAAAAAAAGCAGTCTTTCAAAGCGTTGGATGATGTAAGCTTAGAAATTGAAAAAGGTGACATTGTTGGTGTAATAGGTTTTTCCGGAGCAGGAAAAAGCACCTTGATCCGGTCTGTAAATCTTTTGGAAAAACCTGATGATGGACAAATAATTATTAACGGAAAAGATCTGATAAAGCTTAGCAACAGGGAACTTGCTATGGAACGCAAAAAAATAGGAATGATTTTTCAGCACTTTAATTTGCTTTCCTCAAGAACTGTTTTTGAAAATATCGCTTTCCCTTTAGAACTGGATAATATCTCCAAGTTTGAAATGACGAAAAAGGTAAATGAACTATTGAAAATTGTTGGTTTGGAGGATAAAGCCAATGATTATCCTAAAAGTCTTTCAGGCGGGCAAAAACAGCGTGTAGCCATTGCAAGAGCTTTGGCAAATGACCCGTATTTATTGCTTTGCGACGAGGCTACAAGTGCCCTTGATCCCGCTACAACACAATCTATTTTGCAACTTTTAAAAGATATCAATCAAAGATTAGGGATCACTATTTTGCTCATTACCCACAAAATGGATGTGATCAAAACAATTTGCAACCACGTTGCTGTCATCGACCAAGGAAAACTGATTGCAAAAGGAACTTTAGAAGAAATTATTTCCAAAAAAGAACATCCAATTATTAAAGAATTTACAAAATCCAAAACAATGAATATTCCACTGTTATTCAACAGCAAGTTAGTGAATGAACCATCGGAAGGTTTGTTTCCATTAGTAGAAATAGAACTTACAGGAACCATTGCATTCGAAAGATTATTGTCTATAATATATGCCGATTATAAAATTCCCTATCAATTGATTCATGCAGATGTTGAATTTCTAGGCAATGTCAATTTCGGGAAATTGTTATTGCACCTACAAGGAAGTTCAGACCAGAACGCGAAAGCCATTGCTTATTTTAATCACAACAACATTCAAAATACCATCAAAGGTTATGCTTGATCCAACCACATTATCACTTCTTACAAAAGGACTATGGGAAACTTTCTATATGACCTTTCTTTCAGGGTTTTTCGCTTTTTTAATAGGTTTACCCTTAGGAATTGTTTTGTTTCTAACGAAAAAAGGACAACTTCTTGATAACCGATTTTATAACCGATTTTTATCAATTTTGATCAATGTTTTCCGGTCCATTCCCTTTATTATTTTAATTGTGTGGCTCATTCCTTTTACAAGAGCATTGGTAGGAACTTCTATAGGTGTAAATGCAGCGCTAGTTCCTTTGAGCATTGGTGCAGCGCCTTTTATTGCGAGGTTGGTTGAAAACAGTTTGCTGAAAGTTCCACACGGATTGATAGAAATGGCAAGAGCTTTGGGTGGAAGTCCATGGCAAATCATACGAAAAGTATTGCTTCCCGAAGCGTTACCATCTCTCATTAATAATGCAAGTATAACCTTGATAACTTTGGTTGGGTATTCTGCGATGGGCGGTGCTGTAGGTGCAGGTGGATTAGGACAAATCGGTTACCAATATGGTTATGTGGGTTACGATGCTTTTATCATGAACACCGTTTTGCTTTTGCTTATTATGTTGGCATTTATCATTCAGTTTTCAGGCGATAAGCTTTCAAAATTATTTAATCACAGATAAACAAATAGAAAAATGAGAAAAACAGTATTATTAAGTTTAGGTATGGCAAGTTTTGTATTGCTCAATTCTTGCGGAAATACCAAAAACAATGACCCCAATTATATCAAAGTTGGCATCAGTTCGGGTTTGGAACAACAAATAGCTGAAGCAGCAAAAAAGGAAGCAAAGGAAAAATACAATTTAGAGGTAGAATTAGTGGCGTTCAACGATTATGTAATTCCAAACGAAGCCCTAAATAATGGTGAAATTGATGTAAACGCTTTTCAGCACGTTCCTTATTTGGACGAACAATCCAAGCAACGAGGATACAAATTAGCTGTTGTAGGCAATACTTTTGTGTACCCAATTGTAGCTTATTCCAAGAAAATAAAGAACCTTGCTGAACTCCAAAATGGTAGTACAATTGTAATTCCCAATGATCCAACCAACGGTGGCCGTTCTCTGTTACTATTGCAGAAAAACGGTTTGCTTAAATTGAAAGAAAGCGTAGGACTTTTACCCAAAGTTACAGACATCATAGCGAATCCTCGTCAACTTAAAATTTTGGAAATTGAAGCACCACAACTTCCGGCTGTATTAGATGACAAGCAAGTAAGCATTGCCATTATCAACAATAATTTTGCAGCACAAGCTGGCTTAAACGCTGAAAAATTCGGCATCATGAAAGAAGACAAAGAATCACCTTATGTCAATGTAATTGTTGCTAGACAAGACAACAAAAATTTAGAAAAAGTGAAGAATTTCGTGAAAGCCTATCAATCATCGGCTGTTGAAAAAGTCGCCTTAAAAGCTTTTAAAAATGGGGCTGTAAAAGGTTGGTAACTGCCTTCTATGAACGTATTTTTGAAATAACAGGATACAAACTTTTTTAATGATTATAAAATTACCATTCCTCATCACAGAATAAAAAAGGATTGCATGAGTTAGGAAAAGGCGGCGGTTTAGCTCCACAAAGATTTATTTGTGGCTATTCAAAATCGGTTTTCCTCATCAATAGTGATGGGGAAAATCGCCAATTTCACCAAGTCAAAAACGGCTACGTTGCAGGATTAAATTTTTGAATTTATTCCTCTATTATCAAAATAATTGAGCTAATTTTGATACCATAAACGCAGTTTTTTTTCAGAAACAGCCGGTAGAAAATAGCATAAAACAACCAAACTTATTTGACGATGCAGAAAAAGTACTTATTTTATTTTTTGACTGTACTTTGTGCATTTACTACAAAAGCACAGACGGTTTTTCATACGAAAGACATCGAAAATTTTTACCAAGCTTTTGACAGTGTACAGACTACCACCAACACGGAAAAACAAATTAACTTTGTACAGAAGTTGTATATGGACAAAGGGAGTTTGGGCGTAAAATATGCCATAAACAACTCAGTTGATGGAGGCAAAATAGCCACCGCAAAACATTGGACTGAATTGATGCTCCATGCAAAAGAGAATTTTGTCAGAATAAGACCTTATTTTGAAAATCTTCCTTTTCAAATGAAAATATTAGAGCCAAAATTTAAATATTTTAAAGAACAATATCCTGCCTTCAAAGATGGAAACGTCTATTTCATTATAGGTTTAGGAATGTTTGGAGGAAGACCGGAACAACAAGGTCCCAATTTATTCATCGGTGGGGAAGTCTTGGCAAACGAAAAACCGGATTGGGCAGTAAGTATTGTGCTTCACGAATATGTTCATACGCTTCAAAAACAATCCTATAATGCACTTTTAGCTCATTGTTTAAATGAAGGTGCGTGCGAATTTATTGCAGAATTGATCAATCAAAAAAGTTTGAGGGAATCGTATCCTAACGGTTATATTGACTTTGGCTATACCAATGAAAAAGCAGTTTGGAAAGACTTTAAAAAATACGTGCCCTCCAACGAAAAAGGGAAATTCTTCGATTGGTTATATGGCGCAGAAGGCAGAAATCTGAACGGCAAAAAAGTAAAAGATTTAGGCTATTTCATGGGATATAGAATCTGCAAAGCCTACTATGAGAATGCTAAAGACAAAAAACAAGCGATCAAGGACATCATCGAAATGGATGTCAGTTCAGATGAAAAAGCACGGGAGTTTTTGATCAAGTCCGGTTATGTACCTAAAGCCGATCTTACATGGATTAAGAATTTTAAATTTGGTCAGATTAAAGAATTAAAAAAAGGCGTTAAACTCATCCAATATGGGTATCAATTGGATAAAGAAAAGGTGATCTTCACCTTTGAACTGCCTGAAAATAAGAAGAATGAGGAAATAGAGTGTATTACAATTGCCGGTAGTTTTAATGGTTGGAATCCGAAAGACCTGAATTATAAACTGACCAAAAAAGCGAATAATGTTTATCAGTTAATGATTCCAAAAACAGACTTCAAAGAAAAGTACAACGAGTTTAAGTTTGTCATCAATGGAGAAAATTGGCAATCCATTCCAGAAAATGCCAAAAACACTCAAAATGGCAATTTAACTTTGGAAATAAAATAAAACTATTTTAATTAAATCATTTTCATGATAAGGTGATTGAAGGAAATTGTCGCTGTTAATATCAGAATATTTCTACGTGTATGAATGCAGTTTTCATCAAAGATTTTCGCAATTAATCTAGTTTTTAGGAATTAGAAAGTTTTCGTATTTTTATACCGTTTTCGGAATCCTTCAACCGTTGTATTCATTCGAAAAAGTTAAATTTTATCGATTAAAACTGACAAATATGAAAAAATTATTGACTTTTATTTCCGTAACATTTTTATTAGTCGCCTGTACCAATCCTAAAGAAAATACCATGACAAAGCCAGACCATGAAAAATTAGTGAAGCAGTATTTTGAACATTTTAATAGCCACGAATGGACCAAAATGGCAAATCTTTACACAGAAACCGCTGAGTTTAAAGATCCATCTTTAGGACCCGGTATTGTAAAGCAAACCAGACAACAGATCATCGACAAATATTCACAATTAAACGAAGTTTTTCCAGACCTTCATGATGAGGTGATTCAGACTTATCCTTCCGGGGAAAATCATGTTATTGTGGAGTTCGTATCAAGCGGAACTGCTCCCGACAATTCGAAATTTGAGTTGCCGATCTGTACTATTTTTACCATCGAAAAGGGGATGATCACGAAAGACTTTACCTACTTCGACAATTTTGAAGAAGGACAAGATTAAAAACAATACTCCTACAACTTCCCGAAAACTCAAAAATCGATTGATAATAAATCGGTTCCTTTTTTCCATGATTTATTAATGGGATTTATTTCTCCTTTTCCCCACCCAACATTCCTGAAAATAGCATTGTATCATTTAAGATCCATATCAATGGTATGCGATAAGTCAGGAATTGAACCCAAAAAAAATGTTCAGAAAAATCTGAACATTTAATAACTAATTTTTTTACCAGCCGCCGCCACCGCCGCCGCCTCCACCGCCGCCGGAAAATCCGCCACCGCCACTTCCGCTGCCGGAACTTGAAGGTTGCGTAGAAGAACTTGCGATCGATTGCGAAAGGGACGAATTAAGTGAATGGGTGAAATTCATATTCATCATCGAGGCTCCAATAAACCAGTTGGATTGGTATTGATCGGCTCCCATAGCAGAATTTTTCAGCATATTCTGAAATTTGTCGCCCCAGATTTTATCGACTCCCAAAACCATGGCAAAAGGCAACATTTTTTCGAAAACATCGGGAGTCATTGCAGGTGGATTGTGAAACTGCAACGTTTTTTCTTCTGCCGTTCCCAAATACATTTTAAAACCTTCTATTAAAGAAAGGGTTTCTAATTTCTCCGGCGTTGGCTGTTTGATGAGGTATTGATACCACACCAATGCAATGGAACTCAGAATTAAAAACGCATAACAAGCAAAGAAACTCAGGTTTTCACTCGCAGAGATTTTTGAAATTGCAATTGAAAAAAAGGCGATGACCAATCCCACAGAAAATAAAACGTAAATCCATCGAACCCATTGGTATCTGGAAAATCCTATCGAAAATAAAACAGATAAACCGAAAATAAAAATAAACAATCCGATCCCAATTCCCAAATAATCATCATTATCAGTAAATCGGAAACTCAAAAATATTCCGCCGATGTACAACGCCAAAATGGCAAGAACGGGCAAAATGAGTTTTCCGGAATTATTTCCTTTTTTCAAAAACTGATCATGCTGAAAACTTAGATTTGCTTTGAAATCATTGACGGCGTTTTCAATTTTTGAGCTGTATGTTCCGGTGAAAGAAACGGTTGTTTCTAAGTCAGGAAAGAGTTTGTTCATAAGGTTGATTTCCTCAATTGGCAACGTTTGATCCTGCTCTTTGATTTTTTCTAAAGTATATTCTTTACCACCGAAAATTCCTAAAACCCGTTTGTCATCTTCGATAATTTTTAAAAAACCTTTCGTAGCAAGACTTACAATTGCTGCGGTAATGAAATTATTGGAATAATATCCGTTTTCCAGATATCCCATAGAAGCGGGTGATAAATTCTGTGGCGAAGAAAACTGCGGATAAACGATTGGTTTTTCCGGATCACGTCCGTATTTTTGCCAGGTTGAAATAAAATAGGCCATCAAACCAAAACCTGCAGCGAAAAGAAGTCCGAAAACCCCATATTTTTCTAGATTTCCAGGTGGAAGTGGAGGTGCGATCAAACCTTTTTTAAAACCTACTGCAACCGTCAAACCTTCCGTAGATTTCAGATCTTTTGCAGACCACTCGATGCTGTTGGAAGATAATTTTTTTTCAGTACAATTGGATGCGGTATTTCCATAACTTCCCGTATAACAAGAAGTCTGTATGAACTCTGCATTTTCCGGAAAGGTCACTTTCGCAGTCACTTCATCGGTGTTCAATTCCCATGCATTTCCATTTACATTCCAGTAAAATTCATCATACGCGGGAAAAAAGCCGATTTGATTTTTCGTTTCATAAACCAGGTCGTATTCGTAAATTCCGGGACTTAAGATTTTGTTTTTACTCCCAAAATAGATGATCAGATCGTTTCCTGTTTTTTTGGTGTGGTACTTTTCGTCAGTTCCGTTTTTCTTCACGGAAATGAGGTCATATTTCACTTTAATGTTCTTGCCATTCAAATTTCGGCGCGTAGGAAGCGTTCGGAAAATTCCGCGTTTGATGCGGTTTCCTTCTGCATACACTTTAATTTTTTCGGCAATATTTAATGTTCCGTCTTTGGAAATCTGAATATCTGAATGAAAGGATAAAATATGTTCCTCATTCTGGCTTTGAACTCCATCCTGACTGAATTCTTGAGCTTTCCCGAAACTGAAGATCAGTACGAGAAAGCCAAAAAGTAAACGTTTCATGTGGTTAGAATTTAATGGAAGGAACGGCGCGTTCTGCAACATTATCCAATTCAAAGAAGGTAGATTTCACAAACTTAAACATTCCTGCGATGATGTTACTTGGAAAAGTTTCGACCAAAATATTATTTTCCCGAACGGTTCCATTGTAATATCTTCTCGATTTTTCGATTTCTCCTTCCAAAGCAGAAAGTTCACCTTGAAGTTGAAGAAAATTCGTATTCGCTTTTAAATCCGGATATTGTTCTGCAACTGCATTCAGATTCATCATCGCCTGATTCAGGTTTTTTTCTGCAACTTCTTTTTCCTGAAGCGTATTTGCACCCATTGCTGCAGCTCTTGCACGCGTTATACTGTCGAAAGTTTCTCTTTCGTGTGTTGCATAACCTTTCACGGTTTCTACCAAATTCGGAATGAGATCATGGCGTTTTTTCAGCATCACATCAATGCTGCTCCATGCTTCCTGAACCATGGTTCTAAGTTTTACCAATCGGTTATAGATGGAAATTGCGTAAAGGAAAAACAGGACAACTGCGCCTATAATAATTAAAAGAGTAATCATAATTTTATTTTTTTTGAAGGTTTAATGAATTCGAAATCTCCTACAATTGGTCTGATTAAAGGCAGAAAAGTTACAATTATTAACATTAATAGTAAATGGTTTAGAAAATACTATCTTTGCAAAAATTTTTGGGCTCAAAAAGTTTGAGTAACCCATTAATAATGTCATTATTAAACAAAATTTTATGTCGAACATTGTTGCCATTGTTGGCCGACCAAACGTAGGGAAATCCACCCTTTTTAACAGATTTTTAGAGAGAAGAGAAGCTATTGTAGATTCCACCGCCGGAGTTACCAGAGACCGTCATTACGGAAAATCTGACTGGAATGGAGTAGAATTTACGGTAATTGATACTGGTGGTTATGAAGTGGATACGGAAGATGCATTCCAAGGTGAAATCATCAAACAGGTTGAATTAGCCGTTGATGAAGCTACCTCGATCATCTTCATGCTGAATGTTGCTGAAGGTTTAACAGATACCGATATTGAGATCCACGAAATGTTGCGTCGTGCAAATAAGCCGCTTTATATTGTAGTGAACAAAGCAGATTCTGCAAGAGAAGAATTGGCTGCAACCGAATTTTATCAGCTCGGAATTTCCAAATATTACACCATGTCTTCTGCAACAGGTTCCGGAACGGGAGAGTTGCTGGATGATATCGTGAAAGATTTCCCAACGACCGATTATAAAGATCCTTTCGAAGGTTTACCAAAAATTACGATTGCAGGAAGACCAAATGTGGGGAAATCTACATTGACCAACGCTCTTTTAGACAAGGAACAAAATATTGTAACCGATGTTGCTGGAACAACCCGAGATTCTATCCAAACTTTGTACAATAAATTTGGGCACGAATTTGTTTTGGTTGATACCGCTGGAATGCGCCGTAAAGCTAAAGTTAAGGAAGATTTAGAATTTTATTCCGTAATGCGTTCTGTGCGTTCTATCGAATATTCTGATATCGTGATCATCATGGTTGATGCAACTTTGGGTTGGGAATCTCAGGATATGAATATCTTCGGATTGGCTCAGAAAAACAGAAAAGGAATCGTGATCGTCGTGAACAAATGGGATCTGGTTGAAAAAGAAACCAATACCACACGTGATTTCGAAGAAGCTATTAAAGCTAAAATTGGTCAATTTACCGATATTCCAATTCTTTTTGTATCTGCATTAACAAAACAGAGAATTCTGAAAACAGTTGAAGTTGCGATGGAAGTTTACGAAAACAGAGCTAAGAAAATCAAGACTTCTAAATTGAACGAAATCATGCTTCCTGTTTTTGAAAAAACGCCACCACCTGCATTGAAAGGAAAATATGTAAAAATTAAATACTGCGTTCAACTTCCTACACCAAGTCCGCAATTTGTATTTTTCTGCAATTTGCCGCAATATGTGAAGGAAGCGTACAAAAGATTTACCGAAAATCAACTTCGAAAACATTTCGGATTTACCGGTGTTCCTATCGAAATTTACTTCCGTCAGAAATAAAAACCAAAGCCTTTTAGATTTTTTCTAAGAGGCTTTTTAATGTCTTAATTTTTCCCGAAATTTGCAATCTAATATATAGCAATGATAATTATTCTGTCCGACCAATTCTCCCTCGTCAATACGTGGATCAACGAACTTCGAAATGTAGAAATACAAAATGACCGACTTCGGTTCCGCCGAAACATGGAGCGTATCGGAGAAATTGCCGCCTTCGAAATCAGCAAGGATTTGGAACAGAAAGAAATCGAAATCACCACGCCTTTAGATAAAATTAAAGCTCAGGAAGTTGCAGTTCAACCTGTAATTACTACCATTTTAAGAGCTGGAGTGCCTTTATTTCAAGGAATTTTGAATTATTTGGATCAAGCAGATTGCGGTTTCGTTGCAGCGTATAGGAAACACGATGCGAATGATTATTTTTCCATCAAACAGGATTATTTAACTTGTCCGAATATCGATGGAAGACCTTTAATCGTTGCAGATCCAATGTTGGCAACTGGCGCAAGTTTAATTGAAGCCAT
>Ga0116183_1006637_pt1 | contig 10567 bp, 15 predicted proteins | sample AD_UKC078_MetaG_FD_89753 | JGI IMG/M metagenome (GOLD analysis project Ga0116183, IMG submission 89753) | Active sludge microbial communities of municipal wastewater-treating anaerobic digesters from USA - AD_UKC078_MetaG | ecosystem: Engineered > Bioreactor > Anaerobic > Digestate | place: USA...
CAGGTTGTAGCCACGCCCCCGCCCGTTGTACTTCAGCGTCCAGTAGGGGGTCAGCCCCTGGAGCCAGGACGCGACCTCGTCTTTGATCGAGCGGCCTCCGTGGCCTCTGCCGAGCGACTCCAGGATGACGAACAAGTCCTGTAGGTCGGACGGGATGAGGATCACCTTATGGAACGCCGCTCGGAACCAGCTCTTGTCGTCGAGCTCGCTCAGGATTGCCAGACCGAGGACGGGCTGAAGCCTCATGTACCCCTTCTGCCGGGTGTAGACCAGGGCCTTTGCCATGAACTCAGGATCGGCGACGGCCGCCATCCGGTGCCACCGGATCGACTCGGTCAGGAGGCGGCCCTCGGTCGCATAGAACTGGGCGGTCAGGGTGTTGCACATCAACAGCTGAAGGTACCGCCGCTCTGCGGTCGCCTCGAACGCTGGATAGCCGTCCTCGTTCACGGTATCGTAGTCAATCGGAGTCGAAAATAGGTCGGTCGATCGGGACACAGTTGCACCTCGCGCGCAAGGATGATGATTTCGGCCCCAGAGGAAAGGTCCGACGAGGAAAGCCGTTCGGCAAACCGATTTCAGATCGAAGTAGCCCCGCCGATCGCCTCTGAGGCACTCGGTCTGAGGGTCATGGCTCCGATTCCTACCGAAGACCGCGCCTCAAACCCGTTAGGGGCTCTTAGATGCGGTCTAAGATATACTTTTCGGTTCGAGAAGGCCGGATCTTAGTCGCGCTGCGCGTCCTGATGGGCTGATCCAACCCCTGTATCCAGCCGGCAGACCAGGACCTCGAAGTCGGACCACCTCATCGTGACGTACGTCTCCGACCGGGCCCGTTTGAAGACGAGGAGGGGGGTCAGCCCGACCTCCGCCGCGTTCGTCTCGGCCTGGGCCAGGTCCTCCCAGATCGCCAGACGCTCCGTGTTCTTGCACTCGACCCCGAACGGGAACCTCTTCTGTGCCGCTGGGGAGAGGTACAGGTCGCAGCCAGCGACCCCCATCGGTGTGCTCAGGACGTCCTCGGGATCAAGCCCCAGCCGGTCGATGAGCCGGGCCCGGACCCATTTTTGGAGGGACCTCCCCTTCGCCTTCTGACTTTTTGCGGTCGTCGCTGCCATCTACTGGCCCACCTAGTCGGTCAGCTCCATGATCGGAGCGATCAGCATCTCGGCATCGAGCCCGGGTTCGATTCCCCACTCGACCCGGAGAGGGCGGTTGTGGGACCAGCTCAGGACGACCATGTCCGCCGACTTGTAGAGAGGGATCTCTGACGCGAGGTACCCTAGACCGATCAGCGTCTTGGCTTCGCCCTCGACCGGGATCGAATGGATCGCGATGATGTCGGATTTCGGGATTTCGAGCGAGTACTCCCGACCGTCCCCGACACCGGACAGGACGACGCCGGTGGGGGTCGCTACGAACCGGAGCGCATCGGATATGGGTTTTACCGCGAGCACGGCCTCCCGAAGTGAGGCTCCTGATATTGCGACCTTCACCTGAGCGGACCACCCCTGGGGGACCGGAATCGGTCGGAGCGAGGCCAGAGGGAGCGGACTCATGACGTGGACGCTCCGGCCCGACCTGATATGGATCTGGCCGTTGGGTTGGGTCCAGCCTACCTCAGCCGATCCCGTCACCGTCTTGCAGATGCTCGAAAGAACGGTCATGTCGAGACCGACCTCGGTGCCGGGCTCGTCACTGAAGTCGACGATGTCGGAATCCATCTGGGCCTGCACCATGCAGGCGCAAGCCATGTCCACCGCGGAACAGACGAGCCCGTCGGTGGTCACGGTCTGGCGGGCCTCTTCGGAAATTTTCGCTACAGCCTGTACGTACTTCTTGAACTGCCCAGCGTATGCTACGAACTCCATTATGGGACACTCCTACTGTCGAACTAACTCAAACTTGTTACTCAGATCGATGCCAGCGAGGTATGCCGACGCCCAGAAACCGAACGTGGCAAAAAGTCTGGACGTATCAGCAGACCACCCCAAATATAGGGCGACCGAGGCGGCGGTCGCGATCGAACAACAGTACAGCCCCCGCCGGATGATCGCCATCGTCTCAGGGCGAAGATGGTCGACGAGGAACGAATAGAACCCGGCCAGCCCGAGCCCCACCCCCAGCAAAGCCACCATCAGAAAGTAGGTTGCCGGGTCAAGGGGGCCGGGGCGAGCCAGGACAGGGACAGCTAATACGACGAGCCAGGCGATCAGGGTAGCCGTGGTGACCGTCCCCACCAGCTCGTAGTCGACCGGATCGAGGGTTCGGGTCCGGCCAACGCTCAGCAGATGAGGGGTCACTCGCCCGCCTCCGGGAAGTCGAGAGGGGCCAGCCTCGGATCGATTCGATCCAGTGGGAGAACCCGGTCACCGTCAAGCAGGTCCGCCGGGCTGTAGAAGACGAACTTCTCTCCATCCGCCGAGACCCCCAGGATGGGGGCCGCCAGCTCGAAACAGCCCAGGACTCGGAGCTCGGCCAGCCCCACAGGGGTCGATATGTCTACCTTCGAGAACGGTACTCCGGCTGAGGTCAGGGATGCAGCCACCGCCGGACAGCGGTTGCACGTGGGTGTGGTGAACAGTATCACCTTCGTCATGTATACACTCCTTGATTTCTCGCACGACGTCGATGGGTCAGCCGACCGGTTTGTACCTCCCGAGCTCGGGACAGACGAGGTCGCCGACCATCCTCATCTTTTCGAGGAGGGTCTCGGTCTTTCCCGCGGGAATCTTCGCCACGGTTTCCGCGTCGGCCTGAATCTGTTCCAGGGTCGGCCAGCAGTCGTTCCGCTGATGCCAGTCGGCGATGACATGCCGGATAGCTTTCATCCGGGCATGATCCGATTTCGGGACGCCGGTTTCGATCACGAGCGCATCGTACTCGCCCGTGGCCGGATCGATCCCGACCTGATCCATGGACGTCCTCATGAGGTCGATCGCTATGCGGGCGTCGGTCGTCGAAGCGACGGGGCTCAGCCGGAGACGGGCCGAGCTCTTCGTCAGCCTCATCAGCGCCTCGAACTGGCGGACGGTGATCGGGAGCGAGTTCGACCGGGCGTTCCGGGCAGCCTTCCGCAACTCGACGAAAAACGCCTTCAGGAGTTCGCCGGCCTCTTCGTCTATCTCGACCTCTTGGATCTCTCGTTTCGATAGCGATATCCACTTTTTGATAGTGGGTATCGGGACTGGCGGGTCGGTCTCCTCCACGTACGACGCCAGGATGTGGTCGACCATCTGGCGGGACCGGTCCGGGTCGGGGTCATCGATCAGAGCGTAGACGAGGTCGAACCGGGTCAGCAGCGCCGCCGGGACCCCGAGCTGAGCCGATATGGGCTCCATGAGGTCGAACCTCTCGCCGACCGGGTTGCACGCCGCCAGGACCGGCGACCTGCACCTCAGGACTGCATTGATCCCCGCCTTCATGAAGCTTATCGTTTGGTGTTCGAGGGCTTCGTGTATCGAGCCGAGGTCGTCTTTGCCGATCTTGTCCAGCTCGTCGATGCAGGCGAACCCGCCGTCGGCCAGGACGAGGGCTCCTCCCTCCACCGTCCACCGACCCGAATCGTCCTTCACTGCGGCGGCCGTCAGCCCGACCCCGCTGGCCGACTTGCCGGAGGTGTACACGCTCCGGGGAGACAGCTTTGCGGCCCTCCGGAGGATCTGACTTTTGGCGACACCAGGATCGCCGCAAAGGAGAATATGGACGTCCCCCCGGACCGTGGTTCCATCGGGCCGCCGAACCTCCGGAGCACTGAAGATCTGAAGGGCTATAGCGCGTTTGATCGGGTCGTGCCCGTGGATGTACGGGACTAGGGAGCTCGATACCTGGCCGAGGGCGTCCGGGGATCCCGCCAACCGTCGGATCTCGTCCTCATCCTCCGGGGTGAGCTCCATATCGAGAAGCTCCTTGTTCCGCACCCGCAGCCCCCGGCAGTCGAGGAACAGATCGAAGTATGAGCTTTTCCCGACCTGGGTCGACCTCTGGTACGATCTCAGCACCCCGGCGAACTCGACGACGTCGCCGGGGAAGACCTTGGCCGTCAGGTCGCGTTCGACCTGGACGTCGAGGGTCTGGGGGATCTCGCCCCCGTCCAGCTCCTCGTATAGGGCCTGGACCCGGATGTTCTGGGCATCGACGTACTTGCTGCGGGCTGGCAGCAGCCGGAACGGCCCTCGCCGATTGCAAGCCTGGTTGGGGCATTTGTAGGGTTCGCGGAACTTCGCCTGATTCTGTTGTATCGAGAATATATGGCCGCAGCGCTGGCACTCGAACACCGCGGTGACGATCCGGGGCCGGACCTCGGTAGCAGTGCGAACAAGCCCCACAATCTCGATCAGCTTGCTAATATGCTCGGACCGGAGGTCGTTGACTGTCACCCGCTGTGAATCGGGCAGGTCTGATACGAGTACCCGGAACTTCGATTGGTCGACGTCCAGCGGCAGGTCCATCGACCTCAGCACCTCCTCGAACAGATCGAGGACCTCGGTGGGCTGATCGAGCAGCCCCTCCACCAGATCGACGCTGAACCGGGCCACGTCCCGGAACGAAACGACCAAGCTGAACCGGTCGGGACCCCGTTCCGCCAACTCCAGGATCCGGTCCCGGTACCGAGTCGACAAGAACCGTTCGATCTCCTCGGGAGTCACCTCTCCCCAGGGACCGGACAGCTCCGTCAAGCTGCCACCACCCTAGAAATTTCTACGGTGGTGGTTGTTGGCGCAATAAAACAATTTTCTGGTGGGACGAACGAAACCTCGCACAAACCGACTGACCTCCTAAAGATCTATCTACTGATCGATATCTATCGATATCTATCTATCTATCTATCAATATGGTTACGACTACATACATACATACATACACACATACACTACAATTTTTATCCCCGGTTTTTCTCCAGGGCTCCAAATCTCAGGATTATTGTTTTATTGTCGACAACGATCTCCTCCAAAACATATTTGTTTTTCCTTCTTCGACCCCGCTACAAAACAGATCTCCAGGTCAGGGTCAGAAGCGCAAGCAGCTTTCGCGGCCCGAGTCAGGGTCGGAGCATCGATGTGAAGAAAACCCCTCAGCTCCGAGAACGTAAGCGACTTGGTTTTCGCGCCCCGGACAAGGGAGCTGATTTGGGCTGCCAGTTCTTGGTATCGCTGGGCATTGTATGATCGCTCCCGATCCATCAGATGAAGCAGACCCGACCGCATCCCGGTAAGCCGCTCCTTATGGGACGCCAGCTCCTTTCGAATCGCGGCGTTCTCGGATCGCAACTTCTCGTTCTCTGCCCACAGCAGAGCCGTCTCCGAATCGAATCGGGCCTCCAGATCCGATAGCCTCCGGTACACGTCGCCGACTGCTATCGATTTGACCGGGACCAACCCCGGATCAAGTTGGGACACGCTTTCCGCACCTCCAGATACAAGACCCCTATATCTTACCACTCAATATAATCCTTGCGGGAGGGGGCGGGCCTACTTGGTCCGCCCCCCGAATATATCACCCTCCCCAGCGATCACGATTCGGTCGATGGATCCTTTTGGCACGAGGACGACCCGATCCCCGGACTTGATCTCGATCTCGTATCGGCTCACCGTCCGGACGGTACCCGAAATTCCGACGTTCCCCCCGAAGACGATCGAAACCTTCTCCCCGACCAGCCTCGAAAGGATCTCGCCAGGGACGATCTGCCCGGAACATTCGGTCGACCCGGACAGTTCTACGGACCAGACCGACCCCTTCATGAGGACGACGGTGCCGGGCGCCCCATGAACGGCGAGCTCGTAGTCGGAGACGAGGAACAGCTCGCCGACCACAACACCGGACCTGCTTGCTATTCGGACCCGCCGCCCGACGAAATCTGAGTACAGGCTCCGGGACCGAGTCGATCCTCCAGTCAATTGCGGGACCTCCCTGCAGCCGCCTTCCGGGAGTAGGAGACCGCAGTCTCGATATTGATCTTGCCCTCGTTGTAGAGGTGTCCGATCGTAGGCCCTCCCTCGACGGTGGGAGAAGCAACGTCCCCGGGACTCAGGCCGAACTGCTTGAGCTCGACCGCCCGGCGAGGAATTGAGACCCCGGTCGTCACCCATGCCGCGATCTCCTCCAGAGATACGCCAGCGATCGCCCACTCTCGGCCAAGAGCTTTCCGATCCTCTATCTGAGCGCTAGCGTACGGAGGCAGGGACCGAAGGAACAGAGCGACGACAGCGATCGTCTTCTCATCCTGGTCATCGATCTGTTCGGCCGTGACAAGCTCCGGATCCCGATACGGGACCTTGACGACGGTGAGCTGTTCGACGGGTTCAGCGAGGTCGGGGGCCGATGCGGCCCCCGCCGGCCCTTTTGGGGTTGGTTTGTTTTTTGGATGCATGGTACCTCAGATGCGAACTTCGATCACCGGTCGCCCTCCTTCTTGAAGTAGACGCAACCGTTGACCGGGACTCCGCTCGTATGGATGACAGTCCAGATCCGATCGATCGTCCCCGCAGCGTACAGTTTTCGCAACCGCTCTGACGCCAACGATTTGCGGACGCCGAGCTTGTCCGCAACGGCCCGGACCGTCCCGGGCGCCCCCAGCGGGACAGCTTCACCTGGCGCCGGGGGGTCATCGGGCAGGCAGGCGACAATATCCGAATCGGATAGCTCCGCCAACAGCCCGGACGACCGCCCCTCCTCTTCGGTGGGGCTGGCGATGTAGTACATCGCCAGCCGGGGAACGTTCGGCGACCAGCTCTGCCGCAGCCAGCCGAGCCTGCACAAGACGGTGACCGCATTCGAAACGGTCGAGGTCGAATATCCCAGCGAGCTAGCTATCCGGCGGGCCGACCATTCGTTCGCCTCGGTCCACTCTGCAGGCCGGCCGATCGGGAACCCTCTGGAAACGAGCGTCTTGATTCGCTCGATCCACAGCGCAACGTACGGGTTGCTCGCTGGGGGATCCGGGAGAAGAGGGGTGCCGCCATTCGAATGGGTTGTCTCGCCCCTCCCGCTTTCGACCTCTGTATCCTCGTCCAGATCGGTCAGCCCGACGAGGATGTTGCCCTCTTCATTGATGCTGAACCCGATCTCCCGAACTGGAGTAGAGATCAGTTCGACGACGGCAGCCACGAAATTGCCCATCGCGGAGATCCTAGGCCACGGTACCGAGAACTCCTTGTGCAGCAGGTTGGCAGCTCGGCCAACGTTGAGAAGGGCCTGCCCTTCGACCGGGGTCAGTTTCCGGTCCCCGGCTTGATCTCCGATCGAGGTAATCTCGACCGAGTCTACGGTTTCTCTACGCACGGATTCGTTCAAAATTATCTACCTCACACGATCCAATTGAGATGCCCCTCCGCCGAAGCTCGTTTACCAGGGCCTCGACCGGGACGTCCCGAAGCCGGTCGGCGAACGCTTGCATCCGGCTCTCGACGGCGACGTCGGCCATCAGATCCGGATCGATCCGGGTCATCTGGACCCCCCGTCGACCGGGAGGACGTCATTCATCTGGAGCTTGGTCCTCACGCACCCAGTCGAACCGGGCGACGATGATATGACCATCGCAATGATCGAGTCGGGCCACTCGCGGGGGAAACGATACCCGAAAACGAACGCTTCCGAATCGGCAACCAGATCGAGCAGATCAGGTCGAACCGACCCGTTCAATCGCATCAAAACAGCTTCGGGAGGCACCCGCCACTTCTCCCGCATCTCTCGGGACGACAGCCTCCGAACTCCGTCGGCATCGACCCGGCTCGAAACTTCGGGGCGTTTAGTATGGGCTTCTGTTGGGACACGTCTAAGCATCGCACCACCTCGCACGGCAGTCTCTGCCCTAGGTATCCCGTTCTTGCATTATTTACTTTTCGGTGTGCGCCTCGGGCCAGCCCATAACCAGCCACGCACGCCCTACTCGATGAGTGTGGACATGGTCCGAGGTGAAGCGGTCGACACCCGATCGACCTCATGCGCCGCAGCCAATTTCGCCCGAGCAAGATGTTTGCAGGATCCTGAAATATCGTAATTGGGACACGAACAGGACCATACGCCGAACTCTTCTCGGCACAAATAGTAGCCGATATCGGAATCGCTGCGCACCGCAACCGATTTTGGAGTGAGCACGACTACGGGAGGAAGCACTCGCCGAGACCAGCCTATGACCACCTCGGCCGCGGTCCGGACCTCGCCGATCGAGTACAGCTTTCCCGGCGCCACTGTATCACATCTCCGATTATCGATGCTTTTCCATGCATATACATTTTTCGTGGTCATCCGGCCCGAAAGTAATCCTCGATATCGATTTTTTCAGTCAGTCGGCCATATTCGGGCCGAAACTGTATTCAACGACCCGGATAATTTTATAAAAAATTGAATAATCGGTCCCGATAAAAACTGTGGTCCTAACATAAAGGCCCGATCGAGATCGACCGCCAAATCGAGGCTAGGACGACCGAGCCTGGTAGCGGTTTAGCAGTTTTCCCAGAATCTTCACACCAGCGGGTCCAAAATTATCACAAGTTATGGCCAATCTACACGCATCAAAAAATAGGCGGATGATGGCGATACAGCTCGGTTTCGGATGGATTCGACCCGACGCCTCTGATCAGGCGTCGGGCCTCCCCAGAACGTCAGCGAACGTACGGGCATCGGCCGGTAGGGCAGTCTTGGTCCGGGGTGAGGTTCCCCATCTCGTCCAAGGTGTAGCCGTCGGGCGCGACGTAAGCCCCCGGTGCAACGGACTGGAGCTCGGTGTTGATGAGCGAACAGAACGTCAGCCAGTTCTCGGTCGTCTCCGGAGGCTCCTCCTCCAGCAAGTACGACTCGATCAGGAACGCCCCGATCGCTTCGGTCTCTTCGACTGTGGACGGCCTTCCGACGGGGTCACGCGCCTTTACGCGCCCCTGGAACACCGCCTCACCGGTGGTCGAATCGAGGACTATCCGGGACTCGAAGCTTTCGCGATCGTTCTCGATCCGCAAGACGATCTCGCCTTCGCCGACGAAGTCGCCGGATATCTGGGTGGCGCGGAGCTCGACTTTGTTGCCGGCCCCTGACCCTTTGACGACGTACTGATCCCGACGGGTCCCTCCCGCCCCGAAGACCATGAATGAGGTAGAGAAGTTCTGCCCCAGGCCATCGCCCGGCCCGGAGACGGTCGACTGATAGACGACGGTAGCGTTCTGGGCCATCGCCACGTCGGCCGCCCCCTCGGTATGATGCCGGACGTCCATCGACCCCGTCCCCTTGATCGAAGTCTCCAGCACGCCCGCGTAACCGCTGATTGAGACCGCGACGAAGCCGGTAAGCAAGCAGACTATCGCCAGGATCACGCATGTATAGAAATACTTACGAAAGTCCAGCGGTTCGACGATGTATTCCATCTCAGCCCCCACGCTGACCGTCACCACCGATGTCGTCCTCGATATCATGTATGAGCCTGCTCGCGTCGGGAACGGCCGATTTCAGGGTAGCGAGTATCGCTTCGGCCCGGCGAGCGATCAGCATCATGAGGTTGCCCCGCTCGATCTCGAGCTTCAGCGTCTCCCGATCCATCTTTAGGATCCGGGCAGCCTTCTCCTCGGGATCCTCGAGCTTGTACCATCGGGCGATGAGGACGAGCAGCTCCCCAACCTCAGCCAGCGACACGTAAACCGTCCCCCGAAGATGCCGGAAACTGAACGCCAGCCACGTCGCCACGACCCCGACCACGATCAGCAGCATCCCGAGCGCCGCTATGACTGTTTCCGGGCGCATGCTCCCCCTCCCTCTCCCTCATCGGCCCCCGGCGCAATCGGAGCCAGACACTCCTGGACGCACCCTTTCAGCTCTTCGAGTGAGGTCGCCCGATCAGCGCACCGCTTCAGGGCCGCCCGGACGGCGAGGTCCTCCTCCAGGGTCACCTGAAGCTGGGCAACCTTCTCCAGGGCTTTCCTCCTCTCGGTAGACAGAACCCGGTTCTGCTGGGCCACAATCCGAAGCAGCCCCTCCAGGGAACGGAACTTGTACCCCATGTAGACGTGGGCCGCTCCCGAAACGATCAGCAGCACGCCGAACACGAACGAGAGCTTCAGCAGATGGACGTCGATGACCTCTAGCCCGCCCATATCATCCCCTCCTCGGTTCGACGACCGGGGCATCTCTCTTCAGTCCCCGGACGATGGCCGGCGGAAAGTCGGAGTTCAGGGTCAGCTCGAGCTCGGCCTGGGTATACCCTGCCACGACCAGATCGTAGTAGTACTGAACGATCTCGTCTTTCGAAAGTATCCGGACGTTCTTGATCCCGCTATCGCTCTCGCGAAACACCTCGGTTCCGATCTGGCCCCTTGACACCCGCAAGAACTTCGGCGGGACCTGATGATCTCCGATCCTCAGCCCCGGGAAAGCGTGCAGCGTCACCTGAGGGCCGGGTTCGACGGCCACTCCGAGCAATGCCTCAAGTTCGGACCGACCGTAGGGCCGGAACCGTCGCAGCCGACCCGAGGTCATCGGGAACTTGGTTTCGAGGAGAGCCTGGAGCTCTCCTCCCTGGATATCTGGATTCACTTTTCCCGCCATAACGTCACCCCAAACTAGACGTACTCGACCAGGACCG
>Ga0116183_1006638_pt1 | contig 10566 bp, 7 predicted proteins | sample AD_UKC078_MetaG_FD_89753 | JGI IMG/M metagenome (GOLD analysis project Ga0116183, IMG submission 89753) | Active sludge microbial communities of municipal wastewater-treating anaerobic digesters from USA - AD_UKC078_MetaG | ecosystem: Engineered > Bioreactor > Anaerobic > Digestate | place: USA...
GTCCTTCCTGGAAGAACCAGCGAGTCTGAGAGGATTATAAAATTTATTGCAGAACAGATCTCCAGGGATACCTGGCTCAATATCATGGATCAGTACCGTCCGGCAGGAGAGATCAGAAAGACCTGTCCTGATGGGTATATTGATATGCTGCGCCGGGTTTCAGATAAAGAGTTCAACCATGTACGCAAGGTAGCAGAAAAGTATGGTCTGGTCAGAGGCCTTGAATGATTATTGCATCAACAAAATTACCGGGATCTGTGAAGGTGTAATAAATTATTCATATACAACTGTTAGAGATCTTACATGCAATGTCAAAGGACTGAATCATCCGCCCGGCATTTGTCCATTTGGATGGGCGGAATTTTCTTTGTTCTGTTCATTATAGGTATAATTTTTATCGCATTCACTACCTATGACCAGACGCCTGAGCCTGTGCCGGTTCACATACTCGCAATAAACGATTTTCACGGGCAAATATGCCAGGGGCAAAAGATGAATGGCTCTCCGGTGGGAGGCGCCCCGGTTCTTGGTGGATACCTGCATGATGCAATTGACCGTTATGGAAAGAATAATACCATAATTGCCCTTCCTGGTGATATGACCGGGGCATCCCCGGCGGAGTCCAACCTGCTTCTTGATGAACCTGCAATACTCTTCTTTAACAGTTTTGTTACCGGTGACTGGAAAAAGACTGACCCGGAAACTGGTGAAAGAGTGAGAGTTATTGCAACGCTTGGGAACCATGAATTTGACCATAGCATATCTGATCTGGAGAGGCTCCTTGGCGGAGGCAATGCAGATACAGATATCTATCACCTTGTTGATCCTTATCCTGGTGCACTCTGGCCGGTAACTGTCTCCAATGTCTTTTGGGCCGGAACAGACACCCATTTCCTTACACCGTACGTGATTGAAGAAGTCCAGGGGATCCCGGTTGCTTTTATCGGAGCGGTCACAGAGACGACCAAAGAGATATCAGAGCCCAAAAATACTGAACTTATAACATTTACTGACGAAGCGGATGCAATCAACGAACAGGTAAGACATCTTAAAGAACAGGGGATTCACTCATTTATCATTCTCCTTCATGAGGGAGGAAAACAGACGGCTTATGAAGGTCCAACCAGGGAGACAGGAGACTTGTCAGGCAGGGTTGCTTCTATCACCATGAGGCTGGATGAGGATGTTGACGTGGTACTATCAGGCCATTCGCACGAGTTCACCAACCAGTACCTGCCAAATGCCGGGGGAAAACCGACCCTTGTCACCCAGGCATATTCATACAGCTCCGCATATTCAGATGTTTATCTTGAACTGGACCCTGTAACAAAGGATGTAACCAGCAAAAATGCGACGATAATAATTGCATATGCAGACCAGGGTCCAGGGCTGACACCTGATGAGAACGCGCAGGAGTTGCTGGATGCCGTCAACACCGTTGTCGAGCCGCTCATCAATGAGATTATCACGACAACTGATATCCCACTGACAAGAACCCTGGATGTCAACGGGGAATCGCTCCTCTACAATATTGTGACTGATGCGCTCAGATGGCACATGGATGCAGACATGAGTACAATAAATATCGGTGCGCTCAGGGCAGACATTGATGCAGGAGAGATCACCACCGGTGATGTCTACTCAGTCATGCCATTTCATGGACAGATAAACACCGTGCAGATGACAGGAAAGCAGCTAAGGGATCTTCTGAATGAGCAGTGGACCAGGACTATAAAACCCGACCATTACCTGCAGATATCCGGGTTCTCATACTCCTATGACAGCTCCCGTGAACCTTCCTCCCGTGTGACCAGCATCACATTTGATGGCAAAGAGGTCGGAGATGACGAACTGTACTCGATTGCAACCATTGATTTTCTTGCATCAGGAGGTGACGGGTATTCAGTCATGAAAGAAGGAACCATCATAGCAAATGGAGGATTGGATGTTGACGGGTTTATCGCTTATCTCAGGCATATTCCTTCCCCGATACATGTTGAGACCGGAGGAAGAATCTTCCCGGAAAATATCAGCCCCTATGAAGAATAGACCGGATTTTTTTTCTCCGTCAATAACAAATATTTTTCATCCAAAAAGTTCCTCGATGAACTCAGACAATTTCTTCGATAAGCTTCCTTTCGCTTTTCGCTTCCTTTGTTTCTTCTGTTTTGATGATGCCGGCCTTTCAGGCGGTTCAAACAGTCCTGGCAGGATCATGACTGATATTGTTTTTCTCACATAACAACGCCTGACCCTTTTTATACGTACAAGCCTTGGGAACAATTTCCCCTTCATCTGCTCCAGGGAGGACACCCACCGCATCTCATCAATAAAGGATAGATCAAAAGTTTTCAGTACCATCTCTTCAAGTGAAAGCACCGGAGGGATGAAGACCAGGGCGGTTGTCATCCTGGGGATGCAGGCGGGCAGGCTGCTTTTATAATGCACCGGTAAAAAGGCGACATTGCAGCTCCAGGCTGCAAGTGCATGTATTTGCCTGCCTGAAATTAATACAGGTCTTTTGGTGCAATGAGAGAGAGGAATAACAGGAATCCTTTTTGTTTCCTTCTGTAACCGCCTTCGTTTCAGGTACCTGACGGTGTGCACAGGAGCTGACAGGAGAAGCAGCATCCTGACTGGCAGACAGGGGGGAACTGATATCTGACCCTTAAGTAGACGTGAATAATAGTCCGGGTGACAAAACGGGCATATTCCTGGATAAATACAATACCAGTGATCAGGATTTATCAGGCATGAGATGAGTGAATTGAAGGCATGTTCTGCACTGACAAACCAGTCATAGAGCACCTTTTCAAGTGATGGGTTCAAACCAGGCGTTTCTGAAAAGATCTTGCGCACGGGGAAGGGAATACAGTCTGGTGATGGGACATATCCAGGACCTGACCCCACAACCCTGCCTGCAACCTGCCCTGGATGGCATCCGTCCATCAGCATCATGCATAAAAGGGTCCTGACATCGGATAAGAGGGTTAAGGTAGCCTCTTCATCTGTCCGGGCATTATCTCGTGAAACCGCAATAACCCTTACCGAGCTGTCCGGGCCTGTAAATACTGATCTGGACGAGAGGCTGAAAGGGTATAATCCTGCACGGGTGATGGAAATCAGGGCTGACAGGAGATTTCTGCATGCCGCAACCCGGTGTCTGAAAGAGAATTTCCCGCTTATCCATGTCCTGCGGCTCTCTGGGTCTGCTGCCTGGTGCCAGTGAACGTACCTGGAAAAGTCTGTAGATGGGATCAGGTAATGAATCTTCTTCTCATGGTTTTGAATCTTAAAGACCATCTTCTCCGGGACAATAACAGATGGTGGAAGTTCGTACGTCTTCTTTATGGTAAAAGGGGCAAAGCTTTCTGCCCCGGTTAAAAGAGCAAAACCAGGTCGTGTAGTTCTCCTGATCTGACCATGCGTTATGCGGACAAGTATCTCTCCCGGATATACGGGATTTCCATCATCATCGACATATTCAGGAACGATAACTTTTTCTGGTCTTTTCTTTTTCTCATCCTTTGTTCCTGTGTCAATGGAAGACTTGACAGGCTTTATGGAACTGATCCTCTCTTCATATCCTGAGCCAAGAGCCCTGGCCCACCGGACAGGTTCAGGACGTGCCTTTGGGAGCTGATGGCCTGTTACAAATGCCTCGTGAAAGAGTGACCTGACAGAGGAAGGGATTCTTGCATATGAAGGAGCATGATCAGGGGGACTAAGGCCTGGTATCTTTCCTTCATATGCGAAATAACCCCTGATAATCTTGTCAGTGGTAGTTGGTGCATCTTCAACCAGCGGTCCCCTTCCCTGGTACGGATGGGCCCCCTGCATCAGGAACCTGAATATAAGGACTGCAAGTGCAAACCTGTCAGCAAAAAGCCGGTCAATATCCTGCTTTTCAAATGAACTGTCCAACAGTTCAGGCGGGAGATATTCCCCGGTTCCAACCCGGCAGAACCATGTCTTTGTGGATGATGGATCGGTTATCTGAAAAGAGTCTGTGTCAATAAGACAGATCTCTCCGGTGTCGCTGATGAAGACATTATTTTCTCTTAAGTCACCGACGCAGTAACCAGATGCATGAACCGCATGGACAAGAGCTGCCAGTCTTCCAGCTGCCTGCATGGAAAAAGAAAAGTCCTGGTCAGGCTTATCGTACCATGCGTGAACCGGCATAAACCTGCTGTCAAGGCGGGTCATCATATATCCAAGAAATCTTGATGGAACTGTAGTTGATACGATGATACCTTTCGGCCAGCATATCCCTGTCCCTGGGCTTATCCTTACCGGACTTTTCTGCATGACCCTAATCTTCTCTTCCATGTCAGAGCTGCTGCGGTGAGGATGAAAGATCTTAACGCAGCTTGTATCGTCACCTTCAACAAACCAGATCTCTCCTTCTCCCCCGGATTTGCCAGACGATATGATCTGCAGCTGCGTGCCATGCTGGTCAAGGACCGTCATTCTGGATCTTGCCTTTCGGCCAGGCAGGTGAATCCGAGGTTTTACCTGTACCTGGTACGAACGGGCAACTTCACAGTTCAGGGTAAATGGTCCTGCGTTCGTTATGACTGACAAAGAGACAGATGTCGGGGCAGTCCCTGGAAGCAGTCTTGTATCCACCCTGACGGTCAGAACCATGCTGTCTGTCACCGAGAATATCGAAGGAATAACTGTTATCCAGGGGTACCTGGACGGGATCGTTCCACGAAGGGTTCCTGCCCCGGTATTTTTCACAACAAGGCGTTCCTCGATGATACCCATAACTGACCAGGATATTCTAATAGAAGACGGAATAAATCGTGGAATCGGCCTTTTTTCAGTTGAACGGTGGAGAGAGACCTCAACCATCTCCTCGCCACCATTAGTCCTTACATGAATTCTTCCAACCGGATGCCTGGCTTTAGGTACCTTAAGTGCGATGACCCTGGCAGGAATGACCTGCACAGTCCTTGTCCAGATGCCCCGAGCAGGTATCTCTATCCAGTCGCAGAGCGGAACCGCAGTTCCTGACAAAAAACCTGAACCTGTGTTCCTGACGGTCAGGGAGAAAGAGATCTTCTCATCTCCGTTTATGCCACAAAACTGGAAACGTTTCTCATCCATCTGAAGAGATGAAACAGGCGCTGGAGTTCTCCTAAGCTCAACTTTCACACGGGCTATACCGCCGGTGGAGAGGATGTGAACCCATGATTCCCCACTTGGCGGGGCTTTATCAGGCCTTATTTCAACTTTGATCCGCTGGATGAAAGTAGTGTCAAGAATGGTGTCAAGGACAGTGACCCAGTCGGCATCTGACCTGATGCTGCCATGCAGACGGCCTCTCCCCTCGTTCATGATGACAAGTTCTTCACGAACCGGGCCTGATGAAAGGGGTGAGACCAGGATTTCGTTACGATCCAACCGGATTTTGGGCTTAGGTCCGGATGGGCCGGCCATCAGAAAGGCTCACCAGGAAGACAGAATCCAACAGCCAGGGTCATGTCATCTGACGAAAGAGCCTGCATACGTGAAGATGTTAAAAGGTCTGATATCTCCAGATTGAGATCCCGGCCTTCGCTTATGTAACTTTCAAGTGACCTGACTAATGGAACAATAAAAGGATTATATGGTATGAAAGAGCCTTCATCCCGCCTGACAATAGCGCCCTGGCAACCATCAGTTGCACATATCACTGCAGAGCCAGTTCCTGATGATATACGAAGCTGCGATTCCCAGTTCTTTCCTGTAAGGGCCGCCGTCTCATTGGCATATTCAGAAGGTCCGGGGAGAGAGAGGACTGATGCTATGTCTGCCGACAGGGTAACACAGGCTCCATCACCAATATGGCCACAGACTACGCATTCATTGGTGAGAACTGCCACCAGGAGGGTTGTTGCATAAGAGGAGATCTCCACCCCGTTTAAACAGGCATCTCTCTCTATATTCTCTCTCCCCTTTCCGGCTGCCATCCTTATGAGATTAGAAATATCAGGGTCTTTATCTGCCATGAGAGCATCGGCTATAGTCCCGACACTGGTATTTACAGCAATCTCCGCCCCTTTTCCACCAGACTCTGCAGATGAGAGTCCGTCTGCTACTGCTATTGCCAGGGCGCCGGGAAGGATGGCTTTTGCCCATGCATCCTCGCAGGGGATCTGGTCGCGGATATGACGGGTTCCGGCAACAGACGCACCACAGGCGACATAGTATCTTTCATTTAATTCGGGCATGTGAGATCAGAGCTGGATAACTCCCCAGCCTTCAGGGCCTACAGGACTTTCAAGTGAAATTTGCTCGCCAATACGTGAGTCTGATATCTGAGAAAGACTTTTTGACAGCCATAAAAACATATCTGCCCATTTTGCCTCTTTGAGCATCAGGGGAGTTCTCCCCGGTGGGGATATCTCGCGAAGCAGTGTCATATTTGCCTGGTCTACGCCAAGAGCCCAGAAGAGAAACTTGTGATCCTTCTCTCCACCATGTACAGCCTCGATGACCTGTTCCCATTTTTCGTCACCTTTACGCATATCAGTCGGCTGACCGTCGGTTATTAAAAATATCCAGGGACGGTAATAATCGGTTCCGATTGTACGGTACTCGGTTTTACGCTCTTCTACGACTCTGACCGCCTCAAGGATTGCGGCGCCCATCGGAGTATATCCGCCTGCACTAAGCTCAGGGGGATCAAATGCTGAAATGCCTGTAAATGGACGGACCAGTTCCACCCCTTTTCCAAAGGTAATTACAGCCAGGTCAATGCGCTTTACCGCAAGATCATCCTCTTTCAGTTCATCGGTCAGGATACGAAGTCCTTCATTGAGTTCGGCAATCTTGTTTCCTGACATGGATGCTGATGTATCAAGGACCAGAACCGTTGCACAGTGGGGATGTTGCGGATAGGGAATGCCAACGATGTCTTCAAGTTTATCTAATCCCATTGATTGAAAATTGGCCTGTTACTTATAAAATAATTATCGATAACATACCGGTTGTTTGAAGCATGGAGGGCCCAGTACATGTTTGTGAACCTGCTTCTTGGCATTGGAAATGATCTGCTTGGTGATGACGGTGTCGGTCCGTTTATCGCGGAAAAACTTCGAGGCGCTGACTGGCAGGTAATTAATGCAGGTATTGTGCCTGAGAACTTTATCAGCCCTATACGCAAGCTAAAGCCAGACAGGATAATCATAGTCGATGCCGTACATATGAATCTTGACCCAGGCAGTATCAGGATAATTCCTCATGGAGCCATAAGGGATCTTGGGATTGGAACCCATCAGCTCCCCATGACTTTTTTCATCGAACAATGTGCTATTATTGCCCCGGTCATCTTTATCGGGATCCAGCCAGGCTGCCTTGACCCTGACACCCAGCTTTCACCGCCGGTTGCAGGCGCTGCATCAGAGCTCCTCAACCTTTTAAGAGAACACAATTATGAAGAACTGTCAGTCCTGATAGATTGAGGAGCCTAAAGAACAAAATTGATTTCTCCAGCGGTATATTATAGTATATGGCAAAACTTTCTGAAATAATGCAGTAAGTTTGCTTATAACTACGATGTGCGAATAATATGCACGTCCTGGAATAACTTTCATTTTATTTATTCCAGCCCGCCTGGCAATGCACCATAGTATACACAGTAAAGGTAATGAATATGCAATATGAGGATATCGATAGCGCTGAGATGGCCGAGATGGCCCTGGCACAGGCCGTTGATGAACATATTGAGAAGAGTCAGGATGCAATAAACCGAATTTCATTACTGGAAAGACAGATCCTGCAATGGGACCAGGAAAATATAAAGGAACTTAGAAAAAATATCCATGAGATGCAGGAGCTGTTAAAGAAGAACTTCCAGGTTCATATCGAAAACTTCATCAATATGCGAAAAATCCCTGGCATGAGGATTCCGGATGAGATAAAACAGGTTTATAGGATTGTCTCGGTAGATAAAAAGGGATTTACATTGTACGGGCCTGAGATGGATAAAATTGCACATATATCAAAAATTACCGAGCATTTCATGAAGAAGAAAGAAGCAGCGGCACAGGCAAAAGCAAAAGAGAAGAGAGCTTAAACCTGCATCCTGCACTTATCCACAGATATGTTTTAAAAGTGCAATACATCCTTTTTTGTCAAGTGGCTGATTGTCATTCCCGCATTTTGGTGAGTATATACAGGCAGGACAACCATCCTTGCACCTGCATTCCCTGACCATCTTTTCAGCTGACTGGCAGAGCTCCTCATAGACATTGTATGCCCGTTCAGAAAGACCAATACCTCCCTCATATCCGTCATAGATGAAAATCACTGCCCTGCCTTTCACTTGTGCAGAGCTTGCTGAAGATAAACCTCCAAGATCCCACCTGTCGCAGAGGACATGATATGGCATCATGGCAATCAGGGCATGTTCAGCCCCATGAAGTGAACCTCCCACATCACAACCTGAAGGCAGGGCACTCATCCCCTTATCGGAAAACTCAATCCATACCGATACCGTCTCAAAAGTAATTGGTTCAAGAGATAATGATTCGGTGGAGATGATCTTTTCATCAATGAGTCGCCTGTAACCGGTATAAAGTTCAGATACCCTTACCCTTCCAAGACAGAGGGTTCCTGATCCTGTCTCCCGGCTCATAAGCCGTTCTCTTATATCAATACCAGTCTGCTGATTGACCCTGGTATAATAACCGGGATCCTGGCGATCGACAATTATGCGGTGGCGATCAAAGTCCCAATAACTGATCAGGTACCGTTCGCCCTGATGAATGAGGACGGCCCCGGGATGGGCCTCCCGGCATGCCTGCCTGTTGTCAAGGGTCTCAATAACCCTGTTTTTTGCCTCCACCGTCCATTCTTCACTTATCTGGGACAGTGAAACAAGTTCTGCAGCCCTCTTAAGTCCGGTATATACATATCCCCGTGGCGTGCCAGCAACAAGACCATTCTCCTGAAGATCGTCAAGATACCTGGTAATATCTTCTCCAAACCAGCGAAGATCGGATTCAGGGCGGACCGGAAGTTCTGATGCCGCACAGAGGAGCTGTCCTGACAGGATATAAGGATTTTTTGTGTCTATGATTGCATGTTCATGAGGACGGGAAAAAAACTCCTCCGGATGTCTCATGAAGAACTGGTCAAGCGGGTTTTGCATTGCTATGAGTATGGCAAGGGCCTTTGATACCGACCTGCCGGCCCTTCCGGCCTGCTGCCATACAGACATCATAGTACCAGGATACCCGGTCATTATCACGGCATCCAAAGATCCTATATCAATCCCCAGCTCAAGTGCATTCGTAGATACAAGTCCGCGTATGTCTCCTTCCTTAAGTTTAAGCTCAAGCTCCTGCCGCTCTTTCGGAAGATACCCGGCCCGGTATGCAGCAATATAACCTGATTTTTTCGGAGATTTCCTGGAAAGGCTGTTTTTTGCCCAGACAGAAACCATCTCCGCCATCCTCCTTGACCCTGTAAAACAGAGGGACTGTAATCCGGCGTCAACCAGAAGAGAGAGAATTTCGGCACTTTCTGAATAGACCGAACGGGGCAGTGCCATCTCATGGTACGGATTATATAAAAGGAAAAACCGGTCTCCGGTCGGAGCCCCGCTTCTGCTTATCACCGTCATCTCCCGGCCGGTCAGCTGGAGTGCAAACACAGCCGGGTTTGCAAGGGTGGCTGAAGAAAGAAAAAACTGCGGGGCAGACCCATAGTATTCACATATACGAAGAAGGCGCCTTATAAGTGAAGACATGCTGCTTCCAAATACCCCCCTGTAATGGTGAGCTTCGTCAAGGATCACATACCTGAGCCTTGAAAAAAAGGATGACCATTGCCTGTGCCATGGCAAAATCTGATGCAGTTCATAAGGGTTCGTCAGGATGAGCCCTGCCTTGGACCTGATTAGAGGACGATCATGTTGCGGGGTATCACCATCATAAATTGCAGGATTGATCCGCATCCCTGTCGATCTTTCCAATTCAAGTATCGTCTTATGCTGGTCCCTGGTGAGGGCTTTTGCAGGGTATATTGCAAGGGCGGTTGCATCACCAAACTCTTGCCTGATCGTCAGAAAAGGCAGAAGAAAAGAGAGGGTTTTTCCCGATGCTGTAGGAGTGCAGAGGATGACATCTTCACCAGCATCGATCGCCTCAATCGCCTCTGCCTGGTGGGAATAAAGCCTTAAACCTTCTTTTGAGAGCCAGTCCCTCACCCTTGCAGGAAGGATTTCAGGCTCATTAGAGAATACAGCATCTCTTCCGGGTATCTTCTGAATATGTGCAATATACCCTGAGTGCCTTTTGCTCTCCAGCAAAAATTCAAGAAACTCTGAGACGCTCATACCAATCCGAGACAAGCCTTGTTAAAAGGAAAGCAAGACTTACCACATCCTGCCTGTTATGTTCAACAATCGGGATCAGAGGCCCTGGATTTTTTGTCTCCAGGTACCTGCTGTACCATTCAGGCACAAGAGCTCCGGGGAGTTCCTCTTTCCTGCAGATGTTAAGAATCCGGGCTTCAAGTGTGCCAAGTCTGCAGTCGGGTAATACCTGTCTCCATAACCGTCTTGAGGGA
>Ga0116183_1006639_pt1 | contig 10565 bp, 19 predicted proteins | sample AD_UKC078_MetaG_FD_89753 | JGI IMG/M metagenome (GOLD analysis project Ga0116183, IMG submission 89753) | Active sludge microbial communities of municipal wastewater-treating anaerobic digesters from USA - AD_UKC078_MetaG | ecosystem: Engineered > Bioreactor > Anaerobic > Digestate | place: USA...
AACAAAAAGGTATTGACAAATTCGACTGGATATGATATAATATAATAGGGGAGTGAAACCATGTGTTAGTATATACTAACACGGTCGGTCCATTATGGACCGGGCACTTTAACGCTTTAAAGTGTAGAAGTTTAAAGTGCAGATGCAATGGACCGTGCCGCCGCTTTAGCGAGTTAAAGTATCAAAGTGTAGAACGTGTTAGTCTATGCTAACAGTTAAATAAAAAACTTTTTAAAAAGGTATTGACAAATCAATATTTGTATGGTATAATATATATAGAAAATCCGGAAGGCAGAGAGTAAGAGGGGAGTGCGACCACGTGTTAGTCTATACTAACAAATCGAAAATCGACCCGAGACGTGTTAGTCTATGCTAACAACTTTTCAAAATTTTTTTTGAAAAAGGGTTGACAACTCCGGTATTGTATGGTATAATATATACAGAAGTTAAGGAAAGGACGGTGTTCTTAATGAACGCTATGTTAATCAATCTTATCGCACGTTACAACTCAATCGCTTTTACTCACAACTACATTATGGGTTTTGCTTACAAGGGCAATATCTATGCCGTCAAGACTGTTGGTCTGAGCTTCGGCATTAAGCTCGACCGTGCAAGCTCCAAAAACGGCGGCGGCTACTGCCTGAGATACCAGCCCACAAAAGCTGAAAAAGAAGCTCTTGTTGAGAGCGGGCAGGCTGAGCTGATTTGCTCAAAGGAATGGTTTGACAGCTTCCACGCTTGTTCAAGCTACAACAAGGGCGAGGACTTCGAGAGAATAATCACCGAGAGAGCTGGACAGGAATGGGAAAAGGACAACGCTCCATTCTTCAAGGGAGCTGACCTCACAACAGAGGAAGCAAGCTACTCAATCAAGTTTGAGAAAGCTACAATCTGCACCGAGACAACACTGATAAAGCAGGGCGTATGAGCCCTGCTCCCTCCGGGGCGGTTAGTTAAAAGAAAAAAATAAAATAAAAGGCTTGACTTTTAAGCTACATTATGATATAATATTTATAGAACAAAAGAAAAGGAAGTGACCTGTATGAAAAAGATAAAGTGGTCAAATGTCCTGCTCCTCATAGGTTTCATCTTTATGGTGTGGGTAGGTGTGAGCTTCATTGATGTGAACATACACAATGATATAACGTCCAGTAGCTACGGACAGTATGCAGACTGGAACTTCTTTGAAATTTTCTTCTTTGAAAGGTCGTGATGAAATGGATTACTTCGGCTCAATCCGTGTGGGAACTTGGTTTTCTTACTTCAATTCTTGGCACATATTTAAAAAGATTAACGAGAATTTTGCAGTATCGTCAAATGGCGAATTACAGGCGTTTTTGCCGTCAGACAAAATTGTAGTTATTAAGTAGAAAGGATTTGGTTAAATGAGAAAGCAATCGTCCACAATGAGAGTGTTTCAGTGCCCAAAATGTGAAACAAAAATCACAACACCGAAAAGGTCATCACATAGGACAAAGGTAGGTCATATAAAAACTATGTGGTGTTGGCAATGCAAACACACGAGACAATTTGAACAGGTCGAATGACTTCGCCGCTTCACAGCGGTGAAGCGGACCGGGCAGAGTTAGTCGATACTAACATGACCCGGGCACCGCGTTAGCATTACCTAACAAAAAGGTGTTGACAAATATTAATAGCCGTGGTATAATATATATAGAGGTTAAGGGAAAGGTCATTAAGAGTTGAGTAGGTCGTACGGCGAAAGACTGAATAGGACTTAGTATCCATACCCTACCGCCCGAATGCCCGTGGGTATCCATTCCCACTGGCGGTATATAAATGGTACTTAGGGGCTATCACTACACGATGTAGTTTAATGGAAGAACACCTTACGAAATCTATATGAGAGTAGTGGGGCGGCGTGAGTTCGACCCTCACCATCGTGACCAAGTTAAATAAAAAAATTATATCGAAAAGGGTTGACAAACGGCTCTGAGTATGATATAATATATATAGAGATGAGGGAGAAACGACTGGTTGGCTTAACGGCTCGCTTGAAGTCAAAGTTCTCCGTCTCAAAGCGGTGGGTAGAGACTCCGTGGGCACTGGCGGGTTAAGCCTAAATGGTGTGTCAGCATACTTGACGAGTAAAACCCTTAATTCTGCACGAACCAGCACCGCTATATAAATTAAGTAGAGCGAACGCACGGCGGTTTTGTAGATGTGCGTGGGAACCCCCTTAAACCGCAAATAAATAGGAGTGGCGGCGCCGCCACTTTTATTTATATCCACCCGCTTTAACGCTTTAAAGTGGTGAGGTCGGCCCGGGCGAAGTTAGTCTGTGCTAACAAAAAGGGGTTGACATTCTGTTCTTCTTATGATATAATATATATAGAAGGTAAGGGTACAAGGCAGTCTCCTTATTAAGGTCAGGTCTAACCTTACTGGTCGTTGGAGTAAGCACATTCGCCAACTAAAATCCTCAACTGTGTCGGAGACACATACCCTCCGTCAAGAGCAGAATCAGCTGTTAGTCTGTTGTGATGTACTTGGATAAGAGTGTATAGGGTCACCCCTTTGTGAGTGATAGGAACAGCCCCGCAAAAACTATGCACCCTTATTTTCATATCCCCTTGTTAGTCAATACTAACTGGCCCGGGGCGAGTTAGCACGTGCTAACAAAAAGGGGTTGACAAATGCCGCCGCAAGTGGTATAATATATACATAAGGTAAAGGAAAGGTGGTCATCAGATATGACTAAGGGTAACGCTTACAGAAAGAACACATTCGGCAAGTACGCAGGCGACTTCCTCGGCAAGTCTGCCCTCATTCGTAAGGCACGCAGAAAAGCTCGTCAGCAGGCTCGTCTTGCTTGCAAGGCTTATGCTTGAAAGGGGTTGTGCTAAATGGTTAAAGCATATAGAGTAATTGAAAAAACTTATATCTGTGGTGAACTTGAAAACACTTACAAATGCAATAAGGTGTTATATACAGAAGCAGAAGCACAGGAATACAACGAAAATCACACCTATCTATATGATACGGTAGAAAAAATCAAGGAATGGCACAAGAAAGAATTTATTGACAATTTCGGGGCAAGAGTTAAAATTATATATCCATTCTTTACAGACAAATTTCTTGGTCTTTACACGGATAAGAAAACTTATAAGTTAAAAGATTATCCTAACTTCAATGTTATAGTTGAATACACATTAGAAGAAACGTCTATTACATTAGAAGAATTAATCAAAACCGACAGCGAAAAGGCAATACAATATTTACTTGAAAGAGGTATCACAATGTTAAAAGAGTTGACTTAATGTCAACTCTTTTCCCTCCCGCTTTAGCACTTTAAAGCGATGCGGTTGGCCCGGGCGAAGTTAGTCACCCCTAACAAAAAGTAGTTGACAATTCCGTTACTATGTGATATAATATATATAGTAAAGGAGTTGATTAGAATGTTATTAGCAACTAAAATCATTATGTGGCTTTTTGTCACCTTCCTTTTTGTTCCTGCTTTAATTGCAAGAATAGCAAGAAGAAAAGTTAATTGTGATACTTACCAAAAACTTTGCGATATAGCGGAAAAATCTGCTCTTTGGTCTTGTCGTATCTTTTTCGGTCTCTGTGGTATAATTGCCCTTTATATTTTCGGAGTGGGTTTATATCATATAATTAAATGAAAAAATTATTAAAAAGGGGTTGACAAATCAATCCCTTTATGATATAATATATATAGTAAAGAACGAAAGGACTTGATTTAATGAAACTTAGAAAAATTGATTATGTGACCGTTTTCCTTTGTGCGATTGCCGCCGCTCTATGTGGTGCAGGTTCGCCGTTTTCCGCCCCTTGTTTCGTTCTGTCGTCAAGTATCGGACTTGTGGACAGTATGAAGAATAAGGTTCTCAGCGGTGCGTTAATTAACGGCATTTTCTTAACGCTTAATTTGTTTATGACAATTAAGAATTTTATTTAACGAAAGGAATTGAGAAAAATGAAAGAAATTACCAGATATATGGCAGAGGACGGAATGGTTTTTGACAACAAAACAGAATGTGAAGAATACGAAAAGACACTTGGAACAGAATATGAATTAACTTTTAAGGTTAATGCAATTCTGAGACTTGACGGCGTTATAGTTAAAAGAAAAATCAAAACAAATGCAGAGCCAAATTATGATTATGGTTCTGAATTTGTAGACACAGCATTGGACGCGATATATGATACAGACAACCACGAAACGGCAGGAGAACTGTTGGGGATTGCCGCTAATCAAAATATTTACCCTTATCTTGACTGCTTTGAGAGCGAAATTTTCGGTGCATATAGAAAAATTGAATAAATGCTTTGCCGCTTTAATGCGGCGAAGCGGCCCGGGTGGCGTTAGCAGATGCTAACAAAAAAGTGTTGACATTTATATTATATCGTGGTATAATATATATAGTAAAGGAGTTGATAAGTATGGCAGGTATCCCAGCACCAATCATTATCAAGCGTAATCGTTTCGACAGGGTGAATAATCGTATCAGCGAAATGGACGAGGGCGAATTTTGGAGCATTTGCAGTTCATATGAACAGTATCTTAAATACGGCACAAAAGATGTATTTGAGAACATTTGCAAGGCTTTTGATATTGCACCTGATGACTTCATTTTTTGGTACAATTTCGACGCTTTTAGAAACTAAAGGAAAGGGGTTAATTAAATGAAAAACTATAATGAGGTATCTAATATCACAAAAGAGGAAAAGGATAAAATTTTTAAGGAATCGTTGGCAAAGCAAAAACCATATGTGGAGCCGCCCGCCGTTAAAGTCGGACTGAAAGAAGTATGGGTATTAAAGGACGACTGCGGACACGAACCATATATATTTGCAGACAGGGAAACGCCTTACAAATGTCTGAAAAAAGATATAACAGATTCAATCAACTATATTAACAACAAAACAGAAAAAGATGAATATGATATAGAAAACCTTAACGAATATAAAAACAACCTTGCAGAACTTGAAGAAAGTTATGCAGAGGGCGGCGAGTTCGGTATTGACGGCTTATGGTACTGCCATTGTTATAAAGTTTACCAAATAGGAGAAATGCCAAAACTTTTTCTTTAAAGGGCGAATAATCGCCCTTTCCCCTTATCGTGCCACTTTAGCACTTTAAAGCAACACGATTGGCCCGGGCCGCCGGCGATTTGCACAAAAACATAACAGTATTGTTGATGAACATTGTGCATTTTGCCAGTAGACAAATCGGTTTGGATATGGTATAATATATATAGTGAGAGGGAGAGAGGTTCTCCAAAGGGTTCAAGAATCGCCCACTTGATTAAAGACTTGGCTTAGTTCGCCCTTAACTCTCACTAAGTTAAATCAAAAAAATATATCAGAAAAGGGTTGACAAATCGCCTAAAGTATGATATAATATAAATGTAGTCAAGGGGAGTTAGTCCAACGGTAGAACGCCTGACTGTTAATCAGAGAACGAGAGTTCAACTCTCTCACTCCCCGCCATAACCAAGCAATTGGTTAAATCAAAAAAATATTAAAAAAGGTCTTGACAAATTTCCTAATCTATGATATAATATATATAGTAAAGGAAAGGTCAACACCAAGAACAGCCGACATTAGTTGTCGGAGAAAGAGGTACATTATGGCTATCAAGACAAATCGTGACTTCCTCACACTCGTTTCCAACGGCACTATCAATGACGAAGTAAAGGCATTTGCTAAGGAGCAGATTGCTAAGCTTGACGAGAAGAACGAAAAGCGTAAGGTTTCCAAGTCCGCACTCGCTCACAAGTCTGAGAATGACGGTTTCAAGAACGCTATTCTCGCCGCACTTGCTGACGGTAAGGTATGGGTTGCCGCTACTCTCGCCGCAAAGCTCGGCGTTTCTACACAGAAGATTTCCGCACTCGCTAAGCAGCTTGCTGACAACGGCGAAATCGTGGTATCTGATGTGAAGATACAGGGCAAGGGCAAGGTAAAGGGCTACGCCCTCCCTACTCCCTCCGCTGATGAGGTAGAGGACGAGGGCGAGGGCGAGTAATCGCCCTCCCCTAAAATCGTAAAATCAAATAACTAAGTCGAGGGGCAGGCAATAGTCTGCCCTGTCCGCATTTCTCAGCACTTTAGCACTTTAAAGCGATGCCGCGGCCCGGGCCGAGTTAGGTGGTGCTAACAAAAAGATATTGACAACTCTAAAAATGTATGGTATAATATATATAGAAATTAAGAAAGGCGGTGCTCTTATGAGAGATACTATACTTGTTAATGTATTTGACGAATACGAGGGTGACGAACTGCTTGCCGCAGGGGTATCAATGAGAGAGGCGGCGAACATATGGGCGGAGAGAGAAGCGGACACTGACGGAGAATGTGACGTTCATTGTTATTCTTTTTACAATCATAAGGAAATAACACACCTTGTGGCAGTTATCACTCCTGACTTTGAATGTTAAAAGAAAAAATTATATCGCATAGGGGTTGACAAATCGCCCCTAATGTGGTATAATAATTATAGTAAAGGAGATGAGGTCAATGAGATTTGATTTTTCAGAGTGTACAAACGAGCGTTCTAAGCAGAACCTTATTCGTGACCGCATTAACGCTATAATCTATAACGCACTTGTAAACGAGTTCGGCGTTGATAATGTAGCACAGATTGACGAGGATTTCTACACAGAGGACGGAGCAAAGTTCTCAAAGAATACTGTCGTTGCTAAGGTTGACGAGATTGAGAACAAGGACGGATTTACTGTTGATATTCTTGTCGAGTGTGGCACAAAGGTTCGTACTTGGAATACAAGCGGAAAGCGTGTTGCTGTATCGTTTGACGATATTACAGAGCATTACGCAAAGGAAGAGGACGGCGAGTAATCGCCGCCCTTTTTATCATATTAAGTTAAAAGTTTTAACTGATGCCCGGGCCGAGTTAGTATGTGCTAACAGTTAAAAGAAAAAATTATCTCAGGGGTATTGACATTCGTATTATACTGTGGTATAATATATACAGAGATTAAGAAAGGCGGTCGTTAATATGACTAAGAGCAATGCATACAAGAAGAATGGCATGGGCAAGTGGGTACTCGACTACATGAGCAAAAAGGACTTCAAGAAAGTCGCAAAGAGAAAAGCTCGCCACTCTGCAAAGGTACTTGTAAAGGGGGTTTGCTAATATGGCTGTTGTAATCACTGCTAAGAGATACGAAAATGATGCAAACGAAATAAGAGAGATTGTTAACGAATTTAGCGAAGATATGGGAATAGACGATATTCTCTATTATGCAACTTCTGAATAGGGTTTCCGTATACCTCACGAAGAAGACCGCAAACTTTGGAATAAAATAATAGACGAAGGTTGGAGCGGTCTTGGCGATGTTGATTACTTTAAATATGATAAACCTTATGCTTTTGATGATAAATGGGTTTGTCTTGATTTCAACGGTCATTTTTCCTCATTACAGGAAGTCATTAACACTTGCAAATTTACAATAAAAATGTTAACAAAAGTTAAGAATATGAATGGCGGTCGGTATTGACCGCCTTTTCTTGTGCCGCCATAAGTTAAAACAATTAACTTGGGCCCGGGTCGGTCCGCGTAAATGGCCCGGGGCAATGCTAGTACATACTAACATATCTGCCCGGCCGGCCCGGGCCGCCGGCGATTTGCACAAAAAGAGGTCGATAATGTTAATGAGGTTTGTGCATTATGCCAGTAGACAAATACTATATTATATGGTATAATATAAATGTAGTCAAGGGGAGGACGAAACGAGAACTACGGCTCTTGTTCCCCCACTGTTGACGAACAGGCTTTCAGTTAAAAAATAAAAATAATTGAAAACCCCTTGACAAACCACAAAAGATGTGGTATAATAATTACAGAGGGTGAGGGAAAACCACTCACTCCACACTAAAACTTAATCAGCCGACATTAGTTGTCGGAGAAATGGAGAGCACTATGGCTACTATCTTCAAGACAAATCGTGAGTTCCTCAACGCAGTTATCAAGGCAGACGTATCTAAGGACATCACAGAGTTCGCTCAGGCTCAGATTGTCGCCCTTGACAAAAAGAACGCTAATCGCAAGGTTAGCAAGTCTGCTCTTGCTCACAAGGCAGAGAATGACGGCGTAAAGTCTGCAATCCTTGCTCAGCTTGTCGCTGATAAGCCCACTATCGCTTCTGACCTTGCAACCGCTGTCGGTGTAAGCACTCAGAAAATCTCTGCACTTGCTAAACAGCTTGTAGAGGACGGCTTCATCACTGTATGTGATGTCAAAGTGCCCAAAAAGGGTAAGGTAAAGGGTTACACTCTTGTTGCTTCTGACGATGTCACTGACGATGACATCGCAGAGGACGGCGAGGACGGCGAGGACATCGCCGACTAAGTAAAAAGATTTGACCGCTTCGGCGGTCATTTCTTTTGCCCTAATTAGTTAAATCTTTTAACTGCGGCCGGGCCGAGTTAGTTGATGCTAACGATTAGGGGTTGACAAATATATAATAATATGGTATAATATAATTACAGTAAAGGAAAGGTGGTCATAAATATGACAGTAAAAGATTTATATGAAAGAGCAAAGGCAAAAGGTCTTGAAAATGCCCCTTTAACTATTGATTATCAGTGTAATGATGATTGGTATAATTATAGTGGTAATATTCACGAAGAAGATATTCTTTTTATGGGTGACGATGGACACCACGCAAAAGAAGTCTGCATAGCAATAGAGAATTGAGGTGAGTAATATGTTAGTTTATATACCAGCAACTTTTGAGGACGAAGATTATCGCCCTTCGTGGACAGGTAATAATACTTATCCGACAGTAACAATCAGAGGTATATTTGAGAGTTACGAACTCGCCGAAGCCGCCGCGAGCAATTGGAAAGTTGATGACTATACAATATTAGAATACTGTCGCGGCGAAGATGACGAGGAGTACAGCTCTTTTGACATTGACTATGAAAATGGCAGTTTTGATGTATGGGTTGCTGAAAACGGCTTTTATACATTAAATGAAATAGTTGATGAAGAATGGTCTGCCGTATGGGATAAAGATAGGGCTTTAGGAGTGACAGACTACTAAGACTTTGGGGCTTTAATGCCCCAAAGCGGCCCGGGCGCAATTGTTAAAAGAAAAAATTTTCTCAGAGGGGTTGACAAATATAATATACTATGGTATAATATATATAGTAAAGGAAAGGACTTGATACAAATGAGCAGACGTAAACATTTTTACTTACAACTCGATACTGAAACGTGCGGAGATTTAGAAAATCCGTTCGTTTATGATTTAGGTATGGCAGTTGTGGACAGACAAGGCAACGTATACGAAACGTATAACTTTGTTATCTATGATGTATATGTTGGTATGAAAGAACTTATGAAAACCGCCTATTATGCAGACAAACTTCCTCAATATGAAGAGGATTTAAAAAACGGCGTTCGTAAAATGGTGCGGTGGAGAACAGCATTTTATACTATCCGTAAACTCATTAAAAAGTACCCTATTCGTGCGGTAATTGCCCACAATGCAAGATTTGACAATAACGCTTTAAATAACACAAATAAAGCGGTTGGCGGTTATGGTCGTGTTATCCCTTGGGGTTTAGAAATATGGTGTACTTTGCGTATGGCTCAGCAGATTTTAGGCAAATCGCCAGCATATAGAAAATACTGCGAGGAAAACGGCTATTTAACAAAAAATAATCGTGTTAGGCTTACCGCTGAAATTCTTTACAGATATATTACACACGATGAATTATTTAACGAAAAGCATACGGCTCTCGAAGATGTATGGTGCGAGTTAATAATTTTACTATATCTGTTCTCTTATCATAAGAAAATAGTTAGAACATATTACAATCCAAAGGCGGCATAATTGCCGCCTCCCCTTTTCGGTTGTAATTAGTTAAAATATCTGACTGCCGCCCGGGCGCCGTTAGGGCGTACTAACAAAAAAGTGTTGACATTCTCCAAAAAGTATGCTATAATATAATTACAGTAAAGGAAAGGAAGTGCTCAGAATGACTGAGAAAATAATTAACTTTGATATGGACGGAACTATCGCAGACCTCTACGGAGTTGACGGTTGGTTAAATGACTTAATCAATGGTGATACTCGCCCCTATGACATAGCAAAGCCGCTTGTAAATATGTCAGCACTTGCAAGACGTTTAAACGCTTTACAGAGAAAAGGTTATATAATTAACATAATCTCTTGGACTTCAAAAAGTGGTACTGCTGAATATAACGAGCGTGTAAAGGTTGCTAAGTTAAATTGGTTAGCAAAACACTTAAAGTCTGTAAAATTCAACAATGTGTATATTGTACCTTACGGCACACCAAAGCACGAAATATCAAGCGGTATTCTCTTTGATGATGAACAGCCAAACCGCACCAAATGGGGCGTTGGTGCTTATGACGTAGATAATATACTCGGAGTATTAAAGGCGGTTGCATAAGCGACCGCCACGAAAGGTGTTTTTGTTAAATGAATGAACGTGAGGATTCCGTTATTGTTATCGGTATTGATGTTAAAGAACTAAAACAGGCAACCGAAGAAATGACAAAAGAAGAATTTTTAACAACTCTTGCC
>Ga0116183_1006640_pt1 | contig 10563 bp, 8 predicted proteins | sample AD_UKC078_MetaG_FD_89753 | JGI IMG/M metagenome (GOLD analysis project Ga0116183, IMG submission 89753) | Active sludge microbial communities of municipal wastewater-treating anaerobic digesters from USA - AD_UKC078_MetaG | ecosystem: Engineered > Bioreactor > Anaerobic > Digestate | place: USA...
CCTAGGCGTTTCGAAATTCTATTTACTGCAGCCGATAGTTCGCTAGGATTAAAAAATGCGTACTCTTCCACTAGGCGCTTTACGCGTACGTCCTTTGGGCGCTCAATAGCAAGAACAGGACTTTCACGCATTTGAGCAAAAAAGGCGTCGGGTATAAAGACGCTGCCTATTGCTTTGCTTTCATCCTCCAGCCAAATGCGCCTAGTTGCATCTAGTTTACATAGCTGTGTAAATAAGATGTTTTCGAAATGCTCTGTTGTGGGTTGTGGCTGCTGACCCAATGCACCAAAAGCAGAACCTTTATGATGCGCAATGCCCTCCAGATCTATTACCTGTTCGCCTTGATTTCCTATTTCGTTAAGAATAGCGGTCTTCCCGCTTCCAGTCATGCCACCCAGAATTACAAACTTGTAGTGTTGTTCAAAAGACTTAAGTACATAATTTCTATATGCTTTGTATCCTCCTACTAAAGTATAGGTTGTGATATCGGCAGTATTAAATAGCCATGCCATACTGGCGCTACGCATTCCTCCTCTCCAGCAATGAACCAGAAGCTCGTTATTTGGGGCTTTTTCCTTTGCCATTTTTACGAACTGAACCAACTTGGGGCCTACGTACCCCAATCCTTGTTCGACGGCTAAATCGCGCCCTTTTTGAACGTAAGTGGTCCCAACGGCTGCTCTTTCATCATCGTTAAAAATGGGGATATTGATTGCTCCTGGTAGGTGCCCGCGCTTAAACTCCGATGGCGACCGTACATCAATAATGGGTGTATGCTGGCTTTTGCTAAGAAAAGTCTCAATGTCAATAGCTTTATTCTTTGCTGGCATGCGTTATTTCATTTGGCGGCAAAGTTAGTATTTTATGATGATTGAAAGGGAGGTAGTGAGAAGAAGGTTGATGTATTGAAAGGAAGGTTGACGTAGTGGGAGGAAGGCTATGGTATTGAGATGTAGTAGCGCCACAGCACGCTGTGGCAATTCCTCAATTATCAGAAACCTAATGTAATCCTCCTAAATATGTAGCGCCACATTATCCTGTGGCGATTTATAGCAGCAATAAATAATAAAACCCCTGACAGGATTTTAAAACCCTGTCAGGGGTTGTTTCTTCGCGGCTTAGCGGCTTCGCGAGAAAATCAAGTTCCCAATATCTTAGCGTGCGGCTTTGCAAGGAAGTGTCAATGTACTATCCTTCCAACAATCCACCTAAAATAGAGCGAGATTCTTTGCCTGTGTTATTTCCGTATGGCGATATGGCCCTAATGAGCTTACTAATAGGCATAGACTGTAACCATACCCTTCCTGTTCCTCTAAGTGTGGCAAGAAAAAGACCTTCGCCGCCAAACACCATGCTTTTTAGGCTTCCCGAAGTTTCAACATCAAAATCAATTTGGGATTCAAACGCAACAATGCATCCCGTGTCAATTCGGAGAACCTCGTTGTTTAGCTGTTTCTCAATAACAGTGCCTCCAGCGTGAACAAAAGCCATCCCATCGCCCTCTAACCGTTGGAGTATGAAACCCTCGCCACCAACTAAACCAGCACCTAGTTTGCGGTTAAACTGCATGCTAATTTGGGTTCCCAGCGCAGCGCAGAGGAAACCGTCCTTTTGAACAATAAGCCTGTTGCCCGATTTCTGTAAATCGATGGGGATGATTGTGCCAGGATAAGGTGCAGCAAACGCAACGTGCCTTTTACCATACCCTCTATTAGTGAAATGGGTCATGAAGATAGATTCGCCTGTTAACGCTCTGGCACCAGCAGAGAATAGCTTACCTAGAAAATTCTGGTTGGGCTGAGAACCATCGCCCAAACGGGTTTCGAAGGCAATGCCCTCTTCCATATAAACCATTGCGCCAGCTTCGGCTATTACTGTTTCCTGTGGGTCGAGCTCAACTTCAACAAGTTGAATGGACTCACCCATAATTTTGTAGTCGATTTCGTGCGATCTCATTGCTTAACGGTTTTAGGTTCTATACTTTTCATCTTCGTCGTTAAATAAGCTCATGTAACTTAAATACCTGGAGGGGTATATAAGATTTTCGTCCACCGCTTTAAGTACGGCACAACCAGGCTCATGTATGTGTGTGCAATTGTAAAACTTACAGTCCTTAGCATACTTAAAAAGATCGGGGAAGAAATGGGAGATCTCATTCTGCTCCATATCCACAACACCAAATCCTTTTATACCCGGAGTGTCAATTATGTAGCCACCCTGTTTTAGCTTAAACATCTCGCTAAAAGTTGTGGTGTGCTTACCCTTAAGGTGGTAACCCGATATTTCACCTGTTTTTAGGTTAAGACCAGGTTCAATAAGATTTACAAGGGTTGATTTGCCAACACCTGAGTTTCCCGATAGAAGACTAACCTTACCCACAAGGAGTTCCTTTAATGTATCAATATTATAACCTGTTTTTGCAGAGACTTCTACGCAGTTATAGTTGATGTTTCTGTATAGGTTAACAATATAGCTTAGCTTATCTTTTAGCTCATCCTGAAAAAGGTCAACCTTGTTAAAAACCAGCGTGGCGGGAATTCTATATGCCTCGGCAGTGGCAAGGTACCTGTCGATAAACTCTAGCTGGGTTGTTGGGAAATCTATGGTGATAACCAGCACGGCTTGATCTATGTTGGCGGCAATAATATGCGCTTCGCGCGATAGGTTAATGGAGCGGCGAATAATATAGTTCTGGCGATCGTGTACGCGTTCAATAGAGCCTGCCTCCTCATCGCTTTCTAGGGTAAAATCAACCCAGTCGCCAACCGTTACCGGATTGGTTGTTTTTGTTCCCTTTAGGCGGAGCTTCCCCCTAATTTTGCAGCTGTACGTATTCCCATCCTCGTCTTCAACCGTGTACCAGCTTCCCGTTGATTTTAAGACTAAACCCTTCTTCATCTTTTACTCGTTATGGTGTAAAAATATGTATTCTTTACCTAATCCCGAATGGGTTTAGTACATTTTAATGGAGCTAACGCCTACAGTTATAAAAACAAAAGCCCTCTTGGAGAGGGCCTTTTATTTTGATGGGTAAAACGTTAATCCACTTTTTCTAGCGGTTTAAAGCCGTACCCCAGAATTTCGTTGGCATCTATAACCGTTACAAATGCGTTGGGATCAATCTCTATAATAAAATCCTTAATCATGTGTACTTCCCTACGGCTAAGGGTGGTGTAAATTATTTTGCGCTCTTGTCCTTCCCACATTCCCACTCCGTTAATAAGTGTACCACCCCGTTCAAGGTCGAACATTAACTTATGTCTAATCTCCTCGTACTTGTCGGAGATAATAAGTAGCGCTTTATCGAAGTTGGCGCCCGATATGGTCATGTCGATAACCTTACCCGTAATGTAAATAACAATCCAAGAGTAAAGCGGAATTTCCCAGTCGCCAAAGGCCACAAGTGCTATTAGAACAATGGCCGAATCAACATAAATCATTAGCTGCCCAAGCGGAAGCCTAGTATATTTGGCAATAATCATGGCAATGATATCGGAACCGCCGCTTGTTGCACGGGTTTTAAATATCAGACCCAACCCAAAACCAATTAGTACACCTCCGTAAATGGACGACAAAAGAGGATTGTTTACCAATGGTTCGTAGCCAAAAACGTAGTGCTGAGCATCAATAAAAACAGAGGTTAGCACAAACCCTACAATGGTTTTTACCCCGAAGCGTGGACCCAACACCTTTATGCCAATTATTGTTAGCGGTATGTTAAGCACTAGCCCTACAGCGCCAATGGGAAGACCATCGGGGAAGGCAGCAAAAACACCTTTGGTTAGGTAGTGCACAATAATGCCAATACCGTAAACACCACCCGGTGCAATGCGATGGGGATCGACAAAAAGCACAAAGCCTGCGGCAAGTATAAACGAGCCAAGTGTTATTAGTCCATAAGACTTAAACCATTGCTTGCTAAATGGTTTCTCTTTTGATTTGCTCCACATGGGTTACAAATTATGATTGTTGATGGAATAGAAATATGTGTAGTAATTACCACTAGTCTCTAATTGCGTTTACAGGGCACACTTCAATGGACTCTTTTAGGTGCGACATGTATGCATCGGTTATAGTAACGGTACATATATCCTGATCGGGTTCGCAGGAAGAGTCAGTGGGTTCCACTTTGCCATCGGCACGCGAAATTTGCCAAAGCTCGGGAGCCGCCGAAACGCAGAACCTACAACCTATGCACTTGTAACGAAGCAGTTTTACTTTTTTCACAGCTATAATGTTTGTATTGCACTTTCAATCCTCTCCACAACCATTTGGGGGGTAATATCGTTCATGCATGCGTAATCTTTTCTAAAACATGGCTTGTCGCCAAAAACGGAACATGGTCTGCAGCTTAGATCTACTTGTACTGCTAGCTCTTGCGATTGTTCCCAACCGTAAAACCCAGCAAAAGGATGCGTAGCGCCCCAAATGCTAACTACCGGTGTTTGTACTAACGAGGCAAGGTGCATGTTGGCCGAGTCCATGGAGAGCATAACATCTAGGTTCGACATTACTCTTAGCTCCCCGTCGAGCTTTAGCTTACCAGCAAGCGATATTGTGTTGGAGAACTTTGATTCCCACGATTGTAGTGTTTCCGTTTCCTGAGGCCCTCCGCCAAAAAGGAACAGCTTTGTGTTTTCCCTTGCTGATAGGAGCTTAATAACCTCCTCCATTTTGTTAAGTGGATATATTTTGCCCTTGTGCTTTGCAAATGGGGCTATGCCAATCCAAGTGCAATCCTTATTGCCCAGGAGCGTCTCCTCTGTGCCTTGAAGCTTACAGGGTTTTGACATTAAACCTCCAAACGAGATGGTGTTGTTTAAACCTAAGGTTTTAAACACATTGGCATACCTAACAACGCTGTGGCCAAGCTGTGCGAAAACTTTATTGTTTTTGCGGGTAAGCGCTCTTTTTTCCTTACGCCCCTTGTCAATTACTGCAATTTGAGGAATAGAAGCAGAAAGAAGCAGCCTAAGTATTTTGGTTCTAAGTACATTGTGTAAATCGGCATAGCAACAGAACTCGCCAGTTTGCTTAAGCTCCTTGGCAAGTTTATACATACCCAAAAAACCTTTGTGCTTGCCCTTTAAATCGGCCTTTACAAAGGTGATTCCTGTAATGCCCGAAACCATTGGTGCGGCGAATCCCTGCGATACAAAAACAATTTCATAATCGGGGTTTTGCTTTACAATGGACCAAAGAACAGGGATGGTCATGGCAACATCACCCAGAGCGCTGAATCGCGTAACAAGAATTCGCTTTTTATTTGGCATGTAACCTGGAGTTTTTGAGTTTATAGCTTACGGTGGTTTTAATTTTTAAAAAGGCTACCGGCAATTGCGCGGTAACCTTTTTAAAATTTATATAGATGTCGCTTTACCAATTATTTACCAGCGTATAGAACTGGGTTTAGCGATGGATCGTTGTACATCTTCATTTGCTTGTACACCTTCATGTACTTTCGTCCAGCTTCGATATCGCTAAGCAGCTGATCGATTGCCGAAGAGAGGTCAACCCTTTGCTCAAGTAACGTTTTGTACTTAACGTCGCATTTGGCAATGTGCTCTGGAGTTGCATCGGTGCGCTTTACCTCTTGCTCCATGTGGTAAATCTTAAGGGCAAGGATGGAAAGGCGGTCCACAGCCCACGCGGGGCTCTCTGTATTAATGGTTGCGTCGGCGGCAGGTTTTACGCTGCTGTACTTCTCTAGGAAGTAGCTGTCGATCATCTCAACAAGATCGGTACGATCCTGATTTGAGTTATCTATACGCCTTTTTATCTCTAGCGCTTTAATAGGATCAATTTGCGGATCCCTAATAATATCTTCTAGGTGCCATTGTACAGCATCAATCCAGTTCTTAGTGAACAGTGAGTGCTCAATGGTTCCTGGAGTAAACGGAATAGTTGGGGTTGCATCAACGTTATCCATAGTATGGTAGTGCAGGGTGCAGTCCCAGAAAATTTTGTTGCAAAGTTGGCTGAACGTCATGATACTCTGAATTTGATTTCACGCAAATATGGTAAAGTTTTTTTACTCTAGGAAAGAACGTGTTGTGTAACGTAGATTAACCATTTGCCAAATTTCCAACTTTTAGCGGTTGTAATACTGACATCAATCACCAAACAAAGGGCTATATAGCTGCTGCTGTACAAACATTTTGCTCTAATTTTGTCCCTTTAAAAAATTACTATGTTACAGATATTTAGGCGGAACCGAATTGTTGGGGTAACATCCATTGTTTTGTTTGTTCTGCTAATCCTTTTTTTCTGCCGAAACTACATTCTTCGAGGTGTGGTTAATGCAAAAATTGCTGCCGTTGAGGCGCGATATGGTATTGATGTGCAGTACCGCACCATTACATGGAATGGGTTAAGAACCATTCGTATAGCCGATTTTTTTGTTTATGACGCCCACCACGATACGCTTGTCTCTCTTTCTAAAGCAAAAGTTGTACTGGCCTTTAAGGAGCTTATTAGAGGAAAGGTTAACCCGCTACAGGTAAATGCCGATTCGTTAAATGTTATGCTAAAGGGATTGGGTTTGGCTACATCGGAAGCTACTGCATTGAGCGCGGAGACCTTTTCCGTTGACACCACTCAACACGATGTTAGATTCGACACACGCAACATAAATAGGCTATTACGATTGGTTATTGGAATATCTACTTCCGATATTAATATAACAAACTTCTCGTTTCAGTATGCCGACTCAGCAACCCAATTCAGCTTGCAAGCTCCAAGCATATCTAGCCTTGATGGCAAGTTTAGCTCTACAATTAGCTACTCCGAGAATAGCATGAAGGGCGTTGTTGTTGCCACTGGCCAAACGAGCAAGCATAACAGGACAATTAGCTTTAGTTTTTATGGCGCCAATGGCGAGGTTGTTGAGATACCCTTTATTAACAGGCTGCTGGGAGCACAGGCCAGCTTTTCATCTTTAAATATTTCCCTGGATGGCACCTTGTTGCAATCCGATAGCATAATGGTTTCTGTTGGGGCTAATGTTAGTAACCTGTTATTTTACCACGCGTTGGTTTCCGATAGGCAGGTAATGCTCCAAAGTGGCGATGCCCATCTTGATATCGCCTTGTCATCACAAAAGATAACCATAGATTCCTCCAGCTTTATAAGGATGAATAGCCTTACCGTTCCTTTTTATGTTGATGTTGATACACGAAGTAGCGTAAAGCTTAAGGTTGCTGCAAATACAGGATTTGTTAAGGCTGCCCATCTTTTTGGCTCGTTGCCCCAAGGACTATTCACAACACTGGAGGGAATAGGTGTGAGTGGGGAGCTGCGCTACATGTTGCAAACCGATATCGATTTTCTAAACCCCGATAGCCTTAAGTTCTTTAGTAGTTTGGAACCCCGCAATTTCCGATTGGTACATCAGGGCGCAACGGACTTTACCGCACTAAGCGATACGTTTACGCATAGTGTGTATGTAAATGGGAGCTTGGTTCGACAGCTGCATAGTCCCAGTTTTGTTCCCATTAACAGCATATCATCGTACTTGGTAAGCGCAGTTGTTGCATCGGAGGATGGTGGTTACTGGTTGCACAAGGGTTTCGATGCCGAAGGGTTTAGGTATGCGCTAGCAAAAAACATAAAGCAGAAACGATTTGCACGTGGAGGTAGTACCATTAGCCAACAGTTGGTTAAGAATATCTACCTAAACCAAAAAAAGAACTTAATGCGCAAAGCCGAGGAGGCTCTTATTGTTTGGCTAATTGAGAATAACCAGTTGGTAAGTAAGGAGCGTATGCTCGAGGTGTACTTTAATATTATTGAGTGGGGACCCAATGTTTATGGCGTTAGGGAGGCATCCCAGTTTTACTTTGATGTGGAGCCCAAAGACCTCTCGCTAAATCAGTCGCTTTACCTTGCTAGCATTGTGCCAAGCCCGTTGAGCTATAGGTTCCGTTTCGATTCCCTGGGTGTTTTGCGAAACGACGTTGCCAGCGATTTTTTCCATTTTGTTTCAAATACCCTATTTACTCGCGGTTTAATTAATCAGCAGGAGTTAGACTCTGTAAACACCAATGTTTTCCTTACAGGCGAAGCCTTAAACTACCTAAAACGGGTTGCGGTTGATTCGGTGAGTATGGATTCTACTATAACTTTTAATTAGGTGATATAAAAATACCTCTTACAGGGTTTTAAATCCTGTAAGAGGTTGGCTTTTATAATATCTTTAGTAAACCGATATCTCTTTTACTCTGCTTTAGCCTTAATAATGCGATACACCTTATCGCTCCTGCGAAGCAATGTTTCTGAGGCTATGGAGCAGCGAATGCCCTTGTTTACCGTGTCAACCGATTGGTCATCTACACGCACATCATCAACTGTGTACTCTACCACGCCCGTGGTTGGGCCTGTTATTAGCAGCTTATCGCCCTTGTGTAGCTCGGTTGCTTCAACAAGAATTTCGGCAACACCAATCTTGGTAAAGTAGTTGGTTATTTTTCCGCAATAGACCTTACGCTCGGTGGCAACGCTACCGTAGTGGTGGCTCCACTCGCCTAGGCGCTGACCAAGGTAGTAGCCATTCCAGAAACCGCGGTTGAACACGGTTGATAGGCGTTCCATCCATGCGTTAATCTTCTCCTCACCATAGGTGCCATCCTCAATGGCTTGCACCGCTTCGCTATAGCACTGGGTAACCGTTTTAACGTACTCCGGGCTGCGGGCTCGTCCCTCAAGTTTGAGCACGCGAACCCCTGCATTAATCATCTTATTTAGAAAACCAATGGTGCATAAGTCCTTGGGTGACATTATATACTCATTATCTATCTCAAGTTGATCTCCCGTTTCGTTATCGGTTACGGTGTAGCTTCTGCGGCATATTTGTAGGCACGCGCCACGGTTTGCCGATGAGTTGGCCTCGTGCAAACTCATGTAGCACTTACCCGATACGGCCATGCACAGCGCACCGTGAGCAAACATCTCCAGCTTAATCTTTTCGCCAGCGGGACCAACAATGTTTTGCTGCTCAATGTTGTTGTAAATAACCGAAACCTGCTCTAGCGTTAGCTCGCGGGCAAGCACAGCAACATCGGCCCACTGCGAGTAGAACTTGAGCGATTGGGTATTGCTGATGTTTAGCTGAGTGGATAGGTGAACCTCTACACCCTTTTCGCGAGCGTAGAAAATGGCGGCTTGGTCGGAGGCAATAACTGCGGAGATACCCGCTTTTGCCGCTTCATCAATGGTGCGGTGCATGGGTTCCAGGTCGTGATCGTACAGTACGGTATTCACCGTTAGGTACGATTTTACGCCATGCTCCTTGCAAACCCTAACAATTTCGGCCAAATCGTTAACCGTAAAGTTAACCGTTGATTTGGCGCGCATGTTTAGGTGTCCCACACCAAAGTACACCGAGTTTGCTCCACCTTGTATGGCTGCCATTAGGGCTTCAAAGTTCCCTGCAGGAGCCATAATCTCAATATCTTTCCTTGAAATTGGCATATTGTTGTATTTACACTATTCCCTTGCAGAATTCGCAAGGAAAACTGCGCAAAGGTACTAACCAACATTTGAAATAGAAAGTTTGTTTAGGTGATTGATGTTTTAGTGGTGGGTGTGGTTGGAAATGCGCAAAAATATAGGGGTTGAGGCTCCAAAGCCCAGTATTTACGCGTTTGGCGATCGGCTACGCTACTGCGCCTATCCTCACGCGTGGTAACCAAGCAACGGTTTTAGTTCGTTTGCAAAGTAGCTGTAAGAGCTATTGGGCTAATTAATGTTTTGCTATCGCAAAGCCACACGAGGGGATTGGCTTCGCCGAGCTCGCACAGTACGCTCGGTTCGTGCGGCAGCGGGGGTCTAAAACTCTTTTAGTAGCCTTGGCTTATATACTGTCAAGATTTATATTGTTTCATTTCGATTTTTTAAACAAGCATAACCGTTATTTAAGAAATATCAAAATAACTTAAATAAGAGGTGTGTTTATTTAAGTTTTCTTATGAGGGAGAGTTTTGTTTGGCGAAAGCGCCTTGTTACTAAGGTTTGACAAAATGAAACGGTTGGGTTTTCGGAACGCGTTCGTATCCACCGTTGCAGAATGTTGATGCGAGAGTAAATGCTCGAAAACCGATGAATCCCTCATGTACCATGCCATTTGTGTGTGCCCAGCATGAGCAAGTGCACACTTTTGTGAAAGCTCTGGAAGAATGTTGAAAATACAAATTTTCTCCGCTACCCCCGTGTCCTCACGCGTGGTAACCAAGCAACGGTTTTGGTTAGTTTGCAAAGTGCAATTTTGGCTAGGTATTGCTTTTGCTATCGCAAAGCCACACGAGGGGATTGGCTTTGCCGCGCTCGCACAGTACGCTCGGTTCGTGCGGCAGCGGGAATTAGGCCAAGTTATCGCATCTAAAAGAATAATGTGTCGTTCTTGTTGGGTATATGAATGTTATTTAGTCCTTCCTGTTTTAGCTTATGTTTGTAGAACTCCATTGGCTTTAAATCTCCATGTACTAATATCGTTTCTTTAATTGCTTTAAAGTCTTGGCACTTGAGAAACTCTATCATCTCCTTATAATCACCATGTCCCGAGTACGA